>Ga0114939_10002433_pt1 | contig 13766 bp, 10 predicted proteins | sample AshMeaCrysSpring_FD_87196 | JGI IMG/M metagenome (GOLD analysis project Ga0114939, IMG submission 87196) | Groundwater microbial communities from Big Spring, Nevada to study Microbial Dark Matter (Phase II) - Ash Meadows Crystal Spring | ecosystem: Environmental > Aquatic > Deep subsurface >... | reverse complement strand
TAAATCTTGAAAATCTAAATTACGTTTTTGATATTTTTTAGCCACGCACACCACTAGTCTCAGGTTGGCAGTTATCATTTTTTGTTTCGCCTGCTTACCTTCGTAGAGAATGTGCTTGACCTCCACCTCAGTCCTTTGAATTTCCTCTGCTATTTCCAAACAGGTCGGCGATCGCCCGGTTTTTTTCTTCAGAGATTCCTGGATTTGGAGGATTTGCATCATCTCCTGTACCTTATTCCCATAGCTAATCTCTTGCTCTTGAGTAAGTAAATGCACCCTACCTATTTCCAGCAGATACGATTGTAGCGAGTCACTGCTGGTCCGATAACTTGAGCTTTTTGTTGAATGATTAGCGACTGACATAAAACCCCACTTTTGTAAAAAATGTTTTGGGTATTGATATCTATTTAAGTAGATTCAGCTAGGAAAGAAAATGATTTAAACCAAAGATTGATGAACAGGATAGTTGAATTCATTTTAGCTCTTAAGGTATTACAACAAATCTTAAGATTTTCATACCTTACTTTACAATTACTATCATACTAACTGTCACCCCGGTACTGTTATCTACACTACCAATTGCCAATTATTATTTCAATTTTTTATTCCTATGGGTAGACTTTATCTCTACATCTAAATAACTATTACCAATTATTATTTCAATTTTTTATTCCTATAGGTAGAACTTTATCCTCACACCCAATAACCCATATCCCTTGGTGGGAAGAATCTGGAAATAACTACAACGAAGAAAAAGTCCGGGAAATCGTGAGATTAGCAACACTAGCAGAAGAGAAAGAAATCGCCGTCACCCTTGGGGATATCATGGCTATGGATTGGGTGAATGGCAATCGATATGTGGAAGCCTTGGAAATATGCCGAGAAATTCTCCAGTCAGGGGAAGACTATCGGATTTTAGGAACGTTGTTTCAAGATTTTATCCGGTGCTGCTGGGGAGCAACAGTTGAATGAGCCTGATTATTTTGTGCCGCGATTTGTTGAGCGGTTGGAGGAGATAGTCGAGTATGAATCGCTATTTGAGGGATTTCAAACCGCCAATTCCGATTTTTTGAAGATGTTTGAGGAAAAACTCTATATCATCTAGCATTTGTTGGGTTGCGCTACCGCTTCACCCAACCTACTAAGGCTAAATAGTCCGCGAAGGCGGACTTTGTTTGTGTAGTCGCGGTTTATAACCGCCGATTTATGTTTATAACCGCCGATTTATGTTTATAACCGCCGATTTGGGGTTATAACCGCCGATTTGGGGTTATAACCGCCGATTTGGGGTTATAACCGCCGATTTGGGGTTATAACCGCCGATTCCGGGTTATAACCCGCGATTAGGCGTGTTGTGTATCCCTTGTAGTATTCGGACTTACCCAAGAATTTTTATTATAGGGTGCGTGACAATAACATTAGTCCTAATTAGTTAAAAAATATCTGCTGGGTCTGCATCTCGCAACTTTCTCATAGCGATAAAACCCGAACCTGTACACATAATAAAAGTCAGAATTAAAACAAAAATTGCTCTACTTAAATTCATCGCAATGGGTAATAAAGTAGCTGTATAAGTCAGTTGATATATGAGAATTGAAATTAAAGCACCAGGAATATAACCCAACACCGCTAATAATATAGCCTCCTGTAATAACACCTTTAATAAATATCCATCGCTATAACCCATTGCTTTTAAAGTCGCATATTCGGGGAGATGATTGGTTACATCTGTATAAAGAATTTGATAGACAATTACAATACCAACAATAAAACCAACTATCACCCCAATTCCAAATATAAAACCAATTGTCCCTTGACTTTCCCAGTAATATTTCTCTACTGCGATTAATTGTTCTAATGTTAATACTTTAATTTCTTTTGGTAACGCTGCTTCTAATTGTTTTTGGATGAGTTTAACATTTTCAGCATTCCTATTTTTTAAACGGATTAAACCAATTTCTATCTGGTCTGGTCGTCGATTAGAAAATAATTTATGAAATGTAGAATCACTAATAATCACATTACCATCTGCGACAAATGATGCCCCTAAAGTAAAAATTCCACTGACATTAATTTGCTGACTATTTAGTTCTACTGAAACCTGACCTTTTTCTTTAAATTGGTCTGAAATTGTTCCATATTCAGGGCGAGAACCTTTGTCAAATAATACGTTATCAAGAATTTGTAATTTAGGTAATTGTTGTTTTATTTCTTGTTTCGCAAAACTTGGCGCTTCTGGTTGCACACCCCAAATTAAAATGCTTCTTGTGAGACGTGTTTCTGGATTTTTCCAAGGTGCAAGGGAAATATATATGGAGCCAACAGAATCGACTCCATCTACTGCAAAAGCTTGATGTAATCTATCTCTAGAAAAACTTTGCATGGAGGCTAAAGATTTAAATTGAGGACTTAATAAAATTAAATCCCCATCTAAAGTGCGATAGGGTGATACTGCACTATCATATAAAGAGTCTTGAAATCCTAATTGCACAAACATCAACATATCGGCAAAACCAATTCCAGCAATGGCGACCATTAAACGAGTTTTTTCTTTCATTAACTGTCGCCATGCTAAGGGCGTTTTTTTTAAGAATTTGCCAAGCATAGTTATTAAACCACGAAGGAAATAAGGACACGAAGGAAAAAGGTTTGACTAAAAATCAATCAGAAGTCAATACTGCAAGGGATAGCCCAAAAGTCCAAAAATACGTAGGTTGGGTTGAGGAACGAAACCCAACAAAATCAAGGAAATCTTGGGTGGAGGCTTTGCGGAAAGGCCATTTGCATCCTTGCCGGGGAGGGTCTTCCACCCCAATGGCTGCCCAACCTACAAATTCTCTTAACCGACTAGTATTGAATCAGAAGTAAATAGGACTTACGCAAGCTCTACTAAATCTTGGCGTTCTTGGCTTCTTGGCGGTTAAATAAATCAAGCTTTCTGAGAATTTTTGCGTAAGTCCTAGTAAATTACAAATTCATTACTAAATTACTTATAACGAACATTCGTTATTTTTACAGATAAAAAATAAACCATTACAATTCAATAGTTGTCTGCACTTGTAAGTTAGTAAGTGCGGCAACTTTCTTGCTATCTTCGGGGTTAAGACGAATTTTAACTTCCACAACTCGTCTGTCAAGATTTTCTCCTGGTTGGTTGCTAAATACATTTTGCTTATTAACCTGTAAGCCGACTTGAAAAACTGTGCCTTGTAATTGACCTGAGAAAGCAGCACTAGTGATAGTTGTCGTTTGTCCAATTTTTACTTGGCCGATATCGGTTTGGTAAACTTCAGCGATAGCCATCATTTCCTCATTTTGTGCTAACTCAGCAATACCAGCATCGGCGATTTTTTCACCAACGCGGGTATGAATTTTAAGCACCTGTCCAGCCATCGGCGCTCGAATAAAAGCTTGATCTAATTCTGTTTGCGCTTTTTTTAATGAAGCTTTTGCATTATCAACCTCTGTTTGTGCAACTCTTACATCCACAGGGCGAATTTCGCTAACACTACTTAAAGTCGCGATCGCTTCCTGGACTTGCTTACCTCCGGTATTCTCTATTCTTGTTAATACAGCTTTGGCTTGATTTATTTGTCTAGCAGCGGTGGCATTGGTGCGTTTTAAAATGGCAGATGCTTCATTTAACTGTCTGCTAGATGTATTATCAATCCTTCTTAAAGCTGCAGATGCTTCATTAATTTGTCGCAAACTAGTAGTTTCTATTCTCTTTAACACGGCGTAAGCTTCATTCAGCTGCTGTCTTGTGGTTTCCACAGTTAAACCCTTAGTGTCATACACAGAATTAGCGATCGCTCCTTCATTTTGTAATTTCTGATAGCGTTTCAATTCAGCTTCCGCATTATTAACTTCCGCTTGCAATCTTTTAATAGTCGCTTGTTGAGCATTTTTTTCTCCCTGCCATTGCGCTATACCACGGGCAATTGTTTCCTGTTGAATTGCCTTATCACCTTCCCACTGAGCCTGAATGCGAGCAATATTTTGTTCCTGGGCTGCCCTATCCCCTTCCCACTGGGCTTGTATTTGAGCAATATTTTGTTCTTGGGCTGCCCTATCTCCCAGTAATTGCGCTTTTTGTTGTTCAACAGTTGCCTGTTTTGCCACTATATCCCCCGGTTTTGCTCCAGCTTTTATTTGGGCTAACTTAGCTTCAGCCATTCTTACCTGTTGTAAAGCTTCCTCAACAGCATCTTGAAGGCGATTTTTAGAGTCAACAATGGCAATAACTTGTCCGAGTTTAACCTTATCTCCCTCCTTTACAAGCAATTTAGCCAATCTATCTCCATCTAAAGCTGAAGGCACTGATAACTTAATTACCTCCGTCTCTGGTTGTAGTCTTCCCAAAGCGCTTATTTTTTTTACTGGTGCTATAGTTTCCACTACTTTTGGTTCGGCAATAGCTCCAAATAATCCAGATTGAGATAGTCCATAATAAACCAATCCTCCACTAACAACAGTCCCGGCTATCAACAATCCCACAATCATTTTATTCTCAGGCTTGAGCATCCTATTTAGCATCATATAACCGTAGGTATTTACAGTATTTTCTGAACAAAATAAAATTTTCTATTCTAATAAATAATCTGGTCAAATCTTGAATTTAAGCACTTGTAAATAATCCAATCATCAAACAAATCTCAAATATTTAGTGAAATCTTTTAAATCATATATCTAATACTTAGACTTGATTCCTTCATGATCAATATAAAGTCTTATCATTTTACCTAATAATTTTAATTGCTCAACAAAATCAATATTATTACACCAAATCTTACCCATTACTAAACCATCAATAAATCTATCCACAAAACAAGCTAACAATGGGTCGTAAAAGCCTAAACATTTTTTAAAAACTTCTTCTAAACGTTTCTCCAATTCTCTCATCATGTCACTCTCCAGCATATCTTTAGCATCTTGATGCTTATAGAAATCCATCATCACAAATGACTGTTTTATAAATACATCTTCGTATTTTTCTAAAAATTTACCTATGGTTTCTAAACGCTCTTCTAAAGTCTCTAAACCCTCTAATTCTGCCGATGCTATGGATAAATTCTCCTCAGTTATTTCCTCCACCAAATGCATAAACAATTCTTTCTTACTGGGAAAATAATGATATAAAGTTCCTGTAGACACATTTAATCCTTGGGCTATCTCCCGCATAGTTATCGCAGCGTAACCCTTGGAAGCAAAAAGGTCAAAACTCTTTCTCAATAATTCTTTGCGATATAATTCATGGTCTACAATTTTTGGCATATCACTACTATTTATATCGAACATTCGTTATTTAATATATTGCGATCGCTCCCAATTAGTCAAGAGGCAGGGTAGGGCATATAGAGAATACAAGCCTTGGTATATAAACCTTTAGATAATTATCAAGACTTTGGCACTTCACTCCCCTACTTTTAACTTGACAATTTGATTTGGTACTCTTATGCGCCTGTCACATTATCTTTATCTGGTTTGAAAGAGAAAAATTGAAATGTAGTGATTCTGTGGAACAGGCAGGAAAGCCTGTTTTTTTATTGAAGATAAACAGGCTTTCCTGCCTGTTCCACAAATATTAATTACAATAAGGAATTTACAGCATTAATTATTAACTGGGCGCTTCCGGTAAAAAATTTGCGGTCAATAGTGCTAGGAGTATCACTCGCTTGATGATAGTAAGGAGTGCGAAAATTAGCTGTATCACTGACGAGGACAGCGCCAATATTTTGATACCAAAAAGGCGCGTGGTCGCTACGCAATAAATCAGGTGTTAGTAATCCTTTGCCTGGAATAGGTAATTTTAATATGGGTGGTAAGTTTTGGGAGTTAGAAAAAGCGTTAATTAAATCGGGGTGTTCGGTATCACCGATGACGGCTAAAAAATCTCCTTTATCTGTAGGTGGTCTGATGGGTAAACCTTGGGGAAATCTTTGACAACCAGGAGTATGACAGGCAAAACCAACCATATCCATGATGATGGCTCCTTTGAGGTCTTTGATATTATCTGGATTTGTTGTAAAGGCAATGCTTCCCTTGAGTCCTGTTTCTTCTTTGTCAAAAAGTACAACTTCTAAGGTTTTTGGGGTGGGGCGAGAACCTAATAAACGTGCTATTTCTAGAGTTACAGCTACACCACTGGCATTATCATCAGCCCCAGGGGAAACCATGACGCTATCATAATGAGCGCCGACAAGAATAGTTCCTGCTTTTTTGTCTGTGCCTGGGCGAAGGGCTATTATATTGACTCCATCTGGAAATTCTTCTAGCTTTACTTCCCAACTGCCGGCTTTATTTTCTTTGTTGAGTGTGGAGGAAATGTAATTGGAAATATAATTGCGGGCCCGGGAGCGATCGCCTGGTGTATAACGAGTAAAATTAAGTTTTTTAATATGGGCAAAAAGTTTATCTGCAGATACTAAAGGTGTATTAATGGGAACTTGACTTTGTATTTGTGTTGAAGGATGAGTTTGAATATTTCTCGCTTCGACAATATTTTTTGGAGTTGAAGGGTTATTTAAAAAGCTAAAAATACCTACTGAGACAGCAACTAAAATAACCAATAAAAGTAACGAAATCTTTTTCTTCATTTTTTGACAATTTGGATATTAACTTATATTTTTTTGATAATTTTCATCATAGTTAATTAGATTTTTAAAAGAAATTTAAATAAAATTGTAACATGAGCATTTTGACTTTGCTGTGTGAGATGTTGTCTTCGAGTATGACTGATTGTCATTTTACAAAAGATACTAATTAAGTTTAATATTTTATAAGTATTTAGAGATTTTTTGTTTGTTTTGACTGTAATTAATATTATATTTTAGCAAATAAAAAGATAATTTGGCTAATGGCTAATAGAAGAATGGCTAATGGCTAATGGCTAATGGCTAATGGCTAATGGCTAATGGCTAATGGCTAATGGCTAATTGCTAATAGAAGAATGGCTAATGGCTAATGGCTGATAGGTAATTTGGCTAATTACTAATTGACGTTTAGGTAAAGAGTGTAGAGAGTTTCTGTCTAAACTTCTCTAAGAAGGGTTTTCTATGATTGTTTATTATTTTCTAAAGATGTTTAAATATAGCAATCCTAGATAAAATGTGAATAGTTAATTAATCATACGGGTTGTTAGTAAGAGTATATAATTTGTATTGAAAACTACAAAAAATCTTATTTAAAGTACTATAAATTAGGAGGGTCGCATTATTTTATTTAAACTTTATTTAAATACATACCCAGTTTAATAATTATCAAATTCACCAACTAGCCATTAGCCATTAACCATTAGCCATTAACCATTAGCCATTAACCATTAACCATTAGCCATTAACCATTAGCCATTAACCATTAGCCATTAGCCATTAGCCATTAGCCCCAAATTCTAAACCATATGCTTTTACTGATGATAACCCTGGGATTCCTAGGTAGTTTTGGTCATTGCTTTGGGATGTGCGGTCCCTTAGCGGTAGCTTTTTCGCTGTCAACTCAAGAACAAACAAGTAACTGGCGATCGCAGTTTAAGTACCATTTTCTCCTTAATCTCGGTCGAATGGTTAGTTATACAGTTGTAGGAGCAGCTTTAGGGGTATTGGGAGCAATTTTGCTTCAAAGCGGGCAATTAGCGGGTGTAGGCAGTGATTTACGCCGCTGGATGGCTATTATAACGGGAATTTTGTTAATTTGGTTTGGATTAGGACAAATTACCCCTAATTTATTACCCCGTTTTCCACTATTACATCCTTTGATTAGCGGTGCTTTACATAATAATCTGAGTGGGGAAATGGTAAAACTTTCTCTACAAAATCGATGGTGGACGCCAGCCCTATTGGGCACGACTTGGGGATTAATGCCCTGTGGTTTTTTGTATGTTGCTCAAATTAAAGCTGCAGAAACAGGAAATATCTGGCTTGGTGCCGCTACAATGTCAGCTTTTGGATTAGGCACTCTACCGACAATGTTGGGAGTCGGTGTTTCCAGTTCAATGTTAAGTAAAGATAGGCGAAGTCAATTATTTCGCTTGGGAGGTTGGGTAACTTTAGTTATTGGCGTTATTACCCTACTGCGAACCGGCGACACAATGGTAGATTATACCGGTCATGGGGCGTTGATATGTTTAACCCTCGCGCTATTAGCCCGCCCTATTAGTCGTTTTTGGTCAATACCTTTGAAATATCGTAGGGCTTTAGGAGTCGGAGCTTTTGTACTAGCATCGGCTCATACTTTCCATATGATGGAGCATACCCTGCAATGGAATTTCAATGCTTTTTGGTTTCAATTACCATCCCATCAGATAGGCATGGCAATGGGTGGTATGGCTTTAGTTTTGATGATACCCGCTGCTTTGACGAGTTTTGATAAAGCACAAAAATACTTAGGGCCGCGCTGGCGAAAGATTCATTTATTAGGTGTTCCGGCTTTAATATTCACAGTTATTCATACTATCTTGATTGGTTCTCATTACTTGGGGACTATGCCTCCCGGTTTAGCGAATCAATTAGCAACGGTTTTTTTGGTCGTTATTAGTTTATTTGTACTATTGTTGCGCTTGCGATTGTTTTGGCAAATTTTATCTATAGAAAAGTATTATGGTTCTCTTAACAAATATTAAAACAATCAAAACGATTAGAAATGCTAAATTTCTGGCTGCGAGTTTTTACATTTACTTATCGTTATTAAGTTATGTGACACCAGCGATCGCTCATCAGGTGAAAATTGCCGAAGAAGTAGGGGCGACAATCCATGTGGAACCCAATGATAACCCTCGCGCTGGGGAAAATTCTCAAACTTGGTTTGGTTTAACTCGTAAAGGTGGAAAGACTATAGCTTTAGAGGAATGCGATTGTCAGTTAGCTATATATCGCGAGCCAAGAAAACCTGGAGATTCCCCAGTTTTAAAACCAGTATTGAAACCCCTGTCAGCGGAAAAGTATAAAGACATACCTGGTGCTGAGATAGTTTTTCCTCAAGTGGGAGTGTATGGATTAGCACTTAATGGTCAAGCAAGAGATGGAAAAAGTTTTAAGCCATTTGAATTAAATTTTAAAGTTACCGTTGCCGCAGGAAATAATATAAAAGTTCAGGAAAACTCCAAGGAAAAAGTTCAGGAAAACTCTCAAGAAATCTCCCAAGAAATCTCTCAAGAAAAGCATAAAAATGCATATGTAAATAATCAATATTCACAACTTCCTTTTTGGGTCTTTTTATTACCTGTTGTAGGAATAGGAGGATTTTTGCTTTGGAGAAAAACGAAGTAATAGGGGTAGGGAAGGTAGGGGGGATTTGTATTAATATTTTTTGAAAATGGGATTAGATCCCCACTACCTCCAAGACCCCTACCTATCTAGCCGTGCCTAAACTGATGCCACTTCCAAGCATGGGAAATAATATCATCCAAATTAGAATACTGAGGATTCCAACCAAGGATTGTTCTAGCTTTTTCAGCACTACCAATTAAAGCCGGAGGGTCTCCAGCGCGCCTTTCTTTTTCTTCCACAGGAATATCACATCCTGTTACTTGCCTAGCAGTTTCTATAACTTCCTTCACAGAGAAACCACTACCATTGCCTAAGTTAAAGAAATTACTATCTCCACCGTTGATAAGATATTCTAATCCCAAAACATGAGCATCAGCTAAATCACTGACATGTATGTAATCTCTGACGCATGTTCCATCATTAGTAGGATAATCAGTACCAAAAATTGATATAGATTTACGTTTACCTAAAGCAGTTAATAAAACCAATGGAATTAAATGAGTTTCTGGGTTGTGGTCTTCTCCTAACAGCCCACTGGGGTCTGCACCAGCAGCATTAAAGTAACGGAAGCGCACAGATTTTAAGCCATAAGCTACGTCAAAATCTGAAAGTATCCTTTCTACCATTAGCTTAGTTGCACCATAGGGATTGATGGGATTTTGGGGCAAGTCTTCTGGTATGGGGACAACTGATGGCACTCCATAGGTGGCACAGGTAGAAGAAAATACAAACTTCTTAACAGAGGCTGCCTCCATTGCTTCTAGAAGTGTAAGGGTGCCATAGACGTTATTGCGGTAATATTTAGCGGGGTCTGTTACGGACTCTCCCACATAGGCATAGGCGGAGAAATGCATTACTGCAGCGATTTCATGACGAGCAAATAGGTCATCCAGTAAAGGGCGATCGCTAGTGTCACCAACTACTAATTCTACCTGTAAAACCTTTTCTACTAGGTCTTTATGACCATAGACCAGGTTATCCAGAATGACTACCTCATAACCAGCACGCTTTAGGGCTAGCACAGCATGGGAGCCAATATACCCAGCACCCCCTGTTACCAAAATCGTCTTCCTTGTAGGAGACATAAATTTTTCCTTTACTAGGACATTAACTTAATTAATTTAATTTACTTAGATTGGAACTATGTATCTGGAAAATTACAAAGTATCTAGAAAATTACAAATAGTAGACGCCATAAAAAAAAATTTGCTTTAAAATCACTACGACGGTAGTCTTTTGTGTAGGGTGTGAGGAGTTGGAACTCAAGTAGCGAGAAAATCTCTATATTGACGTATAATTCAAACGCCCATAACCTTTAGGCTGACGGTAAATATAAATTTAAGAGTGAGTGAGAATCTATGTTTCCACTGCTAAGCCGGGTATTAGTGTGGCTGTTAATTGGCACAGTCGTTTATTCTTTATTCCAGAAGATTTATCCTTCTGGAAACGTAACCCAACGTTTTGGTGTTATTGTTCTTTTTGTAATTTTGGCGCTGGCGTTTGTTAATCCTAACGAACCTGCAGTTGCATCTCTCTGGAGAGTGATTTCTTTCCCACTCAAACCATTAGGTGCATCTATTCTGATGTTGGGATTTGCTGCACAGAAACTGAAAGATGGTGGTATAGGTAAACCAGGAGGAAATCTAGCCGCGACGGCACTGGGTATATTAATCTTAGCCAGTACACCAGCCATTGCTTATTTCCTCGTCAGGGCACCTTTGGCGATGGGTATTGAAACTCCTGTAGCTACTCAAGAAGTCATACAACGCTTCCAGATAGCTTCGTCGCTAAATCCATCTAGTTCTTCCGGAAATCTCTTGGCGTTGTTACCAGCAACTCCCAATGTGATTTCTCAAGCAACTGTCGCTTTAAGTCCTGGAGATGTTAGAATCGCTCCCTACTTGTTACAAAATCCCAACCAAATCTCTAGAAGAGGTTTAAGGGTAGAGGATTTTGTGCCAAACGCGGAAACTCTTTCATTAACAACAGGAGTTTGGGATAGTTATCTCAATTCGGTTTACGGATTTATGCGCGGCAAGTAATTAAGGGAAACATCAGGGTGGCATTGCTACTATTTTGTAGCTCCACCTCCCTATATCCCTTATATCTCGAAATATAGATTTACGCCAAGGCCGAGATACCAGTTCTGGTACTGGTCTAGATGACACAAACATTTAAGAATTACTTAATGGCAAAAAAAGGACGGCTGGCTAAACTTATCGCTTACCTACGGCCCTATGCTTGGGAAGCTACTCTGGGTATCATTGCTCTATTGGCTGTGAATGGATTAGGAGTTTATATTCCCTTACTTATCCGGCAAGCAGTTGATAGATTATCTTTGAAATTTAGCTTAGACCAAATACTGCGTTATGCACTTTTGATACTCTTGCTAAGTTCCGCAATGTGGCTTATCCGGATGGCTTCTCGCATATGGATATTTGGTATTGGAAGACAAGTAGAATTTGACCTCAAGCAAAAAATCTTTGAGCATATTCTTCAACTTGAGCCAGCCTACTTTGCCACTAACCGCGTTGGCGATTTAATTAGTCGCGCCACCAGTGATGTGGATAATATCCGCAGGTTATTAGGTTTTGCTTTACTTAGTTTAGCTAATACCTTTTTTGCCTACGTATTAACTGTCCCCATCATGTTAGGGATAAATACAGAACTGACCCTAGCTGCTTTGGCTGTTTACCCTTTAATGTTCTTTTTTGTACATATATTTAGTAATACCCTTCGCAATCAACAGGCTGCTGTTCAAGAAAAACTTTCTGATATTAGCGAATTAATTCAGGAAGATATGAGCGGTATTGCCCTAATTAAAATTTATGCTCAAGAAGAAAACGAGCGTCGGGCCTTCGCTAAGAAAAATCAACAGTTATTAAAATCAAACATCAAACTAGCTTTAATAAGAAATACCCTATTCCCCTTAATTGGTGGTTTAGCAAATATTAGTTTATTAATTATTTTATCCCTTGGTGCCACTCGTTTGGCAGATAAAACCTTATCTACTGGAGATTTTTTAGCCCTGCTTATATACGTAGAGCGTTTAGTCTTTCCCACTGCCCTATTAGGGTTTACTATTACTGCCTACCAAAGAGGTGAAGTTAGCATTGATAGAGTGGAAGCAATTTTGAGTGCTGAACCAAAAATTCAAGATGCTAGAGATACTCAACTACTACCCTTCGATGGAGTTAAGGGACAATTAACAGCAAGAAATCTAAGTTTTTCTTACCCTAATATTTCTACTCCTGCTTTACAAAATATCAGTTTTACAATTGCTCCAGGAGAAACTATCGCGATAGTTGGAGCCATCGGTTCAGGAAAATCTACCCTAGCTAATGCCATACCCAGGTTACTAGATATTACACCCGGTCAATTATTTTTAGATGGTAAAGATATTACAGAAATAGCCTTAGCTGATTTACGTTCAGCCATTGCCTACGTGCCTCAAGATAGCTTCCTTTTTAGTACCACCATTAAAAATAATATTCGCTATGGAGACCCCGTTGGCGAACAATATATAGTCGAAGAAGCCTCACAAATAGCTCAAATTCATCCAGAGATTTTAAACTTCCCCCAACAATACGAAACAGTAGTTGGCGAACGCGGCATAACTCTCTCCGGCGGACAAAGGCAGCGTACAGCATTAGCCAGAGCAATTTTAGTGGATGCCCCCATATTAATTTTAGATGATGCCCTCTCCAGCGTGGACAATCAAACTGCCACAAAAATCCTTAATAATCTTTCCAGCGATACCCAAGGAAAAATAGTTAAAAGAAAAACAGTTATATTTATTACTCATCAATTATCTGCCGCTGCCATCGCAGACAGAATTTTTGTGATGGACAAGGGGAAGATTATACAAATAGGCACTCATGTTGACCTTGTACAACAGGAAGGTCTTTACAAAACTTTATGGAGTCAACATCAAGTCCAAGAGTTGTTGGCGTAATAATCAACTAATAATTTTATCGTTTACTGATATTTTTAAGAAAAAATCGGGAACTATATAAGTGACAAGATAAGTAGTAGCACTTATTTCTATTACTAATAGTACTCAATTTATTAATTTCAGTAAATCGAATGAAATCTCAAGCTTTTCAGGTATCCGGTATATCTACCAAATTGCGTAAACTACAACAGCGTCATTTAATTGCCATTACATCTTTAGTTATCATCAACTTACTAGCTTCTATTCAAGGGGCACCCGGTGACCATAAAATATTAGACTACCTGGATGGATTTTTCACAGGATTAGCCCATCCTGTTTTGGGATTGGATAATTTAATATTGACTATTGTTGTAGGTCTATTATCAACAATGTTTATTTATGGGGTATTTATCCCTATCAGCTTTGTTTTAATGACACTGTTAGGAACTGTAATACCGACTTTCGGAATAAATATCCCCAACACCGCAATCGCTATAGCCTTTGTGATTATGGCTTTTACAGTCATTTTCAATACAAATAAACCAATTCATTTGCTTTTGATGGTAATG
>Ga0114939_10002432_pt1 | contig 13774 bp, 15 predicted proteins | sample AshMeaCrysSpring_FD_87196 | JGI IMG/M metagenome (GOLD analysis project Ga0114939, IMG submission 87196) | Groundwater microbial communities from Big Spring, Nevada to study Microbial Dark Matter (Phase II) - Ash Meadows Crystal Spring | ecosystem: Environmental > Aquatic > Deep subsurface >... | reverse complement strand
ACCACCCGCTTCCTGGTCATCGGCGAGAAAACCTGCCCGCCCACCGGCCACGACCGCACCTCCATCCTGTTCGCCATCCACGACCGCCCCGGCTCGCTGGTCAAGGCGCTCCAGGCCTTCGACCACTGCCACATCAACCTTTCCAAAATCGAATCCCGCCCTTCGAAGCGCAAGGACTGGGAATACATCTTCTACGTCGATCTGGCCGGGCATTGCGAGGATCCCGGGGTTGCGGAGGCGCTTGAAGAACTCGGCCGCCACTGCTCGATGGTCAAGCTGCTGGGTTCCTATCCGGACACCGGCGAATGAAAAAATCGCCTCAAACAGAACTTGCCTATTGGAATCCGTACTGCTTACTTCCCCGCGCATGACTGGAACCGTGGAAATGATCATCAATGGCAAGCCCCTCAAGCTGCCGACCGTCGTCGGCTCAGAGGACGAGGTGGGAATCGACATCAGCTCGCTCAGGAACCAGACAGGCTGCATCACCCTTGATCCGGGATACGGCAACACCGGCGCCTGCGAGAGCGCCATCACTTTCATCGACGGTGAAAACGGCATCCTCCGTTACCGCGGCTATGACATCGCCGACCTCGCGGAAAAAAGCACCTTCATCGAGACCGCCTACCTCATCATCTACGGCGAGCTGCCCACCCGGCCGCAGCTCGCGGAGTTTTCCGACCTGCTGGCGGAAAACCAGATGCTGCACGAGGGCATGCGCTTCCACTTCGAGGGCTTCCCTCCCACCGCCCACCCGATGGCCATCCTGTCCGCGATGATCAACGCGGCCTCGTCCTACCACCCGAACATCATCACCAAGCGCGAGGAACGTTTCCCATACCACGCCGCCCGCCTGATCTCCCAGGTCCGCACCATCGCCGCGTTCTCCTACCGCAAGGCCCACGGCCTGCCCGCCATCTATCCGAAAACCACCCTCAAATACACCGCCAATTTCCTGCACATGATGTTCTCGCTGCCCGGCGAGGACTGCGAACTCAAGCCGGAAATCGTCCGCGCGCTCGACCTGATCTTCCTGCTGCACGCCGACCACGAGCAGAACTGCTCCACCTCCACCGTGCGGATGGTCGCCTCCAGCCGCGCCAACCTCTTCGCCTCCGCCTCGGCCGGCGTCTGCGCCCTCTGGGGGCCGCTGCACGGCGGAGCCAACCAGGCCGTGCTCGAAATGCTCGAGGAAATCCACCAGGATGGCGACGATGGCTCCAAGTTCCTCGCCGCCGTAAAGGACAAGACCGCCCATCGCCGCCTGATGGGATTCGGACACCGGGTTTACAAGAACTTCGATCCCCGCGCCGTCATCATCAAACAACAGTGCGACAAGGTGCTCGGCCAGCTCCACAAGTCCGACCCGCTCCTCGACATCGCCAAGAAACTCGAGGAAATCGCCCTCCACGACGACTACTTCATTTCCCGCCGCCTCTATCCGAACGTGGATTTCTACAGCGGCATCATCATGCGCGCCATCGGCATCCCGCTGGACATGTTCACCGTGATGTTCGCCATCGGCCGCATGCCCGGCTGGATCGCCAACTACAAGGAAGTGATGGAGGACACGGAAAGCCGCATCGCCCGCCCGCGCCAGATCTACACCGGCCCCACGAAGCGCGCCTACAAGCCGCTCGACGCGCGGGCTTGAAAGCTCGGACCGCCGGATCCGCCGCGCCGCGGCCTGCCGCCCATCACCAGGCGGAGCAATACCAGCGGCATGGCCGATAATACCAGCGCCGCGGCGGCCGTTTTCAGCCCCGGATAAACCCGCGCGCGTTTGCGGTCCAGCGCCGCCAGGGATTGCGCCACCACCCGCGCCTTCGGCACGTAAAACCACTCCCGCGCGGGCATGCCCGGCAGCTTCTCGTCGCGCCGCGCCACCATTCCGAACTCGGTGTGCACCGGCCCCGGACACACCGCCAGCACCTCGATGCCATGATCGCGCAGTTCGATGCGCAGCGCTTCCGAAAAACTCGTCACGTAAGCCTTCGTCGCCGCATAAACCGCGAAATCCGGAATCGGCAGCAGGCTCGCCAGCGAACTGACGTTCAAAACCGCGCCGCCGCCGGAATGAATCATGCCGGGCGTGAGCAAATGCGCGAGATGGGTCAGCGCCTCGACATTGACCCGCAGCATCGCCTCCAGCCTTGGCCACTCCGCCGTCACAAACTCGCCGTAGTCGCCCAGCCCGGCATTGTTCACCAACAAATCCGGAACCAGCCCCGCCTCCTCCAGCCCGAACGCCAGTTTCTCACGCGCGGCCGCCACCGCCAGATCCGCCGCGATCACCGAAACCCCGGTCCCGGGAAACTCCGCGCGAATCCTCCCGGCCAGCCGCTCCAGCAACTCCAGGCGCCGCGCCACCAGCACCAGATGCTTTGCCCGCGGCGCAAGCTGCAGCGCGAATTCCTCTCCCAGCCCGGCGGAAGCCCCGGTCACCAAGGCGCATGCGTGACGAATGGATCGTGACATGCCGCCCGTTACACCATCCGCCCCGCCAGCGCCACGCTTTTGGCAAGCGGCTTTTATGGATTGTGCAAGCCATCCCCTTCCATGAACCTTTCCGCCATGAGCCAGGACGTGGTTTCCCTTCTCCAGCAACTCGTGCGCATCCCCTCGGTGAACCCCGACGACGATCCGGGCACCGCGCCGACCGGCGAACACGAAGCCGCCGTCTTTCTAACAGGCTGGCTGGAGTCCATCGGCGCGGAGGTCTCGCTGGAGCAAATCCGCCCCGGCCGGCCGAACCTCATCGCCCGCTTCGCCCCGCGGGACGGCCGCCCGCGAATCCTGTTAGGACCGCACCTCGACACCGTCGGCGTGGCAGGCATGACGATCGACCCTTTTGGCGGGACCATCCGCGAAGGCCGGCTCTGGGGCCGCGGCGCGTCCGACACCAAGGGCCCCATGGCTGCCATGCTGTGGGCGCTCCATGAAAACCGCGACTTGCTGGCGCAGCTGCCGCTGGCGGTGGATTTCGTCGGCTTCATGGGAGAGGAATCCGGCCAGTGGGGCTCCAAGGATTTCGCGAAAAACCACGGCGCGGAATACTCCTTCGCGCTCATCGGCGAGCCGACCTCGATGGACATCGTCCACGCCACCAAGGGATCGTTGTGGGCCACCCTGCGCGCCACCGGCCGCGCCGCCCACAGCTCGATGCCGGAACGCGGCGACAACGCCATCCTCAAACTCGCCCGCGCGCTCGACCGGCTCGATTGCCACCTCGGCGCGCAACTCGCCGCCTACACCCATCCGGTGCTCGGCCGCTCGACCATGAACATCGGCGTCATCCGCGGCGGCTCGCGGCCCAACATCGTGCCGGACCTCGCCGAGGCGCAAATCGACATCCGCATCACGCCCGCGCTCACCGAGGATGGCGGCGCGCTCCACCTGCTCAGGGATGCGCTGGAATTTCATGAACTGCCCGTGGAAGTCGCAAACCCGCATGAAAACCCGCCGATGGATACGCCTGCGGACCATCCGCTGATCCGGCGTTTGTTGCAAACGGACGCCGCCATCAAGCTTGCCGGCGCGCCATGGTTTTCGGACGCCGCCCACCTCTCCAATGCCGGCCTGCCCGCCGTCTGCATCGGCCCGGGCTCGATCCACCAGGCCCACACCGCCGACGAGTTCATCGAGATCGCCGCGCTGCAACAGGGCGCGGATTTCTTCACCCGCTTCATCCGCGGGCTGGCAATGTAGCGCTCCGGCAGCGGAACGCGGCCGGTCATCCCGCCGCACCGCCACCATGGATTCTCAGCCCATCTGGGCCTCGCCATTCGGCCCCTGCGTCACCTGCACGATGCGCAGCGGCAGGCGCACAAGGATTTCGTCGTCGCAGCCAATGTCGATCGAGAAGATGCCGTCCTTCGGAAAACGCAGACCCTGCAGGTTCATCACTACGTTGCGGGTCAGAAATGGCGCGTTTTTCGGCAGTTGGACTTCGAACTCCGGCTTGATCGGCATGTTGTTGGGATCCAGCGATTCGCCGTCCTCATCGATGATGTTGATCGAAAGCTGGTGGCGGCCGACGTCCTCCGGCGTGAAGCAGATGCGCAGGGCCAGCGCACAGGCCGGATGCACCACGGGCAGCGCGCGGGCCGCCAGGGTATCGAAGGTTCCGGTGATGACCAGCTTGCCGTTATAGTCGGCCGCGAAGTCGCAGAGAGTGGCGATTTGAAAGTCCATGGTGTGTGGTGAATGATGATGAATCCGCCCCCGCGCATTCTGCGGAAAGGCGGCACTTCTGTGAGCCGTGGCGCGCGCAGCGTAAAGCCCAAATCCCCGCACCTTCCAAATCCGGCCCGGAAGCGCGCCACAAGCGCCCATTCCACGCGATTTTCGCAAGTTGTTCACAAACCGTTTCCCAGCGGTATTTTGCAGCAACTCATTGATAGCCTCATATTTTTGAAACGAAACCGTCACCTGCCCGGCGCACGGAGGGCTGACTCGCCAAGCCCTGTGAACAAGCGGGAAGAGGCTGTGAACAACCACCAAACATCCATGCAACGCCCTGGAAACCATCGATTTGCCGAATAATCACGCGCTTGAAGTTTCCGCCCGAAAAAGATGCGGAAAATGGATGATTGAAAATTTCCGCATGGTTTCCGGCAAAAAACGCCGATTGCCGGCGGATTCACGGCGCAGTTGCCGGAGTGGTGTTTTTCCAACCAGTTCTCATTTTGCCCAAGTTGTTCACAACGGAATCCACCTGGCGCTCGATTCGTGACAATGCCCGCATTTCCAAGCCTTTCGTTTGACGCTTGGCAGGAGCTTTGTTCTTCTCCCAGCCACCCAATCCAATACCGACATGGCCTCTTACGAACACCTGACTCCTCCCGCCGGCGAAAAAATCACGATCAAGAATGGCAAACTCAACGTTCCGGACCATCCGGTCATCCCGTTCATCGAAGGCGATGGCACCGGCCCGGACATCTGGAAAGCCTCCCGACTCGTGTTCGACGCCGCCGTGGAAAAGGCCTACGGAGGGAAGCGCGAAATCGCGTGGTTTGAAGTGCTGGCAGGCGAAAAGTCTTACAACCTGTCCAAGGACCGTGTGAAGGACGCCGGCAAGGCCTGGCTGCCGGATGACACGCTCACCGCCTTCCGTGAATAGCTCGTCGGCATCAAGGGGCCGCTCACCACGCCGGTTGGCGGCGGCATCCGCTCCCTCAACGTCGCGCTGCGCCAGATTCTCGATTTGTACGTCTGCCTGCGCCCGGTGCGCTGGTTCACCGGCGTGCCCAGCCCGGTCAAGCGCCCGGACCTCACCGATATGGTGATTTTCCGCGAAAACACCGAGGACATCTACGCCGGCATCGAATTCAAGGAAGGCACGGACGAGGCGAAGGAGTTCCGCAAGTTCCTCAAAAAATCCTTCCCGAAAGCCTATGAAAAAGTCCGTTTCCCGAAATCCGCCGGCTTCGGCGTGAAACCCGTGTCCGCAGAAGGCACCAAGCGACTCGTCAAGGCCGCCATCGACTACGCCATCGCCGCCGGCAAACCCTCGATGACCCTCGTCCACAAGGGCAACATCATGAAATTCACGGAAGGCGCGTTCCGCGACTGGGGCTATGAACTCGCCAGGGAGGAATATGGCGCGGTCGAACTCGACGGCGGCCCGTGGTGCGTGATTCCCAATGGCAAGCCCGGCGCGGGCCTCATCATCAAGGACTGCATCGCCGATGCCTTCCTGCAACAACTCCTCACCCGCCCCGCCGACTACAGTGTGGTCGCCACCCTCAACCTCAACGGCGACTACATTTCGGACGCGCTCGCGGCCTGCGTCGGCGGCATCGGCATCGCTCCCGGCGGCAACATCAACTACGACACCGGCCACGCCATCTTCGAGGCCACCCACGGCACCGCTCCGAAATACGCCAACCTCGACAAGGTGAACCCCGGCTCGGTCATCCTCTCCGGCGAAATGATGCTCCGCCACATGGGCTGGAACGAGGCTGCGGACCTCATCATCAAGGGCGTCAACGGAGCGATCGGCGCGAAGACCGTCACCTACGACTTCGCCCGCCTCATGGACGATGCCACCGAGGTGAAGTGCTCCGAATTCGCCGCCGCCGTGGTGAAACACATGGCCTGAGCGTGGCTGGCGCACGAGGGAATCAGCCCTTTTTCCTCCCCGCCGGTCTCAGGCTCTCCGTGATCGCCAGAATCGCCGGGTGCATGAACCGGCGCTCGGCCGTGATCGCGTAAAACTGCGTCTCCACCTCCTTCGTCCGGCCGATCGGCACAAACCCGTATCTCTCCACCGCTTCGGACGCCACCAGCGCGGGCACGGCGATGAAGCCAATCCCGCCGGACGCGGCGATTTTCGCCAGCGCCGCGTCCTCGAACTCCGCCACCACGCGCGGCTGCACGCCCGCGCTGCGGAACCATTTCTCCAAATCGCGCCGCACACTGCAGTTCTGCGTCGGCATCAGCGCCGGGGCCCCGTCGAGATTGCGCGGAAAGCGCCCCTTGAGCTTCCTCGCCAGGCCGGGCATGGCGCAAAACGTCATCCCACAGGAACCCAGCGGATGGTTGAACACCTTGCCGGACATCCCCGGTGACGCCGGTTCGTCCGACAGCACTACATCGATGCGGTGGGTGCTGAGCTGGGAAACGAGGTCCGCCAGCTTCCCCTCATGACACGTCAGCTGGACGGGCGGCCGGTGTTCCAACACCGGCCTCAGGAGCTCATAGCTCATCAGCTTCGGAAACGAGTCCACGATGCCGACATGCAGGCGCAGCGCCCGCACGCCCGGCGCCTGTTTGGCCGCCCGCAGGATCTCGCTGCCAAGCGTGAAGATTTCACCGGCATAGCCGTAAATCAGCTGGCCGAACTCCGTCAGCTCCAGCGAGCGCCCGCTCGGACGGAAGAGCGGCTCGCCCAGGCTCGACTCCAGCAGCTTGATCTGCGTGCACATCGATGGCTGGGAGACCTTCAGCTTCTCCGCCGCGCGCCGCAGACCGCCCTCCTTCGCCACCGTCCAGAAGTAGCGCAGATGGTGGTAATTGAGGAATCCGATGTCGTTCTCATGTTCCATTTTATGGAATGGTTAGTGTGATTTTTCGTATTATGCAAATTTTTTCCGACACTCCATGGTTGCGCCGTCAACCGACACAACCATGAAACTGACCTTGACCCACCGCAATCACGCGCCTTCCAAATCCATTGTCACGATGATCGACAACGAACTCAAAGCCCTGCAGGCCGACCTCCAGATCGACGAGGCGCGGATCCACATGGAGCGTAGCCTGATCGAGAGCCCGCCCTTCACGGCCTCCTTCCACCTGGTCACTCCGGGGCCGGACGTGATCGTGAAGTCCACCGACCACACGCTCCGCGCCGCAATTCTCAAAGCCTTCCAGCGGATCGCCGGAAAGATCGGCCACCGGAAGGAAAAGCGCGTTCGGCGCCGCAGGGTCGCGCCAGCCATTGACTTGTCGCGGCGCCGTCCTGCCGGAGGTCATTGCCATTGAGATTGCCAACCTCTGAAAACACACCACCATGCGAGAGAGAGGGGCCGGAACCGGCCCCCTCCACCCAACCAGTCTTCGCTCGATCACATTCACACATCGCCCGGCCGTCTCCCGGCACCGCCACGCCCGGCACGTTTCACACACCGACCACCTCCTCAAATCAAATGACATTCTTACCGCTCCTGGCCACAACCGCAGCCGATCCCGCAAGCATGAAGATGTGGGCATATGTGGGCTTCATCGCTCTTGTAATGGTATTCCTCGCCCTCGATCTCGGCGTTTTCCATCGCGAGGCGCATGAAGTCAGCATGAAGGAATCCATCACCTGGTCCTGCATCTGGCTCGCCTGCGGAATCTCGTTCACCGGGTTCATCTACTATGCCTATCAGTTCCACTGGCTGGGACTTGGATTGGATACGCCGGCCTACGCGGGAGGGGCCATTGTGCTGGGGGAGGTCACCGGAGCCACGGCCGCGGTCCAGTATCTGACGGGTTACATCGTGGAAAAGTCCCTGGCGATGGACAACATCTTCGTCATCGCGATGATCTTCGGCTACTTCGCGATCCCCGCGAAATACCAGCACCGCGTGCTGTTCTGGGGGATCATCGGGGCCCTCGTCATGCGTGGCGCGATGATCTACCTCGGCGCGGAGCTGATCATGCGCTACACTTGGATCCTGATCGTCTTCGGCATTTTCCTCATCCTCACGGCCGTCAAAATGGCGCTGATCAATAGCCACAATGACCCGGGCAGCAATCCGGTCGTGAGACTTGCGAAGCGCTTCTTCCGCACGGTGGATTTCTATGACGGACAGAAGTTCTTCACCCGTCGAACCCTGCCACCCACCACCATCAAGGATCCGAAAACCGGAAAGGACGCATATGCTCCGGCGGAACCCGGCACCCTCTCCGCGCGCAGGGCGATCACACCCCTTTTCCTCGCGCTCATCATGGTGGAGATCACCGACCTCGTGTTTGCCGTGGACTCGATTCCCGCGATCTTCGCGATCACTCCCGATCCATTCATCGTCTTCACCAGCAACATTTTCGCGATCCTCGGCCTGCGTGCGCTCTATTTCTGCCTGGCCGCCCTGATTGCGAAATTCCGTTACCTAAAACCCGCCCTGATCCTGATTCTCGCCTTCATCGGCATCAAGCTGCTGTTGCTCGCCGCCCCGCCGTATTTGAACGACATCGGCCTCAGTGCCAATGAACTCGGGAGCATCAAGATCGATCCGTTTGTCTCACTGGTCATCGTCCTGGCCACGCTCGTAGCGGCAACGGTGATGTCCGTCCTGCTGCCCGGAAAAGAGGAAAAGAACCCGGCATGACTGTTTCAACAACCGACTTCATGGCTCCGCTCACCACACATGACTCACTGCTGGCAGTCTGCCTCCATGCCGCCTTTTCCAGTGGCGAGCAGTCGGATGCGGAACGCAGGGAAATCGCCCGCTATGCCGGAGAAATGGACGCGGACAACCTGGCGGCCCTTTCGCGCGGGATCCTGATGGGCAAACTCACCATCGATCAGGCATGCGAGGGTCTTGTCACGAATCAGGACCGGATGCTTGCCTACGAAATGGCGCGTGCGGTTTGCGAAGCCGGAGGTTCGATTTCAACCGACGAAGAAGCATATCTCACGGACTTGCGCCGCCGTCTTGGCCTTGCGGATCGCGAATCCGGCGCTGTGGATCAGGAGGTGGATTCCGTTGCAATGGCGCCGCTTGCTCCATCACCGGCGGAGCCGCCATCAACCGATATCAGCAGCATGATTCTCAGGTATTCGATCCTTAACGGCGCCCTCGAACTGCTGCCCCAGACACTTGCAACCGTTGTCATCATTCCCATGCAGATGAAAATGGTCTATCGGATCGGAAAGTCGCACGGAGTGGAGCTCGATCGATCCAACATCAAGGAGTTCCTGGCCACCGCCGGCATCGGCCTGGGATCCCAGATGGTCGAGGGCTTCGCGCGCAAGCTGGTAGGCCGGTTCGGCCGCAAACTCGGAGGGAAAACCGCCGGTGGTGTGGCTGACCAAATCGCAGGATCGGCGCTGTCTTTCGCCTCGACGTATGCCATCGGCCACATGGCGCAGAGTTACTATGCAGGCGGCCGCAGCCTCACTGCCCCGGATCTGAAAAGACTCATCGGTCCTTTGCAAGTCCAGGCCCGCGAGCTTCACACCCGATACCTGCCGGAAATCCAGGAACGGGCCAAGACGCTCGACCACGCCGCGATCCTTTCGCTGGTCCGCGGAGGCACACAGTTCTGATTTCCCAGCCTCCGGTTGGGTTTCGGCTGTTTCACCACCCTTGGAGAAAATGGTTCCGATTTTCGAATCCCCGAACACGAAACAATGCCAACTTCCAAGTTCTGTATGATGCCGGAAAACACCGGCCGCATCGTCCATTCGCCATGGTTTCATCGGTTCATCATTGCCACGATCATCCTCGCCGGAGTGCTGGCCGGTATCGAGACGAACGCGGCCGTGGTGGCCGCCCACGGTCCCGTGCTGCGCGCGCTTGACGCCATCGTCCTGGCGATCTTCATCATTGAGGCGCTTCTGAAACTGACAGCACATGCTCCCCGGCCATGGAATTACTTCCGCGATGGATGGAATGTATTCGATTTCACCGTGATCGTCCTCTGCCTGCTGCCGATGGACTCCCAGTTCGCCGTGGTCTTGCGCCTTGGCCGGACGCTTCGCCTGCTGCGCCTCGTTTCCGCCCTGCCGAAACTCCAGCTCCTCGTCGGAGCACTGATCAAAAGTTTCAGCTCGATGGGATACGTGGGCCTGCTGCTTGGCATCATGTTCTACATCTACGCCATTGCCGGTGTGCATCTCTTCGGCGGCCATGACAAGGAGCACTTCGGCAGTCTGTCCCAAGCCTTCCTCACGCTCTTCCAAACCATCACGCTCGATGACTGGAAATTCCTCTTCGCCAGCGCCAAGGGTTCATCACCCGCCATCGCTGCCGCTTATTTCGTCAGCTTCATCCTGCTGGGCACGATGATCATGCTGAATCTCTTCATCGGCATCATCATGAATAGCATGTCCGAGATGCATGACGAATTGGAAGAGCAGGCCAGGGCCAAACAAAACATCGAGGGGAATGACACTGTCCTGAACGATCTCGCCGCACTCGATCAACAATTGTCCGCATTGCAATCCCAACTCATCAACCTGCGCGGCAAACTCACACACGACAGACATTGACATGCACGAAACCTACGACGGCGAGGCCCGCCTCAACGATCACTCCGCGATCGGCCCGAAACTCGGGATTATTGGTGGAGGCCAGCTCGCCCGGATGACAACCATCGCCGCCCAGCAACTCGGCTGCGATGTCGTGGTTCTGGAAAACAACCGCCTGAGCCCCGCCGCCACTTTCGCAAGCCACTCCATCATCGGTGATTGGAACACGGCGGATGACCTTCTCAAGCTGGCCTCGCAGGTGGGCGTCGTCACCCTGGAGAACGAATTCGTGGATGCCGCGCTGCTCGCCGAACTCGAGCGCGCGGGCCACTCCGTCTGGCCAAGCCCGCGCACGCTCGCACTCGTGCAGGACAAGTTCACCCAGAAACAAGTGCTGCAATCCGCCGGTCTTCCGATTCCCCGCATGCGCGCCACCGGCGATCTGGAGGCACTCGACGGCGCGGCCGCCGACTTCGGGTTTCCGCTGGTCCTCAAGGCGCGCCGCAATGCCTACGATGGCAAGGGCAACGCGACCATCCGCACGGCGGCGGACATCCGAACCGCATGGGAACAACTGGGAGGCCACCGCGGAAATCCGCTCTACGTTGAAGAGTTTTGCGCCTTCACCGCTGAACTCGCCACCATCATCACCCGGGGGCTCGACGGGGAAACCGCGATCTATCCGGTCGTGGAAACCGTGCAGCGAAACCACGTCTGCCACCTCGTCCGCGCCCCCGCCAGCGTGGCTCCCCATGTTGCCGGACGCGCGGCCCATGTGGCCCGCCGAGCCGTCGAGGCGGTGGGAGCCGTCGGCAGTTTCGGCGTGGAGATGTTTCTGACATGCGATGGCGGCATCGTCGTCAACGAACTGGCGCCGCGCGTCCACAACTCCGGCCACTACACCATCGAGGCCTGCGTTTGCTCGCAGTTTGAAAACCATGTCCGCGCCGTGCTCGGTCTGCCGCTCGGTTCCACCCGCATGGTCGCCCCCGCCGCAGCCATGCTCAATCTGCTGGGCACCATCCACGCCCCGGGCCGGGTCGGCGGATTGCACGAGGCGCTCGCGGTTCCGGGCGCGCACGTCCACCTTTACGGAAAAGCCATGAGCGGCGAGGGGCGCAAAATGGGCCATGTCACCGCCCTCGGCAATACGCCTGCAGAGGCCGAACAGACCGCCAGCGATTGCGCGGCGAAAATCCACTTCGGAATGATTTCATGAAAACAGACACCCCGAAAATCGCCATCATCATGGGCAGCGATTCCGACTGGCCCGCACTCAAACCCGCCGCGGAAGCGTGCGCGGAATTCGGCATCCCCTGCGGGATCCGCGTCGTTTCCGCCCACCGCACGCCCATGGACATGGTGCGTTTCGCGCGGACCGCCCACAGCCGGGGCCTCCGGGTCATCATCGCCGGAGCGGGCGGCGCCGCGCACCTGCCCGGCATGGTCGCCAGCCTCACGCCGCTCCCCGTGATCGGCGTGCCGGTCGAAAGCAAATCGCTCCAGGGACTCGATTCGCTGCTGTCCATCGTGCAAATGCCCGGCGGCGTGCCGGTCGCCACCATGGCGATCAACGGCGGCCGCAACGCGGGGCTCTTCGCTGTTAGAATCCTCGCCGCCGGTGATCCGGAACTGCTGGAAAAAATCACCGCGTTTCAAACCCGGCTTGCCAACGAATCGAAGTCCAGGAACCGCAAGCTGCAAGCAGACACCCAAAGCCACCAGCAAATCTGACCATCCCACATGGAGCTTCTCCAATCCCTGAGCAGCAGCCTGCTTTCGCCGATGGTTCTCGCATTCGCGCTGGGACTTTTCGCCACCCTCGTGAAGAGCGATCTTCGTTTCCCGGACGAACTCTACACCGCGCTGACCATCTACCTGCTCTTCGCCATCGGCCTCAAGGGCGGGATGAAACTCGATGGCATGAGCCTCAGCGTCGTCGGCGGTCCGCTGCTCGCGGCGGTGACCCTCAGCGCGTTGAGTCCGATCTGGTGTTTCTTCATACTGAAAGGGCTGGTCCGCCTGGATGCCAGCAACGCCGGTGCCATCGCGGCGCATTATGGCTCCGTCTCGGCCGTCACTTTCAGTGCGGTGCTGGCTTTTCTGGAAATCGGCAAGGTGCCTGTGGAAGGCTTCATGCCGGCCTTGCTGGCGGTGATGGAAGCCCCGGCCATCATCGTGGCGGTCTTCCTCGCGCTGAAATCCTGTGGCCAGGGAACATCCCGCCCCGGTGATTTGAAGAAGCTGTTGCACGACCTGCTCACCGGCAAAGGCATCCTGCTTCTGTTAGGCGGACTGGTGATCGGCCTGCTATGCGGCAAGAGCGGCTTCGAGCAAGTGGCTCCGCTTTTCGACGCCCCGTTCAAGGGCGTGCTGACGCTTTTCCTGCTGGAGGTCGGTCTGGTCACCGGCCGCCGCCTGCAGGACCTGAAGGCCGCCGGATGGCGGCTCGTCGCCTTCGCCCTGATCATGCCGATGCTCCACGGCCTGCTCGGCGCGCTTGTCGGCAACTGGTGCGGTCTTGGTCTTGGCGGGGCCACGGTGCTCGCCACGCTCGCGGCCAGCGCCTCGTACATCGCCGCGCCCGCCGCGGTGCGCATCGCCCTGCCGCAGGCGAGCCCGGCGCTCTATCTCACATCCTCGCTGGCCATCACCTTCCCATTCAACACCGTGCTCGGCATTCCGCTCTATCACGCCTTCGCGAAATTCATTTTCAACGCCTGATCCATGAAAACGACCAATCTCATCCTGCTCACCATCATTGCCGAAGATGAACTCGAAAGCCGCCTCATCGAGGATCTGAAAAAACTCGGCGTCCGCGGCTACACGGTCTGCACCGTGCGCGGTGAAGGCATCCACGGCCTGCGGGCAAGCCAATGGGAGGGCGAGAACATCAAGCTCGAGGTCATCGTGGACAGCGGCCTCGCGGACGCCATCACGGAACAAGTCGCCAAGTCTTATTTCCCGCACTTCGCGACGATTCTCTACCTCCTCCCCGTTCAGGTGCTGCGCGCGGGGAAATTCACCGGCCCGTGAAACAAATCACACCCACCCCGGTTCCGAACCGGAGAGACAACAAGCCTCTTTTTTGTT
>Ga0114939_10002431_pt1 | contig 13777 bp, 10 predicted proteins | sample AshMeaCrysSpring_FD_87196 | JGI IMG/M metagenome (GOLD analysis project Ga0114939, IMG submission 87196) | Groundwater microbial communities from Big Spring, Nevada to study Microbial Dark Matter (Phase II) - Ash Meadows Crystal Spring | ecosystem: Environmental > Aquatic > Deep subsurface >... | reverse complement strand
TTGTGTTCAGTCATAAAGCTCAAAACCCTTATTAAACAAGCTTTTTAAACTGGCAGCACGTGACACAAAAACTGCATGAACTTTTTTCTAAGGCTTATACACAAAGTAAACACCCTACCCGCAACCCAACAAAACAGAATATTTTACCCAAGTCCTGAAAATAAATATTCATCTCAAATCGAAAAATTATGCTTTCAATGGCAACATCACATAGAAAGACCATTTTAAAACATCCTCTAAGCCCAATATCGATGCCTATGTCTATTTATAAACTAAGTTTATTTTGCTTTTGTTAAGAATGCCAGGATATATCAAGAATCTGACCTAATATATATATAACCTATATATAAAAATACAATTCTAATCCTTTAATAAAGCTTAAAATGGAACAATATTTAATCTATTAACCTAGCAGCTTATTTATTCTATGGTTCCGGATGATACTTTATGGCAAACTATAGCCAACGCTGCTCCTGTGATGATTTGGATGGCTGATGTTCAAGGAGAGTTATATTACTTTAATTCTACTTGGCAAAAGTTCACTGGGCGCTTTACTTCTTCAGAATTAAGCAATGAATGGTTTAATATATTACATCCTGATGATAAAGAAAGATATCAACATATTTTTCAAAATGCTTTTAAAAATCACAATATTTTTCAAGAAAAGTATCGTTTACAAAATTCAGATGGAGAGTATCGCTGGATTTTAGAAAATTCAGCCCCCAGATACGCAGAAAATGGTAACTTTATTGGTTTTATTGGCTATGGAGTTGATATTACTAACATTTTTTCTCCCTTAGAAAGCTTTGCTACAAGTAATATTAATCAATCTCAACTTGCTGAAGTCGAGTTATCTAAAAGCCAAGCAAAAAATAACGCTATATTTCATGCAATCCCAGATTTAATATTTTCTCTAAATCAAAACGGAATTATTCTAGATTTTAAATCAACAAAAGAGGATGAGCAAGTATTACCATCATGTTTATTTATTGGTAAATCAATCTATGAAGTCCTAACTCCAGAATTAGCTCAGCAAACGATGCATCATGCTTCTCAAGCCCTGTCAAATAATATTGTTGAAATTTATGAATATCAAATGTTTATTAAAGATGAATGGCGCAGCTATGAATCCCGTTTAGTAAAAAGTGGCGAGGATGAATTATTAGCCATTGTTCGTGATATTACTGAGCGCAAAACAGCAGATACAGCTTTACGAGAATCTGAGAAAAAATATCGAGAATTAGCCTCAAAAGAAGCGCTCCTAAATCGTCTGTCTCGACAAATACGTGCTTCTTTAGAAGTTAATAATATTCTTAAAACAGCAGTTACAGAAGTTCAACATTTATTAAATATTGATCGCTGTGATTTTATGTGCTATCGCCCTAGTTTATCTGGTCAAGAAAATGATATTTGGGAAATACTTCAAGAGTCAAAATATTCAGAATTTCCTGATTTAATCGGTTTAAAACTCTCCAGCTCGACCTTGGGATATTTAGCAGAAAAAACTTTTAATCGCGAAATTATTCAGATTAATGATGTGACTGGAATGTCTGACCAAAAAGTCAGAGAATTTCTTGAGACTTTTGCCCTTACTTCCTTATTATCCCTACCCATTCACACTCAATCTGGTGTTATTGGCTCTATTAACTGCTCTCACTATACGGGTATTCGTCCTTGGCAGTCGTCTGAAATTAATTTATTATTAGCTGTAGCAGACCAAATTGCTATTGCAATTGACCAAGCTGAACTATATAAGCAAACTATAATTGCTGCACAAACAGCAGAAGATAAAGCATTACAATTAGAAAACACTCTCCGCGAACTGGCCTCTACCCAAGCCCAACTAATTCAAACTGAAAAAATGTCTAGCTTGGGACAGTTAGTTGCCGGTGTTGCCCATGAAATAAATAATCCCGTTAACTTTATTTTTGGTAATTTAGTTCACGCCAGTCAATATATAGAAGACTTACTCAGAATAGTTGAACTCTATCAAAAATATTACCCCGAACCTATCGAGCCTATTATTGAAGAGATTGAGGCTATCGATTTAGATTTTCTTTCCCAAGATTTACCAAAGCTTCTATCCTCCATGAAAATAGGAGCCAACCGTATTCGTCAAATAGTCCTTTCATTACGCAATTTCTCCCGCCTTGATGAAGCTGAAATGAAGCCTGCTAATATCCATGAAGGCATAGATAATACATTGTTACTATTACAGAATCGCCTTAAAGGAAAAATTGGGTATCCTGAAATTCAAGTCATTAAGGAATATGGGGAAATACCACAGGTAGAATGCTTCCCCGGACAATTAAATCAGGTATTTATGAATTTATTAGTCAATGCCATTGATGTCTTAGAAGAGTCACTAGTTACCAATCCACAGATAAGCATTCGTACTTTTCAAGAAGGCAACAATATAAATATTAATATTGCGGATAATGGTTCTGGAATAACCGAGGAAATTCGTCAAAAATTATTTGACCCCTTTTTTACCACCAAGCCTATTGGTAAAGGCACTGGCATGGGTTTGTCCATCAGTTACCAAATAATAGTAGAAAAGCACCGAGGACAGCTTCTGTGTTTTTCCACTCCTGGAAAGGGAGCTGAATTCGCCATCGTTATTCCATCTTTACAATAAAGATTTCCGGAAACTAGATATTTACTCCTACTGTGTAAGGCTTTTATGTTCATTTCCGGAGATGTCTAATTATAGGATTTACTCTTGCATTATCATATAACTATCTGCAAAGTGTGAATCAATTATAAAAGTTATTATAAGTTTGTGTAAATTGGCATAAATTTATATTATGATATTATTTATATTTATTTAAGGTTTGCAAACAGCCACCAGACGATTAAATGTAGTTTATATTACTTGATTTATATAAATAGACCTTTGATAATAACATTCCCTTTAATAATAAGTGATTGGAAAGGTCTAGAGAAAACATTAATAAAATATTAATTGTTAACTCATTACACATTAGCCGTTGTGAAGGGAGTAATGGTAAGGGTATCTACTTATTCTCGTGATTATGTGTGGAAAATATTAGCAAATTCATAATATAAATACAATGAGCTTTAGCAATAAGGATGTTATAAAAAATTCGACATTAGCTTTAATAAAAATACGGTTATTTATTAATTTCAAAAAAAAGTTACGAATTTTAAGTTCTACCAAAAAAGTAATATCTACTGGTATCATCTTGATTATCGCGATTATTAGTATGGCAAATGCCACGTTAATTGGTGTATATTATCAGCAACAAACAGCATTAAATTTAATAAATATTCAAGAAGAAATACATTTATTAAATGGTCTAAAAATTTCAGTATTAGAACAGCAATTTCAATATCAAAATTATTTAAATCAACAAAATATTCAAAATTCAGAGAATAAATTAGTATCTAAAAATAAGCAAAATTATACAATAAACAATTTGAATACAATAGAAGATAGTTTAATATCAGTTTATAAAAATTCTCTCATCAATATAGATTCTTCATTAATTAGAAAATACGAACAAGTCTTTTTAAGATATAAAAAAAACTTTGAAATCAGTAATCTTGATTCAGTCACAGAGATAAAAAATAATTTTTTAGATATTCTTAGATGCATCACAATATTCAACAAACTGTATGATAATAGTTTAATTGTCGCTCAAAATGAGTTTTATAAGTATAAAGTAGAAAAATCAATATATTTGATAATTCATGTATTTTTATATTTGACAACAATCATAGCTTTTTATAGTTATATAAATAGATTAATTGGTCTTCCAATAGAAGATATAATTAAAAGAATAAGACTGATAGCAAAAAATCATAATTTAAATTTTTCATTATCTAGTAGCCTCAAAGAAATACTGAATATAATCGCTGAATATATTCAGACATTAGAAAAAAATCAAGCCGCCCATCAGGCTTTATTATATGCTGTCCCAGATTTGATGTTAAGGATTAGTATAAATGGTGATTATATAGATTTTAATCCACCTAAGAATTTTGATTTACTAGTACCAAATAGACAGTTAATAGGGGCAAATATATATGATATTTTACCCTATTGTGTTGCAGAAGAAAGAATGCAATATATCCAAAAAGCCCTCGCTACAGGAGAACCACAAGTTTATGAATATAGGATAACAGAAGGAGTTAATACTCATGATTATGAGGCCAGAATTGTTGTTAGTGGAGAAGATGAAGTTTTAGTAATAATCCGCGATATTACTCTTGATAAACAAGCAAAACAAATATCAACACGTCTAGCTACAATTATTGAAGCAACTCCAGAATTTGTTGGGACTTGTGATAAGGATGGGAAACTATTATATATAAATTATGCTGGTCGTAATTTATTAGGAATTTCTCCAGAAGAAGATATTTCTCATTTAGATATTAGTGAATACTATCCCCAATGGGCGAAAAATATTATTTTAAATGAAGGATTACCTATTGCTATTAATAACGGTACCTGGAGCGGAGAAGCAGGATTTGTAACTCGCAATCAGCAGGAGATTCCAGTCTTATTTGTTTTAATTGCCCATAAAGATATTAATAATCAAGTCGAATTTATTTCATATATTGCGAGAGATATAACTGAAATTAAAGTCGCTCATAAGTCTTTAGAAAATCATGCAAAAGAGCTAAGGACAGCATTAAACGAGTTAAAAGAAGCTGAGGCTCAATTAATCCACAAAGAAAAAATGTCTAGCTTGGGTCATATGGTTGCTGGTATTGCCCATGAGTTTAATAATCCTATTAGTTTTATTTATGGCAATGTTAAATATGCCAATGAATATATTCAAGACTTACTAGATTTAGTCAAATTATATAAACAGGAATATCCAAAATCAACACCTGCTATTCAAGAAAAAATACAAAATATTGATTTACAGTTTTTAGAGTCAGATTTGCCTAGTATCATGCTATCCATGCAGACAGGAGCTGAAAGAATAAAATCTTTAGTCTTATCTTTACGTAATTTTGCTCGTCTTGATGAAGGAGAACTTAAAAAAGTTAATTTACATGAAGGAATAGATAATACTTTATTACTTCTCAATCATCGTTTAAAAAATGGAATTGGTATTGTAAAAAATTATGGTAAATTACCCAATATAGAATGCTTCCCTGCACAACTAAATCAAGTTTTTATGCATTTGCTTAATAATGCTATTGATGCAGTTACGGAAACAAATTATTATATCGATAAATCATTAGAAAAATTAATTTTTATTAACACTTCTTTAGGAACAAATAATTTGGTAGAAGTAAGAATTAGAGATAATGGCAGCGGTATTTCTCAGGCAATTCAAGATAAAATTTTTGACCCATTTTTTACAACTAAACCAGTAGGTAAAGCAACAGGTTTAGGATTAGCTATTTCTTATCAAATAATCCAAAAGCACCAGGGTAGTATTAGCATTAATTCTCAATCTCATCAAGGCTGTGAATTTGTTGTTTGCATCCCAATCCAACAACTAGTCTAGTTGAAAGAAGATGGGCTAGGGATATTACTAGTAGCACTTATATAGATAGTATATTTATTTACATTTTTACAATGGAATATAAATTCGCTCTATACATTCTCCCATGTATATTAAGTCCTGTTTGTTATTGCTGATTATAGATTTGATAAAATTATATTTATCACAAATGTAGCCATAATACTTGACTAAACAGCAATCTTATTTTTTCACATGCCAATAGTATAGATAAGTAGTATTCAATACTGAGTGCTTATAAGAGCTATGTTGCTTCAGTATTTAATTATGCAGTTTTTGCAAAGCCTTTACTGAAATTTAACCATTTCTTACTTAAAAATTAACGTCGTCACTGCTAACTTTATATTAATTCACTTTTTGCTGCAACATTTGAACCCCCTAAAGCCTAGTTTCAGGATTTGGGGGATTATTTATTTTATGTGCTTTTACAAAGAATAGCTATCCTATGGGACGCTGGGTTTATTTTAGGCTGGGTTTATTTTAGGCTGGGTTTATTTTAGAAATGAGAATTCAGTTTTGATATTCCATCAGCGTCGATACTCAAGTATTTGTCACAAGAAACATCAATTTTTCCCACGAAATTCAAAATTTCACTTGCTTTTATCTCGGTTATCTACTTGTGCTTAAAACAATTATGACGGAAGCAACAGGCATGTTTTATTTCTAGGAAAGGCAAAAATGTGCCAGTTGCCTGTAAGCCCTAATTGATTAATTCCGAAAAGTAGTATTTAAGCACTATATTGATCTGCCTTTGGCGTTTACCTTACCCGCATTTCTCACAAGCCTTCAGATGGCTGTGATCATAACCTTTAGCAAACTAGATTTCAGGCATTTTTGACGGGTAATTTTAGTACAGTGGTAAATGTAGAAACCTATATCCTATATATTGTATTAATTTGGTTGTGAGAAATCCCCGCCATCGCTAATCCCCCCAAAGTCTCTTAACATCACAGAAAATGGAGGATATTTGTAAAGCACCTCACAAAATAATGGCTACATTTGTAAAGATTGAATCAGGTAAAGTTGATAAATCGACCTTTGACCAATATGTTCCCGCCCATAAGGAATACGTACAAGATTTGATAAATAAAGGGCATAAAGCACGTACAGGATACTGGGCGCAAAGGGCAGGAGGAATGATGATATTTGAAGCAACATCCATGATTAAAGCCAAAGCCATAGTTGAAGCCGACCCCTTGGTTAAAAATGGTTGTGTGGATTATCAACTCTACGAATGGAAAATTGTTATTGAGTAACGTCGCAATTTTAAATTTTGATGTTATATTGTTTATAGACTCGGAACTATGCAATTACAACACCTAAACCTTGTCAGGACCGGAAGGTAGCAGCAATACAGGAAGCTTGTGATAGGCGTGGTCTCCGGGTCGCCTTATTTATATGAGCATAAAGCAGCAATGCCTGGTCCTGGAGATATTTTAAAAAAAGCTGTATATCTTGGTATTGGTTTAGCCTCATACGCTAGCGAAAAAGCAGGAGACAAGTTAACTGAACTGCGATCGCAAGCTCAAAAAATAGCTGATGAAATGGTAGCCAAAGGCGAAATGAATGCCGAAGAAGCTCGCCGTTTTGTAGAAGATATGATGAAACAGGCGCAGCAGCCAGCAGTTAAAGAAGTACCAAAAGATAAGCCTCAATCCTCAGAGCCAAGAAGAATTGAAATTTTAGAAGAGGATGAAGAACCATCAGCCAAAGAATCGCCAAAAGAAAATAATGTGGATGTATTACGTCAACAAGTATTAGATTTACGAGAACAACTTAAACGCTTACAACGCGATAAGTAAGCTTAAATCTGCTGTTTAAGGTGGCTTGATCCTAAAAATAGGGCATATTTTTCAGGGCGAGAATAAAATGGTATAGCAGAAATTTATAGTACCGAAAAAAAAGGTCTCAACCATATGGATCAATTACAGAAAGAGATAATAGAAGTAGTACAAGTCGCTGTAGAAGAAGCTGAGCGTTTCCTCCACGGAATGACAGAAATGGTTGACGCCTTTTTTGAGTTCACAGAAGAAATAGCCGACCAGGTACAAAATACTATTGTTAATGATTTAGATCAGTGTATCCAAGAATTGACCGAGCCTTTTTTATTTGATACATACTGGGATTTAGAAGGATTTATGGGGGATATAGACCCAGGATTCCCCTATCAGGTGGAAGCCTCTGCCTATAAAAATCCAGCTTGCATGGGTTGTCGTAATTATCACGGTCAAGTTTACTCTGGGAATTTATTAGTTTGTGGGATGCACCCCTTTGGTTGGGAAGGTGAAGGTTGTCCTGATTGGGAATCTTATTAATTTAAATTAACTATAAATTAAATTATAATTAAATTATATTTAAATTATAATTTAATTTAATTCGTCTTATGTTCAATAGACAGCTTTCTCTTTTTTTGGCACCCTCCGCCATAGTTGAGTTTGCCGCTAGTGTTTAGATTATATGCTAAAGTTGACAAAATCTACGAAAGCTGATATGCATCCTCCATTAAATAGTCTGTCAGACCATTTTTGGGGGTATTTGTGGTACAGGCATCCTGCCTGTACCCGATTATGCAACCAGTAGTTTATCACATCATCTTTGTTGGGTTTGAAAAATAAAAATTGAAATCTATATTTTGATTCTGTGGAACGCCCCAGAAGTTGGCGGTGAGTCCACTTCTCTTCGCGCACGGCATTTCTCTTCGCCCGCACTATGCGCTATGACGGCGCACGCTACGCTAACGTGAACGCCAAACTATGGCGCGAACTTGCCGGGTGGGGGAAACTAGATTTCGCCGCTTCTGGGCACCCTGCGCTATTGTGGCTTCCAGCTTGTTTGTGGAAAATTTTTTATCTAACAGAAACAGGCTTTCCTGCCTGTTCCACTAAGCTGTTCCACATCCAATTTTCTACAAAGCTTTAAGCCAGATAAATGTTTCAGCTGATAATTTATGCAAGTTAAATGTGGAACAGTTTAATACCTAACAGAGATGATGTGACAGACCACTAGGTCTGAGCTTGCAAAAGTAAATACTGCCGATAGGAATACTTTCTAAATTTGGGATACTTGTACAAATAATTATCAAGATTTAAGAGGGGTTGATGAAAACGCCCTTTTAATAAATAAACTGAAATTAAGCCAAAGAACACTAATTCTGGATACTCGACTTTAATCGAAAAATGTTTCCTCAGCATATCTACTTCCTTTGGCATTAAAGGAAACTCATCATCGTCACCATATTTGGGAATACCATATTTACCAACTAAATTATTACGGAACCAAATTAGAAGATTACTAAAGGCGTTATTTTCATGAAAAAATGCCTTACCATTAGACGTAATTACTTGTCTTAAAGTACTTGAAAAATCATCAAAAGGTTCTAAATGGTGTAAAATCAAATTTCCAAAAATCAAATCAAATTGACCGAGATTTCCAATTTCAAATGCTGATATTTTAATAGCTTGAAGATTATTTATATTATTTGCTTTGCAGAATTCATTCAGGTTATTAATAGCAACTTCACTAATATCTAAGGCTATAACATTTGCTCCTTTCATGGCAAAGTATAAGGAGCTTCTACCATCTCCACATCCTATATCTAAAATTCTTTTTCCTTGTATATTTCCAAAATGATTTAATGCAGCAGATAAAACTTCGTCATTTTCATCTGCAAAATGAGATGTATTTTTTGAGTATATTTGATTCCAAAAATTTTCTACTTGCAACTCTTGAGTATTCATTATAGATGCTTCCTTACTGTGCTATTTATGGGTGGCAAAAAAACTCGATAAAATAGAAAAATTATAACTTTTAGAAAGTTTCTAAAATTATCAAGCAAGGAAAGATAAAGAAAGTAAAATCTAGTAAATTAGATAACTACTTTTATCTTTGAAAAAATATTTTTCATGAAAGTTAACGAAAGTTAATAATTATTTTTTTGATTTTTCTTTCTCAAAAATATTTTATTTGATTGTACATCTTAAAAATTAGAGTATCGATAACTTTAATGAACTTTCATACTTTATTTAATATTTCATCTGCTGGCACATCACTTATTGAGTACTTTATTTCTGATAGAAAGTCTGTTGCATTTTCGGAAACAGGAACATGGTTTGAAGGATTATTAGTCTACATTAACGACAAATCAGGTTGCCGTAATTGAGTTCGCGTAGATACACTTAAGCTGTGATGGAAGACTGGCCAATTGCCAATTGCTGATAGCCAAATTAAATACATAGTTAACTAATAATGGTTTTCAAAGATGCAAGAGATTACCAAATTCTCTTCCTGAGTATGTTTCTGGTTTTAGGGATAGTTACGAGGGATTGGAGTTTACGGCCGTTGTTTATAGTTGTGACAATCCTGAGCTGTTTATTAACCCAATGGCTTTTGTTTGCACTTACTACTAAATCTTCTCCCTTTGCGTTATCTTCATTTTCGTTTTTTCGCAGTCCCCTGATTACTTCCCTTGGACTTAGCTTGCTATTGCGGGCAGACCATTGGACTACAATGGCGATCGCTGGATTTGTGGCTGTCGGTAGTAAATTTGTTTTCAGGGTTGAGGATAAGCATTTCTTTAACCCAGCCAACTTTGGCATTATTTCAGCCTTAGTGATTGCGCCAGATGCTTGGGTTTCTCCCGGACAGTGGGGGGAAGAGTGGTGGTATGGGTTGCTATTTGCTGGTGCTGGAGGATTGATTTTAAAGAAAGTCGGGCGATGGGATACAACTGTAGCTTTTCTATTTAGCTATGGAGGGTTGGAGGCCATTCGCAATATATGGCTTGGCTGGACTTGGGATGTTTATTGTCATCGTTTAATGAGTGGTTCATTATTACTTTTTGCCCTGTTTATGGTGACTGACCCCCGGTCTATCCCTAATGCTAGGGTTGGAAGAATTGTTTGGGCTGTGGCGATCGCTATCCTAACTTTTGTATTACGAAATTACTTTTTTCTCCCCACAGCTGTATTTTGGGCACTATTTACTTTAGCGCCCTTAACAATGCTGATGGATATTATCTGGTCTGCACCTACTTTTAAATGGGCGGGTTTAGATATGCCTTCGTTACAGCTACAGACTCAAAATTTATTTCACGCAAAGGCGCAAAGGCAAGCCAGTGACGTGGGCGGGTCTCCCGACTTGAGGCAACTGGCACACAAAGAAGAGGTTTTACATGAACAAGTTTAGGTATTTGTTTCAAAACTTATTTAAATCTTTAGTTTCATCAATACTAGCGATAGTGTTTTTTTTTCTGTTTACTCCTGGGGCTTGGGCTTTTTGTGGATTTTATGTCTCAAAGGCTGATTCTAAGTTATATAACAAGGCTTCCCAGGTGATACTTGCTAGAAGTGGCGATCGCACTGTCTTGACAATGGCCAATGATTTTCAAGGTGATGTCAAAGATTTTGCAATGGTTGTCCCAGTGCCCACAGTCCTAGAAAAAGACCAAATAAAAGTGGCTCCGCCCAAAATAGTCGAGCGTTTGGATGGCTTTAGTGCCCCCCGTTTAGTAGAGTATTTTGACTCCAATCCCTGTGAAGAAAACCGTTATGAAGATAAAGTATTTGCTCCCCCACCAGCCCCAGTTGCTGAAAGCAGTGCAAGGAGGCGTGGAGCTAGGGAAAGAGATTTAGGAGTAACAATCGAAGCACGGTATAACGTTGGGGAATATGAAATTTTAATCCTTAGCGCTAAGGAATCTAATGGTTTAGAAACTTGGTTAAATCGCAATGGTTATAAGATTCCTAGAGGGGCAAGTAATTTACTTAAGCCTTATATCCGTCAAAAAATGAAATTCTTTGTAGCCAAGGTTAATCTAGATAAATTTGAAACCTCTGGTTATCAAAATCTACGACCTCTGCAAATGTCCTACACATCTCCTAGATTTATGTTGCCTATCCGTTTGGGTATGGTAAATGCCACTAGCGAACAGGATTTACTAGTTTATATTCTTTCTCCAAAAGGACAAACAGAAGTTACTAACTATCGCACAGTAAAAGTTCCTTCTAACAATAATATTCCCCTATTTGTTAAAAATGAATTTGGAGATTTTTATAAATCTATGTTCCAAACAGCTTATACCAAGGAAGATAAAAAAGTCGCCTTTTTAGAATATGCTTGGGATATGAGTAATTGCGACCCCTGCTCCGCAGAACCCCTAAATCCAGAAGAACTTAAAGAAGCTGGGGTTTTTTGGTTAAATGGAGAACAAAATCCTAGTTTTCCAGGAAATCCTTCCATTGCTCCCAATAATCGCCGTCGCCCTCCACGCCCCATTCCAACTAGCGATAGAGTATTTATTTCTCGTCTCCATGTTCGCTATACTCGCGATAAATTCCCAGAGGATTTAATGTTCCAAGAAACATCTAATCAAGAACTTTTCCAAGGACGTTATATACTCCAACATCCTTTTACTGGAGAAGCAACTTGCCCTGCTGCAAAAGAGTATAAAAATTCCCTACGAAAACGTTTTGAACAGGAAGCTCAAACTTTGGCAAAATTAACTAATTGGAATATTCAAGAAATACGCAAAAAAATGAAAATTACAGGCCAAGTTTCAATCTCTTGGTGGCAAAATGTTGCTTCTTGGATAGGCTTTTAAATTGTATAAATTTTATAACTTAAAATTTATACAATGAGCGGTAAATCCTAATTTTTACAGGATACTACTAATAAAAAAGCTAATTTAGCCCGTCTTTGCGGGCTTTTTCCGTATAAACACAGCTAGATTTTTATCGATTTTAGACTGGGGAAGTTCAAGAGGAGAGGTATTGATAACCTCAAATTCTTACAAATTAAATATACTTCCTATATCTTTATCTTTATAATCTCATAAAATAAATACCCCTGTGGGTACTTTACAGAAGTTAAAGATTCATATTAAAAAAGTATTAGTGAGTTATATCTGTAAACAATTTGTGAACTGCATTAGTTCCTTGAAATAAAATCTAATTATAAAAATCCCTACTCTCACATTTCAAATATCAAATTTCCAATCCCAAATCTAACATCCTAAAAAATTATGTCAGCGGAGGAAAATTTACGTCAGTTAGTTAGCCAAGCTTGTGGACACTCGCCGGGAACACCCCAACGCCAAAGGCTACTAACACAAATTATTCGTATCACCACACCAAGACTATGGCGCGATAGTAGCCCTCATTATCAAGATGCATTACAACAAACTTGGCTATATTTCTGTCGTAACTTGTGTGAAGGTATTACAGGTCAAGTATATGACCCAGATTACGGCACCGTTGTTACTTGGCTAAATGCTTATCTTAAGAGGCGGTTGCAGGATTTTTATATAAATCAGCAAAAAGAACAGGCAAGGCGAGTATCTCCTGTTACTCAGCAATCTCGGTCAGGTGAGGAGAGTGAATTACTTAACCCCATAGATAATGTCGCAGCAACTCCATCAACTCCCCCCATGTTGGACACAGTGAGAATGTGGGCTGAAGCTGATGAAAATGGTGATTTACGGGCTACTTGTATTCAAGGACATCCAAATGTTAATTGTCAAACCTTAATATTGAAGCGCCTTCCCCCAGAAGCTGGATGGAAAGACCTAGCCAAGGAATTTGGCTTGAGTATCTCTACTTTAAGTAGCTTTTATCAACGTCAATGCATTCCTAGGCTGCGTGATTTCGCTGAGGATGAGGGGTTTTTATGATTGTTTCAAAGTCCAGAGTCTCGAAATTTTGAAACATCCCTCATCCCCTGGGGTGAGGGAAAATTTATTGTCCCCCATTGGGATACTCCAATAAAATCAGCTATTTTGATTATTTTTTATCATTTTTTTATGGAAAAATAATCCAATTTAAAAATTAATTGGCGTTTAACCAATTCCCTTTTGCTCAAATTTGTAGTAGATAATAAGACTTATGGCACAATACGCTTCAGTTAAGGGCCCCCAAATGCCCTCCAATTCTGGGCGAGAAAGTCTTTAAAATAGCTTCTTTTAAAAAAGCATAGGCTAAAAGCCAACGATTAGGTTTCAGGATTCGCCATTTGTTTGTTGAGTTTGATTAGCTTTTGCCGCAGCTAACCTAACTAACTGAATATCCACATCCAAAGCAGAGGCGATTTGTTCAATACTAGCGCCTAAACTTAACATCAAAGGCACTGTTTCTAATTTGCCCTCAAGCTTGCCCTCAAGCTTGCCCTCAAGCTTACCCTCAAGCTTACCCTCAAGCTTGCCTTCAAGCTTACCCTCACTTATGCCTTCAAGCTTAGCCTCTTGATATACTTTAGTTTTTTTTAACTCGCTAAATCCAAAC
>Ga0114939_10002430_pt1 | contig 13778 bp, 16 predicted proteins | sample AshMeaCrysSpring_FD_87196 | JGI IMG/M metagenome (GOLD analysis project Ga0114939, IMG submission 87196) | Groundwater microbial communities from Big Spring, Nevada to study Microbial Dark Matter (Phase II) - Ash Meadows Crystal Spring | ecosystem: Environmental > Aquatic > Deep subsurface >... | reverse complement strand
GAAGTCGCTGTACTTCGAGCCGGGCTTCGACCTCGATGCGGAGCTGTCGATCGCGCGCCACCTCACCGGCCGCGACGACCCCGGCGCCCACCTGGAGCGCCTGTCGTGAGCGCGCCGCACCGCCGCCCCGGGCGCGCCGCGCGCCCCGCCGTCCGGAGGGCCGCGCCATGAGCGAAGTCGAGCAGGTCTTTTCCCTCGACGGCGAGGACCTTCCCTTCCAGGCCGGCGACACGGTGCTGCAGGCGGCCACGCGCGTCGGGCGCTACATCCCGCACCTGTGCTGGCACCCGGACTTCGCGCCGCACGGCTCGTGCCGCATCTGCACCGTCAAGGTCAACGGCCGCATGGCGGCCGCCTGCACCGTCCAGGCCGCGCCCGGGCTGGACGTGGAGAGCCGCACCGACGAGCTGAACGCGCTGCGCAAGACGCTGCTGCAGATGCTGTTCGTCGAGGGCAACCACTTCTGCCCCAGCTGCGAGAAGAGCGGCAACTGCCTGCTGCAGGCCACCGCCTACGAGGTCGGCATGGAGGGCCCGCACTTCGAGGAGTTCTATCCCGACCGGCCGGTGGACGCGAGCCACCCGGACCTGCTGCTGGACTTCAACCGCTGCATCCTGTGCGAGCTGTGCGTGCGCGCCAGCCGCGACGTCGACGGCAAGAACGTCTTCGCCATCGGCGGCCACGGCATCGGCACGCGGCTGCTGGTGAACAGCCCCAGCGGCCGCTTGGCCGACACCGCGATGGCGCTGGGCGACCGGGCCGCCGGCGTCTGCCCGGTGGGCGTGATCCTGCCCAAGCGCCGCGGCTTTGCGGTGCCGATCGGCGAGCGGCGATTCGACGGCGCGCCGGTGTCCGGGCAGGTGGAGGGGACGCCGTGACGCTGCCGGTGATGCCGCACGGCCCGCGCAAGCTGAAGGTGGCCACCGTCTCGCTGGCCGGCTGCTTCGGCTGCCACATGTCCTTCCTGGACATCGACGAACGCCTGTTCGAGCTGGTGGAGCACATCGAGTTCGACCGCTCGCCGCTCACCGACATCAAGCAGGTGGGCCACTGCGACATCGGCCTGATCGAAGGCGGGTTGTGCAATGCCGAGAACGTGGTCGTGCTGCGCGAATTCCGCGCGCATTGCAAGACGCTGGTGGCGGTGGGCGCGTGCGCCATCACCGGCGGGCTGCCGGCGCAGCGCAACCATCTGGACCTGGGCAGGATGCTGGTCGACGTGTACCGCAGCCGCCCCGGCCTGAGCCCGGGCAGCGTCATCCCCAACGACCCCGAGCTGCCGCTGCCGCTGAACAAGGTGCACCCGATCCACGAGGTGGTCGACGTCGACTACTTCCTGCCCGGCTGCCCGCCCTCGGCCGATGCCTTCTGGGCCTTCCTCACCGACCTGCTGGCCGGGCGCACGCCACACCTGGGCCACGCGCTGCTGCGCTACGACTGACGACATGACCCACCCCCGCGGCGCCTTCGGCGCCTCCCCCTCGAGGAGGCACCGCCGGCGGACCGGCAGAGCCGGATCCGCGGCGGGCGCTCGGCGCTGCGGAGCACCCCGATGACGACGAACCTCGAAACCGCTGCCCAGCCCCAAGGCCTGCGCCGCGTCGCCATCGATCCGGTGTCGCGCGTCGAGGGCCACGGCAAGGTGACGATCCTGCTCGATGCGCAGCAGCGCGTGCAGCAGGTGCGCCTGCACATCGTCGAGTTCCGCGGCTTCGAGAAGTTCATAGAGGGCCGGCCCTACTGGGAAGTGCCGGTGATGGTGCAGCGGCTGTGCGGCATCTGCCCGGTGTCGCACCACCTGGCCGCGAGCAAGGCGCTGGACCGCGTGGTCGGCGCCGACCCGGTGACGCCGTCGGCGACCAAGATCCGCCGGCTGATGCACTACGGCCAGGTGATGCAGAGCCACGCGCTGCACTTCTTCCACCTGTCCTCGCCCGACCTGCTGTTCGGCTTCGATTCCGAGCTCAACCGGCGCAACATCGTCGGCGTGGCCGCGGCCCACCCGGACATCGCGAAGAAGGGCGTGATGCTGCGCAAGTTCGGGCAGGAGGTGATCCGCGCCACCGCCGGCAAGCGCGTGCACGGCACCGGCTCGGTGCCCGGCGGCATGAACAAGCACGTCAGCGCCGCCGACCGCGAGCTGCTGCTGCGCGAGGTGCAGCAGATGATCGCCTGGTCGCAGGATGCGGTGGGCATCGCCAAGACGCTGCATGCGCAGAACCCGGCGCTGTACGACCGCTTCGGCGCGATGCGCTCGCACATGCTGTCGCTGGTGCGCGCCGACGGCGCGCTGGAGCTGTACGACGGCGTGATCCGCGCGCGCGATGCCGACGGCGCGCTGCTCTTCGACGGCGCCAGCGACCAGGGCTACCTCGACCTGATCGAGGAGGAGGTCAGGCCCTGGAGCTACATGAAGTTCCCGTTCCTGAAGAGCCTGGGCGCGCAGCATGGCTGGTACCGCGTCGGCCCGCTGGCGCGGGTGCAGAACTGCGACTTCATCCCCAGCCCGCTGGCCGAAGGCGAGCGCCGCGAGTTCGTCGACTGGGGCCGGGGCCAGCCGCTGCACGGTTCGCTGGCCTACCACTGGGCGCGCATGATCGAGCTGCTGCACTGCATGGAGGTCATCGCCGGGCTGCTCGAAGACCCGGACATCCTGGCCGGCGAGCTGATGGCACGGGGTGAGCGCCGGCGCGGCGGCATCGGCGTCATCGAGGCGCCGCGCGGCACGCTGATCCACCACTACGAAGTGGGCGACGACGACCTGGTGACGCGCTGCAACCTGATCGTCAGCACCACGCACAACAACCAGGCCATGAACGAGGCGGTGCGCTCGGTAGCGCGCGAGTACCTCGACGGCCGCGAGCTGACCGAGGGCCTGCTCAACCACGTCGAGGTGGCGATCCGCGCCTACGACCCGTGCCTGTCCTGCGCCACCCACGCGCTGGGCCGCATGCCGCTGGAGCTGACGCTGCTCGACGCCGCGGGCGCGGTGCTGGACCGGGTGCAGAAGTCCGCCGCGGGCGGCTTCCGCCACCTCGAACCCGCGTCCGAGGCCGGGCCATGACGCGGCCGCTGCTGGTGCTGGGCTGGGGCAACCGCAGCCGCGGCGACGATGCGCTGGGGCCGCTGTGCGTCGAGCGGCTGCGCGATGCGCTGCCGCAGCGCGACGACATCGACTTCCTCGACGACTACCAGCTGATGGTCGAGCACGTGCTCGACCTGCACGGCCGTGCGCGCGTGCTGCTGGTCGACGCCAGCCTGGGCTGTGCGCCGCCCTTCGAGACGCTGCAGCTGCGCGCCGCGGCCGACGGCAGCCTGAGCAGCCATGCGCTGTCGCCGCAGGCGCTGCTGCAGGTGTACCGCGAGCTGCACGACGAGGAGCCGCCGCCGTGCACGCTGCTGGCGATCCGCGGCGAGCGCTTCGATCTGGGTGCGCCGCCCAGCCCGGCCGCATTGGCACACCTCGAGGCCGGGCTGCCATGGGCCCTCGGCTGGCTGCAGCGTGCCAGGGCCGCAGTCGCCGCCGGTCCCCTGTCCGCCGGCGCGCGCTGAAGCGGCCGCCCGCCCGGTGCGGCGGGTGCGGCGCGTCAGCGCACCCGGATGCGCGTCAGTTCCTCGCCCTGCGGGTCGACCACGTGCACCGCGCAGGCGATGCACGGGTCGAAGCTGTGGATCGTGCGCTGGATCTCCAGCGGCTGCTTCGGGTCGTGCAGATGGTGGCGGTCCATCAGCGCGGCTTCGTAGGGCCCGGGTTGGCCGGCGGCGTCGCGCGGGCCGGCGTTCCAGGTGCTGGGCACCACCGCCTGGTAGTTGTCGATCTTGCCGTTCTTGATGACGATGTAGTGGCACAGCGCGCCGCGCGGCGCCTCCATGAAGCCCACGCCCTTGGCCTCGGCGGGCCAGGTCGCCGGCTCCCACAGCGCCTGGTTGTGCACCGACAGGTCGCCGGCCTTGATGTTGGCGAGCAGCTGGTCGAGCCAGACCTGCATCTGGTCGGCGTAGAGCTTCGATTCGATGGTCCGGGCCGCCGTGCGGCCCAGCGTCGAGAACAGCGCCGTCAGCGGCAGGTCCAACTGGCGCAGCACCTGGTCCACGATGGCCCGGGTCGGCTCGTGCTTGCTGGCATAGAGCATCAGCACGCGCGCCAGCGGCCCCACCTCCATCGGCTTGCCGCGCCAGCGCGGCGACTTCAGCCACGAATAGCCGCCCTCGACGTCCAGCTGCTCGTAGGGCGGCTTCGGCCCGGTGTAGTGCAGCCGGGTCTCGCCGGCATGCGGGTGCAGCCCCTGCTGCTTGCCGCCGGCGTAGTCGTACCACGAATGCGCGACGAACTCCTGCACCTGCGCCGGGTCGCGCAGGTCGACCGGCTCGACGCGCGACAGGTCGCGGCCGACGATCGCGCCGGGCGGGATGAACCAGCCCGACGGGTCGCCGCCGCCCTGCGGGGCCAGGTCGCCGACGGTCAGGAAGTTGCCGATGCCTTCGCCGCGCGCGAACCAGTCCTTGTAGAAGCCGGCAATCGCCAGCGTGTCGGGCAGGTAGACCTGGTCGACGAACTGCTGCATCGTGCGCACGATGTCGCGCACATCGCCGAGCGTGACGATGTTGACGGTGGTCGCCGCGGCGCCGCTGCTGCCGGGACCGGCGCTGATCGGGCTGGGTGCGCCGCCGACCAGGAAGTTGGGGTGCGGATTCTTGCCGCCGAAGATGGCGTGCAGCTTGGCCACCTCGCGCTGCCAGGCCAGCGCTTCCAGGTAGTGCGCCACCGCCATCAGGTTGGCCTCGGGCGGCAGCTTGTAGGCCGGGTGGCCCCAGAAGCCGTTGGCGAAGATGCCGAGCTGCCCGCCCTCGACAAAGCGCGCCAGGCGCTTCTGCGTGTCGGCGTAGTAGCCGGGGCTGGACTTGGCGTAGCCGGAGATCGACTGCGCCAGCGCCGAGGTCGCCTTCGGGTCCGCCTTCAGGGCCGACGCCACGTCCACCCAGTCCAGCGCATGCAGGTGGTAGAAGTGCATGACGTGGTCGTGCACGAACTGCGCGGCGATCATCAGGTTGCGGATCAGCTGCGCATTGGCGGGGATCTGCCACTGCAGCGCGTCTTCCACCGAACGCACCGAGGCAATGCCGTGCACCAGCGTGCACACGCCGCAGATGCGCTGCGCGAAGGCCCAGGCCTCGCGCGGGTCGCGGCCCTTGAGGATCAGCTCGATGCCGCGCACCATCGTGCCCGAGCTCCAGGCGCCGGTGATGCGGCCGTCGGCGGCGGTCTCCGCCTCGATGCGCAGGTGGCCTTCGATGCGGGTGATGGGGTCGACGACGACTCTGCGGCTCACTGGACTGCCCTCCGCACTGCGTGCTCCGGGATGAGCGCTCGGGAGCGGCCCGTCGCGCTCACTGTCGAACCTTCGGGCTGTGCCCTCCGGTGTTCGCCCTTGGGGCGGCCCGGCGCGCTCACGGCTTCCCCTCGTCGACCAGCCGCTCGGCCACCAGCTCGAGCAGGCTCTCGACCTGACGGTCCCACTTCGCCTGCTTGGCGCCCATCTCCAGCGTGATGCGGCACTGGCCGCAGGCGGTGACGAAGTGCTTCGCCCCGGTGGCCTCGACCTGCGCCTTCTTGATCTCGAACGCCTTGGCGCGCAGCGGCGCCGCGCGCACGTTCGACACCACGCCGCCCCCGCCGCCGCAGCAGTAGGCGAAGCGGCCGTGGTCCTTCAGCTCGTGCAGTTCGAAGCCGAGCGCGGCCAGCACGCGGCGCGCCGCGGCCTCGAGCCCGCCGCGGCGCACGATCTGGCACGGGTCGTGGAAGGTCGCGGTCTCGCCGATCGGCTTCAGCCGCACCTTGCCCGAGGCGATCAGCTCGTCGAGGTACTCGACCATGTGCATGACGCGCACCGGCACGCCCTGCGGGTACCACTTGGCCGCCTCCCAGCGCGCGGCGCCGTAGGCGTGGCCGCACTCCGGCAGCAGCACGGTCTTCGCGCCGATCTTCACCGCGGTGTCGATCAGCGCGCGCGTCAGTTGCTCCTGCAACGGCAGGTCGCCGTTGTTGAAGCCGATGTTCGACGCGTCGAAGCCGCCCTGGTGCATCGTCCAGCGGACGCCGGCGCGGTTGAGGATCTTCGCCGCCGCGGCCAGCGCGTGGGTGTGGTCGCCGAGCTCGGCCGGCGCGGCGGTGACCAGCACGTCGGCTGCAGGCAGGTCGCAGGGGATCGGCTCGCCGTGCTGCTCGACGATCTCGGCCAGGATGTCGGGCAGGTCCTCGGCCGGCGTGGCCGGGCTGCCCCACTGCCGCGCGGTGCGGTCCATCAGCGCCAGCCGCTCGGGAATCAGCCCTGCCGCGAACATGCCGTGCCGTGCCTCCTTGACCAGCTCGGCGATGTCGATGCCCATCGGGCAGATCATGGTGCAGCGGCCGCACATGTTGCACGAGTCGTAGATCAGCTCCTGCCACTGCTGCAGGTCGTCGATCGACGGCCGCGGCACCAGGTTCAGCGCACGCACCAGCGGCGCGAAGGGCCCGACCTCGCGCCGGTAGGCGCGGCGGAACAGCTCGAGCTTGTGGACCGGCGTGTACTTCGCCTCGCCGGTGGCGACGTGGAAGTGGCAGGCCTCGGCGCACATGCCGCAGCGCACGCAGGCCTCCATGTGCAGCGCCGCGGTGACGCCGAACTCGCGCACGAAGCTGCGCATCGCGGCCTGCACGCGCTCGGCGTCGCCCTGCGTGCCCTGGCGGTCGAAGGGCGCGGCGGCGGCCGTCATACCTCGACTCCGCGGTGGCTGAAGCGCGCGCCGGTGGCGCCGCGCGACAGCACGAAGAAGAAGGCGTGCATCAGCTTGCCGAAGGGGAACCAGATCAGCAGCGCGGCGATGCTGAGCACGTGCAGCGCGAGCATCGTCTCGTAGCGCGGGCCGAAGTCCATCGTCGTCGCCAGCCCGGTGGCCACCGGCAGTGCGGTGACGAGCCAGCTGAGGTAGTCGCCGGCGTGCGACAGCAGCCTCAGCACCGGGTGCACCAGCCTGCGCACCAGCACCGCCACCAGCGACACCAGCGTGACCACGCCGATGGCCAGCACCAGGTCGCTCGGCAGCGCCGGCCACGACAGGCCGGTCCAGTCGCGGATGAAGACGATGTGCGGCGCCAGGCCGAACACCACCAGGGCCAGGCCGACGTGGAAGACGTACGAGTTCAGCGTCGGGTACAGCGTGCGCTCGATGAACTCGCGCCGCGGCCACATGCGGCGCACCACGGTGCGCGCCGCGCCCAGCCATGTCGCCGGCGCACCCTCGCGCGGCGGCGAGCGGTCGCCGATGCGCGGCAGCAGCAGCACGCCCACCAGGCGCCACAGCACGCCGAACACGAACACGATGATCGCGAACTGCAGCGCCGGGCCGCGGGCGAAGTCGAGCAGCGTCATGTCTTGTCCCCTTGCTGGCTGGCGCCGGCCAGCCGCTTGCGTGCCAGCAGCGCCGTGCCGGCGCCGACCGCGACGCCGGCCGCCGCGGCGATCGGCACCACGCGCTGCAGCGGCCGGGCCGAACTGGCCAGCGGCCGGTACAGCCCGCCCATGTCCCAGAAGCCGGGCTCGCTGCAGCCGATGCAGCCATGCCCGGACTGGATCGGAAACGACACGCCGCCGTTCCACTTGGTGGTGGCGCAGCTGTTGTAGGTGACCGGGCCCTTGCAGCCCAGCTCGTACAGGCACCAGCCCTTGCGCGCGCCCTCGTCGTCGAAGCTCTTGGCGAACTGGCCGCGCTTGTAGAAGGGGCGCCGGTAGCAGCGGTCGTGGATGCTCTCGCCGAAGAAGGCGCGCGGGCGCTTCAGTGCATCCAGCTCGGGCAGCTTGCCGAAGGCGAGGATCTGCGTGATCGTGCCCGCCATCGCCTGCGGCAGCGGCGGGCAGCCGGGGATGTTGATCACCGGCTTGCCGGCCACCAGCTGCTCGATCGGCACCGCGCCGGTCGGGTTGGGCTGCGCCTGCGGCAGCCCGCCGAAGGCGGCACAGGTGCCGACCGCGACCACCGCCGCCGCGTCCGCCACCGTCTCGGCCAGCATCTGCTGGTTGGTCTGGCCGGCAATGGTCGAATAGACGCCGCCATCGCCCATCGGCACCGAACCGTCGACGACGACGATGTACTTGCCCTTGTTGTCGCGCATCGCGTGGCGGCGCGCGTCCTCGGCGGCCTCGCCCGACGCGGCCTGCAGCGCATGCTGGTAGTCGAGCGAGATGAAATCGAAGATCAGGTCCTCGAGGCTGGGGCTGAACGACCGCGTCAGCGACTCGATGCAGCCGGTGCATTCCTGGAACGACAGCCAGATCACCGACTGCCGCCGCGCCTTGGCCAGGCCTTCGGCCATCGCCGCGGCGGCCGACGGCGGCAGCGCCATCAGAGAGCTCATGCAGCTGGCGTACATGAGGAAGGCGCGTCGCGACACGCCGCGCTCGCGCAGCACCTCGCCGAGCAGCTTGGGTTCGGTCATGGGGTCTCCGTGCGGCCGGGCGCCGCGTCGAGTTCGACGGCCAGCCGCCGCGCGGCCGCCGCAACGTCTTCCGGGTGGGTGCGCAGCAGCGCCGGCACCCGTGCGACGACGATCTGCTCGAATTGGGTGCGTTCGTCGGCATCGTCGCGCCACACCCACCAGGCGCCGGCGTAGGCCGTCTCGCGGATGCGGGTGCAGCCGCCGAGATCCAGCGTCGCATCGACCTCGCCGCGACCCAGGCGCCGGCGCAGCCGTGCGCGCGCGTCGTCGTCCAGCTGCAGGCTCATCAGGTCGATCGCGTCGTCGAAGGCCGGGTCCCGGGCCAGGCGTTGCAGCATCGCCGCCACCTCGCGCAGCACCGCCGCCACGGCCCCGTCGAGCGGGGTGTCGGCGGCGTCGGCCGTGCCGTCGCCGGGGTGGCTCAGCAGGTCCATCGCTGCAGCAGGGCCTGCACTTCCGCGCACAGCCGCGGTATCGACGCAGCCACCGCCGGCGTCGGCTCCAGGCCGAGCTCGGTGCTCTGCGGCTCGACCGCCACCAGCGCGCGCTGCGGCGGCAGCCGGTCGTTCAGCAGTGCCGTGGCCATCAGGTCGAACAGCGCCACCTCGTGTGCGCTGCGCTTGCGCCCGCCGAGCTGGCGGTCCATGGCCGCGCCTTCGAAGACGCGCACCGTGCCCGGTGCCGCGCCGAAGGCCGCGGCATCGACGGCGATGAAGGCCCGTGCCTGCTCGATTTCGGGCAGCAGGTGCAGGCCGATCGTGCCGCCATCGCGGAACAGCGCCCGCGGCGACGCCGACGATGCCGCCAGCTGCTCGACCGCCAGCGGCCCGGCCGCGTCGTCGCGCAGCAGCCGGTTGCCCAGGCCCAGCACGAGGATGGTGTCGTTGTCTTGCATGCCGTTGCACAACCCCGGCCGGATCCGGGCCATGCGGCGACCATAGTGGCGTACCCGGATCGTTAGGTTGAGGGAGATCAAGGGAGGACAATGCGCCCATGCGCCTAATGCGAGCCTGGGCGGGCCGCCGCGGCGGGCGGCGATGGTGGAGGCGAGGACGATGTGCATGGCCGTTCCGATGCAGGTGATGCAGATCGACGGGCTCAGCGCGCGCTGCGAGGCCAAGGGCGTGGAGCGCCGCCTCGGCCTCGTGCTGCTGCAGCACGAGGACCTTCGCGTCGGCGACATGGTGCTAGCGCATCTGGGCCAGGCCGTGCAGAAGATCTCGCACGAGCAGGCCCGCGAGGCCTGGGCGCTGTTCGACGAGATGCTCGCCGCCGAGGTCGCCCTGCAGGCGGGGCGCTGATGCCGCCTCGCGCCGCCATGCCGAGCCCGTGCCGATGAACGCCTTCGACCGTCTCGCGGGCGCGCTGGCGGCGGCGGACCGGCACGCCGCGGCCGCACGAGTTGCGCACCATGCCGCCCGGCCGCACAGGACATCCTTCGCGCGTTCCAGGCCCTGTGTGTGCACGCCGGCCGCGGCAATCTGCGCTTCTTCGCCGAAGCGCCGCGCGTTCCAGCCTTGGGCATGGCGCACTGTCCGCCGTGGCGCGGGCGGCGCGCCTAGACCGGCCCGCGGACGCCGCCTGCCGGTGCCGCCGCCCGGACAACGCCCGTTGATGGCCGCCGACGCGCACCTCGGCGCACCGCGGTACTTGGCCGGCGGCGAAGCGCTGCCGCGCATCTGCTGAACTGCGGCGCCGGCGCGCGCCGCCGCAACGACATCGGAGGCACCGAGACATGAAACCCGACCCGCGACGCGCGATCACCCAACAGGCCTATGCGCTGGTGCTGGCCGGCGGCCGCGGCAGCCGCTTGCGGCAGCTGACCGCCCACCGCGCCAAGCCGGCGCTGCCCTTTGCCGGCACGATGCGCATCGTCGACTTCGCGCTCGGCAACTGCGTCAACTCGGGCCTGCGGCGCATCGGCGTGCTGACGCAGTACAAGGCGCAGAGCCTGATCCGTCACGTCGAGCGCAGCTGGGGCTTCCTGGAGGCGAGCCTGGGCGAGTACGTGGACATCGTGCCGGCGCAGCAGCGGCGCGACGAGCGCTGGTACACCGGCACCGCCGACGCCGTCTACCAGAACCTGGACATCCTGCGCGAGTCGCGGCCCCGCTACGTGGTGGTGCTGGGCGGCGACCACGTCTACAAGATGGACTACGGCGTGATGCTGGCCGAACACGTCGAGAGCGGCGCCGACATGAGCGTGGCCTGCCTGCAGGTGCCGCTGGACGACGCGCGCGGGTTCGGCGTGATGACGGTCGACGCGCGCGACCGCGTCGTCGCCTTCGACGAGAAGCCGGCGCAGCCCACGCCGATCCCCGGCAAGCCCGACCGCGCGCTGGCCAGCATGGGCATCTACGCCTTCGATGCCGACTTCCTGGTGGAGCAGCTGGAGCGCGACGCCGCCGACCCGGGCTCGAGCCACGATTTCGGCAAGGACCTGATCCCGCGCCTGGTGCATGGCGCGCACGTCCAGGCGCACCGCTTCGAGAACAGCTGCGTCAACATGGTCGGCGACCGACCCTACTGGCGCGACGTGGGCACGCTCGATGCCTACTGGGAAGCCAACCTCGACCTGACGCACGTCGTGCCCGAGCTGAACCTGTACGACGAGGCCTGGCCGATGCTGGGCCGCCAGCCGCACCGGCCGCCGGCCAAGTTCGTGTTCGACGACGCGGGCCGGCGCGGCATCGCGGTGGATTCGCTGGTGTCGGACGGCTGCATCGTCAGCGGCGCGATGGTGCGTCGCTCGATCCTCTTCTACAACGCGCGCGTCGGCGAGGGCAGCACGGTCGAGGACTCGGTGGTGCTGCCCGGCGTGCAGATCGGGCGCGACGTGCGGCTGCGGCGCGTCATCGTCGACCGGCGATGCGAGTTGCCCGATGGCTTGCGCGTGGGCTTCGACGCGGCCCGCGACCGCGAGCGCTTCTGCGTCACGGAGCGCGGCGTGGTGCTGGTCGCGCCGGAGATGCTGGCGCACGCCTGAGCAGCCCCTGCCGCCCGTGCAGGGCCCGGCGCCCGTCGGCGGCGCAGCACAGGGCGTTTGGCCGATCCGCGACCGCGGCCGGCTGTGCCGGCGCCGGGTGCCGACGCCGCACTTTCAGCCGGCTGCCGCCGCCACGACGCAGCTTGCGGCCGCCACCAGGCTCAGCCGCCGGCGCAGGCCCAGCCACGCGCGCAGCCCGTGCGCCGGATAAATGCGCCGGTCGACGGCGTCACACAGCAGCAGCATCGCGGCGTGGACCAGCAGGCCGTGACGGGGCGCGAGCAGCAACGCCGCCGCAGCCGCCAGCGACGGCACCACGCCCCACAGGAAGAGGCGGGGCGTGCCGTCGCGAAAGCCGATGCCCCAGTGGATGCCGCCGAGAAAGGAGACGATCGCCGCCGCGTAGGCCGAAAGCGCCAGCGTCGCGAAGGGCTGCGACCCGGGCGGCAGCTGCCAGGCCAGCGCCGCCCCGGCGACGAACGGGATCAGTCCGGCATGGCCGAGCCGCAGCGCGAGCGCTACGCTGGCCGGCGACGCCCGGGGGTCCTCGCCCTTCATGGGTCTGCCCACTCCCTTCGCGTGCAGGGCGCCGCGATTGGATATCCTCTGCCGCCATGTTGATCCGTCTGATCTACGTCAGCAAAGCGGTCGACCCGCAGACCCGCGAGCTGACCGACTCGATCCTGCGCCGGGCCCATGCCTGGAACAGGCTGAACGACATCACCGGCGTGCTCTGCCAGGGACAGGGCGTGTTCCTGCAGGTGCTGGAAGGCGAGCGCGGCAAGGTGACCGACCTGTACGCCCGCATCCACGCGGACCCGCGCCACAAGGACCTGGAGCTGATCCACTGCGAGAGCATCGTCGAGCGACGCTACGGCGACTGGTCGATGGCGCATGTTCTGCTTTCGGACGTCGACCCGCAGACGAAGATCGTCTGGCCGGAGTTCGACCCGTACTCGCCGAGCGGCCTGCTGGTCATGGCGCGCATCGACGAGCTCATCGCCCGGGGCCGGGTGGTCGACGCACCGCCGTCCTGAAGTTGCGGGCGCGGGTCGGGCGTGGCGCGGGCGCGCGCCTGCCCGCGGGTCAACGCGGCGCATGTCGGCCCTGCGATGCGTCGTCCGGCCGCTGCGGCAGCTCATAGGCGTCCGCCACGTAGGCCGGCCCCTTCATCACCCTGACGATGAAGCAGCCCAGCGCGACGGTGAGCACCAGCGACCAGTGCAGCACGACGACGCCGACCATCGCGTAGTCCCACACCTGCAGGGCGCGCTCGGCGCCGAAGGACTGCGACACGAGGGGCGTCAGCACGCGGTTCGCGCCCGCGGCCAGCAGCGGCAGCAGCGTGCCCCACAGCAGCAGGGCCGGCAGGCGCCGCCAGATGCGCTGCTCCCAGCCCGGCGCCGAGCGCTCGAAACCGGGAAGCTTGTTGAACAGGTTCATGCCGTGCTCGCGATGCCTGCGGTGGCGGAGGCCGCATGGGCTGCTGCGCGGGGCGGCCGGCCCCGCTGCGTCGGTTGGCGGATCATGTGTCGTCTACTTCACGAGGGGCCGCACGGTGGTGAAGCCGCCGTCCACCGCGATCACCTGGCCGGTCAGCCGTGCCGCGCCGTCGCCGAGCAGCCAGGCCATCACCTCGGCCACCTGATCGGCGGTCTGCAAGCCACCCAGCGGGTACTGGCGGGCGGCGCCCTCGCGCAGCGCCGGCAGCTTCAGCATGCCGGCCGTCATCGGCGTGTCGGTCATGCCCGGCGCGACGGCGTTGACGCGCAGGCCCTGCGCCGCGTAGGTGGCCGCGGCGCTGCGCACCAGCGCTTCGACGCCGCCCTTGGCCGCGGCGATGGCCTCGTGGTTGGCCACGCCGATGCGGGCCACCACCGAGCTGGCGAACACGGCGCTGCCGGGCCCGCCCTGCAGCGCCGCGACCCAGGCCTGCAGCATGAACACCGCGCTGTCGAGGTTGATGCGCATGAGCTCGCGGTAGGCCTCGGGCCGGGTGCGGTGCAGCGGCGCGATCAGCGTGCTGCCGACGCAGTGCGCCAGCAAGGTCGGCGCCGCGCCCAGGGCCTCGCGGCACGCGGCGATGGCGAGCGCAGCGCCTTCGGGCGTGGTGGTGTCGGCGACGATGCGAAGCGCCGCGACGACGTCGGCCAGGCGCCCGGCATCGCGCCCGACCGCGGCCACGCGCTCGCCGCGCGCCTGCAGTTGACGCGCCAGGGCGCGGCCGATGCCGCCGCTGGCACCGGTGACGAGGGCGATCGAGCTCATGGTGTGTGTCCTGAAGGATGGGGTCGAGGTCAGAGGGTGCTTTGCCGG
>Ga0114939_10002428_pt1 | contig 13786 bp, 11 predicted proteins | sample AshMeaCrysSpring_FD_87196 | JGI IMG/M metagenome (GOLD analysis project Ga0114939, IMG submission 87196) | Groundwater microbial communities from Big Spring, Nevada to study Microbial Dark Matter (Phase II) - Ash Meadows Crystal Spring | ecosystem: Environmental > Aquatic > Deep subsurface >... | reverse complement strand
GCTACCTATTCGGATTGCTGGCCGCGCTCTCGATGGCCGCGATCGCCGGTACGTTCGAGCCGCCGCGCGCCGAGCCCGCGGCCAAGGGCGATGCCAGGCCGGCGGCGCCGGCGGCCGCCTCCGCCGACGGCCGCGTCGCCGGCACGGTCTCGCTCGATGCGAAGTTCAAGGGCAAGGTGGCGCCGGAAGACAGCGTGATCATCTTCGCCCGCCCGGCGGATGGTTCGCGCATGCCGCTGGCGCTGCTGCGCCTGCAGGCGAAGGACCTGCCGAAGAGATTCACGCTCGACGACTCGATGGCGATGTCGTCGGAGATGAAGCTGTCGAGGTTCAGCGACGTCGTCGTCGGCGCCCGCGTGTCGAAGTCGGGCAGCCCGATGCCGCAGAAGGGCGATCTCGAGGGGCTGTCGAAGCCCGTGAAGCTCGGCCGCGCCGACGTGGCGATCTCCATCGATACGGAACTGCGCTGAATCGCTGCCGCAACGGCCGGCGCGTCCCAGTAACCGTCCGCGTAACGCCGTGCCTCTATCGGAGGAGGTAGGCGGATATCGCCTTGACTTCGGTCAAGAGCCCGCGGCGGCGGCCCGTGAAACTTCCGGCATTGAGCGCGCGCTGGCAGCGGCGGGCGCGGCCAAGCAAGAAGTTGAACGAGGGGAATCCGACGATGTTGCGCTTCACCGATCTGATCCTGCGGGCGTCCGCTGCGCTGACGGCGGCGGTGTTCATCAGCATGGCCGCGTCGCCGGCCTCGGCGCAGGCGCCGGCGAAGAAGGCGCCGGCAGCGGCCAAGTTCGATGCCGGCCCCTGCTTCGGATGCCACACGCCGGTCAAGGACTTCCACGACGCCGGCAAGCACAAGGGCCTGGCCTGCACCAGTTGCCACCAGGGCGTGGACAAGCACCTGAACGACGTCTCGGCGCGCCCGCGCACGGTGACCGATCCGGCGGCCTGCGGCGCCTGCCACAAGCTGCAGTTCGATTCGATGTACACGATGAACTGGGAGAAGACGGCGCGCAAGGAGAAGTCGCAGGCCACCGGCCCGTCGCCGAACCCGGCCTTCGACAAGCTGATGATGCCGCACGGCTTCACCCGCGAGCACAACGAGCCGCGCTCGCACGCCTTCGCGCTGTACGACCAGGTGGTGGTCGACCGTGCGTTCGGCGGCCGTTTCCAGAACAAGGAGGGCTGGCGCTTCCTGACCCAGCCGGGAGGCAACTTCAGGATCTGGGACTACCTGCAGGACCAGTTCCCCGGCGAGGACCACAAGGCCTTCAAGCCCGGCACGGCGGCCGCCGCCAACCCAGTGTGCATGTCGTGCAAGACGCAGGACCACATCCTCGACTGGGCCTACCTCGGCGACCCGGTGCCGGGAGCGAAGTGGAGCCGCACCTCGAAGGTCAACGAGTTCGTCAAGGACGTCAACCACTCGCTGAACTGCTTCTTCTGCCACGACCCGCACTCGGCCAAGCCGCGCGTCGTGCGCGACGGCCTGATCCAGGCGCTGACGCGGCCGGAGAAGGACACGCTGTGGCACCGCGACGCGCGCGCCGCCAAGATCGAGGTCAAGGACCTCGGCGTGCGCGGCTACACGCGCAAGATCGCCATGCTGTCGCGCTACGACATGAACCTGCAGTGCGGCCAGTGCCACGTCGAGTACAACTGCAACCCGGGCACCGACCCCACCACCGGCAAGCCGATCGGCATGGCCGACGCGCGCACCAACCACTTCCCGTTCAAGCCGGTCGACGAGATCGGCAAGCACTACGCCGACCTGAAGTTCGGCGACTTCCGGCACGGCATCACCGGCGCGCTGCTGTGGAAGGGCCAGCACCCCGACGTCGAGGTGTACTACAACTCGAAGCACCAGCAGGCCGGCGTCGAGTGCTCGCAGTGCCACATGCCGAAGATGAAGGACAAGAAGACCGGCAAGACCTACACCTCGCACTGGCAGACCAGTCCCAAGCACTACGTGCAGGAGACGTGCCTCACCTGCCATGGCGACTGGACCAAGCAGCAGGCCGTCTACGCGATCGACTCGCTGCGTGGCCGCTTCGAGGGCAAGAAGCGCAAGGCCGAGTTCTGGCTGACGCGGCTGGTCGACAAGTTCGAGGAGGCGAAGAACCTCGGCGTCGACGAGGCGGTGCTCAACCAGGCGCGCGCCAAGCACGCCGATTCGCACATCAACTGGGAATGGTGGACCGCGGCCAACGGCGCCCACTTCCACAACCCGGACCAGGCCACGGCATCGCTGAACAAGTCGATGGTGATCGCGCAGGAAGGCATCAAGATCCTCGACGACGCGATGGCCGCCAAGCGCAAGGGCGGCACGGTCGCCGCGGCGCCGGCCGCCGCCGCGCCCGCAGCGGCCCCGGCGGCGGAGAAGAAATAGCGCGGCCGCTGCGGCCCGCTCCAGCCCGGCGGCGATGGCAGCCTTCATCATCGCCGCCGCGGCGCTGACGCTGCTGGCCATCGGCGCGGTCCTGTTCGGGCCGCGCCTCTTTCGCGACCGATCGTCGCTGTCGCGCGCGCAGGCCAACGCCGCCGTGCTGCGGCAGCAGTTGGCGGAACTGGAAGCCGACCGCGCGCGCGGCCTGATCGACGAAACCGAGCTCGCACGCGCCGCCGAGGAGTTGCGCCGGCGCCTGCTCGTCGACATCGAGCCGGCATCGACCACGAGCGCCGACGCGACGCGGGCGCCGCGTCGGGCCATTCTTGCCGTCGCCGTCGCGCTGCCCGTGGCCGCCGCCGCGCTGTACCTTCGCTTCGGCGAGCCTCGACTGCTCGGCGCGCCGGCCACTGACGCGACGGCAGCGGCGGCGGGCGAGTCCGCCGGCGATGCGGGCGCCGTGCAGGCGCAGCTCGAAGCGCATGTCGCCGCCGCGCCGGCCGACGCGCGCGCCTGGGTCATGCTGGCGCGAGCCCGCATGCAGCGCGACGAATTCGGCCCGGCGGCGACCGCCTACACGAAGGCGTTGGAGGTTTCGCCCAAGGTCGCGCGCGATCCGCTGATCTGGTGCGAGTACGCCGATGCGCTCGGCATGGCGCAGGGCGGCCGGCTGGCGGGTAAGCCGCGCGAGCTGATCGACAAGGCGCTGGCGCTGAACGCCGCGCATCCGCGCGCGCTGGAGATGGCCGGCTCCGCCGCCTACGAGGCCGGCGAGTTCCGCGCCGCCGCGCGCTACTGGCAGCAGCTGCTGGCGCAGCTCGCCGAAGGTTCCGCCGAGCACGCGCAGCTGGCCGCGGCGATCGCCCGCGCCGAGCAGCGCGCGAAGTTCACGCTGCCGGACTCCTGAAGCGCCGCAGCGGGCCAGACGTGGTCGCCGCGCGCGCCGCCCGGCGCTGGCTGCGCGTCGACGCCGCGAAGCAAGCTTGATGCGCGACAACGGCTGCAGCCGCGCCGCCCGGATACTTCGATTCGATACGAACCGTTCCCGACGCCGCATCGCCTCGCGTCGACGCTCGCCGATGAACCTCTCCGGAATCCTCGTCGTTGCCGAGCCCGCGCACTTGGCCGCGGTGCTGGCGCAACTGGCGCTGCTGCCCGGCATCGAGGTCTACCAGCACGACGCGGCGCGCGGCCGTATCGTGGTCGTGCAGGAAGCGACCGATGTCGGCACCGAGATGGCCGGCTTTGCGCGCCTGCGCGCCCTGCCCCACGTGCTCGCCGCCGACCTCGTCTGCCATTACTTCGGCGATGCGCCACCGGCCGCGCCGCAGCTCGAATCCGCATTGGCTTCGCTCGCGACGCCGGCCGACTCGCCGTTGCCGTGAGCGGGCCGCACCGTTGAACACACCCATCGCTGAACGTCCGAGGGGAACACGATGACAAGCCTGACCCGACGCGAACTCCTGAAATCGAGCCTTGCTGCGACCACCGCAGCGGCGGCGGGCCTGCCGCTGTCGCAGGCGGCGCGCGCGCAAGCGGCCGCCGCCGAAGCCGGCTGGAAGTGGGACAAGGGCGTGTGCCGGATGTGCGGCACCGGCTGCGGCATCCAGGTCGCCACTGCCGGCGGCAGGGTGGTCGCCACCAAGGGCGACCCCGACGCGCCGGTCAACCGCGGCCTGAACTGCATCAAGGGCTACTTCAACGGCAAGATGATGTACGGCGCCGACCGGCTGACGCAGCCGCTGATGCGGATGAAGGACGGCAGGTTCGACAAGAAGGGGCCGTTCGTGCCGGTGAGCTGGCAGGTCGCGCTCGACGAGATGGAGCGCCAGTTCCGCAAGGCCTACGCGGCCAAGGGGCCGCACGGCGTGGCAATCATCGGCTCCGGCCAGTACACGATCCCCGAGGGCTACGCCGCGGCCAAGCTGATGAAGGCGGGCTTCCGCTCGAACAACATCGACCCGAACGCGCGCCACTGCATGGCGAGCGCCGTGGTCGGCTTCATGCAGGTGTTCGGCATCGACGAGCCGGCCAACGTCTACGACGACATCGAACTGGCCGACACCTTCGTGCTGTGCGGCGCCAACCCGGCCGAGGCGCACCCGGTGCTGTGGTCGCGGATGACCGACCGCAAGCTCGGCCACAAGGCGACGAAGATCTTCAACATCACCACCTACGCCAACCTCTCCTCCGACATCGCCGACGTCGACCTCGTGATCAAGCCGAACGGCGACCTGGCGATCATGAACTACCTGGCGCGCGAGATCGTCGCCCGCGGCGCCGTCAACGCCGACTTCGTCGCCAGGCACTGCGTGTTCGCCGCCGGGGCGGTGGACATCGGCTACGGCATGCGGCCGACCGTCAAGTTCGCGCTCGATGCGGAGAAGGACACGGTGGCCAAGGAGATGGCGGTCGTGCTCGACAAGCACGAAGCCGTCGGCCAGCGCAGAAAGGCGGGCGAGAAGATCGAGCAGAAAGACCGCACTGCCGCCGGCCGCCACTGGCTGATCAGCTTCGACGAGTACAAGAAGGGCATCGAGCCGTACACGCTGGAGTTCGTCGCCGAGGTCGCCAAGGGCGATGCCGACGAATCGATCGACAGCTTCAAGGCCAAGCTGAAGCAGCTCGCCGACGCCTACTGCGACAAGAGCCGCAACATCCTCACCTGCTGGACGATGGGCGTGAACCAGCACCAGCGCGGGGTGTGGGTCAACACGCAGATCTACGCGCTGCACCTGCTGCTCGGCAAGCACGGCATCCCCGGCAACGGCGCGTTCTCGCTGACCGGCCAGCCGTCGGCCTGCGGCACCGCGCGCGAGGTCGGCACCTTCGCGCACCGCCTGCCGGCCGACATGGTGGTCGACAACCCGGCGCACCGCGCCCGCGCCGAGAAACTCTGGAGCCTGCCGGCGAAGACGCTGAACCCGCGCGTCGGCTACGACCACGTGGCGATCCTGCGCGGGCTGGAGGACGGCGACATCGGCTTCCTGTGGGTGCAGGTGACCAACCCGTTCCAGTCGAGCCCGAACATCAACCACTGGATGCGGGCGGCGCGCGAGATGGACAACTTCATCGTCGTCGCCGACATCTACCCGACGATCTCCGGCAAGGTCGCAGACCTGATCCTGCCGGCAGCGTACATGCTGGAAAAATGGGGCATGTACGGCAACGCCGAGAGGCGCACGCAGGTCTGGCGGCAGCAGGTCGAGCCGCCCGGCGAGGCGCGCACCGACGTGTGGATGGTGCTGGAGTTCGCCAAGCGCTTCCGCCTGCGCGAGGTCTGGGGCGAGAAGAAGATCCCGGGCCTGAAGGCCGAAGGCTTCGCCGACAACACGCTGCCCGACGTGCTCGCCGAGGCCGGCAAGATGGGCTACACGCCGGACATGACGCTGTACGAGGCGCTGTTCGCGCGGCCGGAGAACCGGAAGTACGCGTGGCCGGATCCGGTCGCCAAGGGGCACGGCAACAGTACCGTCAAGGCGCTGGGCGAGAACTGGTTCGTCGAGAAGGCGCTGTTCGAGGAGTACCGCCCGTTCACCGTCGGCCACCAGCACGACCTGGCGCCGTTCGACGTCTATTACGCCGACGCCGTGCGCGGCCTGCGTTGGCCGGTGATGCAGGTCGATGGCCGCTGGCAGGAGACCAAATGGCGTTTCTCCGAGGGCAATGACCCGTACGTTAAGAAGGGCGAGGGCTTCAATTTCTACGGCCCGGCCTTCAAGGCGCTGCCCATCGGCACCGTCGATGCGGTCACCGATCCGAAGCCCACGCCGCTGGCGGGCAAGGCGAAGATCTTCTTCCGCCCTTATGCGGCGCCCGTGGAGCAGCCGGACGCCAACTACGACCTGTGGCTGACCACCGGCCGCATCCTCGAGCACTGGCACACCGGTTCGATGACGCGGCGCGTGCCCGAACTGCATCGGGCGCAGCCCTCCGCCGTGATGTACATGCATCCGGAGGACGCCAGGAAGCGCGGGCTGAAGCGCAACGACACGGCCTGGGTGGAGTCGCGGCGCGGCAAGGTGCAGGTGGTGGTGGACACCGCCGGCCGCAACCGGCCGCCGAAAGGGACGGTGTCGGTCGCGTTCTTCGACGAGAGCATCCTGATCAACAAGCTCGTGCTCGATGCGCTCGACCCGATCTCGCGCGAGCCGGACTTCAAGAAGTGCGCCTGCAAGGTGTATCGGGGGTAGACGAACGCGTCCGCCTCTGCCTGACGGCCGCTGCCGAAGAAGCGACTGCGGCCGGCCGGCAAGGGGCGAGGCGTTGAGCGCGCAAGCATGGACCGCCGCCAGTTCATCGTCGCCGCCGCACAGGGGTCGGCCGCCGCTGCCTGCGGCGGGCTGCTCTGGTACGCGTTGGTCGAACAGCAGGCCCGCGCCGCGGTGCCGCTGCGCCCGCCCGGCGCGCGCGCCGAGCGCGACTTCGCCGCCTCCTGCATCAAGTGCGGGCTGTGCGTGCAGGCCTGCCCGTACGACACGCTGAAGCTCGTGAAGACCGCCGAGCCGGGCGTGGCCGGCACGCCCGCCTTCACGCCGCGCGACGTGCCCTGCTACATGTGCGAGAACATCCCCTGCGCGCGCGTGTGCCCCACCGGTGCGCTCGATCCGCAGTTCCCGGACATCGCGAAAGCGCGCATGGGGCTGGCGGTGATCGATCCGGAGAGTTGCCTGTCGTGGCAGGGGCTGCGCTGCGAGGTCTGCTACCGCGTCTGCCCGCTGCGGGGAAAAGCGATCAGCGTCGTCAATCACCCACGGCAGATCAGCAAACATGCGCTGTTCGTGCCGGTGGTGCACTCGGACGCCTGCACCGGCTGCGGCATCTGCGAGAAGAAGTGCCCGACCGAGGTGGCGGCGATCCGCGTCGTCGACCCGAAACTGGTGCAGGGCAGGATCGGCGCCCACTACCGCCTCGGCGGGAAGCCCGAAGCAGCGGCGCCCGAAGCGTTGCCGTCGACAGCGCCGTCGAAGCCTGCCCCCGCGCCGACTCCGAGGACGCCGCCGCCGGCCGGCGCGCTCGACTACCTGAACCGCGGGGCAACGCCATGACGGCGCGCCGCACGCATCGCCGGAGGACCGTGCGATGAACCTGCCGAGCGCGCTGACCTCGACGCCGGGCGCGGCCCGGCCGGTGCGGCACTTCGAGATGCCTGCCTCGGTTGGCGGCCGGCTTCGCGTGCTGCGCTTCACGATCGCGCGCCGCCTGGTGCAGTTCGGCGTGCTGCTGCTGTTCGCGGGCACGCTGCACTGGGGCTGGCAGGCGCTCGGCGCGCCGCTGCTGGCCGGCAACCTGTCGGCGGCGAAGTTCGCCGGCGTGCTGCCGCTGGCCGATCCGTTCGCGGTGCTGCAGATGCTGGTCGCCGGCCAGTGGCTCGTGGCCGAGGTGCTGATCGGCGCCGCGCTGACCCTCGTCGCCTACACGCTGCTTGGCGGGCGCGTGTTCTGCGCCTGGGTCTGCCCGATGAACGTCGTCACCGACGCCGCGTTCTGGCTGCGCAACCGCTTCGGCATCGGGGCCAGCGAGGACCTGCTGCGCGTGCCGGCCAGGGCGCGCTACGTGCTGCTGGCCGTCGCGCTGGTCGTCTCCGCGGCCTCGGGCGTGGCGGCGTTCGAGTGGCTCAGCCCGGTGGCGATGCTGCACCGGGAACTGCTTTATGGCGTCGGGCTCGGGCTCACCGGCGCGCTCGGCATTTTCCTGCTCGACGCCTTCGCCGTCCGCCATGGCTGGTGCGGCCACCTGTGCCCGCTCGGCGCCTTCTGGGCGACTCTCGGCCGCGTCGGCCAGGTGAAGGTCGCCTTCGACGACGCCTCGTGCACACGATGCGGCGACTGCGTGAAGGTCTGCCCGGAGCCGCGCGTCCTGCACTTCGGCCAGGCCGCGGCGCGGGCCATGATCGCTGCGGGCGAATGCACGGCCTGCGGCCGCTGCGTGGCCATCTGTCCGGAACGCAGTCTCAGCTTCGCGCTGCGCGTGCGCGTGCGCCGCCCGCCGGCGGCCGCGCATGCAGAACCGACTTCTGGAGGAAACCGATGAAACGACTTCCCGTGCTCGTCGCGGTCTGCGCGATCGCCGCCGCCTGCGCCACGCCGATCGACGATGTGCAGCTCGGCCTGCGCAAGTCGAGCGTGTTCGACACGGTCGCGCCGGCACCGTTTGGCTTCGAAGGCCCGGGCGCCGGGCAGGTCGTCGAGCCGCTGGCGGGCTCCGGCATGCCGCCGATGATCAGCCACCCGGTGGAGAGCTACCTGCCGATCACCGCCAAGGCCAACGCCTGCCTGGCCTGCCACGACAAGCCGCAGGCGATCGGCAAGCCCGTGGCCAAGGGCCAGCCCGACGCCGCGCCGGCCAGCCACTACGTCAAGGCGGCCGACGGCAGGCCGGTGCTCTCCGGCGCCAGCTACAACTGCCTGAGCTGCCACGCACCGCAGGCCGGCGTGAAGCCGCTGGTCGGCAACGCGTCGCGCTGAAAGCGAACGCCTCCGGGCGAGCGCCGGCGGTGGCCGACGCTTGCCTACACTTCCCAGACTGCGTCGCCGCCGGCCGCCATGGCCTGCGTCCCGCGGGACCGAGGTGATGCCGATGCCATCGAACGATGCCGACGTCGTTGTCGTCGGCGCAGGGCTGTCCGGACTGACCGTCGCCTTCAAGCTGGCGCAACGCGGCGTGCGCCTGCGCGTGATCGAACCGGCGGCACGGGCCGGCGGCGTCATCGGCTCGGTACGGCGCGACGGTGCGCTGTACGAGCAGGGACCGAACAGCGGGCTCGACACCACGCCGCTGGTCAACGAACTGCTGGCCGCGGCCGGCATCGCCGGCGAGCGGATCGACGCCAGCGCGGCGGCGGCCAGGCGCTACATCCTGCGCGATGACGCGCTGTCGCCGCTGCCGATGTCGCCGCCGGCGTTCCTGGCCACGAAGCTGTTTTCTTGGCGCGCCAAGCTGGCGCTGCTGCGCGAGCCGTTCATCGCGCCGGCGGCAGCCGACGCCGAGGAGACGGTCGCCGCCTTCGTCCGCCGCCGGCTCGGCGCCGAGTTCCTCGACTACGCGATCGAGCCGTTCGTCGCCGGCATCTATGCCGGCGACCCGGACAAGCTGTCGGTGCCGGCGGCGTTCCCGCGGCTGTTCGCGCTCGAGCAGAAGTACGGCAGCCTGATCGGCGGCCAGGTCAGGGGCGCGCGCGAACGGAACAAGCGCGCCGAAAAGGCGAAGAACGCCGCGGTGAGTTTCTCCTTCCGCGACGGCATGCAGACGCTGACCGACGCGCTCGCCCGCGCGCTGCCGATCGACTTCGGCGTGCGCGCCGCCGGGCTGCGCCGCGAGGGCGAGGGCTTCGCGGTCGAGTGCGAGCGCGGCGCCGAGCGTTTCGAATCGCGCGCGCGCGCCGTGGTGCTGGCGGTGCCGGCCTATGCGGCGGCCGACATCGTCGCGGGCCTGGCGCCGGAGGCGGCGACGGCGATGCGCGGCATCGCCTACCCGCCGGTGGCCTCGGTCGCCTGCTGCTACCGGCGCGACGACGTCGCGCACCCGCTCGACGGCTTCGGCTTCCTCGCCCCGCGCCGCGAGTCGCCGCCGATCCTGGGCTGCCTGTTCTCCAGCTCGATGTTCGAGGGTCGCGCCGCCGCGTCGACCGTGCTGCTGACGACCTTCGTCGGCGGCGAGCGCAGCGCGCCGCTGGCGATGAAGCCCGACGACGAGCTGGCCGCCGACGTCACCGCCGCGCTCGCCCGCTACCTCGGTGCGCGGCAGCCGCTGTGGCAGGTCGTCAACCGCTGGCCGCAGGCGATCCCGCAGTACACGCTCGGCCATCTGCAGCGGATCGCGGCGGTCGAGCGCGCCGAGGCGGCCCGGCCGGGCCTGCACCTGTGCGCCAACTGGCGCGGCGGCGTCTCGGTAGCCGACTGCATCAAGTCGGCGCACGCGACGGCCGAGTCGGTGAGCCGCTCGTTGGCGCGCGCAACCGGCGCGGCTTGACCGCCGTCAACGACGCCATGGGCGGGCTTGCGCCACAGTGGCGCCATGGCAGCGGCATCGGCGAGACGAGCAGTGGCGATGGCTAAGGCAAGGACCGTCGTTGCGCACGCGGCCGCGCTGGCGCTGCTGGCGGCGCCGGCCGCCGGCGCGCAGAACGCGGCGGTCGGCGACGACGTGTGCGTGAGCTGTCACCTCGAGCCCAGCGCCCGCAGCCACAGCCAGCCGTCGCACAAGAAGCTCGGCTGCGCGGTCTGCCATGTGGGCGGCGAGCAGCACGTCGCCGACACGCGGCTGCGGCCGAAGCTCGGCGGCGACCCGAAGCTGTGCGCGAGCTGCCACGAGGCGAAGAAGAAGCAGGGCGCGCCGAACTGAGCGCCCGGCCGGGCCGGATCAGCTTTCGCGCAGCGAGCGGCGGTACTGGATCGCCTCGGCGACGTGCGCGGTGGCGAGCTCGTCGACGCCTTCCAGGTCGGCGATCGTGCGCGCCACCTTCAGCACGCGGTGGTAGGCGCGCGCCGACCAGCCGAGCCGGCTGCTGGCCGCGTGCAACAGCTGCTTGACGTTGCCCTCGGGCCGGCAGATGCGGTCGATGTCGGCGCCGGCCAGCGCGTCGTTGCTGCAGCCCTGGCGCTCGACGGCGCGGTTGAAGGCGGCCAGCACGCGCTGCGCGATGTACGGCGTCGGCTCGCCGTTGGGCAGCGCCAGCAGCTCGTCCTCGGCCAGCGACGACACCTCGACCCGCATGTCGATGCGGTCGAGCAGCGGGCCGCTGATCCGGTCCTGGTACTTGGCGATCTGCGCCGGCGTGCAGCTGCACGCGTGCGTCGGATGGCCGAAGTAGCCGCAGGGGCACGGGTTCATCGCCGCGATCAGCTGGAAGCGGGCGGGGAAGTCGACCTGGCGCGCGGCGCGCGAAATCGTGATGCGGCCGGATTCGAGCGGCTCGCGCAGCACTTCGAGCACGTGGCGGTCGAACTCCGGCAGTTCGTCGAGGAACAGCACCCCATGGTGGGCCAGCGAGATTTCGCCCGGCATGATCACCGAGCCGCCGCCGACCAGCGCCGCGGCGCTGGCCGAGTGATGCGGCGAGCGGAAGATGCGCGTGGCCCAGCGCTGCGGCGCGAACTGCCCGGACAGCGACAGCACCGCGGCCGATTCCAGCGCCTCCTCGGTGTCCATCGGCGGCAGGATGCCGGGCAGGCGCTGCGCCAGCATCGTCTTGCCGGTGCCGGGGGGGCCGACCATCAGCACGCTGTGGCCGCCGGCGGCGGCGATCTCCAGCGCGCGCTTGGCCGCCTGCTGGCCCTTGACCTCGCCCATGTCCGGATAGGCCGGACGCGTCAGCCGCACCGCGGCGCGGTGCTCGGGCAGCCTCTGGCCGCGGTCGTCGCCGGCCTCGGCGGCCAGGTGCGAGACGACCTGCAGCAGGTCGCGCGCGGCGTAGATCGGCGCCGCGCCGACCAGCGCCGCCTCGTCGGCGCTTTCCTGCGGCAGCACGAAACCGCGCGCGCCCTTCAGCTGCGCGCTCTTCGACACTGCGAAGGCCATTGCCAGCGCGCCGCGCACCGGCCGCAGTTCGCCCGACAGCGACAGCTCGCCGGCGAACTCGTAGCGGTCGAGCGGGCGCGCGGGAATCTGCCCGCTGGCGGCCAGGATTCCGAGCGCGATCGGCAGGTCGAAGCGGCCGGACTCCTTCGGCAGCTCCGCCGGCGCCAGGTTGACGGTGATCCGGCGCGAGGGGAACTCGAAGCGACAGTTCTGCAGGGCGGCGCGGACCCGCTCGCGCGCCTCCTTCACTTCGGTGTCGGGCAGGCCGACCAGCGTGAACGACGGCAGCCCGTTGGCCAGGTGGACCTCGACGGTGACCTCCGGCGCGACCATCCCCGCCAGGCCGCGGCTGCGAACGACCGCCAGCGTCATCGCGTGTTCCGATTCATCGCCGCGGATTCTACGCAGCGCTGTCTCGGCGACCGCCGTCCGTAAGGCCGACCTACGCCCGGACGAATCCAGCGGACGATCGCGTGAATCCGTAGTTCCTCGCAGGACAAGCGCAGTCGCCTTTGCGACAATCGACGGGCGGGCATACGGGAGCGGTCGGGGGTATGTGGGTCTACGTTGTTTTCGGGCTGGCGATTGCGGCGGTGGCCGTCGTGCTCTGGCGGCAGAGCGAAGAGCGCAAGCGGCTCGCGCGCGAGCGCGACGAGCGCCGTGCCCGCACCGACGAGCTGCTGGCCAAGGTGCTGCTCGGCGAGGACCCGGCGCAGGGCCGCAGGACCGCGGGCGGCCGTCCGCCGTCGATCGCCAAGCCGGTGGCCGCGCCGATCGAGCGCATGGTCAAGCCGGCGCCCGGCGGCGAGCAGATCGACATCGACATCCTGCTCGGCGACGAGCCCGACTCGGTCGCCGAGCGCGCGCGGCGGCAGCTCGAGCGGCCGACCAACCTGGCGACCGACCTCGGCGACCCGGCCGCCGCCGGCCGCACGACCACGCTGTCGACCTCGCCGCTGTCGCTCGCCGACGGCCAGCTCGACGTGCCCCTCGATGCGCTGGTGGTGGCGTGGTTCGAGGCGCGCGGCTACGTCGCGCGCAAGGCGCCGGAGACGGCGGCGCCGGTCACGCTGCTGCTGGTCCATCGCGAGGACGCCGCGCGCAGCTATGCGTTCTGCTTCGATCGCGGCCGCCTGCACGCGCAGCGCGCCGCCACGCTGCTGGAGAAGGCGCGCGAGCTCGGCATGGCCAAGCTGCTGGTGGCGGCCGAGCACGGCGCCGACCCGGCGGTCAGTTCGAGCCGGCTGCGCGACGTGCAGGTGATGGACTGGGTGGCGATCGAGCGCGAGATGAAGAAGATCGACTTCCGCGTCGCCGCCAAGATCATCGCCATCGCGCGTGGCCATCGCGGCGTGCCGTCGGGCGATTAGCCGCGCCGTAGGACGTTCGGCCGATCGTGGCGCGCCTGCGGCGCTCGCAATAATCGCGGCTGGCCGGTCGCATCGGGCGCCCGCGGGAGCGGCGGACGGCGACGGCAAGGAGAGCGATTGATCGGTTCGCTGCAACGCTGGCAGGGCAACGCTTGGCGCCGCCGCGCCGGACGGTCGCGCGGGCTCGCCCCGGGCGGACCTGCGCGTGCCGCGGCGCGCAACGTGGGGGCCGGCGCATGACCGGCTTCGTGCTCGTCTTCCTCGGCGTCGCCGTCGTGCTCGCCTGGTGGGTGATCAGGCGGGCGGCGCGGCTGCGGCGCGAGACCGAGAGCCGCGAAGCCCAGGTGCTCGAGGCGCTGTTCGCCGCGCGGCGCGCGAAGCATGGCAACGGCGGCGAGACCATCGACGTCGAGCGGATCTTCGGCCGCGGCGCCGACGCGGCAGGCAAGGCGACCAGCGCCGACGCCGTGCTGCGCGCCGCCGGGCTCGAAGCCGAGCTGATCGCGCTGGT
>Ga0114939_10002427_pt1 | contig 13790 bp, 13 predicted proteins | sample AshMeaCrysSpring_FD_87196 | JGI IMG/M metagenome (GOLD analysis project Ga0114939, IMG submission 87196) | Groundwater microbial communities from Big Spring, Nevada to study Microbial Dark Matter (Phase II) - Ash Meadows Crystal Spring | ecosystem: Environmental > Aquatic > Deep subsurface >... | reverse complement strand
GCGGTGGACCAGCGCCATAGCCTCTATGTGGAGGAGTGCGGCAATCCGAGCGGCATCCCCGCGGTCTTCCTGCACGGCGGTCCAGGGGCCGGTTGCGAGCCTGGCCATCGGCGCTTCTTCGACCCCGAGCGGTACCGCATCGTCCTGTTCGATCAGCGCGGCAGCGGCCGCTCCACCCCCCACGCCGACCTCACCGACAACACCACCTGGGACCTGGTGGCAGACTGCGAGCGCATCCGCACCACCTTGGGCATCGACCGCTGGCTGGTCTTCGGCGGCTCCTGGGGCTCGACCCTGGCCCTGGCCTACGCCGAGACCCACCCGGAGCGCGTCCTGGGGCTGGTAGTCCGCGGCATCTTCCTGTGCCGCGAGCCAGAGATCCGCTGGTTCTACCAGGAAGGGGCCAACTGGGTCTTCCCCGACTGGTGGGAGGACTTCATCGCCCCCATCCCCGCCGCGGAGCGCCGCGACCTGCTCCGGGCCTATCACCGCCGTCTCACCGGTGCCGACGAGGTGGCGCGCATGGCCGCCGCCAAGGCCTGGTCGATCTGGGAGGGGCGCACCGCCACCCTGTTGCCCAACGCCGACGTGCAGGCCCACTTTGCCAACCCCCACGTGGCCCTCAGTCTGGCTCGCATCGAGTGTCACTATTTCATGAATCAGGCCTTCCTGGGGCCGGACCAGCTCCTGCGCGATGCCGGTCACCTGGCAAATATCCCGGGCACCATAGTCCAGGGCCGCTACGACCTGATCTGCCCCCTGCGCTCGGCCTGGGAGCTGCACAAGGCCTGGCCCAAGGCGGGGCTGGAGATAGTCCCGGACGCGGGTCATGCCGCCTTCGAGCCCGGGATCCGTGCCGCCCTGGTGGCGGCCACCGACCGCCTGGCCCGAACCCTGGGCTGACCTCGGCCGTGATCGGGCTCCTGCAACGGGTGACCTCGGCCCGGGTCGAGGTGCAGGGCACGACGGTCGGGGCCATAGGGCGGGGCATCCTGGTCCTGGTGGGGGTGCAGCGGGGCGACGACGCCGCCCGTGCCGAGCGGCTGCTGGAGCGCATGGTGGGCTATCGCGTCTTTCCCGACGAGGCGGGGCGCATGAACCTCTGCCTGGGCGACATCGGCGGGGGTCTGCTGCTGGTCCCACAGTTCACCCTGGCCGCGGATACCCGCAAGGGGACGCGGGCCAGCTTCACCCCCGCCGCCCCGCCGGACCTGGGGGCCGCACTGTTCGATCACCTGGTGGCCAGGGCCCGCGCCGCCCACCCATTGGTGGAGACCGGCCGGTTCGGTGCCGACATGCGGGTCAGCCTGGTCAACGACGGCCCCGTCACCTTCTGGCTCGAGACCTGACGCGGTCCTCTCTGTCCAACGAAGCCGCGGATCCCGTGCCGCCCTCGTGGCGGGCGGACATTGGCCGCCACCTTTCCCCTGGTGCCCGGGCGCCGCAGGACGAAGGTCGGAGCCAAGTCGCAGGGTGGTCCCCAGTGGAGGCGCCTCAGCGGACCGCCAGCGGCGACACCCCAACCAGCCAGGCGTGCAGCCCGCCGACGAAGGCGGCATAGAGCAGGAGACCGCCGGCGAGGGCGATCCAATCGTTTGCCTTGCCCGGGGGTGCGCCGTGGACTGGCGGCGGCGTGCGGCCCTTGAGCGAGATCCGGTCGGCCACGGCCCAGGCAAGGAATGTCCCGAACAGGATCAGGTCCGCCAGGTTGCCGTTGGCGAGCAGGTGGGCGAAGGCCCAGAGCTTGACCGCCGCCAGCATGGGGTGCTTTACGGTGTCCTTGATGCGCCCCGGCAGATAGGCGGCCAGGAGCAGCGGGAAGACCGGGACCATGATGAGCAGGGACAGGTGGCGGGTCCATAACGGCGGGGCGTACACCGCAATCGGGTCCTCGCGGGCGAGCCCATAGCCCCAGACCAAGAGGACGAAACCCACCAGGCTCACAAGGGAGTAGAGGCCCTGCCAGGGCACCTCCCCGAGCCGCTCGGCCATCCGGTCCGGCCAGGCCGGCGCCAGCATTCTCAGCGAATGCATGCCGATGAAAAGCACCAGTCCAAGGATCAGAAAATGCATGGGACTATCCCCTCTCATGGTCGAGTCCGAGACCTGGGTGCGGGATGCCCCAGTGTCCGAGCCCAGTGGGGTACACACTGGGGGTGAACCCCATGGTTCAGGCCGCGCAATCCTACCTGATTTGGCAACTGGGCGCCGGCCTCAGGTCAGCATGGCCCTGCGGATGCGCTGGAGCAGATCGCGGAGGGTGGGGTCCGCGGGTACGGCGTGGCCCATGAGCCAGTCGTAGAGGATCTGGTCCTGATAGGCCAGCAGGCGGTTGAAGTTGGCGCGCTGGGTGGGGTTCAGGTCGGCGAAGCCGATGTCGAGGAAGCGGTTCAGCAGCAGGTCCAGCTCAAGCATGCCCCGCCGGCACTGCCAGCGTAGGCGGAGCGCCTCCGGGTCTTCCCCAGCCTCGCCGAGGCCTGGTTCGCTCACAGCCCCTTGGCCAGCATCAGGTCCTTGATCTGGCCGATGGCCCGGGTGGGGTTGAGGCCCTTGGGGCAGACCTCGACGCAGTTCATGATGCTGTGGCAGCGGAAGAGCTTGTAGGGGCCCTCGAGGGCGTCGAGGCGCTCGTCGGTGGCCTGGTCGCGGGTGTCGGCGAGGAAGCGCCAGGCCTGGAGCAGGGCGGCGGGGCCGTGGAACTTGTCGGGGTTCCACCAGAAGGAGGGGCAGGACGTGGAGCAGCAGCCGCACAGGATGCACTCGTAGAGCCCGTCGAGCTTGTCGCGGTCTTCGGGCGATTGCAGGACCTCGGCCTCCGGCAGCGGGTCCTTGCGCACCAGGTAGGGCTGGACGTTGCGGTACTGCTCATAGAACTGGCTCATGTCCACGACCAGGTCGCGGATCACGGGGCGTCCCGGGAAGGGGCGCACCTCCACCGGCTCCTTGAGGTTGGCCACCAGGGTGATGCATGCGAGGCGGTTTGTGCCGTTGACGTTCATGCCGTCGGACCCGCACACCCCCTCGCCGCAGGAGTGGCGGAAGGCGAAGGTCTCGTCCTGGCGTTTGATCTCCAGCAGGGCCTCCCGGAGCATCATCCCCGGCAGGGCGCGGATCTCGTAGTCCACCATGCGCGGCTTGGGGTCTGTGTCCGGGTTGTAGCGGTAGACGCGGAATTTCATGGGCTGGATCTCGCTTGGGGTCCTCAGTAGACCCGTTCCTTGGGCGGAAAGCTGTCCACCGTCAGCGGCTTGGTGCGGACCGGCTTGAAGTCCATGCGGTCGCCGTCGCGGTGGTAGAGGCTGTGCTTCATCCATTCGGCGTCGTTGCGCTTGGGGAAGTCGATGCGGGAATGGGCCCCGCGGCTCTCTTCCCGGGCCAGGGCCGAGCACAGGGTGGCCATGCCGACATCCACCAGGTTGTCCAGCTCCAGGGCCTCGATGCGGGCGGTGTTGAAGGTCCGGCTGTGGTCCTTGAGCCGTACCCCTTCGACTCGCTCGCGCAGGGCCTTGAGCCTCTCCACCCCCTCGGCCATGACCTCCCTGGTGCGGAAGACCGAGCAGTGGTCCTCCATGAGCTTGCGCAGCTCGGCCTTGACCGCCGCGACGGACTCCCCATCACCCTTGCGATCCCAGCGGGAGAGGCGGGCCATGGCCTGCCCCACCGCGGCCTCAGACAGGGGCCTATGGTTGGGATTCTCCTTGAGGTACTGGAGGATGTCGGTCCCGGCGGCGCGCCCGAAGACCAGGATGTCCAGCAGCGAGTTGCCCCCCAGGCGGTTGGCCCCATGCACCGAGACACAGGCGCACTCCCCGGCGGCGTAGAGCCCTGGGACGACCTCCTCGGGCCCGTGGCGGGCGGGGGCCACCACCCGGCCGTAGCGGTCCGTCGGGATGCCCCCCATCGCGTAGTGGGCCGTGGGGAAGATGGGGATGGGCTGCTCGGCGGGGTCCAGCCCCAGGAAGGTGCGGCAGATGTCGCTGATCCCGGGGAGCCTGCGTCCCACTACGTCACGGCCCAGGTGATCGAGCTTGAGCAGGACATGGTCGGCCTCCTCGCCGCAGCCGCGCCCCTCCCGTACCTCGGTGGCGATGGCCCGGCTGACCACGTCGCGGCTGGCCAGGTCCAGGGCCTTGGGTGCGTAGCGCTCCATGAAGCGCTCCCCGCGGACATTGATCAGATAGCCACCCTCGCCCCTGGCCCCCTCGGTGATGAGGATCCCCTTGCCCGCCACCCCGGTCGGATGGAACTGGTAGAACTCCATGTCCTGCAGCGGCACCCCGGCGCGCAGGGCCATGGCCATGCCGTCGCCCGTATTGATGTAGGCATTGGTGGTGGTGCGGAAGACCTGCCCATGGCCGCCGGTGGCGATCAGGGTGGTCTTGGACTCGATGATGAGCGGCTCGCCGGTCTCGATCTCCAGGACCAGGGCGCCGAGGATATACCCCTCGTCGTCCCGCAGCAGGTCGATGGCGAAGTATTCGTCGAAGAAGTGGGTGCGGGCCCGCAGGTTCTGCTGGTAGAGGGCGTGCAGTATGGCGTGGCCGGTGCGGTCCGCCGCGGCACAGGTGCGCACCGCCTGGTCCCCGCCGAAGTTCTGACTCTGTCCCCCGAAGGCCCGCTGGTAGATCTTGCCCGTATCCAGGCGGGAGAAGGGGACCCCGGCGTGCTCCAGCTCGTAGACGGTGGGGATGGCCTCGCGGCACATGTACTCGATGGCGTCCTGGTCCCCCAGGTAGTCGGACCCCTTGACGGTGTCGAACATGTGCCAATGCCAGTTGTCCGGCAGGACATTTGCCAGGGCCGCGTTGACCCCGCCCTGGGCCGCCACCGTGTGGGAGCGGGTCGGAAAGACCTTGGAGACCACCGCCACCCGCAGGTCCGCCCCCGCCAGGCGGCGGGCGGCATTGAGCCCGGCCCCGCCGGCGCCGATGATCAGGGCGTCGAAGTGTCGTCTGGGGATCGTCATGACCGGTTCTACCTCGCGCCCAAGCTGAAGATGGCCTGCAGGGCCCAAAGCCCGGAGGCGAGAAAGACCAGGGCGAAGGCCGCCATGGCCCCGACGCGCGCCCCCAGGGGCTTGACGTAGTCCATGAGGACGTCGCGGATGCCGACCCAGGCATGGGCCATCAGCAAGGGGATGGCGACCATGAAGCCGAGGGAGACCCAGGGCCGGCCCACCCAGGCGCTCCACTGGGCGTGATCGGCCGGCGGGCTCAGGATGAGGTGTACCGCCAGGTAGGTGAGGAACAGGGCCAGGTAGACGGCGGTCACCCGCTGGACCAGCCAGGCCTTGAGACCGGAGGCGCTGCGGCTCATAGCAGGGCACCCCCGCCGATGACCAGGACCACCAGGGCCGCGGCGATGGCCGTCCGGGCCGTTGCCCGCGCTGCCTCGCGCTCCAGCCCTACCCCGAGGTCCAGGGCCAGGTAGCGGATGCCGGCGAACAAGTGATGCAGGAGCGACCAGCCCAGTACCAGGATGACCAGCCGCATGGGCCAGGCCGTCAGGGTCGCCGCCGCCGACGCAAACCCCTCGGGTCCAGCCAGGGACTGGTGGAAAAGGTGGGCGAAGAGCGGGATGGCCAGGACCAGCAGGACCCCGCTCACGCGATGCAATATGGAGACCAGGCCCATGGCGGGGAGCTTGATCCGCCACAGATCCAGGAAGACGGGGCGTTTCGGTTTCATGCGCTTACCTTGGGTTTGGTGGTTATTGTGCGCCGCAGCAGAGTATAGAGGCTTCGATGGCGGCATCAACTGGAGCGATTGCGGGGCATCTGCCTGACCGATGCCACCCCCAGACCCACAGGACGGCCGCCGCGCGCCTGCAATCATTGCATCTTATCTTTTGATGTCAGTCGGTTAGATCGGATCCCCCGGCCCGATCGGCGATCTGCCGGCATCCTTGCGCGGCACCTGACCGTTTCCTTCGGCCCCATGAAAGCTGTCAATCCAATCCATTGTCGCGCGCGGTGCCCTGGCGGGGACTGCCTGGTTGGACGTGCGCCGGCCCCGCGGTCCCCTGGGTCAGGTGTCCGCCTCCTCCAGCGCCGAGCGCAGGGCGCGGAAGAGCTTGCGCGCGCCATCCGGCCGGCCCGCGTCCCTGTCCCGCTGGGCGCTGCGGATCAACAGCCGCAGACCCTGGCGGTCCGCCCCGGGGCAGAGGTCCAGCAGCTCCCCGAGGGCCGCGTCGCCCTCGGTAAGGAGGCGGTCGCGCCAGCGCTCCACCCGATGGTGGCGGGCCGCGGCGGCCTGGTCCATGGCCTGACGGGACTCGAGCAGGGCCTCGATGGCCCCCAGGTCCTCGCGCTCCAGCAGGTTGGCGATGCGCTTGATGTGGCGCGGCATGGCCCGGCGGTCCTTGATGCGGGCGGTCTCCGCCACCGCTTCCAGGGTCGCCGGGCCCAGGCTGAGGCTGGCGAGTCCCGCCGGGGGCAGGGCCAGGAGGCGTCGCGCGGCCTCTTGGACGGCGTGGGACTCGCGCTTGCGCTGGCTGCGGCTCGGCGGGCGCTCGGCCTCGTCCGCCGCTGGCCCCGGCCCCTGGTCCAGCTCGGCATCGCCCGGGTCCGGCGTGCGGTGGGTGTTTCTCGCCATGGCTACAGTCTGGTCGGATGTGGGGGGCCCCGCGGTCGGCCCTATCTCGGGTGCGGGGTCCGTAGGGCTACCGGGCACGCTGGAGGTACTCCAGCACCAACTGGGGGTTGCGCTGGCCCCTGTATTCATTCACGTCGAGGCGGTAGGCCAGGTGGACCAGGCCCTGGGCGTCTTCCAGCGCCTCGCCGAGGCGAAAGCCGATGGCCTCGATGGGGCCCGTGCCATCTTCGCCCACAGGTCTGAGGCGCAGGCGCAGGTGGGTCCCGCCCACCAGGCGGCGCTCCAGGACCTCGAAGAGGCCGTCGAAGAGGGGCTCGGGGAACCCCTTGCCCCAGGGGCCGGCGCTGCGCAGGAGCTCGGCGGTCTCCAGGTTGAGGGAGGCCGGCGCCAGCTCCCCGTCGGAGACCAGCTCGCGTACCGGCGGCCTGTCCCCCAGCTCGGCCAGGGCCGCGGCGGCAAAGGCGGTCGAGAAGGTGTCCAGGTGGGCGCACGGCAGGGTCAGGCCGGCGGCCATGGCGTGCCCTCCGAAGCGCTCGATGAGTCCTGGGTGGGTCTTGTCCACGGCGTCGATCAGGTCGCGGATGTTGGCGCCATCCACGGAGCGTGCCGACCCCCGCAGGCGCCCGCCCCCGGCGTCGCCGAAGGCGATGGTGGGGCGCTGATAGCGCTCGCGGATGCGCGCCGCGACGATCCCGGTGACCCCCTGATGCCAGCCCTCGCCGAACAGGCAGAGCCCGGCCGGGAGCCCGGTCGCGTCCAGGCTCAGGGCCTCGACCATGGCCTGCGCCTCCTCGCGCATCCCGCCCTCGATGTCGCGGCGCTCCCGGTTCAGCCCATCGAGCCGGCGCGCCAGGTCCAGGGCCAGGTCCGGGTCGTCGGTGAGCAGGCACTCGACCCCCATCGCCATGTCCGTGAGGCGCCCGGCGGCGTTGAGTCTGGGGCCGGCGTAGAAGCCCAGATCCTGGGCCGTGACCCGGGTCGGGTCGCGCCCCGCCACCGCGAGCAGGGCACGTACCCCGGGGCAACAGCGCCCGGCTCGGATGCGCTGGAGTCCCTGCTCCACCAGGATACGGTTGTTCTCGTCCAGGGCGACCACGTCGGCCACGGTCCCGAGGGCGACCAGGTCCAGCAAGGCGGCCAGATTGGGCTCCGGGCGCCCTGGGCCGAACCAGCCCAGGCCACGCAGCCTGGACCGGAGCGCGGCGAGGAGGTAGAACATGACCCCAACGCCCGCCAGGTGCTTGCTGGGGAAGGTGCAGCCGGCTTGGTTGGGGTTGACGATGGCCGCCGCCCCGGGCAGCTCGGGCCCCGGCAGGTGGTGGTCCGTGACAATCACCGGGACCCCCGCCTGGGCCGCCCTGGCCACCCCCGCGACGCTGGCGATGCCGTTGTCGACGGTGAGGATCAGGTCAGGGGCCCGGGGGAGGGCGGCCTCCACCACGGCCGGGCTTAGACCATAGCCGAAGTCGAAGCGGCTCGGGATCAGGTAGGAGACCCGCGCGGCCCCCAGGGCGCGCAGCCCACGCACCGCGAGCGCGCTGCCCGTGGCCCCGTCGGCGTCGTAGTCGCCGACCACCAGGATGTGCCCGCCGGTCTGCAACTGGGCTGCCAGCAGGTCCGCGGCGAGGTCGATCCCCCCCAGCTCCGCCGCTTGGTGCATCCCGGTGAGGGACAGGGCGGGCTCTGCGGCGGCACCGCGGGCGCGATAGAGGTGACCCAGGAGCTCCGCGGGCCGGGTTGGGAGGGGGACGCCATTGGCCAGGTCCGCTCGGCGGCAGAGCCGGACCTCGGGGAGCTGGGGACCGGTCCGCACGGCAGCCTGGACGAGTGGGGCTTGCATGGGGCAGTAAGGCTAGCACGCGCGACGGCGCGGGTCATGCCGGCCTTGCGGTGGTCAGGGCGGTCCGTGGGACCGCCGGCGCGGGTTCTGGCCAGCGAGACCGGGAACAGCCGTGCCCGGCGGGTATAGAATGGCGGGCGAGACCAACCGACAGCAACCGCAGAGGTACCGCCCTTGCGTCGCCCTCGCCCGTCCGCCACCGCCAGCCGCCTGCCGCACCCGGCGCCCATGTCGGGCGAGGTCAGGGGCCAAACAGGGGGCCTGATCGCGGGCCTGACGCTGGCATTCCTCCTGACTCTGGTGCCCCTGGCGGGTCAGGGCGAGCCCGTCAATGCCCGGTTGTCTCCCCCTGGGCCGGACGGGACCCTTGAGCTGATCCTGGAGGCCGAGCGCGCGCCCCTGGCGGAGCCCGATCTGTCTGCCCTGGCCCAGGACTTCGAGGTGCTGGGCAGTCGCAATCAGCACCAGTCCTTCATGGTCAATGGCCGGCGCACCGACAGCTTCGGCCTCATCCTGACGCTGAGGCCCCGCCGCGAGGGCGTCACCGAGGTCCCGTCCATCACCTACGGCGAGGTGACCACGCCGCCCTTGCCCATTGGCGCCGCGGCATCGCCAGGCCCGCCCCAGGCCCCGGCGCAGAAGTGGGTGCCGGCCCCGATGCCCGCCCAGATGCCGGCGACAATGCCGCCGCAGATCGAGCCTACCCGTCCTCAGACCGGCGGCGCCGCGACCCTGTTGGTGGAGGTCGAGGTCGCGCCCGAGACGGTGCGGGTCAAGGAGCAGGCGGTCCTGACGGCTCGCGTCCTGGCCCCGCGCAGCGCGGCGGGGACCATGGCACGCCCCCGTCTCTACGACCCCAAGGTGGCAGGGGCTACCTTGGTCCCCTTGGGCGAGGACGATTACCAGGCGAGCCGGGCGGGGACGCCGCATGAGGTCTATGAGCGCCGCTATGCACTGTTTCCGACCCAGGCCGGGACCCTGGAGATCGAGCCCCTGGTGGCCGATGCCTGGGTCGGCGGCCCCGGCGTGGCGGCCCCGGCGCAGCAGCGCGCCAGCTCGCCGGCCCTGAGTCTGCGCGTCGAGCCCGCCCCGGACGACACGGGGGGGAGGGCCTGGCTGCCGGCGCGCACGGTCACGCTCACCGAGGATCAGCCTGGGCTCGCCCGGGTCAGGCCGGGGGAGACCTGGCAGCGATTCATCACCCTGCGTGTGCAAGGTCAGCCCGCCTCGGCGCTGCCTCAATTGAGCGCCTCGGCACCCTTCCAACTCTCGACCCGCAACGCCACCCCCAGGCTGTGGGACGAGCGCCTGCCGGACGGGTTGGTCGGCATCCGCCGAGAGGCGCTCCTCATCAGCGGCAGCGAGTCCGGACTCTATCGCCTCCCGGAGGTCCAGCTCGATTGGTGGAATACCGCCACCGGGACCTGGGAGACGGCGGTCCTGCCCGCCCGGGATCTGGAGATCGTCGCGGCTGCGGCGCCCATCCCGCCCCTGGCGGACACTGCCCGGCCTTTGGATCAACGGGAGCCGTTCGTGGACCCCGCCCAAGGCCAGGCCTCCGCCACCCCCCCTGGCGCCCGCCCCGGCGCCGCGCCGCTCGCCCCAAGGCGCACCGGCAGCCCCTGGATCTGGGCCCTGATCGCCATTGGTCTGGGCTGGCTCATCCTGCACGCCTTGCGTCGGCACCGGCGCCCCGCGGCCAGGGGCCCGGCGGTCACCCCAGCCAGGGCGGCCGAGCCGGAGTCCCGCCCGGACCCCCTGGGGCAGGCCACGGCCGCCGTCCGGGACGCCTACGAGGGCGGCAACCCCGAGGCCGCCCGCCATGCCCTGCTCGACTGGGCCCGCCTTGCCTGGCCCCACAGCCCGCCGGGCAACCTGACGCAGCTCGCTCTGCGCTGCCCTGAGCCGACCCGCGGGCGCATCATGCTGCTGGATCAGACCTTCTTCAGCCCAGAGCCAGTGCGCTGGAGCCATGAGCCCCTGTGGGAGGAGCTGGCCCCGGTCGCCGCGGCCGCGGCCCAGGAGCCCCCGCCACCGCCGCCGAAGCGCCGTCTCGGCACCCCCCAACCCAGGCGGACCTGACCCAGGGCCAGAGACGGCCCCCGAGCAGGGCCCAAACGCGATTACGGCTGTCATCAAAGGGACCCACAATGCGCCCTCCAAGGCCCATCAGATGCCGACGGAGGACCCAGTGTGGACAGCCCCCGCCGATCCCTGGCCCGGAGCCGGACGACCCGCGCTCGGCAGGACCCGGGACAGGGCCTGACCCAACAGGCCGAGCATTGCCCTTTCCCTTGGCCCAGGACGGTCGCCCGCACCCTGTCGGGCCTGTTCCTCCTGCCCCGCCGGGCACTGCACCTGCCGCGCTACCCACTCTATGCGCCGGGGGAGCCCCGCCGTGGGGACTACGAGTACTTCTTCCGGCGCTGCCACCGCTACCTGAGCTGCCAGGCGGCCCGCTTCCTGCTGTTCGGCGGGGACTTCCTGACCCTGGCGGACGAGGCCGCGGTGGACCTGGCCGCGGACCTGTCTGGCTTCTGGAGCGGCTTCTACCGCGAGCACTTCCCCGACCAGCACGGCGAGGTCCTGCGCTACCAGGGACACACCGGCTACCGCGACCTGGTGGCAAAGCACTCTGGGCATCGCATCGTCTCCCCCCACCCCTTCGACAGCGCCCATATCCCCGCGGAGCGCTATTACCTGGATGATCCGGACCTGGTGGTCCGGCTCAACGACAAGGGGAGGATCGGCGACCTGACCGGCCGGGTCCCGCGGGCCGAGGTCCTAGGGGCTGCCGCCTTCGCGCGCGGCCTGTGGCGGGAGCGCTGGCCCTTACCCTTCGTCCTCAAGATTGCCGCCCCCTCCGGCGGTGGCGACGGTGTGGCCCTGTGCGAGGTGGAGGCCGATGTCCGGGAGGCCCGCAGCCGCTTCGCCGGGCATCGGGTGAAGGTGGAGCAGCTCATCGGCGACATCCGCAACAACTTCAACATCCAGTTGCAGGTCGCCCCGAACGGCGAGGTTGCCTACATCGGCGGCTCTGTGCAGCGGGTGGAAGGCGGGCGCTACGGGGGGAACCTCATCGACCCCCAATGGGTCCCGCCTCGGCCCGTGGCCCGGGTCTGCGACCAGGCGGCCAGGGCGGCGGCGGCCCTAGGATGGCATGGGGTCTGTGGGTTGGACCTGCTGGAAGACGCGGAGGGCGAGGTCTGGCTCATCGACCCCAATTTTCGCCTCAACGGCTCCACCCCCTTCTTCTTCCTCGGCGACTACCTGGCCACCCGCCACCGCCGGCCCCAGCTCGCCACCGGCTACTTCCACTATGCCGGCCCCCCGGTGGAGCTGCTGGACCGCTTCCGTCGGGAGATCCACCGGCGCGAGCTGGTCCCCATCGGGGCCTGCTACGATTCGCGGGAGGACGGGGTCACGCGCCTCTACGCCGCCGTGGTAAGCGACGACGACCCGCAGGCCATCCCCGGCCTGGTCGCCGCCCTGGCCGCACGGGGCCTGGCGGCCGGGATCGGGCTCTGATCTGCCATGATCGCTCCCTCACCCCGGCCCTCCCCCACCGGAGGAGGGAGATTTGCAGCGCGCTCCCGGCGCGACTTCCATAGTAACCTGTGGCACCGGCGCCCCCGGCCCAGGCCCAGTCTGCCGCCCCCCAGCTGCCCGACCGAGAGTATGGCCGTGAGTCACGTCTTCGCCGTCCATCCCTTCTCCTACACGGAGGGCACTATCCCCGTCCTGCTGGAGCTGCCCCACGGCGGCCACCTGACCCCGGACGAGGTCAAGTGCTACCTCCACCCCAAGTTCACCCCCGGGGACCGGCGCGAGGACTCCGACGAGTTCTCCGACGAGCTCTATCTCAACCTGCCCGCCGCACCCCACACCCTGAGGTTCATGATCTGGCGCGCCCATGCCGACCCCAATCGCCGCTGCGACGACCTCCAGTCCGACGGTGCTGTGAAGACCCTGACCAGCCAGGGGGTGAAGATCTACCAGTCCGACCGTGGCCTGCCGGACCAGGTCCGCCAGCAGGTCATCGAGCGCTACATACGACCCCATAGGCACAAGCTCGCAGAGCTGGTAGCCAGCCCCGCCATCGAGAAGCTGGTCTTCTGCCATACCATGCCCGGGATCGGCACCCGAACCTCGGAGGACAAGGGGGAGCTGCGCCCGCTGTTCATGTTCGGCAATGCGGGGGACGAGAAGGGCAATCCGCCCAATGACTGCTATGCGGAGCGCGCCCTCTTCCTGGCCCTGTCGGAGATCGTCGAGACCAGCGTTGGCGACCTGGACGTGGACTTCAACTTCTGCGACGTGATCCGCTTCAACCACCCCTACACCGGGGCCAACTCGCTGCGGCGCTTCGATACCGACGCCTTGCGCGGCAAGCAACCCTTTACCATCGAGATCAACCGCGACCTGCTGCTGCACAACCCGGACAACATCGGGCCCACCCGGGCGATCGTGAACCGTATCGTGATGGCCCTCGCCGACTGGGATGGCCCCTGACCGGGGCGGGTCCGCGCCGGGCGAGGCGGCGATGCTTCTGGATGGCCTTCGGCTGCGGGTCCGCAGCTCTCGGGTCCTCTACCGAGACCAAGGCAGCGGTCGGATACTGGGGCCAGGCATCCGGGCCCTGGAGGCACGCTGCTCTGACGAGGCCCTGAAGCTTGCCCTGGAGGGCGGCGTCGACGGCGAAGCGGTGCGCCTCAGCGGGAAGACGGCCCCATCGGACGCATCCTGGCGACAGACGCACCCGTATCTATTGGAGTCGGTTTATGTAGTGTTTCGCCCTCGGCTCTTCAGCCGTGGCTTGCGGGACTGAGGCGAGGCCTCGCTAGAGAAGCGTCAGGAGACGCCCTTCGCGCCGCGCCGCGGCGCGATCGGCGCTTGGGACCACCTCGACCCAGAGTTGATCGCCGGGGGCCCGGTCCAGCAGGGCCAGGCGGACATCTTCCATGCCCTGGACCCGCTCCCCAGCGATACTGAGGAGAAGGTCCCCGGGCCTGAAGCCGGCCTCCGCCGCCGGGCTGGTCGGGGCGATCTCGCTCACGGTGACGCCGAGATCATTGCCCGCCAGCTTCATGCCCACGCGCCCGGGCTGGGGCAGGTCGATGTCACGCCCGGCGAACAGGTAATCGACGGACGAGCCGGCCGACCGCCCGTCCGAGGCAGTGGCGACCACGGTGTAGTCCGCTCCGGTCATGCGCTTGAGCCGTCCAGGGATGGCGTCCGCGTAGGCCACATGGCAGGAGCCGGCGAGCACGACCAGGGTCTTATCCGCGTTTGCTTTCAGGTAGTCCCGCGCAACCCGAGCCATGTACTCGTCCCACAGAACCTGTACCTCGGTGAAG
>Ga0114939_10002424_pt1 | contig 13800 bp, 13 predicted proteins | sample AshMeaCrysSpring_FD_87196 | JGI IMG/M metagenome (GOLD analysis project Ga0114939, IMG submission 87196) | Groundwater microbial communities from Big Spring, Nevada to study Microbial Dark Matter (Phase II) - Ash Meadows Crystal Spring | ecosystem: Environmental > Aquatic > Deep subsurface >... | reverse complement strand
TGGAGATGGTGCTCGCCAACCCGGTCCGGCGCACATCGGTCGCGTGGGGGCGGGTGATGGGCATGTTCGTCGTCCTCTTCGCCGTCAACGCGGTCGCGCACCTCGTCCTGGCGGCCTACGCCCCCTCAGTCGGGTTGAACGAAGGGCTCCCCGGCTGGGCCTTCGCCGCCGCCGCCGCAGCCTCCTTCGGCTTCGTGGCCGTGCACGTGGCGTTGGCGTTCGCCGCAGGGGCCGCCACCGGGCGCAAGGGCCTGGCGATCGGCCTGGGGGCTGGGCTCGCCCTGGTCGGCTTTCTGGTCAACGCGCTGGCGGGGGTGGCCGAGGCGTTCGAAGCGGCACGGGACTACTCGCCGTGGTACTGGCTGCTCAAGGAGAACCCGATCACCACGCCCCCCGGGCTGCTCAACTTCTGGCTGCCGGTGGCGCTCAGCGTGGTGCTGGTGTCAGCGGGAACCTGGGCGTTCAACCGCCGCGACCTGTCGGGCTGAGGCGGCCTGGTTCCAGGGGAGGATCAGGCGGGGCGGCGGCCGAGCATGGGCGGCAGCTGGCGCACGGCGGCGGCCAGCGCGCGCAGGTCGCCGTTGAGCAGGGCCTGGGGCCCGTCGACCAGTGCGTCCTCGGGGTGCGGGTGCACGTCGACGATGATTCCGTCGGCGCCGACCGCGATGGCCGCCCGCGCGAGCGGCACCACCAGGTCGCGGCGCCCGCCTGAGTGCGAGGGATCGACGACCACGGGCAGGTGCGACAGGCCGTGGGCGACCGGGACGGCCGCGATGTCCAGGGTGTTGCGGGTCGAGGTCTCGAAGGTCCGGATCCCTCGCTCGCACAGCACGATGTCGAGGTTGCCGCGCTGGGCGATGTACTCCGCCGCCATCAGCCACTCCTCGATGGTCGAGCTCATCCCGCGCTTGAGCATCACGGGCTTGCCGGCCTCGCCCACCGCCTGCAGCAGCGCGAAGTTGGCCATGTTGCGGGTGCCCACCTGGAGCATGTCCGCGTACGAGGCCACCAGGTCGACGTCATGGGCGTCGACGACCTCGGTGACCACCGGCATCCCGGTCTGCTCCCGCGCCTCGGCGAGGATCCGCAGGCCCTCCTCGCCGAGCCCCTGGAACGCGTACGGCGAGGTTCGCGGCTTGTACGCGCCGCCGCGCAGCAGCGTGGCCCCGGATGCCTGGGCCATCTGCGCGGCCTCCAGGGTCTGCTCCGGGGTCTCGACGGCGCACGGCCCCGCGATCAGGGTGAAGGTGTCCGGCCCGATGGGCACCCGGCGGTCGGCGCCCACGAAGACCGTGGTCATCTGCGGGTGGTGCTGGCGGGACACCAGCTTGTAGGGGGCGGAGATCCGGACGACCTCGCTGACGCCGTGCATCCCGAGCAGGTTGAGCGCCCCGTAAGCCTCGACGTCGCCGACGAGCCCGATGATCGTTCGGGTCACGCCGCGGCTGACGAACGCCTCGCCGCCCGCCGCCGCCACGCGGTCCACCACCGCCGCCACATCGGCCTCGGTGGCCTCCGGCGCCATCACCACGACCATGGTCTGCCTCCTTGTGCCGCAACGGGTTCGAGCATGAGAAAAGCCCCCGGGTTCCGGGGGCTCGGGGGGTGCGTCAGATGCGCGTCAGACATCCCGCCCGGGAGCCCGGGTGGGAAAGCCATAGATCGCGCTCTTCCGCATGGCGATGAGGCTAGGGCACCGGACCGGGATGCGGAGGGCCGTCCCACGATGCGGACTCGGGCTAGGGGCCCGGGTCAGCCCTGGACGCGGGGGATTTGGCCCTCGCGCGAGTGCCTCGGCCCCAACTCCACCAGCAGGATCGCGGCCAGCACCAGCGAGCCGCCGACGACGAGGCGCAGGGTGAGGGCCTCGCCGTACAGCACCGCGAACATCCCGGCGAAGACCGGCTCCATCGCCATGATGATGGCGGCGCGGGTCGCCGTGAGGTGCGCCTGCGCCCAGGCCTGCACCGTGAAGCCGATCGCGCCCGCGCCGAGGCCCATGAGGAGCAGCGCGCCCCAGACCTCCCCGCTGGGGGGGACGGCGATGCCTCCGGTGAGCAGTGCGGGCAGGCCGGCCAACGCGGCGGCCGTCGCGCACTGCAGGACGGTCGTGCCGTAGGCCTCATCGGGGCGCGGCCACTCCGACAGCAGGGCGATCTGCCCGGCGAACAGCAGCGCGCCGAGCAGCGTGAGCGCCTCGCCGATCCCGAGCGACAAGCCGCGCAGCGAGATCACCGCCAATCCGGCGGTCGCGAGCAGCACGCCGGCCCAGGCCAGCGGCTCGATCCGGCGCCGGAAGAACAGCGCCGCGAGCAACGGGGTCAGCACGATCATCATCCCGGTCAGGAAGCCCGACACGGCCGGAGAGGTGGTCTGCAGCCCGTACGTCTGGGCGACGAAGCCGGCACCGAGGAAGAGACCGATGACGACACCCCGTCGCCGGGCCAGCGGGGAAAGCTCGGCCACCGAGCGCGGACGGATCAGCAGCAGGGCCACCGTGGCGATGATGAACCGCCAGAACAGGAAGTCGAGCGGGTCGATTTGGTCGAGCGCCCACTTGGTGAGGACGAACGACGATCCCCAGACCAGCGTGACGGCCAGCAGGGCCAGCGTGGCCACGCGGCCGTGCGTGTAGGTGGGCACGGGGCGCTAGATGACGGTGATGGTCACCGTGGACCCGCGGGGGGCCGTGTTGCCGCCGCCGGGGCTCTGCGAGATCACCCGGTTGAGGATCACCACCGGAGGCTTGTTGACGCTGACCTTGAAGCCCGCGTCGGACAAGATCTTCTCGGCGTCGGACAGCTTCTTGTCTGTGACATTGGGCACCGGCACGGGGGGCGGGCCGTCGGACACGACGTACTTGACCTCGGTGCCCTTGTTGACGACGGTGTCCGGCGCGGGATCGGAGCGGATGACCACGCCCTTGGGCGCCGTCTCGCTGAACTCGCGGCCGACCTCCTTGCCGCTGAGCCCGACGGACTTCAGGGCCTTCTGCGCATCGGCTGCAGATGCCCCCACGATCTTCGGCACGGGGACGGGAGCGGGGCCCTTGCTCACCCACACCGACACCGGGGTCTGCGGCTTCGACGAGGTGCCCACCGGCGGGTCGAACCGGATGATGCGGCCGGCCTCGACGGTCTCGCTGTACTCCTCGGCCACCGGGCCGAGCGCGAGCTTGGTGCCCTCAAGGGTGGCCTTGGCCTCGTCGGCGGTGAGGTTGGCGAGTTCGGGAACCGCGTAGCGCTCCGGCCCAAGCGACAGCACCAGGGCGACCGTGCTTCCTCGGCGGGCATCGACGGCGGGCTCGGGGTCGGTGGAGATGACCAGGCCCGCGGGGACGTCCTCGCTGTAGACCGATTCGGAGACCTCGGACTTGAGGTCGGCCGTGGCCAGGGTCGCCTCGGCCGTGGGCTGGTCCTGGCCGAGCACGGACGGCACCGGCGTGTAGCGGCCGCTGCCGAACCACCACCCCGTCCCTCCCGCGGCCACCGCGAGGACCAGCAGCAGGGCGAGCAGGATCGGGCCCTTGCGGCGCCGCTTGCGCGGGGCCTTGAGCTCCTTGGGGGGCTTGCCGGGCTTGGGGGCCTGGTCGGTCTTGGCCGCGGCAGCAGTGCCTGGCAGCGCGACGACGAGCGTCTGGTGGCCGAGGTCGGCGACGGGGTCGGCCACCTCGGGCAGATCGCGGCGCACCCTGCGCACATCGGCCAGCAACGCCGCGGCGTGCGCGGGGCGGAGTCCGGGGTCGCGCTGGGTCGCGGCCAGGACGAGGGCGTCGACGGCCGACGGCGTCCCAGGGGCGAGCGTGCTCGGGGCGGGCACCTGCCCGTTGACATGCTGGTAGGCCACCGCGAGCGGGCTCTCGCCGGCGTACGGGGTCGACCCGGTCAGCAGCTCGAAGAGCAGCACGCCGGCGGCGTACACGTCACTGCGCATGTCGGCGGTGCCGCGCTCGACCTGCTCGGGCGAGAGGTAGGCGACGGTTCCGATCAGCACGCCCTGGGTGCTCTGGGCGCTGGCCGTGCTGGCGGCCCGGCTCAGCCCGAAGTCGGCGACCTTGATGCGGCCGTCATCGGCGATGAGGACGTTTTCAGGCTTGATGTCGCGGTGCACGAGCCCTGCGTCGTGCGCCGCCGCGAGCCCGGCCAGGACGGGCTGCATGATGTCGAGGGCCTCGGCCGCGCCGAATCGCCCGCGTTCGCGAAGCAGGTCGCGCAGCGTGCGGCCGTGGACGTACTCCATCGCCAGGAAGACCAGGCCCTCGTCGTCGCCCTGGTCGAAGACCGAGACGACGTTGGGGTGCGACACCCTGGCCGCGATGCGGGCCTCGCGGACGAAGCGCTCGACGAACGCGTGGTCCTCGGCGAAGCCGGGGTGCATGACCTTCAGCGCGACCTCGCGGTCCAGCCGGGTGTCGGTGCCCTGGTAGACGGTGGCCATGCCGCCGCGGGCGATCCGCTCGCCCACGCGGTAGCGCCCGTCGAGCAGCCGCCCGACGAGCGGGTCGCTGACCGTCGTCTCCACGCCGTCGAGGGTACCTTTGGCACGGCAGGACGGCCGTTTCCCACGCTGACGCCCCTGGGCGCCCTTGCCCGTCCCCCCCGCGCCCCGCAGCACGCCGCGGGCGCCGTTCGGCGGGATTTGGCAGGCTGGGGGGGTGCCCGCCTCCCGCGCCGCGATCGCCCTGGCCCCCGACGAGGTCGACGCCTTCCTCCGGGAGGGCCGAATCCTGGTGCTGGTCACCCTCGGACCGGACGGGCTGCCCGACCCGGTGCCGATGTGGTACCTCGTCGAGGCCGACGGCACGGTGGTCATGCGGACCTTTGCCAAGTCGCAGAAGGCCGTCAACCTGCGCCGCGACCCGCGCTTCGCCGCCCTCGTCGAGGCCGGCGAGGGCTACGCCGAGCTGCGCGGCGTCCAGCTGACCGGGGTGGTGGACCTCCTCGACGATCCGGAGCTGATCGCCGACGTGGTCGTCGGGCTGGCCGCCAAGTACGAGGGGGTCGCCGACGAGCACCTTCCCGCGGTGCGCGCGGCCGCCTTGGAGCGGGCCGGCAAGCAGGTCGCCCTCCGGCTGCGCGTGGAGCGGGTCGTTTCGTGGGACCACCGCAAGCCCGCGGTCCCGTGAGCCACCTCGCGTACGTCGGTGTCCTGGCGTTCTGCCTGGCCGGCACCGCCTGGCTGGAGGTGGCGCTGCGTACCCGCGTGTACCGGCGCTGGCGCCGCCTGCTCGCGACGATCGCGTGCGTCCTCCCGGTCTTCGTGATCTGGGACCTCTACGCGATCGCCCAGGGCCACTGGACGTTCGACCCCGAGCGGACGACCGGGATCCTGTTCCCCGGCAACCTCCCGCTCGACGAGGTGCTGTTCTTCCTGGTGATCCCGATCGCCTCGGTGCTGACGCTGGAGGCGGTGCGCTCGGCCAAGGGCTGGTCGGTCGGAGATGACCCCTCCGAGCCGGAGGACGCGCCGTGACGTACACGCAGCTGGCGGTCGCCGGCGTCCTGGCGACGATCGCGCTCGACCTGTGGGTGCTGCGCACGCGACTGCTTCGGCGCCGCGTCTTCTGGGTCTCCTACGCGATCATCGTGTTCTTCCAGCTGGTCACCAACGGCGTGCTGACCGGGCTGCGCATCGTTCGGTACGACGGCGACGCGATCTTGGGCGGCGACCTGCCGGTCTTCCTCGGCGAGGGGCGGATCGCCTACGCGCCGGTCGAGGACCTCCTGTTCGGATTCGCCCTGGTGGTGCAGACGCTGGCGTGGTGGGTGTTCTGGGGCCGGCGCGGGGTGCAGCGCGAGCCGCGATCAGGGCCGCCGCGGATGTGGTTGCGGGGAGGGGCCCTCGGCTCGGCGGGCAGCGACGGCCCGCCGCCAGGCCGGGAGGGCGACGGCGAGGCGCCGTGAGGTCGAGGTTGTGGCCCGCCGGGTGAAGACCTGGTAGTCGATCCGCTCGACCTCGTCGGCGATGCCGCAGTAGAGGACGCGCGCCGCCTCGATGCACGGGCGGCTCGTGGGGTGCAGCAGCTCGATGCCGGGGCGGCTGGCCTCCTCGAGTCGGCGCACCCGCGCGATCTGGAAGCGCATCAGGTCGCGGAACCGGTCGTCGACGACGCGGCGCTCGACGTCCGCACGGGTCAGGCCGAAGCGGTCGAGGTCCTCAAGCGGGAGGTAGAGCCGCCCGCGGTCGAGGTCCTCGCCCACGTCGCGGCAGAAGTTGGCGAGCTGGAAGGCCACGCCGAGCTCCTGCGCGCGCGGGTAGGCGTCCTCGTGGACCGGCTCCAGCACGGGGACCATCTGCAGGCCGATCACCGCGGCCGACCCGTAGACGTACTCGTACAGGTCGTCGTATGTGGCGTACTCGGTGACCGTGAGGTCCATCGCCATCGAGTGCAGGAACGCCTCGAAGTGCTCGATGGGGATGTCCCACCGCTGGACGGTGTCCACGACCGCCCGGCAGATCGGGTCGGTGCTGCCGCCGGCCCGCACGTCGGCGAGAAACGCCTCGCCCCACTCCTTGAGCTGCGCGGCCGCCGCCGCGTCGTCGCGGCCGAACGCGTCGACGATCTCGTCGGCGTATCGGGCGAACCCGTACAGGGCGTGGACGTACGGGCGCTTGGCTGCAGGCAGGAGCAGGGTCGCGAGGTAGTAGGTCTTGCCGTGCGCGGCGTTCAGCTCGCGGCATGCCTCGTACGACATGCGCAGCGCCGGATCCTCGATCCCGGCGGCATCGAGCTCACGCCTGCTCATGGACGCTGAGGCTATGGCGCCGCCGTTTGCGTTGCGCGGCGAGGCTGGGCGCCATATGAACGTCCTGTGGGGATCATGCTGGCTGGGGAGCGACCGGCCGAACGCAATGGGGTCTTCCGTTGGGCTGACGGCGACGCGGTCGTCGGCGAGCGTCACGCCGACGACGCGGGCTGGAAGTTCGTGTTCGTCGACACCGGCGGGGTGGAGGACCGGGAGGGGTTCTTGGCGGTCTGCCGGGAGGCCTTCGACCTGCCGGCGGCCGTCGTGCGGTGGGAGCAGCTCGACGGCTGCCTGCGTTCCCTCGACCTCGAGGATGAGGGGCTGCTCGTCGTGTGGGACGGGTGGGCCTCGCTCGCCGACGGAGACCCGGACACCTTCGAGATGGCCGTCGAGGTGTTCCAGGACGCGTGCGTGTCGTGGCGCGACGACGAGGTGCCGGGCTCGGTGCTACTTGTCGGCGACGGGCCGGAGACCGATCTGCCGGCCGTCTGAGCCCGCTGCCGATCACAGCGACACACAACCGCCGACCGAGTCGGCCGAGTTGAGCGTGGTCGCGCCCGCCCGGGCTCCGCTGGGGAGCCCGTTGTGTGTTGGTGTGGTTCGTCCCCATGCCCACTGAGAGGGGTCGGGCCCTCCACAGCCCGACAACTCACGCGGCGAGACCGGTTGTCGTCCGCACAGGGTCGGGGGATGGACCCACTCAACGCCTTCCGGCTCGCTGAGCGCCACGGACTGTGCACCTGGCGGCAGCTGCGCAGCCAGGGCGTGTCCTCCGTAGCCGTCTCCCGGGCTGTCCGCTCCGGGGTGCTCCGACGGGTGCACCGCGGGGTGTACGCCGCCGGAGACCTGGAGGCGCGCGATCGGGCTCTGGCGGCGATGCGGGCCGGGGCGGTGGTCAGCCATTTTGCCGCGGCTGCCCTCTGGGGGTTCGACCTGGTCCGGCCCGCGCAGGCCGAGGTCACTTGGCCGCGGAACTGGAACGGCGTTCGCCCGCCGGGCGTACGGATCCACCGAGCCGACCTCGGTGAGGTCGAAGTGCTCGGCGGGGTGCGGCTGACCAGCCGCGTGCAGACCCTGGTGGACTGCGCGCGCGGCCTTCCGCTGGAGGAGGCGGTCGCGGTGATCGACTCCGCGCTCCGGCAGGGTTCGGTCTCTCCCGAGGAGCTGTCGATCGCCGCCCGGTCGGCCGCCGGGCCGGGCTCGGCCAAGGTCCGGCACGCGGTGTCCCTCGCCGATGGCCGCGCCGAGTCAGTCCTTGAGAGCGTGCTGAGGGTCGTGCTCCGGCTGGCTGGCATCGCGGTTGAGCCGCAGGTCGCGGTTCACGTCGGCGGGCGGTTCGTGGCCCGGGTCGACTTCATGGTGGCGGGCTGGCTGGTGATCGAGGCGGACGGGTTCGCGTACCACTCCGCCGCCGACGACTTCCGCCGCGAGCGACGTGCGCACAACGCGCTGGTGCTCTCCGGATACCGCGTCCTGCGGTTCACGTGGCACGACGTGCTGAGCGCACCCGACTACGTGGTGGCGACGGTTCGGGCGGCGCTGGCGGCTGCTGCCTGATCAGATCAACACACGATCGCCTTCTCGGCTGGGGCTGCCAAGCGTGCCCGGTGCTGCCGCGGCGGCGCCAAGGCGGCGATGGTGTGTTCGTGTGGTGCGGGGGGTCAGCGCCAGGCGCGCGAGCGGTACGAGGGGTCGGGCCCGAGGATCCGCTCGGCGGCGAGCCGGCCGCTGATGAGCACCATGGGGACCCCGACCCCAGGCTGGGTGCCCGAGCCGGTGAAGACGATGTTGTCGCCCATCAGGTTGCGCGGGCGGAACGGACCGGTCTGCAGGAACGAGTGGGCGGCGGAGAAGGGCGCGCCCATCTCCATGCCGCGCGCGTGCCACTCCAGCGGCGTGGTGAGGTCCTCCACCTCGACCGCATCGCCGAACCCGACGTACCCGGCCCGCTCCAGGCGCTGCACCATCTCGTCGCGGAACGGGCCGCGCAGCCGCTGCCAGTCCTGCCCGCCGTGCAGGTTCGGGGTCATGAACAGCACGTAGTAGATCTGCTTGCCGTCCGGGGCCAGGCCGGGGTCGGTGCGGGTCGGGTTGGTGACCAGGAACGACGGGTCGGTCGGCAGCACCTCGGTGTCGACGAGGTCGCGGAACACCTCGCGCCAGGACTCCCCGAAGTGGATGTTGTGGTGGGCGATCTTGGAGTAGGCAGCGGAGGATCCGGCGAGCAGCAGCGCGCAGGACGGGGAGTAGCGCAGCGGCCGCCGGACCGGCTGGCCCAGCAGGTCGCGGCGCGCCACCGGGAGGTCTGGGTTGAGCACGACGGCGTCGCAGGGGATGCGCTCGCCGTCGGCGGTGTGGACGGCCACCGCGCGACCGCCTCGCGTCTCGACGCGGGCCACCTCGGTCGAGTAGCGGATGTCCACGCCGTGCTTCTCGGCGGCTCCTGCCAGGGCACGGGGCACGGCGTGCATGCCGCCCTCGGGGAAGAAGACGCCGGCCACGGAGTCCATGTAGGCGATGATCGAGTAGATCGCGAACGCGTCGTGGGGGCTGAGCCCGGCGTACAGCGACTGGAACGAGAAGATCCGCTGGGTCCGCGGGTCCTTGAGGAACTCCGCGGTCTTCGGCGCCAGCCGGCGGAAGCCGCCCATCGCCACCAGCCGAGCCAGGTTCGGGGTGAGCAGGTCCCAAGGCGCGTCGATGTTGCGGTCGATAAAGTCCTTCATCTCCAGCCGGTAGAGCCGCGAGACGAAGTCGACGAAGCGCTCGTACCCCGCGGCCTCGGCCGGGCCGCAGACCCGGCTGATCTCGTCGGCCATCGCCGCCACATCGCTGTGCATGTCGATCTGCGAGCCGTCGGGGAAGTACGTGCGGTAGGCGGGCTCGATGGGCCGCAGTGTGAGCCAGTCCTCCATGCGTTCCCCGACGGAGTCCAGCGCGTCGGCGATGAGGTCGGGCATGGTGAGGACGGTGGGGCCGGTGTCGAAGCGGTAGCCGTCGAGCTCGAGCAGGCCGTTGCGGCCGCCGGGCACGGTCTCGCGCTCGAGCAGCGTGACGCGGCGGCCCGCCCCTGCGAGCCGCAGGGCGGCGGAGAGCCCGCCGAGGCCGGCGCCAACGATGACGACGTGGTCGGTGGGGCCGCTGACGGTACGCATGATGCTCCAGCGTAGGCGTGGCGGGACGAGACCGCCTCTGCGCGGCTCAGACCCTGCGAGCGGTCGCGGCCTCGGCCAGCTCGTGCAGCACCGTGTGCGCCGGCTCATCGACCGGCCCTGACTCCAGCGCTGACAGGGACTGCTCGGTCAGGTCGCGGATCAAGCCCTCGATGTGGGCGACCGCTCCCGTCGCGGAGATGACCTCGCGCAGGGTGTCGACGCCCTCAGGGGTGAGGCCGGGATCGCCGAGGTGACGGCGAAGCTCAGCTGCCTGCTCGGGGGTCGCGCGGTCGACCGCGGCGGCGATGAGCACGGTGCGCTTGCCCTCGCGCAGGTCGTCGCCGGCGGGCTTGCCGGTCTCCGCGGGGTCGCCGAAGACGCCCAGCACGTCGTCGCGCAGCTGAAACGCCTCGCCCAGCGGCAGGCCGTAGCGCGAGTACGTCTCGGCGAGGCCCGCAGGGGCACCGGCCAGGGCGGCGCCCAGGTGCAGCGGCCGCTCGATCGTGTACTTCGCGGCCTTGTAGCGCACGACGCGCATGGCCCGCTCGACCGAGCCGCCGCCGACCGCCTGCTCGAGCAGGTCGAGGTACTGGCCGGCCATCAGCTCGGTGCGCATCTCGTCGTACACGGGCTTGGCCCGCAGCACCGCCTCGCCGGGCAGCCCGGAGGCGAACAGCAGCTCGTCGGACCACGACAGGCACAGGTCGCCCAGCAGGATTGCCGAGCCCACCCCGAACGCCTCGGGCGAGCCCAGCCAGGAGGAGCCGCGATGCAGGGTGGCGAACCGCCGGTGCGCGGCGGGGATGCCGCGGCGGGTGTCCGAGCCGTCCATCACGTCGTCGTGGATCAGCGCGCAGGCCTGCAGCAGCTCCAGGGAGGTGGCCGCGTGCACGATCTGCGGGCAGTCGGCACCGCCGGCCCCGCGCCAGCCCCAGTACGCGAACGCGGGGCGCAGCCGCTTGCCCCCGCGCAGCAGGTCGCGGATGGCGTCCAGCAGCGGGCCGAGCTCGTCGCTCACCGCGTCGAGTCGAGGCTGCTGCACCGCAAGGAAGTCGTCGAGCGCCTTCTGCACGCGAGAGCGCAGGTCCTCGACGTCAAGCGGGCCGCCGCTGGCGGCGGGAGCGGGGGCGTTCACGGCACGTGAGCCTAGGCGGCGGCCGGGTCCCGGCATCGGCGGACCCCGCAACGTACGCTCCGCGCATGGCCCGAGGCACCTCGTCGACCGCCGGCAGCGCGGTCGCCGTCCGCGATCTGCTCGCGCAGGGTCGCGCGGCCGGCAACGCCGTATGGTCGTTCGAGTTCTTCCCGCCCTCGACCGACGAGGGCGAGCGCCACCTGTGGCAGGCGATCCGCGAGCTCGAGCCGCTCGCGCCGTCGTTCGTGTCGGTGACGTACGGCGCCGGGGGCTCGACACGCGACCGCACGGTGCGGGTCACCGAGCGGATCGCCTCGGAGACGACGATGACCCCGGTGGCGCACCTGACGTGCGTGGGGTCCTCGCGGGCCGAGCTGCGCCAGGTGATCGGGCACTACGCCGACTCGGGCGTGCGCAACATCCTGGCCCTGCGCGGCGACCCGCCGGGCGGCCCCGGCCAGCCGTGGGTCCAGCACCCGCAGGGCCTGCGCCACGCCGATGAGCTCGTCGCCCTCGTGTGCGAGCTGGGAGACTTCTCGGTGGGGGTCGCGGCCTTTCCCGAGGGTCACCCCGAGTCGGCCGACCTGGAGCAGGACGCGCGCGTGCTGGCTGCCAAGGCAGCCGCCGGTGCGGAGTTCGCGGTGACGCAGTTCTTCTTCGACGCAGACACGTACTTCCGGCTCGTCGACCGGGCGGCGGCCCACGGGTGCGAGATCCCGATCATCCCGGGGGTGATGCCGGTGACGAACGTCAAGCAGATCGAGCGCTTCGCCTCGCTGTCGGGCGCCGCCGTTCCCGACGACCTGGCCGACCGCCTGCGGGCGGTCCAGGACGACCCGGAGGCGGTGCGCGCGATCGGCGTCGAGGCCGCCACGGCGATGTGCCGCAGGCTGCTCGACGGCGGAGCCCCCGGCCTGCACTTCTACACGCTGAACCGCTCGACGGCGACGCGCGAGATCGCCGACGCCCTCGGCCTGGCTGCCGCTGGCTGACAGGATCGGCGCATGGAAGGGCCGTTCGCGTGACCGTGCCGACGAGGGACGACTACCTGGCGCGATGGTCGCAGCTGCATGGCGGGTACGACCCCAGCGCGTCGCGGCTGACCCGCCTCTACCTCACGATCGTCTACACGGTCGCCCGCCCTCTCGCGGCCACCCGGGTGCCGCCGGATGTCGTCACGCTGCTTGGGGTCGGCCTCTCCGGCGTGGTGGTGTGGGTCGCCTCGCTGGGCGGGAGGTGGCCCATCCTGGCGTTCGCCCTCGTCGCGGTCTCGGGGCTGGTCGACTCCCTCGATGGGGCCGTCGCGGTGCTCACCGACCGGGTGACCCGCTGGGGCTACGTGCTGGACTCGGTGGCCGACCGGGTGTCCGACGGCCTGTATCTGGTCGCGCTGTGGGTCCTCGGCGCCGAGGTGTGGGTGTGCGTGGCGGCGGGCACGCTGATGATCTTGCAGGAGTACGCGCGGGCCCGCGCCACCGCGGGCGGCCTGGCCGACATCGGAATCGTCACGGTGTGGGAGCGCCCCACACGGGTCATCGCGACCGCGATGTTCCTACTCGGCTGCGGCCTCTACCCCTCCGCCGCCGAGCCGTGGGCTCAGGCCGGGGCCTACGCGTGGCTGGGCCTGGGCGTCATCGGGTTGGTGCAGCTGCTCACCATGGTGCGCCGCCGACTGAGTTAGCCGTCGCCCCCGTCACGCCTGGCCGATGAGCTCGGCCACGATCGCCGCGGACATCCCGACGAGGGGGAGCCCGCCACCGGGGTGCGCGGAGCCGCCGACGAGGAACAGCCCCGGGATGGGGGAGGCGTTGGCAGGGCGCAGGAACGCCGCTCGGGCGCCGTTGCTCGACGTGCCGTAGATCGAGCCGCCCGGGGCGCGGGTGGCGGCTTGCAGGTCCGCGGGGGTGCGCACCTCATGCCACAGCAGCCGGTCGCGCACGTCGAAGCCCCTGCGGGCCATGACTGCGAGCACCCGCTCGGCGTACGACGCGGAGAGCCCCGGCTCGGTCCAGTCGACGCCCTCGGCGGGGTCGTGCCGGGGGGCGTTGACCAGGACGAACCAGGACTCGTGCCCGGCGTCGGGCCGCATCAGCGGGTCGTCCGGCGAGCAGACGTAGACGGTCGGGTCGTCCACCGGGTGGGGGCGGTCGCCGAAGATCGCGTCGAACTCGTCGTCGTACCCCTCGGGGAACCAGACGTTGTGGTGCTGCAGCCCGGGCGTGCGGCCCTGCACGGCGAGCAGCAGCACGAAGCCGGACAGCGAGGGGGTCGCCTTGCGCAGGTTGGCCAGCGGACGCTCCCGCCGCGGGTCTGCGACCAGGTCGCGGTAGAGGTGGCTGGCGTCGGCGTTGGCGACCACCACGTCGGCGGCGATCACCTCGCCGTCGACCAGCCGGACCCCTGCGGCGCGTCCGCCCTCGACGAGCACCTCGGCGACGTCGGCCTCGAACCGGAAGGCGATCCCGCGCTCGTCGCAGCGCTGCTTGAGCGCGTCGCCCAGCCGCCGCAGCCCGCCCCCGACATGCCAGGCGCCGAACGTCTGCTCGACGTACGGGACGACCGCGAGCGCGGCGGGCGCGCGCCGCGGGTCGGAGCCGGTGTAGGTCGCGTAGCGGTCGAGCAGGGTGACCAGGCGGGGGTCGCCGAAGTAGCCGCGGCCCAGCCCGCGCAACGTCGACCACGGCGCGATCGTGCGCAGGTCGTTGAGCCGCCAGGTCTGGCGGACGAGGTCCAGCGGACCGGACAGCGGGGTCTCGAGGAACGG
>Ga0114939_10002423_pt1 | contig 13802 bp, 13 predicted proteins | sample AshMeaCrysSpring_FD_87196 | JGI IMG/M metagenome (GOLD analysis project Ga0114939, IMG submission 87196) | Groundwater microbial communities from Big Spring, Nevada to study Microbial Dark Matter (Phase II) - Ash Meadows Crystal Spring | ecosystem: Environmental > Aquatic > Deep subsurface >... | reverse complement strand
TCTGGTCGGGGCTGTGCTGGGTGGACAGCACCACGGTGTCGATCGAGTGCGGCTTGCCGTCGACGTAGCGCATCGTCACCTGGCTCTTCGCGTCCGGGCGCAGGAAGGGCAGGCGGCCGTCCTTGCGCAGCTGCGCCTGGCGCTCGACGAGGCGGTGCGCGTAGTAGATCGGCGCGGGCATCAGCTCGGGCGTCTCGTCGCAGGCGTAGCCGAACATCAGGCCCTGGTCGCCGGCACCGGTGTTGAGATGGTCGTCGCTCGCATGGTCCACGCCCTGGGCGATGTCGTTGCTCTGCTTGTCGTAGGCCACCAGCACCGCGCAGCCCTTGTAGTCGATGCCGTAGTCGGTGTTGTCGTAGCCGATGCGCTTGATGGTGTCGCGCGCGACCTGGATGTAGTCGACGTGCGCGTTGGTCGTGATCTCGCCGGCCAGCACCACGAGGCCGGTGTTGGTGAGCGTCTCGGCGGCCACGCGCGAGCGCGGGTCCTGCTCGAAGATCGCGTCGAGGATCGAGTCGGAGATCTGGTCGGCGACCTTGTCGGGGTGGCCTTCGGAAACCGATTCGGACGTGAAGAGATAGTCGTTCGCCACTGCGTAAACTCCGTCAGTTGATGTTGCAGACCGCGTTGGCCGGCCTGCGTTTCGGGAGGAGCGGCGAACGCTTTAGCTGGATTTGTTGAGTACGGGGCCCTGCGGCTCCCTACCCCGCGGCGTCCGGCCGGGGCCGTTCGCTGCATCGCCCGCAAGTAGTTCGATAACTCGGCGACGCACGGATTTTAAGTGATTGCATTGGTGTTGCGCTGGCTCTCGCGCCGCTCGCTGGGCCTTCTTCACGCGTTCGGGGGGGCGCTGGGCTGGGCGGCGTATGCGCTGTCGCCGACCTATCGGCGTCGCCTGCTCGCCCACGCGGGGCAGGCGGGTGTGACCGCAGCGCAACGTCGCGCCGCCGTGACGCAGGCGGGGCGCATGGTGGCTGAGCTGCCGCGGCTGTGGATGCGTCCGGCCGGCGAGACCGTTGTTCCGCCGGTGCAGTGGCAGGGCGCCGAACGGATCGATGCGGCGCTGGACGCCGGCCGCGGCCTGCTGCTGATGACACCGCACCTCGGCTGCTTCGAGGTCTGTGCGCAGGCCTATGCCGAACGCTGGGGGGCGCGGGTGCCGGTGACCGTGATGTTTCGTCCGGCGCGCAAGCCGTGGCTGCGCGAACTGGTCGAGGCGTCGCGCACGCGCCCAGGCATGAGCGCGGCACCCGCCTCGCTGGCCGGCGTGAGGCAGATGATGCGCGCGCTCAAGCGTGGCGAGGCGGTAGGCCTCCTGCCGGATCAGGTGCCGCCCGAAGGCATGGGCGTGTGGGCCCCGTTCTTCGGCCGCGACGCTTACACCATGACCCTGGCCGCGCGCCTGGCCGAGCAGACCGGTGCGACCGTGCTGCTGATGGTCGGCGAGCGCCTGCCGGCAGCGGCGGGTTGGCGCGTGCACGTGCAGCCGCTGCCCGAGCCCTTGCCGCCGGGCTCGCCCGCGGACGAGGCACACCAGGTCGCCTGTGCCACCGTGATCAACCGCGCGATGGAGCACCTGATCCGTCAGTGGCCGCACCAGTACCTGTGGGGCTACCAGCGTTACAAGTCGCCGCGCCGGGTCCGCGCCGAGGTGGCCGTCGCGCCATGAACCTTGCGGGCCGCCTGCGAGAGCGCCTGCCGCGTCGCACCGCAGGGCGGATCGTCGCGCGCATGCCCCGGCTCTGCTGACCGCACGAGGAACGCCGAGATCATGGGATCGCGACTGCTGCTGGGCCTGCTGCGTCTGATCCAGGTCCTGCCGCTGGCCTGGCAGGCCCTGCTCGGCCGCGCCGTCGGCGTGATGCTGTATGCGTTCGGCCGTCATCGCCGCCGCGTGGCGTTGCGCAACCTGGAGCTGTGCCTGCCCGAGCTCGCCGAAACGGCGCGCCGTCGCCTCGCCTTCGAGCACTTCCAGTGGCTGGGCCGCAGCCTGCTCGAACGTGGCTTGCTGTGGTACGCGCCGCCCGAGCGCTTGAAGCGCCTGATCCACGTCGAAGGCGACATCGGATTCGCACAGTCGACGGACCAGCCGGTGATGTGGCTGGTGCCGCATTTCCTGGCGCTCGACGTCGCCGGCGCGGCGTTGCTGCTGTTCCAGTCGCGTCCGGCGGCCTCGATCTACCAGCGGCAGAGCAATCCGGTGTTCGACGCGGCGATGCGCGCCGGTCGCACGCGCTTCGGCGACGCGGCCGTGTTTGCGCGCAGCGAGCGCGCCTTGCCGCTGGTGCGCGCCATCAAGCAGGGACGGGCGTTCTTCAACCTGCCCGACATGGACTTCGGCCGACGCGAGACCGAGTTCGTGCCCTTCTTCGGCGTCGCCGCCTCGACGCTGGTGGCGCCGTCGAAGATGGCGCGCGGGCTGGGCATGAAGGTGCAACCCATCGTCGCGACCATGCTGCCCGGTGGCCAGGGCTATCGCGTGCGCTGCCTGCCGCCGTGGGAGGACTGGCCGACCGACGACCCGGTCGCCGACGCGGCGGCCATGAACCGCTGGATCGAGGCGCAGATCCGCGCCGAGCCGGCGCAGTATCTGTGGGTGCACAAGCGCTTCAAGACGCGCCCGAGCGGCGAGCCGGGGCTCTACCGCGATTGACGCACCCGGGCGCGACCCCTGCCCGCGCGGTGCGCTGCGCATTGATGGTCCGCCGCGCACGCAGGACAATGCCGGCAAGCCAGCCATCGATGGAGACGTACGCATGGCGAGGGTCTACACCGCGTTGGACGAGCGGGGTGTGCCGGTGCAGTACCGCGACCGCAAGCGTGCGTGGTGGCTGCTGTCGGTGGTGTATCCGCTGCTGCCGCTGCTCGGCGTCGCGGGGCACGCCCGCACCGGCGAGCCGATTGCGCTCGCGCTGCCGCTGCTGATCGGCTACGGGCTGATGCCCTTGCTCGACGCCTTGATCGGCGAGGACGCCAACAACCCGCCCGAGGCGGTGGTCCCCCAGCTCGAGGCCGATCGCTACTACCGCTGGCTGACCTGGGCCACGGTACCGCTGCACTACGTGGCCCTCATCGGCTGCGCCTGGTGGGCCGGCACGCAGCCGCTGTCGTGGTGGGCGGTTGCCTTGCTGGCATATGCCGCAGGCACCGCGTCCGGCCTGGGCCTGAACACCGGGCACGAGCTGGGCCACAAGTACACACGCCTGGAGCCATGGCTGGCGCGCCTGGCACTGGCGGTGCCGGTGTACGGGCACTTCACCGTCGAACACGGCCGCGGTCACCACCGCTGGGTCGCGACACCCGAGGACCATGCCAGCGCGCGCATGGGCGAGAACATCTACCGCTTCGCGCTGCGCGAGCTCCCCGGGGGCATCCGGCGCGCATGGCACATCGAGTCGCAACGGCTCGAGGGGCAGGGCAGGTCACGTTGGAGCGTGCACAACACCCTGCTGCAGTCGTACGCGATCAGTCTCGCTCTGCAGGCGGGCCTGGTGGTGGCGTTCGGCTGGGTGATGCTGCCGTTCCTGGCGATTCACAACGTGGTGGCGTGGTGGCAGCTCACGTCGGCCAACTACGTCGAGCACTACGGCCTGCTGCGTAGTCGCGACGCCCAGGGGCGTTACGAAACGCCGAAACCCCACCACTCCTGGAATGCCAATCACCTGGTCACCAATCTGGCGCTGTTCCACTTGCAGCGGCACTCGGACCACCACGCCAACCCGTCGCGCCGCTATCAATCGCTGCGTCACTTCGACGACGTGCCGCAGCTGCCCAGTGGCTACTTCGGCATGTTCCCGCTGGCCTACGTGCCGCCGCTTTGGTTTCGCGTCATGGATGCGCGATTGATGGCGCTGCCGCAGGTGCGGGGCGACTTGTCGCGCGTGAACGTCGACCCGCAACGGCGTCGCCAGCTGGAGGCGCGCTACGGACGCCCGCCGCTGCCTACTCCGGCAGATAACGCCGGTCCGAGTAGGTGAACAGCCACTGCGGACGGAAGGCGACGAAGATCGAGGTGCACATGCCCGTCACGATCGCCTCGCCCCAGGCGATCAACCATCGGCTGGTGGCCAGCGTGCCCAGCTCGCCGCCGGCCGGCAGCGGCTGCCAGCCGAGCCGCAACCAGCCGGCGATCGCCGTGGCGATCGCGGTGGCCAGGAAGCCGCGCGCCAGGATGTAGACCATCAGGTGCCGCGGCAGCCAGCGCCGCGTGGCCATGCCCAGACCCAGGGCCACGGTGGCCGGGACGACGCCGCTCCACGCCAGCGCCGTGACCACCTGCTGCGCCGTGGCGCCGCCCAACCCGCCGCCTGCCACCGCTACCAGAGCCGTGGTCGTCACGGCCAGCGGCCAGCCGAACATCAGCACCAGCAGACAGGCGCCCGACAGCTGCAATTCCACACCGCCCGGCAACAGCCGCGGCACGCCCCACAGCCAAGGCAGGAGCACCAGCGCAGCCAGCCAGGGCGAGCGCAGGGCCGGCTCGCGCAGCACGGTCCATGGCCGAAACCACAGCGCCATCGCCAAGGCGGTGGCGACGATCAGGGTCTCGAGCAGCGGCTGGGCGGTCATCGCGTGGAGGGCAGTAACCCGCATGATGCCCGCGCGCAGCCGCCGCGGCTTGACCGAAGTCACCACCGCGGTAGCGCGGGCGACTCGGGGTCGATGCGCGTGCGCATCGCGGCGCGCTGGGGTACGCTGCGCACCATGGAACCTCGCCCGCCGATCGACTTCTGGTTCGACTTCTCGTCGCCCTATTCGTACATCGCCTCGGAGTGGATCGACGCGCTGGCCGCGCGTCACGGCCGCTCGGTGCGCTGGCATGCCATCCTGCTGGGCGTCACCTTCCAGGCCGCCGAGCTGAAGAGCCCGGTGTCCTACCCGATCAAGCGCGAGTACTCGATCCGTGATTTCGGCCGCTCCGCGCGCTTCGAGGGCGTGCCCTGCACCCTGCCGCAGCGCTTCCCGATCGCCACGCAGAACGCGGCGCGGCTGTTCTGGTGGCTCGACGAGTCCGATTCGCGGCGCGCCGTGGCCTGGGCGCGGCTGGGGCTGCGCGCCTATTTCGCGCGCGGCGTGGCGCTCGACGAGCCGGCGGCGCTGCGCGAGCTGGCCTTCGAGTTCGGACTCGACCCGCAGCAGGCCGAGGCGGTCTGGAACGACCACCACTGGAAGGAGCGCCTGAAGCGCGCCAACGAGCAGGCCATCGCCGCTGGCGTGTTCGGGGCGCCGTTCTTCATCGTCGACGGCGAGCCGTTCTGGGGCAACGACCGCAAGCCGCAGATCGAACGCTGGCTCGCCAGCGGGCCGTTCTGAGCCGGGCGTGCGCACACCGATGAAGAAGACCGCGCATTCCCTGGTGCAGGAGGCGATGGCCGCCATCCGCACCTTCAGCGTCGAGGAGGCGCGCGACCTGCATGGCCGCGACGACGTGCAGTTCGTCGACATCCGCGACGTGCGCGAACTCGAGCGCGACGGCGTCGTGCCCGGCGCCTTCCACGCCCCGCGCGGCATGCTCGAGTTCTGGGCCTGTCCCGAGAGCAAGTATCACAAGCCGGTGTTCGCCCAGGGCAAGCAGCTGGTCCTGTTCTGCGCCGCCGGCTGGCGCTCGGCGCTGGCGACCAAGACGCTGCAGGACATGGGGATCGACAAGGTCGGGCACATCGACGGGGGCTTCGAGGCCTGGAAGCGCAGCGGCGCCCCGGTGGCCGAGAAGGCGCCGCGCGAGTCGAAGAAGCCCGCCGACGGGCCCACCCATCCGCGGCACGGCGGCGGCCGGTAGAATTTACGTTTACGTAAACGTCAATCAGGCGGCGACGGGGCCGTCGACGGCCCCGGGGGTGCACGAGCCCGGGCCGTCGCGAAACGAACAGGAGACGACGCGATGGCGGTGCTCGAGTCACGCCTCAACGTGCGCAGCGATGATTTCAAGGCGCAGGCCGCAGCCATGCGCGCGCTGGTCGACGACCTCAACGCCAGGCTGGCGCAGATCGCCCTGGGTGGCGACGAGGCCGCGCGCAACCGGCACACGGCCCGCGGCAAGCTGCTGCCGCGCGAGCGCGTCGAGATGCTGCTCGACCCGGATACGCCGTTCCTCGAGATCGCGCCACTGGCCGCGTTCGGCCTGTATCCCGAAAAGGACGGGCAGGGCGGCATGCGCGATGCCGCGCCGTGCGCGGGCATCATCACCGGCATCGGCCGCGTCTGCGGCGTCGAGTGCGTGATCGTCTGCAACGACGCCACCGTCAAGGGCGGCACGTACTACCCCATGACCGTCAAGAAGCACCTGCGCGCGCAGGAGGTGGCGCGGCAGAACCGGCTGCCGTGCATCTACCTCGTCGATTCGGGCGGTGCCAACCTGCCGAACCAGGACGAGGTCTTTCCCGACCGCGAGCACTTCGGCCGCATCTTCTACAACCAGGCGACGATGAGCGCCGAGGGCATCCCGCAGATCGCCGTGGTGATGGGGTCGTGCACCGCCGGCGGCGCCTACGTGCCGGCGATGAGCGACGAGACCGTCATCGTCAGGAACCAGGGCACCATCTTCCTCGGCGGCCCGCCGCTGGTGAAAGCTGCTACGGGCGAGGTGGTCAGCGCCGAGGACCTCGGCGGCGGCGACGTGCACACGCGCCTGTCGGGCGTGGCCGACCACCTGGCGGACAACGACACGCACGCGCTGGCCTTGGCGCGCGGCATCGTGGCCAACCTGAACGGGCGCAAGGCCGATGCGCCGGCCCGCGTCGCGCCGCGCCCGCCGAAGTACGACGTGCAGGAGCTGCACGGCGTGATCCCGACCGACACGCGCAAGCCGTTCGACGTGCGCGAGGTCATCGCCCGCGTGGTCGACGCCAGCGCCTTCGACGATTTCAAGGCCCGCTATGGCGCCACGCTGGTCACGGGCTTCGCGCACATCGAGGGCCTGCCGGTGGGCATCGTGGCCAACAACGGCATCCTGTTCGCCGAGAGCGCCGACAAGGGCGCGCATTTCATCGAGCTGTGCTGCCAGCGGCGGGTGCCGCTGGTGTTCCTGCAGAACATCACCGGCTTCATGGTCGGGCGCAAGGTCGAGAATGCCGGCATCGCCCGCGCCGGCGCCAAGATGGTCACCGCCGTGGCCTGCGCCCAGGTGCCCAAGTTCACGGTCATCATCGGCGGCAGCTTCGGCGCCGGCAACTACGGCATGTGCGGACGGGCCTACTCGCCGCGCTTCCTGTGGATGTGGCCGAACGCGCGCATCAGCGTCATGGGCGGCGAACAGGCCGCCAGCGTGCTGGCCACCGTCCGGCGCGATGGCATCGAGGCCAGGGGCGGCACCTGGAGCGCCGACGAGGAGGAAGCCTTCAAGGCGCCGATTCGCGAGCAGTACGAGCGCCAGGGCCACCCTTACTACGCCAGCGCGCGGCTGTGGGACGACGGCGTGATCGACCCGGCCGACACGCGCCGCGTGCTGGCGCTCGGGCTGTCGGCGGCGCTGAACGCGCCGATCCCCGAGACGCGATTCGGCGTCTTTCGCATGTGAGGGCTGCCATGCCGTCGTGGCGCGCGCACTTCACGCTGCTGGCCCGCTACAACGCGTGGGCGACCGAGCGGATGCTGCGCGACCATGTCCGGCCGCTGCCCGATGCGGACTACCGGCGCGACGCGGGGCTGTTCTTCCGCAGCATCCACGGCACGCTCAACCACCTGCGCGTGGGCGAGCAGCTGATCTGGTTCGAGCGCTTCGCCCGCGGCGTATCGCCGCGGCGCGCGCTCGACGAAGAAGTCGAGACCGACCGTGAACGGCTTGCTGCCGCGCTGCTCGACGGCACGCGACAGTGGGCACCGCTGATCGCCTCGTGGGACGAGGCGCGCTTCGACGGCCGGCTCGAGTACACCACGACCCAGGGTGTGCCGCTGTCACTGCCGTTTGCGCCCACGCTGGCGCACGTGTTCAACCACGGCACGCACCACCGCGGCCAGATCAGCGCCGCGCTCACCGCCATGGGGCGGCCCTGCCCCGAGCTGGATCTGGTGCGGATGCTGCAGGCCGACTCGATGGGATCGCCATGACCGAGCCCGCCACCCGCGCACTCGACATCCGCCGCCCCACGTCCCAGGTGGCGCAGGTGTGGCTCAACCGCCCCGAGGTGCGCAACGCCTTCAACGACGCCTTGATCACCGAGCTTCACGAGGCCTTCGACGCCTTCGCGCGCGACGACGCGCTGCGCGTGGTCGTGCTCGGCGGGCACGGCAAGGCCTTCTGTGCCGGGGCCGACCTGAACTGGATGCGCGCCATGGCCGACTACGACTGGGAGCGCAACCGCGCCGACGCGAAGCGGCTGGCCGACATGCTGTGGACGCTGTGGACCTGCCCGGTGCCGGTGGTGGCGCGGCTGCACGGCGACGCCTTTGCCGGCGGCGTCGGGCTGGCGGCGGCGTGCGACATCCGCGTCGCCGCCGAAGGGGTGCAGTTCGGTCTCAGCGAGGCGCGGCTGGGCCTGTTGCCCGCCACCATCGCCCCCTACGTGGTGCGCGCGCTCGGCGAGGCCGCGTGCCGGCGCTACTTCACCACCGCCGAACGCTTCGATGCCGCCACCGCGCTGCGCCTGGGCTTCGTGCACGAGGTGACGGTGCCCGCCGCGATCGACGACAAGGTCAACGAAATTGTCGCGGCGCTCGTTGCGGGCGGGCCGATGGCGGTGCGCGCCTGCAAACGGCTCGTCCGCGACGTGGCGGGAGTACCCCTCACCGAGACCCTGCGCGACGAGACGGCCCGGCGCATCGCCGACATCCGCGCCAGCGACGAGGGTCGCGAGGGCGTGCAGGCCTTCCTGGGCAAGCGAGATCCGGCGTGGAGGAACTGACAGCGATGGACATCTCCCAACTCGACACCACCCACCTGGCCGCGCTGGCAGCGGCCCTCGGCTGGGCCAGCGGCCTGCGGCTGTATGCCGTGGTGTTCCTGACCGGGCTGGCCGGCTACCTGGGCTGGGTGCCGCTGCCCGACGGCCTGAAGCTGCTGCAGAACCCGGTCGTCATGGGCGCCAGCGGCACCATGCTGGCGGTCGAGTTCTTCGCCGACAAGATCCCCGGCCTCGACTCGATCTGGGACGCGGTGCACACGGTGATCCGCATCCCCGCCGGCGCCGCCCTGGCCGCGGGCGTGTTCGGCGGCGACCAGGCCACCTGGGCGTGGGTGGCGGCGTTGGCCGGCGGCACCCTGGCGGCCACCTCGCATGCTGCCAAGACCACCACCCGCGCGGCGGTGAACACCTCGCCCGAGCCGCTGTCGAACCTTGCACTGTCGCTCGCCGGCGATGCCGCCGTGCCGGCCATGCTATGGGCCGCGTGGGAGCACCCGGCGTGGTTCTTCGCCGCGCTGGCGGTGGCGGTGGTGGTCTCGCTGGTGCTGACCTTCGTGCTGCTGCGCTTCCTGCGCGGTCTGCTGCGGCGGGTGCGGGGATGGTTCTCGGATGTGGCGCCTCCCGAACGCCCAGGAGAGGTCGGATGAGCAGGAAGACACTGCGACGCCGGGCGTGGTTCGCGGCGGCAGCGCTGTCGGCGCTGCCGGTGTCGGCTGTGGCCCAGGGTGCTGCCACGCCGATGGTCGATTTCTTGGCCGCGCCCGGCAGTGGTCTGTACAGCTATGCATCGACCACGCCGCAAAGCATCGTCGACCTGATCGATCGTGCGCGGCCGCGCGCGGCAGCCACGGTCCAGGGCACGCTGCTGATGCCTTCGGGCGAAGCCAAGGTGCCGGCCGTCGTGCTGGCTCACGGATCTGGTGGCGTGTACCGCGAGCTGGAGTCGTTCTGGGCCAGGCGGCTGAACGAACAGGGCATGGCTGTCTTCATCATCGACGTCTTCGGCCCACGGGGCGTTACCCAGACGGCCGAGGACCAGACGGCCGTGCCTTTCGCAGCCGACGTGGCCGATTCGTTTGCCGCCTTGCGCATGCTCGGCAGCCATCCGCGCATCGACCGCGAGCGCATCGCCATCGTCGGATTCTCCCGGGGCGGTACCAACGCCTGGCGTACGGCCGTCAACCGCATCGCCCAGGGCTCAGCGCCGGAGGGGCTGCGCTTTGCCGCACACGTGCCCGTCTATTCCGGCGGCTGCGCCGGATCCACCTCGCTGCACGTCAAGCCCGGCGTGTTCGGTGCCGCGCCACTGCTGTTCGTGCACGGCGAGGCGGATGACTACACCCATGCCAGCGATTGCCAGGCGTTTGCGCAGCGCATTGCGGCGGCGGGCACGCCGGCTGATTTCGTTGCTGTGCCGGGCGCCGGCCACAAGTTCGATCTCGACGCGCAGCGACGGGTGCCGCTGCCGCAGGTCGTCACCACCAAGGCCGGCTGTCCGATCGAGTTCGACATCGACGCCCTCGTGTTTCGCGACCGTCGCAGCGGCCAGGCCCTGGCCCGTGGCGCCGAGCAGCCGATCCTGCGCGAGCTGTGTGCGTCGCGTGGCGCATCGATCGAAGGAAACCACGCCGCCCGGGACACGGCGGCCAAGGCCATCGATACGTTCCTCAAGCGCGTGTTCAGGCTCTGATCGAGCACCCTGTCGATCGAGTCGCGGAGTCCAGACGTGTTCAAGAAAATCCTCATCGCCAACCGTGGCGAGATCGCCTGCCGCGTCGCGGCCACGGCGCGCCGCCTGGGCATTCGCACGGTGGCGGTGTACTCGGATGCCGACGCCGACGCCAAGCACGTGCAGGCGTGCGACGAGGCCGTGCACATCGGTGGTGCTGCGCCACGCGAGAGCTACCTGCGCGCCGAGCGCATCCTCGAGGCCGCCCGGACCACCGGCGCGCAGGCCGTGCACCCAGGCTACGGCTTCCTGTCCGAGAACGATGCCTTCGCCCAGGCCTGTGCCGACGCCGGCATCGCCTTCATCGGACCGCCCCCGGCGGCGATCCGGGCCATGGGCCTGAAAGCCCAGAGCAAGCGGCTGATGGAAGCGGCCGGCGTGCCGCTGGTGCCGGGCTACCACGGTGCCGACCAGAACCCGGCACTGCTCGCCGCCGAAGCCGAGCGCATCGGCTACCCGGTGCTCGTCAAGGCCAGCGCCGGCGGTGGCGGCAAGGGCATGCGCGTGGTCGAGCGCGCGAGCGACTTCGACGCCGCGCTGACGTCGTGCCAGCGCGAGGCACACGCCAGCTTCGGCAGCGACGCGGTGCTGGTCGAACGCTACGTGCAGCGCCCGCGCCACATCGAGATCCAGGTCTTCGCCGACGCGTTCGGCCGCTGCGTCTACCTGTTCGAGCGCGACTGCTCGGTGCAGCGCCGCCACCAGAAGGTGCTCGAGGAGGCGCCCGCGCCGGGCATGACCCCCGAGCGGCGCGCGCAGATGGGCGCGGCCGCGGTCGCGGCCGCGCGCGCGGTGGGTTACGTGGGCGCCGGTACGGTGGAATTCATCGCCGAGCCCGACGGCCGCTTCTACTTCATGGAGATGAACACGCGGCTGCAGGTCGAGCATCCGGTGACCGAGGCCATCACCGGGCTGGACCTGGTCGAGTGGCAGCTGCGCGTGGCTGCGGGCGAGCCGCTGCCGCTGGCGCAGGAGGACCTGCGCATCCACGGCCACGCCATCGAGGCCCGCATCTGCGCCGAGAACCCGGAATCGAACTTCCTGCCCGCCACCGGAACCCTGCAGGTGTTCCGCACGCCGCCGGGGGTCACGTTCGAGCGGGCGCCCGAGGGCGGGCCTGCGGTGCGGCCGGGCGTGCGCATCGACGCCGGCGTGCGCGAGGGCGACGCGATCAGCCCCTACTACGACTCGATGATCGCCAAGCTCATCGTCTGGGGTGCCACGCGCGAGCAGGCACTGGCGCGGCTGGACGCGGCGCTGGCCGACACGCACATCGTCGGTCTGCACACCAACGTCGCCTTCCTGCGCCGCTGCGCGGCCACGCGCAGCTTCGCCCGGGCCGACCTCGACACCGCGCTGATCGAGCGCGAGCGCGCCGTGCTGTTCGGCCAGCCGGGCCTGCCGCTGCCGCTGGCGGCGGCCGGTGTGATCGCCCGCGAGCTGGCCGCCGAGCGCCTGCTCGAAACCACCGACCCCTGGTCGCGACGCGACGGCTGGCGGCTGCACGGCGCGGCGCTGCGCCGCTTCGACCTGGCGCTGGGCGGCGAGCACCACATCGTGCGGCTCGAGCGCCACCACGACGGCGCACAGTGGCTGACCGTCGGCGGCGAGCGCATCGCCTTCAGTGCCGCGAGCGACGGGCTGGAGCGGCACGAGGTGCGGCTCGACGGCCGACGCCACCGGCTGGTCGTCTACGCCACCGGCGAGCGCTTCACCGTGTTCGCGGCCGATGGCAGCGCGGTGGTCGACGAATTCGACCCGATTGCGCATGCCGGCGAAGGCGCCGGCGAGGGCGGCCGCCTGGCGGCGCCGATGCCGGGCAAGGTGGTGGCCTTGCTCGCCCGCGTCGGCGACGTGGTCAAGAAGGGTCAGCCGCTGGCGGTGATGGAAGCGATGAAAATGGAGCACACGCTGGCCGCACCGCACGACGGCACCGTGGCCGAGCTGCTCTACGCCGTGGGCGACCAGGTCGGCGAGGGCAGCGAGCTGCTGCGGCTGGCCGACGCCTGACGCCGACGTGTTGCCGGTCTGACGCTGCGACGCCCTTCTTCTCACCACTGCCTCAACCGCGAGTTCACCCATGCCGCTGCCTGCCCGTGTCACCCTGGTCGATGTGGGCCCGCGCGACGGCCTGCAAAACGAGAAGCGCCCGGTGGCCAGCGAGCACAAGATCGAGCTCGTGCACCGGCTGCAGGCGGCGGGTCTGCGCGAGATCGAGGTCACCAGCTTCGTCAGCCCCAAATGGGTGCCGCAGATGGCCGACGGCGCAGCGGTGATGGCCGGCCTGCAACGCCGCCCGGGCGTGCGCTATTCGGTGCTGGTGCCCAACCTCAAGGGGCTGGAGGCGGCGCTGCCCACCCGGCCGGACGAAGTCGTGGTGTTCGGCGCCGCCAGCGAGGCCTTCAGCCGCCGCAACATCAACTGCAGCATCGCCGAGTCGGTGGAGCGTTTCGCCCCGGTGGTGCAGGCCGCGCGCGCGGCCGGCATCAAGGTGCGCGGCGCGATCAGCTGCGCGGTGGGCTGCCCTTACGAGGGCGAGGTGGCGCCCGAGCGCGTCGGCCTGGTGTCACGTTTGATGAAGGACATCGGTGTGCAGCACGTCGGCGTGGCCGACACCATCGGTGTGGGCACGCCCCGGCGCGTGCAGGCAGCGATGGAGCAGGCGCTGGCGCACTTTCCGCTGGCCGAGGTGAGCGGCCATTTCCACGACACGTACGGCCAGGCGCTGGCCAACGTCTACGCCTGCCTGGAGATGGGCGTGCACACCTTCGACGCCAGCGTCGGCGGTTTGGGCGGCTGCCCGTATGCGAAGGGCGCCACCGGCAACGTCGCCACCGAGGATGTCGTCTTTCTTCTTCACGGGCTGGGGATCTACACCGGCGTGGACCTCGACGCGCTCGTCGACGCGGGTGCCTTCATCTCGGGCGTGCTCGGCCGCGCACCGGTCTCGCGCGTCGCCAACGCGGTGCTGGCCAAGCGGCCGGCGGCCGAGGAGCTCTGAAGCGGTGGATCTCGACGCCCGGCCACAGGGCTTTCGCCGCGTCGCGCAGGTGCTCGCCGAGCGCGGCCACCCGCGTGCGCCGCGCTGGCTCGACGCCTCGGCGCGCACGTCCCAGGAGGCCGCCGACGCCCTGGGTGTCGCGGTCGGCCAGATCGCCAAGAGCGTCGTCTTCCGGCGCAAGGCCGACGCGGCGGCGGTGCTGGTGGTGACCTCCGGCGACCGGCGCGTCGAC
>Ga0114939_10002422_pt1 | contig 13804 bp, 13 predicted proteins | sample AshMeaCrysSpring_FD_87196 | JGI IMG/M metagenome (GOLD analysis project Ga0114939, IMG submission 87196) | Groundwater microbial communities from Big Spring, Nevada to study Microbial Dark Matter (Phase II) - Ash Meadows Crystal Spring | ecosystem: Environmental > Aquatic > Deep subsurface >... | reverse complement strand
GGCACCGCATCGGTTATGTGTTCCAGTTTCATCATCTGATGCCGGATCTCACGCTCGCGGAAAACTGCATGGTCCCGGTCATCGCAGCGGGTGGAAAACGGGTGGAGGGTCTGGCGCGCCTGCGCGAACTCGCCGAAGCCACCGGTGTTTCGCACCGGCTGGGCCAGCGGGTGCGCGAACTCTCCGGCGGAGAGCGCCAGCGCGGCGCATTGGTGCGCGCGTTGATGAACGACCCGGAGCTGTTGCTCTGCGACGAGCCGACCGGCGCGCTGGATGAGAAGAACCGCGAGACGGTGTTCGAGCTGTTGTTGGAACTGGTCCGCTCGCGCGGCCGCACTCTGGTGCTCGCCACGCACGACCCGGAACTCGCCGGCCGTTGCGACCGTTGCGTGAAAATGCGCGATGGCAGGATCGATGGGGAGGGAATTTGATGTCCGATGACCGGAACATGGCGGGGGTCTCCAGCGCGCTCAAGCACGCGCTGGGGTGGCTGGCGTTCGGAAATCTGGCCGGGCTTTATCTATCCGTTTTGCAGATGTTTCCGGAGTTGCAACTCGCGCAGTGGAGCTATGGGCGCTGGGTGCCGGTGCATCTGAACGCGCAACTCTATGGCTGGACCTCGCTGCCATTGGTGGCGTGGCTGTTTTCGATTTATGAGGTGGATGCCGCCAAAGCGCGGGCATGGGCTCCCGCTGCGGTGTGGGCGTGGACGGCGGCGCTGGCGCTGGGGGTTTTGCATTGGCTCGGCGGCGTGACATCCGGGAAAATTTTCCTCGATTGGAAGGGAGGTTCCTTGTGGGGCTTCATCGCCGCACAGATCCTGCTTTGGTGGGTGCTGGCGGCGGCGTGGCGGGAGCGCTCTTCTTCATGGACCAGACTCCGCAAGTCGGCTTCTTTGGCGGGTTTGATTGGACTCGCGCTGGTGCCGGCATCGCTGGCGTTCGCCTCATCGCCCTCCGTCTATCCTCCCGTGGACCGCACGACGGGCGGGCCTACTGGCTCCAGCCTGCAGGGCTCGACCTTGATTGTGATCGGGCTGATGTTGCTGCTGCCGAGAGTGGCGGCCTTGCGCAAGGAGGGCGCGAAAGCCCGGGGCATTTGGATTTTCTTCGCGGTCTCCTGGGTGGTTTTCGGCGTGACGGAGGCGATGGGCGGCACGCACTTCGACGCGCGCCAGATCGGCTCGATGTTGCTACTGCTGCCCTGGGTGTGGTGGTTGCCGCGTGACTGGGCCGGCTTCACATGGCCGGAGGGTTCCCGTGTGTGGCGCGGCGCGATGTTCGGCTGGTGGTCGCTGCTGGTGGCAAGCGGGGTGGCGATGTATCAGCCGGGCGTGCTGGATCGGTTGAAGTTCACGCAGGGTTTGGTGGCGCACTCGCATCTGGCGATGGCGGGATTCACCACCTCGTTCTGCGCCTTGTTGCTGGTGCTGCTGACGGGGAAACGGATCGGCGGCGGGTGGTCTGTGGGAATGTGGCATGGAGCGGTTCTGGTGATGATCGTGACGCTGGCACTGACGGGATGGCGCGAGGGAGCGGGACCGTCGTGGATGCTGGAGCGGCCCGCTTGGCGCGAGTGGGGGCTGGCGATCCGGAGCTTGTGCGGGGTATTGATGTTGTGGGCTTCGGTGATTTGGTGGATGGAACGGAGGGCGACATGAAAAAGGCATGGTTTCTGAAATTCTGGAGTGGAGCGGTGGGTGCGATGGATGCGCTGACCGGGCTGATGCTGGTCGTAGCGCCGGCGGAAGTGCTCCGGCTGTTGCGCATTGAGCCGCCATCGCGGGACGCGCTGGTGTATCTGAGCTGGATCGGGATTTTCGTGATGGCGGTGGGACTGAGTTACGGCCTGGCTTTTGGAAGGCATCGGGGCCGGGGTGAGGCGGTGTGGGAGTTCACGGCGCTGGCGCGGATTCTGGTGGCGCTGTTTCTAACAGTCAGGATCGTCGGCGGAGTCATGGATCCCGCTTGGGCGGTGGTGGCGCTTTCTGATGCCGTGGTGGCGGTGGTGCAGGTGGCGGTTGTGCGCGGGGGATGGTGGAGGGAGGCGCCGCGGTGAACCTGGCGGCCTTGCGTGCGGTGGCCACTGTGGCGGCCGTGTACGGGTATTTTCTGATCTTCGCGCAGTTTTCCTTCGTCGAGTTGCTGCGGGTGGGTGGCGCGGGTCTGTTGTTTGAGAGGACCGCGTTGGGATTGATGGCGGCGGCGGGCGTCTGCGGCGGATTTCTAACGGCATGGCGGGGCGTTTCTCCGGGGAAGGCGAGAATCGCACTTGCTGTGGCGGGGCTGGCGGCGGGGCTGGCACCGGCGGTTTCCGGAACGGCGGGTTTTGTGGGGATCGCGCTGGCGACGGGCGGGGCGCTGGGATGCGCGACGGTGAGTTTGTCCGCGCTGTTGCCGGCGTGGTGTGGCGTGGCGTGGGTGGGGGTCGGGACTGGCCTGGGTTATGCGTGTTGCAACGCGCCCGCGGTGTTCCTGCAGGGACCGGCCGGGCAGGCATGGATCGGTGCGGGTTTTGCGCTGGCAGGAGTGATCGCGTTGCCTTCGGAAACCACATGGAAACAACCGGATGTGCCGAAGGTGTTTTCATTCTGGAGCGTGGTGGCTTTGTTTACGGCGCTGGTGTGGATGGATTCGGCGGCGTTTTTCATCATCCAGCATTCCGGCGATTTGAAATCCGGCACATGGAGCGAGGCCTTGTTGTGGCGCAACGCGGCGGTGCATCTGGTGTTCGCCTGCGCGGCCGGGTTGTGGCTGGCTCGCGGCGGCGCGAAATCCCTGCCGGCCACTGCGTGGGTTCTGTTAGCCGTGGCGGCGCTGATGGTGAACAACGATTCCACCCGGTCCGTCGCAGGCTGGTTCTATCCGGCCGGGGTTTCGCTTTACTCCGCGGCGCTGGTGGTGTGGCCGGGATGGTTTTCGGGTGCGGCGGGAGTGAAACCGGCCGCCTGGCGGGCTGCGTGGTTGTTTGCCATCGCGGGCTGGTTCGGCTCCGCCAATGGCATCGGCATGGCCCAGACGCTGGAACGCGTGCCGCCGGTTTTCGTCGCTGTTGCGGGAGCGGTGGTGGCGGTGGCGATGGTTCTATCGGACTTAGGACTCTGGCGCGTGGCGCTTGCCGTGGCGGCTGTGATGATCGCGGGATGGATCGGCGGGACAGGAAACGCGTCATCGGTTTCTACAGCTGCGGAGCGCGGGCGGCAGGTTTATGTTGTCGAAGGCTGCATTCACTGCCACTCGCAATACGTGCGGCCCGGATCGGCGGATGAGGAGATCTGGGGACCGACACGGCCGGTGCAGGAGGTGCTGAAGGGGCGGCCGGTGCTCATTGGCAATCGGCGGCAGGGGCCGGACCTCGCCAATGTGGGAGCAAGGCGTTCCGAGGCATGGTTCAAGGCGCATTTCATCAATCCGCGCGCGATGGTTCCTGATAGCTCCATGCCTTCCTACGCGCATCTCTTTGAGGATGGCCGCGGAGAGGATCTGGTGCGCTATCTGAAGCTCTCCGGTGTGGGTGCGACCGCGGACGTTATGGCTCGTGCGGCGGCTTGGAAGCCTGACGGGTCTGGTGATGGTGAAGACGGAGAGGCGTTGTTTGCAACTCACTGTGCGGCCTGTCACGGCGCGGAGGGTTATGGAAACGGGGCTTTGGCGGGACTCTTCATCAGACCTCCGGCGAATCTCGCGAAAGGTCCGTTCATCTGGACAGCGGCGGGGCTTGGTCAGGGATTGCGCACGGCGCGCGCGATCAAGTTCGGCATCACCGGGACCGACATGCCGGGACATGAAGTGCTGACGGACGCGCAGGTGAACGCGTTGGCTGCGGAGGTGCTGCGACTGAGGTCAGATAGTCCATGATTGGCCTACACTGCCTACGATGAAACTATCCGGGGCGATGCCGAGTTTTTCCAACTCCGCGTTCAGCCGGAGCGGTGGTTCACCGAGCGGTTCGTCGGTGAGGCGGAAGGTGCCCCAGTGCATGGCCACGGCGCGGCGGCAGCGGGTTTCGAGAAACACCCGAGCGGCTTCCTCGGGATTCATGTGCATCGCATGCATGATGTGGCGCGGTTGGTAAGCGCCGATCGGGATCATGCCGAAGTCGATGGGGCCGAAGCGTTCGCCGATTTCCCGGAAGACCTTGCAGTATCCGCTGTCACCGGCGTGCCAGAGTTTGCATGACGCGCCTTCCACCAGCCAGCCGCACCAGTGGCCGCGGTTGCGGTCCCACGGGCTGTGGGCGGTGAAATGCTGTGCGGGGGTGGCGGTGAGGGTCACGCCGGAAGCAAGCGCATGGCTGGTGAACCAGGGGATTTCACGCACATCGGAAAACCCCGCGCGCATGAGCCAGGCGGCGTGGCCTTCGGGAACAATGAGTGGAATGTGATTTCCCAGACGGCGCAGCGTGGGCAGGTCGAGATGATCATAGTGCGAGTGAGTGAGAAGCACCGCGTGGACCGACGGGAGATCCTCAAGTCCGCAGGGTGGTTCGCGCAAGCGGCGCAGGCCGGGCAAGCGGATGGGAGCGCAGTGTGAGGAAAACACCGGGTCCACCAGCAGCGAGACGCCCGCGCCCTGAATCAAAAACGAGGAGTGGCCCAGCCAGGCGACCCGCCAACCGATCGCTGGCGGTGTGGAGATTTCCGCACGGCTCAGAGTGATGCGCGCGGCGGGAGCATCCGGCGCGTCGGGCAGCAGCGGCGCTTCATGGGGAGGCATGCCGAGTTTCCAACGCAGAATGTCCAGCAAGCCGTGTGCATTGTGGGGCCAGGGATTCCGGAAGGTTTTCGACGGCATGGGCGCGGAGAGGAACCGGTCTCCGGTCGATCAACGGAGCAGTGCGAGGATCGGCTGCGGCCAGATGCCGAAAACCAGCGTCGCCGCGGTGAGCAGCGTGACGCAGGCTTTGCTGATGAGGGGAAGTGAAACGGCGGAGTTGTCCGCCGGACCCGTCCACCACATGGCGCTTACAACTTTGAGGTAGTAATAGAAGCCTGCGGCCGCGGCGATGAATGCGACGCCGACACCGGCCCAGAGGCCGGCTTTCACCGCGAGGGAGAAGACGAAGAACTTGCCGATGAATCCGGCGGTGAGCGGAACGCCAGCCAGCGCCGCGAGCAGGACGGTGAGCGCCAGGGCGAGGATGGGATTGCTCTGGCCGAGCCCGTTGAAGTCCGTGATCGATTCGCCGTCGCGCTGGATGCGGACCTGGGCGAGGACGAAGAACACGCCGAGCGTCATGATCAGATAGGTGGCGAGGTAGAGCGAGACCACCTGGGCGGAGCCAAGGCCTTCCGCCGAGCCGGACGCGCCAGAGGCGAGCGCGAGGAGCAGGAATCCGGCATGGGCGATGGAGGAGTAGGCGAGCAGGCGCTTGAAGTTGGTCTGCGGGATGGCGGCGAGGTTGCCGAAGAGCAGAGTGGCGATGGAGAGGATGATGAGAAGTTTCAGCACCGGACCGCGGGTGAGGTCACTCGCGAGGAAGGGTTCGAGGAAACGGATCATCAGGATGAAACCGGCGGCCTTGGAGCCGACTGAGAGAAACGCGGTGGTGGGGGTGGGAGCGCCTTGATAGACGTCGGGGATCCAGACCTGCATGGGAACCGCGCCGATTTTGAAGCCCAGGCCGACCATGACCAGGGCGATGCCGAAGAGAAGGGCGGTGGGATTTGAGATTTGAGATTTGAGATTTGAAATTTCGGAGAGACTCATCGTTTCTGTCGCGCCATAAACCCAGTCGATGCCGTCCACGAGGAAGCCGGTGCTGAGCGCGCCGAGGATGAGGTATTTCACGCCGGCTTCGAGCGAACCGACGTTGCGGCGCATGTAGGCGACGAGGATGTAGAAGGTGACGGTGACGAGTTCGAGCGCGACAAAGGCTCCGGCAAGGTCCTTGGCGGAGGCGAGCCACATCATGCCGGCGCAGGCGAAGACGGGCAGTGCGTAGAATTCTCCGGTGCCGTTTTCCGAACCGGGATGGTCGGTGAAGCGGGCGAGGATTTTCCGGTAATCGACGGAGAGCAGGACGATGAAGACGGTGGCGACGAGGGCGAAGATCTTGTAGAAGCGGGCGAGGGGATCGAATTGGTAGAAATTCCAGAGCGGCCATTTGGCCCAGGCGGCATCGGGTTTGGCGTCCGGACCGATGGCGAGGGTTGTGAGAACGAGGACCGCGCCGAGCCCAAGCGCGGCGGAGATGCCGATCCACGCCTTGCTTTTCGTTGGGACGAAGGCTTCGGCCATCAGCAGGATGAGGCCGAGGGCGACGGTGAGGGCTTCTAGATAGTAGGCGGGCATGGGAGAGAGTGGAAAGTGATCAGTGAGCGGTGATCAGTGGATTCACTTTAGAAGGTTGAGCAGCAGGTTCGGATAGAGCCCAACGGCGAACAGGGCCAGTATCAGGATCACGGCGGGGATGCGATCGACGAGGGTGAGATCCGCCGCCGACTCGGTGGATTTCACTGCCGGGCCTTGGAAGATGCTTCGGTAGGCGCGCAGCATGTACACGGCGGAGATGACCACGCCCCAGATCGAGAGGATGCAGGCGATCTGGACGGGGCCAAGGCCGTCGGTGCCATCGTAGGTCTTGAATGCGGCGAGGAAGACGAGGACTTCGCCGGAGAAGTTGGCCAGGCCGGGCAGGCCGATGGAGGCCATGGCGGCGATGCCGAAAATGAAGGCGAGCTTGGGAGCGGATTTGGCGAGTCCGCCGAGATCGGATAAATCGAGCGAGCCGGTGTTGCGCTCGATGCGGTCGGCGAGACCGAAGAGCAGCGCGATGGAAACGCCGTGGGCGAACATGAGCAGCACTGCGGCGGGCCGGGCGAGCGGGTTTTCCGGGAAGGCGATGAGCGCGGCGATGGCGAGGAAGATGTAGCCCATGTGCATCACGGAGGAATTGCCGAGCATGCCATCGAGGCGTTTCTGGGAGATGGTGACGAAGCCGACCCAGAGGATGTTTCCGAGCAGCAGAACGAGCAGCGGGGTGAGCCAGGCGTTGAGTCCTTCGGGCACCAGCGGAATGGCGATGCGGAGAAGCCCGTACAGGCCGAATTTTTTCAGAACACCGGCGTGCAGCATGGCGACGGGAGCCGGAGCGCTGGCGTAGGCTGGAGCGGCCCAGGAATGGAAGGGGAAGAGGGAAACGAGCGTGCCGAAACCGACGAGGAGCAGCGCGGCGATGCTCTTCTGTGAGGCGGGATCGACGCGGTCCTTGGCGGCGATCATTCCGGCGATGTCGTAGGTGCCGGTGAGATTGGCCAGCCAGACGAGGCCGGCGAGCAGGATGATCGATCCGAGGCCGAGGTAGATGGTGATTTTCCAAGCGATCTCCTTGCGGTCTCCGCGGCCGAGGATGCCGATCATGAGGAAGGTCGGGATCAGGGCGAGTTCGTGAAATGCGTAGAAGAAGAACAGGTCGGTGGCGGCGAAGGCGCCAAGCGCGCCGCCGGATATGAGAAGTGAGGAGCCGAAGTAGAGTGTTTCCCTTCCTTCCGGTGCCTTGCCGGAAAGCACTGCGGCGAGGGTGACGATCACGGTGAGCAGCACCATGATGGCGCTCATGCCATCTGGGAAACCAAAGGCCAGATGGAGCGCGGGTTTTTGCAGAACCGGGTGCGAGAAGGTCCAGCAGGAGAATTGCCATGTGAAGGCGGCGTAGATGCCGAGCACGAGGTTCGCCGCGGCCGCGCCGATGGCGGTCAGGCGTGCTGGCGCGCCTAGCAGAATCGCGATGAAGGCGATGATGGGTAGGAAAACGATGAGGGCGAGCATGGAATCAAAGGAACACCGTGAAGTAGATGACGAGGATGACGCCCAGGCCGAAGGCGAAGGCGTAGCCTTGGAGTTGGCCGGACTGGAACTTGCGGAAGAGATTGCCGAAGCTGACGGTGCCGCGGCTGAGACCGCCGACGAGCAGGCCGTTGATGAGGAGTTCGTCGAAGAAGTGGATGATGGCGGCGAAGGCGTCCTGGAAATAGCGGACGAGGAAGTTGTCGTAGAGGCCGTCGATGTAGAAGCGGTTCTTGAGGAGCGGGATGGAGAGCGGGTCCTTGTCTTTTCCCGCGTAGAGCGCGAAGCCGGCGATCACGCCGAGCACGACGGCGACGATGGAGACGATGGTGGTGAAACCGAAGTGGATGAGGTGCTCGGGCTGGTGATAAGCCGGGGCGAATTTCTCCGCGATGAAGGGCAGGCCGGCGATGAGGGCGAGGACCGCGAGGATGGCGAGCGGTGCGAACATCAGCGGGCCGACCTCGTGGGCGTGATCGGCGTTTTCCGATTTGGTTTTGCCGAGGAAGGCGACGACAAACAGCCGCGTCATGTAGAACGGCGTGAGCACCGCGACGAAGGCGGCGATCCAGAAGAGGAGCGGCTGTTTCTCATGAGCGGCTTCGAGAATTTGTTCCTTGGAGAAAAAGCCGGAGGTGCCGGGGACGGCGATGAGGGCGAGGAAACCGATGGCGAAAGTGATGCCGGTGATGGGCATACTTTTGAGGAGGCCGCCCATTTTCCAGATGTCCTGTTCGTGGTGGCAGGCGTAAATCACCGCGCCGGAGCCGAGGAAGAGCAGGGCCTTGAACCAGGCGTGGGTGAAGAGGTGGAACATGCCCGCCTCGCCATGGACGAGACCGACGGCCATGACCATGTAGCCGAGTTGGGAGAGGGTGGAGTAGGCGAGCACCCGTTTGATGTCGTCCTGCTGGGTGGCCATCAGCGCGGCGACGAGGGCGGTGATGCCGCCGGTCCATGCGATGATCGCGCTGGCTTGCAGGCCTTCGAAGATCTCGAAGCCGAGGGAAAGTTGCACGCGGAAGAGCATGTAAACGCCTGCGGCGACCATGGTGGCTGCGTGGATGAGGGCGGAGACCGGTGTGGGGCCTTCCATGGCGTCGGGCAGCCAGACGTGGAGGGGAAGCTGTGCGGACTTGCCGATCGCGCCGCAGAAGATGCAGAGCACGGCGGCGGAGAGCGTGGCGGTGGAAATGTCGGCCGGGATTTCCATTTCTCCGAAGGTGAGGGTGCCGGTGATGCCCCAGAGCATGAGGATGCCGACCATGAAGCCGAAGTCGCCCACGCGGTTGCAGAGGAAGGCTTTCTTCGCGGCGTCCGCGGCGGATTCCTTCTGATACCAGTGGCCGATGAGCAGGTAGGAGCTGAAGCCGACCAGCTCCCAGAAGATGAAGGTCATGATGAAGTTGTCCGCCAGCACGATGCCGGTCATCGAGAACATGAAGAACGAGAGGCCGGTGAAGTAACGGGCTTTGCCATCATCGTCCTTCATGTAGGCCAGCGAGAAGATGTGGACCAGCGCGCCGATGCCGGTGACGACGGCCATCATTCCGGTGGAGAGTTGGTCGAGCCGGATGCCGATCTGGAGACTGAAGTAGCCGATGGTGGCCCAATTGAACGAGGCAGTTCCGGTATTGCCGAGCAGCAGGAAGGAGATGACCAGCGTGGCGACGGCGGAGGCGGTTGATACCAGCGGCACGCCGGCGCTCTTGCGCAGCAGGAGCTGGTTCACCGCAGCCGCGGCGAGCGGGAGAAAGAGTAAGATCCAGGCTAAGTTCATGGGAGAAGCGGAGTCTTGCGTGAAAGGATGAGTGAAACCACGGATTACACGGATTTTACGGATTGTTTTTTTGGTAGATGTTGGCCACGCGTTTGAATCCGAGTGAGAGATGTTTGAAGTTCAGGATTAAACCGACTTGAAGCTTGGTGATACTCAGGTAGCTCAGGGTTTGAGCCATATGCGCATCGAGAATGCTTTCGACGACCTTGGCTTCCACTATGACTTTTTGATCGACGATCAGGTCCGTGACTAAAGTTCCGACAATGTGACCCCGGTAGCTCACTGGAAAGCGCTCCTGCTGGCTGAAGTGGATGGATTGAGCGGTCAATTCGAGGCAGAGCGCATTTTCATAAATGCTTTCGGCAAGGCCCGGACCTAGCGTCCGATGCACAGCCATGGCCGCACCGATAATCCGCTCGGTGAGTTCCATGTGTGGGTGGCTGTCAGCCCGGCTCTTCATTCAATCCGTAAAATCCGTGTAATCCGTGGTTAAAAATGTCTGAATCATCCTTTAAGCGACGTCAGCTCGTCGGTGTGGATGGTTTGGCGGGACCGGTAGAGGGCGACGATGATGGCGAGACCGACGGCGACTTCAGCGGCGGCGACGGTGATGACGAAGAAGACGAGCATCTGGCCGTTGTAGTCGGGCAGACCGTTGGCGGTGTTGAAGCGGGAAAACGCGACGAGGCTCAGGTTGGCGGCGCTGAGCATCAGTTCGAGACACATGAACACGATGATGATGTTGCGGCGCAGCACCACGCCGAAGAGACCGATGGAGAAGAGCAGGCCGGAGACGAGGAGGTAGTCGTTCAGAGAAGCCATAAATTTGAAGCACTGAATTCGAAACGAAGAGGTCATTCCGCCTGCTTTTTGGACAGGGCCACCACGCCGACGGTGGCGACGAGGAGCAGGACGCCAAGGATCTGGAACGGAAGGTTGTATTGGGTGAAGAGCGTGTGACCGATGAGTTGGACATCGGGGAGGCGGCCGTCCGTGAGTGAAGTTGCGATTTTTCCTCCCGCGTTGAAATGGGAGGCCGCGGCGGCGAGAGCCTTTTCATCGAGCGCGGGCGCGGATTTATCGGGTGAGCGGGAAAGCACTCCGAGGAGTTGTACGACAAAGGCGATCACCAGTCCAAGCCCCGCCACAAGTGGAGCGTGTTTCCTGGCGCGCTTCTGCTCGTCCTTGAGGTCGAGCAGCATGATGATGAAAAGGAACAGCACCATCACGGCACCGGTATAGACGAGGATCTGGATGACGCCGACGAAGAAGGCGCTGAGTCCGATGAAGAGACCGGCGAGGCCGACGAAACAGGCAACCACCGAAAGGGCGCTGGACACCGGGTTGCGGAACGCGACGACCGCGGCTCCGCCGATGAGCATGATGGTCGAAAAAAGCCAGAACAGGTAAGAGGGCATGGTGAGCAGTGGAAAGCGATCAGTGAGCGGTGATCAGCGGAAGAAAGTCATTTCAACTCATTCCACTTGTTGACGAGGCCGGTGCGCACGCCGCCGATTTCGTAGAGTTTCTTTTTGTCGTGGACCATCTCGGCGCGCTTGAGGCCGGTGATGAGGTAGTCCTTGCGGAGGTAGATGGCCTGTTCGGGGCAGACTTCCTCGCACATGCCGCAGTAGATGCAGCGGATCATGTCGATCTCGAATTCCCTGGGGCGTTTTTCCACCTTGGCCCAAGGGTCGCCGGGGGGGATTTCGCCGGGGACGATTCGGATGGCCTTGGGCGGGCAGATGAACTCGCAGAGCTGGCAGGAGACGCAGCGTTCGCGGCCCTGTTCATCGGTGACCAGGGCGGGCGCGCCGCGGTAGTAATCGGGAAGATGTGAATCCCAGCGTTGTTCGGGGAACTGCATGGTCACGCCAAGGCCGGACGATTCGAGCGCCTTGGCACCCATGGATTTGCCGCGCAGCGACTTGATCGCGTGGGTCATCGTGAGGAGGAAGCCCTTGATGAGGGCTCCGAAGTAGATCTTCTCTCCGAAGTTGAGCTTGGGGCGCTGGAGTTTTACGACGGCCATCGGAGGATTTGAGAGTTGAGATTTGAGATCAGGCGCGCAGCGGTTTGGGATGTTCCTCGGACACTTTGGCCACCCGGATCACGGCGGCGGTGACGGCGAGGAGCAACACGGTTCCGATGCCGAGTATGGCGGCGGTGAGTTGCGGTGCGGCGATGATGAGTGCGGCGAGGAAGACGTTGATGAGTGCGGCTTCGAAAAAGACCACCCAGCCGAGTTTCATGAGCTGGTCGTAGCGGAACCTTGGCACGGTCCAGCGGACGAGGATGAAGAAGAGGATGAAGGCGACGAGTTTGGCGACGAAGACGCCAAGGTGGATGAGGCCGCCGGGGTGGAAACCGCCGATGTGGAAGCCGGTGATGTGTTTGTCCAGGCCGAAGCCGATGGACCAGCCGCCGAGGAACAGGGTGACGATGAGCGCCGAGCCGATGACCATGGCGGCGTATTCGCCCATGAAGAAGAGGGCGAACTTCATCGAGGAATATTCCGTGTGATACCCGCCGACGAGTTCGGTTTCGCACTCCGGGAGGTCGAAGGGCATGCGGTTGGTTTCCGCGAAGATGGAAATGGTGAAGATGACGAACGCGATGGCGGCCGGAATCCAGAAGAGGGCGGTCTGTAGGTCTGGCAGGCCAAGGCTGCCGTTTTTCCAAAGCGGCAGGAGCAGCCAGCCGTGGTCGGCCTGGAACTGGACGATTTTGCCGAGGTTGAGTTCGCCGAAGTAGAGCAGGACGGGGATGATCGACAGGCCGAGCGAGATCTCATAGGAAATCATCTGCGCGGTGGAGCGCACGCCGCCGATGAAGGGGAACTTCGAGTTCGAGGACCAGCCGGCCAGCGTGATGCCGTAAACCGAGAGCGAGGAAACCGCGAAGACGAACAGCGGGCCGATGTCGATGTCCGCGATGACGAGTTTTTCGGTGTGACCGAAGAGCGTGACCGGCGAGCCGAAGGGCACCACGCAGACCGTGATCAGCGCGGGCACCAGCGTCAGGGCCGGAGCCAGCCAGTAGAACGCCTTGCGGACATGCACCGGCGTGAAGTCCTCCTTGAGGAAGAGTTTCAGGCCGTCGGCAATGGGTTGGATGAGGCCGAAGAAATGGAAGTCTTTCTTGAAGCCCAGCAGGGACAGCGGAATGCCCACGCGGTTGGGCCCCACGCGGTCCTGGATGATGGCGGAGAAGCGGCGCTCGAAATACACCGAGATCGGCACAAGGGGCAGCACGACGATGAATGTCAGCGCGACGATTTTGACCAGGATGATGGCGATCTGGATGAGGAGTTCGGGCACGGAGGCGGAGAAAGTTAGAAGTTATTGGTTAAAAGTTATTGGGGTGGGCCGCCTTCGTGGGTTGGCTCGGTGATGGCGGCTTTGCGGAGATAGGAGATGTAGCCGTTCAAGAGAACGACGGCTTTGGCCGCGAGTTCCCGGCCTTGATTGAGAATTGCCTCATTAACGAGTCCTTCATCGGAGGCGGTGATCATGTGGTCGATGGTCTCCCAGCAAGAGCCGTGCGCGTTCGAGCAGAATTTGGCGTTATCCAGATAGTGGAGGCGGCCGTAGCCTTCCGCGATGTTGGCGGTGGTGGATCTGGCCGCGCGGAGGATTTGATCGCCCATTCTGTAACGTTCGTCTCTCGGGAGCGCCCGACAGAAGGTTCGGGCCACGAAAACCCGAAGCTCCCGGCATGCCTTCCAGCATTCCAGATCTTCGAAGGTTCTGAGCGATTCGCGGTCCATGTTCTTTCCTAATAACTTTTAACAAATAGCCTTTAACCATTAATTCTCCCCGCGGCCTTGGCGGCGCGTTCGTTGGCGAGGAGCGGGATCTGATAGCCGGTTTCGAGGATTTGGGCGCCTTGATGGCCGATTTTGGAAAGAGTGAGTCCGTGGAACCGGGGCACGACTTCGGCCATGGCCTTGAAGACGTCTTCGATCATGTGGACTTCGTTTTGCCCGCCGGTGATGGCGAGGATGAGGTCGCGGAGGATTTCCCAATCGTCGCGGGCCTGGCCGGGCATTTCCACGGCGCGGTTTAGGCGCTGGAGGCGGCCGGTCAGGTTGACCATCGAGCCGCGTTTCTCGGCGAAGGCGGCGGCGGGCAGGACCAGGTGCGCGGCGAGCGCTGTGGGGTTGGCGAGGATGTGGGACTGGAGGAGGAAATCGAGTTTGGCGAAGTCGGAGAAATGGAAAGCGGCGTCGGTGATG
>Ga0114939_10002421_pt1 | contig 13810 bp, 11 predicted proteins | sample AshMeaCrysSpring_FD_87196 | JGI IMG/M metagenome (GOLD analysis project Ga0114939, IMG submission 87196) | Groundwater microbial communities from Big Spring, Nevada to study Microbial Dark Matter (Phase II) - Ash Meadows Crystal Spring | ecosystem: Environmental > Aquatic > Deep subsurface >... | reverse complement strand
GGCTGGGTCATGACATTGCAGACATAAATGCGTGGTGCTAAAGACTCTGCGATCGCGTTAGCAATTTCTGGGACTAATAAATTCGGAATGATGCTGGTATAAAGGCTACCGGGTCCAATAATAATATAATCTGCCTCTTGAATTGCTTTGATGACTGCTGGTAAGGCTGGTGGTTTTTCCGGAGTACAGCCAATATCAACAATTGTACCGCCTGCTTTAGTAATATTAGATTCACCTTCAATCCGGCGACCGTCGGCTAACTCTGCCCACAAACGAACATCGCTGAGGGTGGCTGGGAGGACTTGTCCCCGCACAGCTAGTACTTGCGAACTAGCAGCAACGGCGCGTTCCAAGTCGCCAGTAATTTCACTCATAGCAGTGAGAAATAAATTACCAAAACTATGACCAACCAAGCCATCACCAGCCTGGAAACGGTATTGAAATAGTTCTGTTAACAGTTTTTCTTCATCTGCTAGGGCTGCTAAACAGTTGCGGATGTCTCCTGGGGGTAGGACACCAATTTCTCTTCGTAGCCTTCCAGAAGAACCACCATCGTCCGCAACGGTAACAATGGCGGTAATATTAGCGCTATAGGTTTTTAACCCTCGTAGCAGCGTAGAAAGTCCCGATCCACCACCCACGACGACAATTTTCGGACCCCGGTACAAGCGACGGTGAGCCAGCAGTACGTCAATCAGTTCCTCTTCACCTTTTGGTCTGAGTACGGAGGTAATCGAACCCACAGTCCGGGTTTGTCCCCAAAGAATTAACAACAAACCCCCCAGCAACACCAGAGGTCCGCTGATATAGTTGGGTAGAAAGCTGGCGATCGCTCCCAAAATACTTTCCAGGAACTGAATAGCAAAGAAAATAGGCGTTAGCTTAATCCAGATTGCTAATCCCAAACTGGTGAGTAGCACACCCGAAGCACTGATTAGCAACCAGCGTTTTACAGATATCCCCGGAGATAACCACTTGAACCACTGACTAACCCTATGGGGAGTAAGGCTGCGCGATTCCTGTTGCAGGACATGGAGAGCTTGCTTAAGTAACCCATTTGACATAACTTTTACCGATAAGGCGGATAGATCAGGCTTAACAGCAAATGTACACCACCTAGCTTAAATGCCAAGTGTGGAATCATTACAGTTTAAATACCACCCTCTAAAAAACGCATCGGCAGATTTGCGACTAAGGTAAACTCTTATGAAAAATCTGAAAATAAGATAAAGATTTTAATTTATTAACTTTAAATATGACTAAAAAGAGCGGTTTCATGTATTAAATGAACCGCCCTAGTGTTTTGAGTATCATTGTAAGCTATTGCTGGTTATTGAGGTAAGGAGGCTGCGGAGTCAATCTTGTAACTACCAACGATTTTTTCTAGTTCTGGCTTCAGTCTATCAAATTGCTCTTGGGGTACAAGGTCAGTGATGATAGAGACTTTGTTACCGTGCTGTTTGATGAAACTGTTGCCCACAAGTTTACCTCTAACCCCATCGACGGTAACTATGTAGCTCCAACTAATCCGCACTAGACCACCATTTAATAGCGCTGGTTCACTCATGCTGAATCCTGGTTGCGAACCAACCCATAGCTTAATAGTCTTCGTCAAAGCCAAGCTCAACTGTTTCTGGCTCCTCTCACCCTCTACCCCGAAGACATTCACCTGAATAGCAGCATTTCTCGTGGAGTCTTGCCATTGTACAATTGCCTCACCTGAGTCTGTCTTATCCTTGAGAGTCCATCCTTGGGGAACGTTGATGGAGAATAAACCAGTTTTGTAAGTGTAGGTTTCCAGGTTGGCGATTTCAACTGGTGCAAATTTCCTCGTGGAAGATTCGGTCGTGGGAGAAGCTGATATGCTGGGAGCAACAGTCTCGGTGGGAGTAGATGTCGCAGTCGGGGACTGCGGGGTTTTATCTCCCTGACTCATCAAACCCAGGAACAACAAAAAACCCAACACGCTGTAAAGAATTATGCTAGCCCTTGCATAAGACCTTTGATGTGCTTTGAATTGTGCAACACTTTCCCATTTGCGACTTCTCCAAGCCCAGACGTTACCTTGTATACCCAGTATCAAGGTCATAGGTAATCCAATGTAGGGAATCCAGGCGATGAGTCCTACCCAGACTTGGTTAGTGATGCTCCATATCGGTGATAGGAGAAATGCACCCCAGTTCCAGCCTTGGATTTCTGGCGGCACTGGTTTTGACGTATCAAATGTGCCGTAACCACTATCGTAATTTATCGGAGAATAGGGGGGAGTAGAACTGGGAATTGGTGAGATGTACTGGGGTGGGTTGCCACCAGAAAAGATGCTGGTAGGTGGTAGGTTAGGTGTAGTTGGGGGAACATAACCATAACCACCAGAATTGGTTTGCAAAGCATTGAGCATTTCTCTAGCGCTAGGGTAGCGATCGCTAGGAGCGTAAGCCGTAGCTTTATCCAACACAATTCTTAATGATGGACTGACATGCATGGCGTATTCATGCCAGAGAACATTACCAGTTCTAGGGTCTGTGGGTAAATCCAACGCTGTCTTCCCAGTCAGCAGATAAATCATCGTCAATGCCAAGCTGTACAGGTCGCTGCTGTAAACTGGTCTACCTGCAGCTTGTTCGCTAGGCATAAAACCAGGAGTACCAATCACCACTGAGCTAGTAGAATTCCCTTGAGAATTCACTATTGTACCCATCGATTCCCGCACGGCACCGAAATCGATTAACACAGGTTTACCATCGATTTCGCGGAGAATTATATTATCTGGCTTGATATCGCGGTGAATAATTTGAATGCTATGGACACACTCTAAAACTGACAGTAAACTCTTGAGAATTTCCTTAACTGCACTTTCGCTTAACGGACCTTCTTTTTCTACTTTTTCAGTCAGAGTTTTGCCCTCAATGTACTCTTGGACTAAATAAAACTCCCCATTTTCCGAAAAATACTCATACAACTTCGGAATTTGGTCATGTCTATTTCCTAAATCTTCCAAAATGACTGCTTCTCTCTGAAACCTGTCCTTCACCATCTGGTAAACCTGGGGATTGTTTGTCACAGGTTTAAGTTGTTTAACTACGCGACGGGGATGTGAAGGTAAGCCAGAATCTTCTGTGAGAAAAGTCTTCCCAAATCCTCCCTCTCCTAGAACTCTGACGAGAGTATAACGATGATTTAAGAATTGCTGCAGCATGGAATTAAATCTCCTGACTAGGTTGATTCACCCTCTGATTATTCATCACACTAAATCCCAGGTAAATTCCGTAAATCCAGAATATTTATTTATGTTGCGTAGTTATAAGCAGCTAATATCAAGGATTTTGCAACTGCCACTAACCTGACAGACATCTAGAAATACAGGTTAACACCGGGAAAAACACAACCGCACGCCACAGAACAAGATTAATGATATATAAGATAGCAGCAACTTACTTCCGAGGATAAATTTGTGGTGGCAGGTTAACTTAAATTTAAAAATGTCATGATTTTGTCACTATTATTTATAAAATTTTGTGTAATTTTACAGAAAAGGTAGCAAAATATAACATTGCTGCTAACTTAAAAACATGGTTAAAGTTTCCGAAATTTGTGAGATTAAACTTGAAAATAAATAATAAGTCGTAATCAAATTATTATTTCTCTAACCACCTATGGGGAGTTGCTAAAATGAGTAACGGGTTGCTGCGACTGGTGTCTTTTAATAGTGTTGCTGTTCCCCAAGAACATTCTTTCGCGCTAGATAATACTGCTGAAGTTTTCATTGGACGCGACCCCAATTGCCAAATAGTCCTGGATGGGAATTTTTATGGTATGGTTTCCCGACGTCATGCGGTGATTCGCCCATCCCGTTCACCTGATGGCAAAATGAGTTTTGTAGTCTGTGATTTAAATAGTGCCAATGGGACTTATTTAAACGGCAAAAGACTTCAGGGTTGTCAGGAATTGCAGGGGAGCGATCGCGTAACTCTGGGTAGTGATGGTCCAGAATTTATCTTCCAATCCCAATTAGCACCACAAACACCTCCTGTGACCCCAATCTCCACTACAAGTGCGATTCCATCAAGTGAAACCAGTATTTTTGACCTATTACCGATTTTTTCCCCAGAAATCATCCAAAATTTAACTCGCAAAGCTTATCTGATACCGGGAATTGTGACGGTGATATTCGTTGTCCTGATGTTTGTTACCGTCGGTGAACCAAAACTTAATCAATTGCTAGTAGCAACTTACATTGGGGTCGGAGCCTACTACTTTATTTATCGCTTGTGTGGTAAGCATAAACCTTGGTGGTTGCCGGTTGTTGCTTCTCTAGCTTGTATGCTGCTGTTAATAACTCCCGTATTTCATGTATTCGTGTTTGTATTTCGCCAAGTTTTACCAGGAGGTGTACCCGACGCTCGCACCAGTGTCCCCTTACCTATTTTGTTTATCAATTTTTTCTTTGGTGCGGGATTGCTAGAGGAATTACTCAAAGCATTACCAGTGATTATAGCATATTTCATCGGCAGGAGGCTGTCTTCTCCAGCACGGGAACGCATCGGCGTTTGGGAACCACTGGATGGAATTTTACTCGGTAGCGCTTCTGCTCTAGGCTTCACCCTGTTGGAAACCCTAGGACAATATGTACCACAAATTACCGCCAATGTGGCTACAGAATATGGGGGTGGTGCCGGTGCGTTAGTCGGTTTGCAACTGCTGATTCCGCGAATTTTAGGCTCCGTAGCGGGACATATGGCTTGGAGTGGCTGGTTTGGATATTGCATTGGCTTGAGTGTGCTGAAACCTACTAGACGCTGGCGAACCTTAGCAGTGGGTTATATCAGTGCCGCAGCCATCCATGCTTTATGGAATACTACAGCAAGTGTAAGTCCATTGCTGTTGGTGGTAGTTGGGGTGTTGTCTTATGCGTTTTTGACCGCAGCTATCCTGAAAGCGCGCACACTATCACCAACACGCAAACAAAACTTTGCTACTCGCTTCCTTTGAACCAGGATTTCAATCCTAGGACCAATTACTAATGACCAGAATTTTAGGACTAGATCCAGGGTTAGCGAGTTTAGGATTTGGGGTGATTGAATATGAACAGAATCCCAAAAAGACACAAACTAATTCAGTGATATTACTGGATTTTGGTGTCATCAGCACACCAGCAAATCACGATATAGGACAGCGGTTGTGTACCATATACGATGATTTACACACCGTTATCGACCAGTTGGAGCCGAATTTGGTGGCGATAGAGAAGTTCTTTTTTTACCGCATGGCAAATACTATCCTGGTCGCACAAGCGCGGGGTGTGGTGATGTTAGTCTTAGCCCAGCATAATTTACCTGTGGTGGAGTTTACCCCAGCCCAAATTAAACAGGCCTTAACGGGTTATGGAAATGCAGATAAGTATGATGTCCAGCAAGCCGTAGCGCGGGAGTTAGAGTTAGATTATATTCCCAAGCCAGATGATGCGGCAGATGCGTTGGGAGTCGCTTTAGCGGCAATTCCATCTTGTTTGTAGCTTTCATGCTCAGATTCCTGCTCATCCATATTGAACACCTTTTGAGCATTTAGACTGAGGTTCCTTGCTTAGTTTCTTTTTACACGAATATCAAAAATAAAAACCCGGTTTTTTCTCAATATAAATACTTATAATACAAATTATAGGTAGCTTTTGTTATCATTACTGGAGCGCAGAGAATTTTTTAAAGAAATAGTCAAAATTATAATTTGCAGCAAAACACAGGCGATCGCCTGACAGAAGAGGGATAACAAGAGAGAAACCGTTACCCCAAAAAATTTTTTCCTGATTTGAAAAATTTTTCCGGAATCGTCGGTGGTGGTGGGGTAGATAAAGGTGTGCAGGAAACGAAACTAGTTCCCAGCACAACTTATACAGAACCAATTAACTATTACCAACTATCTAACCCCCTCTACCCATATATCACCCCCCACTTCGTCATCGGAGTGGGGGTTTGGGGTTGAGATGGGGAGTTGTTTTTAATACACGGGAATGAAATAGGAGCAACGCCAAACAAAATGGGTGGTATCAGCGTCCAGTCTGTTGCGTACCATAATAAACATGATGCTGAAAACCAATCTTCACCTTGTCCTGCTAAGTTGCATAGCTTTGCCTGGTGCTATGGCATTGAGCTATTCAACTGCTATTGCTTCTAAGCCTAATGCTACTCCACCCAGTGCTACTCCACCCATAACAGTTCAAGCCATACAAACTAATGATTGCGCTCGTATCCAGGCGGGTATGACTCGTGTATTGAAGCTGAGAGTCAATCGGACTACAGCACAGTTTACAGATGATATCACACCCGCCCAAGGAACCGCCTGTCAGCTAAGTGTCTCGACTACAGGACGCAATTTTCCATCCATTGCAGACCTGATTGGACCACTCAACCGGATGCTGAGTAGACAAGGTTGGGTGGGGGATAACCGCTACGCTGCTAATGGTCCAGAAGGAGCGATCGCTGGATACCGTAAAGCTAACAGCGTAGTTGTGTTAAATATTCAATCTTCACTGGCGAACAGCGTTATCTGCCCTGATAATGTGCCCATCGCCACATGTTACCAGCAAGCACAACCAGAAGAAATTATCTATCGCATCACCCTCCAAGCAGCCCGTCAAAATTAAACCCCTGGAAGCAGACAATAAATATACACAAAATCTACATATCTTGTGGGGTAGACGAGATATCTGCCCCTTAAATTTATGTTTTGTAAATTCATCTGAACTAGAATTTAGGTTTAGGTTAATTTCTATTAAGATAATTGCGTTGTTTAGTTATGAGCAATTTACTTACAGAAAGTAACTAAGGTTTGTTTTTATTACTCCTAGTGGCAAAATTATGACTATGCTGATTGTTGTGTAAATTCCTATCAATTTCGCCTCGATGTCCCAACTTCGGATATACACCGGACTACGGTTATTTGTTCTACTGTCTGGGGTAGGAATACTTTTGTTGGGTTGCGCTCCCACGAGCAAGAGTTCCTTAAATTCGTTACAAACACCGGTAGCAAAACCTATGAAACTGGAAAGTACAGCCTTTAAATCTGATAGCTTAATTCCTAGCAAATATACCTGTGATGGCGAGGATATTTCCCCTCCTTTGAGTTGGAGTGAACCGCCTTCAGGAACAAAAAGCTTAGCTTTAATTGTTGACGATCCTGATGCACCGGGCAAGACCTTTGTTCACTGGGTGCTTTATGATATCCCAGCCACAGCACGGTCGCTAGCAGAGAAAGTTGCAGCGCTCAATAGTCTACCCAATGGTACCTTGCAGGGGAAAAATGATTTTGGCAAGTTGGGATATGGTGGTCCTTGTCCACCGGGTGGTACACATCGCTACTTTTTCAAACTTTATGCTTTAGATAAAAAACTGGATTTAGAATCAGGTGCTACAAAAGCACAAGTGCTTGTAACTATGGATGGGCACATTTTGGCGTCAGCAGAATTAATGGGACGCTACCAACGCCAATAAGACCCCCATCTTTAAGAGCGGAGACTATAAAAATAGGCACTACAGAAGACAGAAGAAAGATACATTCATCTTCTATCTTCTTTCTTGATTACCATGAGGTCTACGAACGCCAGTAGCTGATCCAGCTAGAGATGCGACTAATCCCAACAAGGAACCAAACACAAACCACCATAGCGACCTAGAAGCAGCGGCAGACAAGTTCTGAACTGTATCAGCTGGCAATTGTGTCTGAGGGAGCGTTTCAGCTATCCTCATAGCAGCAATTCCAAAAGCACCAGATACTCCACTTGCTAATAGCCAAGAGCTAATGGCAACTGCAGTTGCCCAGAGAATGGCTCCATTGAGTAAGGCGGTACTTCTATTCATCGGACCGCAAGCACGACCTGCAACCCAAGCTCCAATGAATAGAGAAATTAATAGAGCGATAGTTGACCAAATTCCTACATTACCTACCACATCTGCTGCTTGGCTTCGAGGTGCAACTAAGTTAGCAATAGTATTAGCACCCAAGGCAGCAAATATGGCGCTCAAAATTAATTGAGCAGCTAAAGCAATCATTAGTCCAGAAATAATCGGACCCCAACGAACCCGGTCATGGTAATCAACAACTCGCCCTACCATTGTCGGTTCGGTCATTACCTCGTCGTCCATTGGTCGATTAACGTAGGACATAGTTTGTTGCCCCCTTATTTTTTAGTAAGTTGATTTCAGGTTTATTAATGCTGGTGTTTAAATGAGGTTGGAGAGTGATGTTTTTGAATATATACCACTAGTAAGATTGTTATATCTATCTTTAGTAGTAAACAATATTAAAGTAATTTACAATTCATAATATAATTTTTATAATCTTTTAATTTCTTATAAGACCCCGCCCTTAAGGGCAGGGTCTCATTTTCCTAAAGATGGATACTTGTGCAAGCAACGGTTATTTTTTCCCCATAACTAGGGGTTGTGGAAAGGAGGTTGCTGAATACGCTCGTTGCATTCCGTTGTAGTATTTCGGATTTATTGAGATGGCTGCGGTCTGCTGTGCGACCATCGCCATGACAGAATACTATTTTTGACAGCAAGTTGGTATTAGTCTGACGGGCTGCTCCCCAACTATTGCCGTAGCTTGACGGCAGTTCCTGTAGCGGTAATCAAGAATAAAACACCAGATTGGTCGATGTTAATAGTTCCCGTATCAAACTCGATGCCAACAACAGCATTGGCTCCTAAACGTCGTGCCCGTTGTTCTAATTCTGTGAGGGCATTACGTTGTCCTTGTTCAAACAAACGCTCGTAGCTAGCGGTGCGTCCACCGACAATATCGCGAATGCTGGCGAAAAAATCGCGTAAGGCATTCGTACCATAAACTACCTCAGCAGTGACAATGCCTAAATAAGAGTCAATCACAGCCCCTTGAATCACATCAGTCGTAGTTAAAATCATCGCCATTACTCCAAAAATCAGAATCGACAATCAGGATATTGAGCTAGCAGCAGCGCCGAACAAGTTATATTCATTGTGAAGATAAAAATACCCCATTTGCAAATGTCAAGATTTTTGATTTAATGTAGCCAGAAATCGTAACAATTCAAAAAATAGCAACCTGATATTACAAGATTAACCGTGCAGAAGCAGACTTTATTGGCAGTGATGATTTTATTTCTGGGAGGAGTTGCTACTAGTATCCCCTCCGCAGCTCAAGCTCAGACGGTGGTAGCACAAAGCAATAAGCAAGAGGAACTAAAAGAACTGCTCTCAAAAGCGCGAACAGAAGTAGATTCAGGGGATTTTAATGGTGCGATCGACCTATATCAGCGAGCAGCGGCAATAGAGCCAAATAATGCCATGATTTTTTCTGGGATTGGCTATGCTCAAGCGCAACAGAAAAATTTCCGCGCCGCTGTCGCAGCCTACCGCCGTGCTATAGCTATAGACGGTAATAATAGTGATTTACACTACGCTCTGGGCTTCGCTAGCGCCAACCTAGGAGATAATAATACAGCTAGAGATGCCTACCGGCGTGCGATACAGCTAAACCGAAATAATGTCAATGCTTACCTGGGATTAGGGGCGGTGCTGTTGCGCCAGCGAGATTTTAAAGATGCAGAGTGGGCTTACGACCAAGCAATTAGCCTAGACTCTAGAAACGCTGATGCTTATAAGTTGCTGGCTATGGCTTATCTCCAGCAAGGGCGAGCAAAAGATGCGATCGCGGCCTTGCAAAGAGCATCAAGACTAGCTCCCAATAACAGCAGCGTTCTGCTCAGTCTAGGGAGTGCTTTGCTAGAGCAGGGTAGCACCCAAGCTGGACTGACGACTTTGAGACAAGCCGCGCAACTAGATCGAGATAATCCCACACTCCAGATGAAGATCGGCTCAATTTTAAAAGCACGCAATGACGATCAAGGGGCGATGCAAGCGTATCAGCGGGCGGTATCCATAGACCCTAATTTAGTCCAAGCCAGGGCGGCAATTGCTGATATGTTGATGGATAAACGAGATTACGTTGGTGCTATTAGTGCCTATCGTCGGGTAATTGAGTTATCACCCAATAACCCCAATGCCTACTACAACCTCGGCTTAGCCTTCTTGGCGCGAAATAGAACCACTGAAGCGATCGCCGTCTTTAACCAAGCCCGGGAACTGTACAAAAAACAAGGACAGCCAGAGGGAGTCCGTCGTACTGAAGCCGCACTCAAAGATTTGCGGTAGTAAATAAAGCGTAAATAAAGCAGGGTCTAGGGTTGGAAGATTAGGGGTAATTACCAATGCCCAATGCCCAATGCCCAATGCCCAATGCCCCATTCCCCAATTTAGTCCAATTGTCGCCCGGTGAGTTCCACAAAGATATCCTCTAGGTTGGAGGGGCGGACCATCATGCCGGTTTTATCCTGTTGTTGGTTGAGGTGGGCTTTGGCTTCCTCTAGGGAGGGGAAAAAGAGATATTCCCATCTATCACCGGCTTGCTTCATCACTAACCCTTCACCGTGGGCGGAACGCAAATCTTGCAGTGTTCCCAGGGATATTAGCTTGCCGCTATCCATGATACCGATGCGATCGCACAGGTACTCCACCTCATCCATATAGTGGGTGGTGAGTAACATTGTCATCCCCTGCTTGTTTAAGTCGCGGATAATCTCCCACAAGCGGCGTCTAGTTTGGGGGTCGAGTCCGACAGTTGGCTCATCTAAAAATAAAATCTGGGGTTGATGTAATAATGCTCTAGCAATTTGTAGGCGTCGTTTCATCCCCCCAGAGAGGGTTTTGACCAAATCATCGCGTCTGTCTGCTAGTTCGACGTACTCCAACCATTGATTGATGCGTTGTTGGCGCTGCGGGTTGGGAATATGGTGTAACCTGCCGTGAAACTCCATATTTTCCCAGACAGATAAATCACCATCCACGCTTGTCTGTTGTAATACTACCCCAATACAATGCTTGGCAAGTATGGGTTGGCGAACCACATCATATCCGGCTACTTCAATTCGCCCTTGGGATGGTTTTGTCAAGGTGGTCAACATCCGAATAGTAGTTGATTTACCCGCTCCATTCGGACCGAGCAAGCCAAACATTTCCCCTGCCTTAATTGTGAATGAAAGGTCATTAACTACAGGGACTTTGTTGTATGTTTTATAGACATTTTCCAAGTAGACAGCGGCAGTCATCGATAACTCATCCCGGTATTTATCTTTAGATTACCATTCTTATCCCTCAGCAGAAACCATCAGTAAATTTACGCTACTATTATGTATATTTTTAAATATATGACTAGAAAAGAATGAAGGTGAAGTCAACCCGCGTAATTAATATTGTTTGTGAGGCTGCCATTCTACCCCCTGTAACCCTCCCAAGTCAGCGGTAGGGGGGTCATATGTACAGCATCGAACTACAGAATTGGGATGACAGAGTGATTTTGTCGTAATTAATCAACTTGCCGGAAAACGGTAAATCTGATATATTTACTTACGCGATATATTAAATTACGTAAAATTCATCAAAAAAAATCCGTGTTTTCCGAGAAACTAATTAGCAAATAACAGTTTAGTATTTATATCGTAGTGGTAAAAATTTCTGGCTCATCCCAGAGACTATGGATCTAAGCTTGCGGATTTTGGAAATTTTTAGTGTGTTGGATGGATTTAATCAGTAAATTGCCTATCTTACCTAATAATTAATCAGTAATGAATATCTAAAAATGACACTAGGACAACATTTTTTACTGATATTCTGTGATTTTATAGTAGTTGACATATGGGTATTACTTAAGCAAGATGAATAATCGTAGCCATAGCAAATTGCAGGATGAGCAAGTATTTTAGAATACCATGCTCTTATCTATTAAGGCATCTGCATGATAATAAAACTTCAATACCTTGTCCAAAGACAAAGGAGATACAAGTTAAGATGATTTATGATCACAGGGTGAAAACTATTCAGGAATATTTTATATTTTTTGATAAAATACTTTAGTTTTATTCAGAAAAACTTATTTTCAAATAAAAATAAATTGCTGGGATTTGGCTAGAGGAGAGTTGAAAGACAGAAGAAGGCTATGTTGCTAAATAGAGAGTTGGTAAACAGAGAACAAGTGAAAATTGTCAATACTTATATTGACAATGTGTCTTTAAAAGAATTGTTGTCAAACTTAAAAACTGGAGTGGTATTTACACCAAATGTAGACCACATTGTAAAATTACAAAAGAATCGAACTTTTTGGGAAGCTTATCAAATTGCTGATTACATTATATGTGATAGCAAAATTTTGTTATTAGCTGCTGAATTTTTAGGTACACCAATTAAAGAAAAAATATCTGGATCTGACTTTTTTCCAGCTTTTTATCAGTATCATAGAAACAATCCAAACATCACTATATTTTTGCTGGGAGCCGAGGAAGGAGTTGCTCGTCAAGCACAGGAAAAAATTAATGCCAAAGTTGGTAGAGAGATAATTGTTGGCTGTTATTCTCCACCCTTTGGCTTTGAAAAAGACCCAGAAGAAACTGCTAAAATAATTGAACTAATTCAAGAATCTGGTGCGACAGTTCTTGCTATTGGAGTTGGCGCTCCTAAACAAGAAACGTGGATTTATCATCATAAAGACAAGCTATCCAATATCAAAATTTTCCTAGCCGTAGGAGCGACTATAGATTTTGAGGCTGGACATAAACCCAGGGCACCGCAGTGGATGAGTAGTGCTGGGTTAGAATGGTTGTACAGATTACTTAGCGAACCGCAAAGGCTGTGGAAACGATATTTAATGGAATCGCTGCCTTTTTTTTGGTTGATTTTGAAACAGAAGTTAACTAGTCGAGGGATAAAGAATGGGGTTGTTAGTCCCGCTAATGTTTTGAGTAACCGGGATAGCAATTTGATTTAAACTAGAGGTTTGTTGGATTAATTTTGAGATGTGAGAAAATTTCGTACCAGTGGCTCTTAGCCATTTATAATCGCGATAAATCGCTGACTAAGAATAGTAGCAAACTATCGTAGAGAGATTCCAGTGGAAGGTCTAGATATTCCACCGGAATCTCTCTACAAGAGTCAGGAAAAGTTACGGCCTTATATAGAAATTAAATGTGTGCCGTAGTACTGTATGGGGTGTTAGGTATTTTGTAGCACTTAAAGGTGCAAAATGATAGGGAAGAAACTGTTTTAAGTTCTCACACTCTTCCAGCACAGGAAAAGGCTTACATTGCGGTACATCGTTCCAGCCAAAAACTAAAATTCCGCCGGGACGCAAAGCTTGAAAACACTGATGAAATGATTCTTCGGTATCTCGTCTAGTATTGATACCATATCCAAATACACCATTGTAAATAATCACATCAAAGTAACTAGGCTGGATATATTTACTTAAGTTTTGCAGACCGTCAATAATATGGTTGTCGGCTCCATATTTTTGTTTTTTTCTATCAATTTCTATTGTCCAATACTCCTTGTGTTTGAATAATTTTTTATAAGGTTTGGTGTACCAGTCGCAACCAACAAACAGGATTTTTTGTAATTCATGGCGGGATTTGATATGAGGAATAATCACATCTTCTAAAACATGACGGTCTGGAGAATTGCGATACAAATCAAATCCGCGTAGACGACTATGAGAAAGTCTATCTACAAAATTTTTGAGTTTGGTCACTACGAAATTTTGAGGCATATTTTTGAAGACAGATTTGCTTTGAATCGACATAATTACTCCTAATTAATGCTTGATGACAATCTCGTAATCCGACAAAAAATGCTTGATTAAACCATGAGGTAAGGTAGTGATTTGGGACTCATAGGAGGCAATCGCTTGTTTTTTTTGCTCTTGAACATCAGCAATAGATATGTAGTAACTC
>Ga0114939_10002420_pt1 | contig 13810 bp, 9 predicted proteins | sample AshMeaCrysSpring_FD_87196 | JGI IMG/M metagenome (GOLD analysis project Ga0114939, IMG submission 87196) | Groundwater microbial communities from Big Spring, Nevada to study Microbial Dark Matter (Phase II) - Ash Meadows Crystal Spring | ecosystem: Environmental > Aquatic > Deep subsurface >... | reverse complement strand
TGCTTCGAGATGAACGGGCCGACGTTCGGGTGGCTCGCGATGTTGTCGAGCGCGTCGGCGAGGTCCTGCTGCGGCGACTGCCCCGCCGGCAGGCCCGGCTTCGTGGCACCCGGATACTGCAGCAGCTTCTTCGCGAGCGGCGAGTGCTGCTCGGGGTAAGCCTGCATCGGCTGCACCTGGTTCGCGAGCGTGCGGCGGGCCTGCGCGAAGGTCGCCGCACCGGCGTAGTTCCAGCCGGTGAAGACATTCGCGAAGCCCTCGATCACCGACTGGTCGTAGGTCGGGATCGGCTGCCCCTGGGCGTCCTTTTTCACCGTGCCGTCGGGGTTGAGTTCCACGAGCCCGACGGTGAAGAGCTGCATCAGCTCGCGCGCGTAGTTCTCGTCGGGGCGGATGTTGCGCGCGGCGTCCGGCTTCTGGTTGCCGAGCATGTTGAGGTACACGCCCATCGCCGGGTGGAGGGTCACCTCCTCGACCAGCTTGCGGAAATCGCCGAAGGCGTTCCGCGCCAGCAGGTCGTAGTAATCGGAGAGCGCGTAGGGCATGTTCTGCAGGGTGCTCTGCTGCGAGACGACCATGATCTCGGAGAGCGCGAAAGCCACGCGCTGGCGCAGCTGGTCGGGACCCGCGATCGAGTTCCGGAACCAGATCTCCTGCCGGTCGGTGTTCAACGAGCCGATCATCTGGGCCGGATTCGTGAGCGTCGCGTAGGCGGCCTGCACGGTCGGCAGCTGAAGCGAGACCGTCGGATTCGCGACCTGCTCGTCGATCCACCGCGCGTACGCATTCGTCGAGTCGCCGAGGGAGATCAGGCGCGCGACCTCGGCCTCGGTCGGGCCGTAGGTCGCCTGAGTCAGGAACCGGAAGGCGTCGGTCTTGCCGATGGGCGGGGGCGGCGCCGGTGGCGGGACCACCACGCCCCCGCCGGAGCCACCGTCGGACCCTCCCCCTCCGCCGCCGCAGGCGGACAGGACGAGGACCACGGCGGCCAGCGCCGCGAATTGGACCGAGCGGGTGACGGGTCGAGCGGACGCCATTGCGAACTCCCCCAGCGCGTGATCGGCCCCAATGGCCGGCGCTCTGCCAAAGATAACGCGGTCAGGGCCGTTCGGTTGACCGGCGGGCGGCCGGCACCGGAATCTGTGAAGTCAGGGGGATTCGGGAAATCGGGGGCTGTCCCCTATTTGACGTTGAAGAACCTGAGGTCGCCCACGCCGGCCAGCGCCGGGTCGTCCTGCGCCGCGCCCGGCTCGCCGAGCCGCTCGGCCCAGGACCGGGCTTCGTCGAGGCACACGGCATATTCGCGTGCCCGGTCCGCTGCCGGCATTGCCGTCTCGTCGCAGCCCGATGCCTCGAGCGCCGTCTCCAGCGAGAACCGCGCGTGCTGTTCGCGGTATTCACGGTGGCTCCACAGGCCCGTGCCCGCGTCGAACGCGTAGAGCGGCAGGAAGCGGTATCCGCTGTCGGCGACGAACTCGACGGCGTCCACCACGAACGCCGCCTCGAGGTCGTCCATGGCGTAATGGAAGCCGACGCGGCACCAGCCGGGCTTGATGCCCTGGAAACCCTTGCGCACCCAGTCGCGGTAGAGCTCCGAGGTCGGTGCGTCGATGCCGAGCAGGCGATGACCGTACGGTCCGGCGCAGGAGCAGCCCGCACGCGACTGAATGCCGAACAGGTCGTTCAGCAGCACGGTAACGAACTTCGGGTGCAGGTAGCGTCCGCGCGGGTCGCGCAGGTTGAACGAGACGATCCCTATGCGGCGCCGTGCATCGGGGTTACCGAGGATCTCGATCCCCGGGTGCGCGTTCCAGCGCTCCATCGCACGCGACAGCAACTCCTGCTCGCGGGCTTCGATGCGCTCCACGCCGATCCGCGCCTTGAGCTCGATGGCGAGCGCGGCCTTCAAGGTCTGCAGCACGCCCGGCGTACCGGCCCGCTCGCGTTCCTCGACGTCGGCTATGAAATCCTGGTCGACCGGGCTCACGTAGGCGACCGTGCCACCCCCACCCACGCTCGGAGGCAGCTCGCGCGGATAGAGCCGCTCGTTGAACACCAGCACGCCGCTCGACCCCGGACCGCCGAGGAACTTGTGCGGCGAGAGGAAAACCGCGTCGATCGAGGCATCGCCGTCGCGGGGGTCGCACGGCGGGTTCATGTCGATCTCGACGTAGGGCGCGCTCGCCGCATAGTCGAAGCAGGCGCAGGCGTCGTGCGCGTGCAGCAGCCGCGCGATCTCGCGCACCGGTGTGCGCATGCCGGTCACGTTCGAGGCCGCAGAGAAGGAACCGATGCGGAGCCGCCCCCGGTACTCGGGCGCGCGCAGCAGGGACTCCAGGTGCTCGAGGTCCACGCTGCCGTCGTGCCCGAGGTTCACTTCGACGACGGTGGCGAGCCCCTGCCGCCAGGTCACCTCGTTCGAGTGGTGCTCGTAGGGCCCCACGAACACCACCGGCTGGTGCGCCTGCTGGTAGCGGCGGAACTCCTCGAACTTGTCTTCGCCCAGGAAGTCGCGCAGCTCGTCGCCGACGACGCGGCGGGTCGCCGGCGGGAGCGCAACGCCGAGGATCTGCTGCAGCTTGTCGATCGCACCCGTCGCGCCCGTGCCGCAGGCGACGATGCGGCCCTGCGGCCCGGCGTTGACCGCGCGCTTGATGGTCTGCTCCGCCTCGTGGAGGAGCCGGCTCATGCTGCGCCCGGTGAGGTCGTCCTCGGTGTGCGTGTTGGCGTACACGCGCTGCAGGGTCTGCAGGTAGCGCTCGACGAAGATCAGGCAGCGGCCCGAGGCGGTGTAGTCGCAGTACACCATGAGCCGCCGGCCGAAAGGCGTCTCGAAGGCCGAGTCGATCCCGACGATCTGGCGGCGGAGAAAATCGAAGCTGAAGTCGCGCATGGAGGGATTCTAATTCGGTGCCAGGCACCGAATTTCCGTCGCCGCCGGTCGCGCGGGCGGCAATGCCACGTAACTCCTTGTCCTGGCGTGCTTTTCTGCTTTTCTGAAATGCCGCTTCTGCGTATTTCGGCCCACCCGCCACGGCCTGACAATCGAGCCATCGGCCGGAGCAGCGGAGGCTCGCCATGACGCACAAACAGGTCCTGTTCCGTTCCGCGGCGCGCGAGAAGATCCTGCGCGGCACCACCCAGCTCGCCGAAGCCGTGCGCATCACCCTCGGGCCGAAGTCGAAGTCCGTGCTGATCCAGAAGAAGTGGGGCGCGCCGACCGTGTGCAACGACGGCGTCGCCATCGCCAAGGAGTTCGAGCTCAAGGATCCCGAGGAGAACCTCGGCGCGCAGATGCTGCGCCAGGCGGCGGAGAAGACCGGCGACATCGTCGGCGACGGCACCAGCACCTCGACCATCCTCGCGCACGCGATCTTCGGCGACGGCGTACGCAACGTGACGGCCGGGGCGAGCGCCATCGACCTGAAGCGCGGCCTCGACCGCGGTCTCGCGACGGCGGTGGCAGCGCTGAAGGACATGTCGCGCAAGGTCAGCACGCGCCTCGAGAAGGCGCAGGTCGCCACGATCTCGGCGCACAACGACCCCGTCATCGGTGAGCTCGTCGCCGACGCGATGGAGAAGGTCGGCGGCGAAGGCGTGATCACGGTGGAGGAATCGAAGACGACCGAGACGGTCCTCGAGGTCGTCGAGGGCATGCAGTTCGACCGTGGCTACACCTCGCCCTACTTCATCACCGACCCCGAGAAGATGGAGGCCGTGCTCGAGGATCCATACGTGCTGCTCACCGACCGCAAGGTGAACCTGCTCAAGGACCTGATCCCGCTGCTCGAGCAGGTGGCGAAGTCCGGACGGCCGATCCTGTTCGTCGCGGAGGACTTCGAGGGCGAGGCGCTCGCGACCCTCATCGTCAACCAGATCCGCGGCGTGCTGAAGAGCTGTGCCGTCAAGGCCCCGGGCTTCGGCGATCGGCGCAAGGCGATGCTCACCGACATGTCTGTGCTCACGGGTGGGCAGCTGGTGTCCGAGGAACTGGGCCTAAAGCTCGAGGACGTGCAGCTCGCTCAGCTCGGCCGCGCGAAACGCGTGGTGGTCGACAAGGACAACACCACGATCATCGGCGGTGCGGGCGAGCGCAAGGCGATCGACGGGCGCATGGCGCAGATCCGTCGCGAGATCGAGAAGACGACCAGCGACTACGACAAGGAGAAGCTCGAGGAGCGGCTCGCGAAGCTCGCGGGCGGCGTGGCGGTGATCCGGGTCGGCGCGCCGTCCGAGTCGGAGATGAAGGCGAAGAAGGACGCACTCGACGACGCCATCAGCGCGACCAAGGCCGCGGTGGCCGAGGGTATCGTGCCGGGCGGCGGGCTGGCGCTCATCCGCTGCGTGGACGCGGTGGCGAAGCTCGAGGCTGGGGCCGAGGGCGACGAGCGCACCGGCATCGCGGTACTCAAGCGCGCGCTCGAGTCGCCGGCGCGGCAGATCGCGGAGAACTCGGCTGTGGACGGCGGCGTCGTTGTGCACCGCATGCTGACCAGCACCGGGCCGGTCGGCTTCGACGCCGCGAAAAAGGAATACGTGGACCTCTTTGATGCCGGCATCGTCGACCCGACCAAGGTCGTGCGAGTCGCGCTCGAGAACGCGGTCTCGGTCGCGAGCGTGCTGCTGCTCACCGAGGCGACGATGACCGAGATTCCCGGGAAAGAGAAGCCGCTGCCCGGCGAGCCGCCCGAGATGTGAAATGGGAAATAGGGGAATGTCCCCTGTTCTCGCCCGGACCGCGGTCTATGATCGAATTGACCGGCCGCGTGGCCCAACCCCACCGGAGGACTGACATGTCGCACCATCCGTCCATTCCCCATGTCGGCGCGCAGGATCCCGAGCTTCGCAATTCCCCGATCGCCGAGGAAGAAGACGAGGACACCGACGTCATCCGCCAGCAGGTCCCCGGCGAGCCGGTGTGCTACTTCAATGGCTCCGAGTACCGCAACGGCACTTACGTCGTGAGCGGCACCCGGCTGTTGCAGTGCAGTTACGGAATCTGGATTGAGTCGGCGGCTAACGACCCGCGGAATCTCTGACGACCTTCGCCCGCGCGGCCACTTCGGTGGGTCTCGGGGCCCGCCGGGTGCCCTGTTGGAGTGCCATCGAATTCGCGTAAGCTTCGGTACACAGGTGTGGGAATCCGTGTGTTTGGGAGGTACGTTGCAATGGACATCGGTGGTCGCCGTCAGAGCAGCAACATCGAAGACCGCCGCGGCATGCGGCCGGTGCGCACGGGCATCGGGCTCAGCCTGGGAGGCGTGCTGTTTCTGGTCGTTCTGAGCCTGCTCGGCATCAACCCGCTGCCGTTCCTCGGCGTGGCCACGAAGGCACCCGAGGTCCAGATGCAGGAGTCAGAGCAGCCATACCAGGAGAGCGCGCAGGAAGCGAAGCTGCGCGAGATGACGGCCGTGGTGCTCGCGGACACCGAGGATACCTGGAGCGAGATCCTGCCGAAGTACGGCGTCGAGTACGTGGACCCGACGCTGGTGCTCTTCAGCGGCGCGGTGCAGTCAGCCTGTGGCATGGCGCAGTCGGCGATGGGGCCGTTCTACTGCCCGCTCGACCAGAAGGTCTACATCGACATGTCGTTCTACGACGAACTGTCGTCGCGGTTCGGCGCGCCGGGCGATTTCGCGCAGGCCTACGTGGTCGCCCACGAGGTTGGTCATCACGTGCAGAACCTGATGGGCATCGCGAAGCAGGTGAATGAGGCGCAGCAGCGCGCGGGCAAGGCCGAGGCCAACGCGCTGTCGGTGCGCATGGAGCTGCAGGCGGACTGCTTCGCCGGCGTGTGGGCGAAGAACGCCGCCCAGTCACGGCACCTCCTCGAGGCGGGCGACGTGGAGGAAGGGCTGCGCGCGGCGAGCGCGATCGGTGACGACCGGCTGCAGAAGCAGGCACAGGGCTACGTCGTGCCCGACGCGTTCACGCACGGGAGTTCGGAGCAGCGCGTGCGCTGGTTCCGCCGCGGGCTCGAGGCTGGCACGCCGGAGGCCTGCGACACCTTCGCCGCGCAGGAGCTGTGAGGGGAATTCGGTGCCAGGCACCGATTTTTCGGAAAATCGGTGCCTGGCACCGAATTCCCCTCAGAACCGGATCCCGCCCCCCGCGTATCCCGTGAGCTCGAGATATCCGCGGCCGGCGGCGTTCCCGTCGTGCCCCAGGAGCCGCACCGGTCCCTCCCAATAGATCGTGCCGGTGCTCGCGCGCGAATCGAGCTCGGCATCGTCCATCAGCGGCTCGACGCGATACGTGCGATCGCCAACGCGCACCTGCCACTCGACCGGATATGTGGCCCCGGTCCGTGGCGACTGCCACCTGCGGCCCGGGGTCCACTCGACCTCATCAGGCGCAAAGGTCTGCACGCGCCCGTCCGCGGACCGCAGCGTCGCGGCGGACCAGAGCCGGCCGCCCTGCCGGTCGCGCATCCGGAACCCCATCAGCGCGCCGCCGTCGTCGAGATTGATGCCCATCCAGTCCCAGCCTGATGCCGACTCGCCGAGGATGTCGCTCGACCACTCGTGATCGAACCAGGCCTCGCCATTCACGCGTCGCTCGCGGCCGTCGACGGTGACCACGCCGCTCACCGCCAGGTGCGGCAGGCTGTAGTAGTAACTGGCGGACAGCGGGCCCGGCCCCTTGCGCGAGTAGCCGCGATCGCCCTGGAGCAGCGGCGCCTGAGTGGCCCGCAGGTCCAGCTTCATGCGGAAGTCGTCGCCGTTCACGACCGCGCGGTAGACCTCGCCGTCCCGGCGTAGCGTCCAGTCGTCGAGACGCAGGTCCACGCCTCCCTCGCGTGCGAAGGCGAGATCGAAGCCCTCGCGCGCCGAACGCTCGGCGTGGCGCAGTCGCCCGTGTCGCGGCTCGGCCAGCGCGGCGTGACCGAACAGGATCTGCTTCGGTGCGAACCGGCTCGGGTTCGACTCGGCAAACCCGGGGCGCACGCGGAAGAACGTGACCTGGAAACCGAGCGGCTCGCCACCATCGTCATCGATCCAGCCGGTGACGTACCACCACTCGATGCGATGGTCCGGATGCGAACCCTCGTCGCGCGGCAAGACGATCTCGGCACCCGGCAGGACCTCGGGATAGGCGACCGCGGCCCGCGCCGACCCGGCCAGTGCCACCGCGATCAGCAGCGCCAGGAAACAGGGGAATGTCCCCAATTTTTTCACCAGTCCTCCTTGACCGCGCGCACCACGTCGGCGCCCATGGCCTGCCGGCCGCTCAGCACGGCCGTGACGGCCGAGGCGGCCACGAGCACCACGCTCAGGACCCCGAGCAGCAGCCATGGCACGTGTACGTCCATGGTCCAGTGGAACGACTGCCGGTTCACGACGTAGACGAGGACGAGGCTCACGAGCCCGCCCACGACGAGTCCCACCGCGACGCCCAGCCCGCCGAGGGCTGCGCCCTCGAACGCGAGCATGCGCCCGACCTCGCCGCGCGTGACGCCGAGGTACCGCAGCATGCCGAACTCGCCGCGCCGCGCGAGCACCTGTGAGCTCGTGCTGGCACTGATGCCGAACAGTCCGATCAGCACCGCTACCGCCTCGAGGAGGTAGGTCACCGCGAACGTCCGGTCGAAGAGACCGAGCGACAACCGGCGGATCTCGCGCGGGACGGCGATCTCGTACTGTCCGCCCCGCTGCAGGGCCGCGCGCACCCGGCCGGACACGTCGTCCACCGACTCCCCGGCCTCGAGCCACAGCGCCGCGGTCGTCGCGCGCGTGTCGCCCGTGTACTCGACGAACGTGTCGCGCGGAATGACGACGGCGCCTCCGGGACGTTCGTAGTCACGCCACACGCCCTTCACGACGATGGACACGCTGCGTCCGCCGAGCGGCAAATCTAACCTGGAGCCGACGTCGAGGCCGCGCAGGTCGTGCGCCGCTTCCGATATCCAGCCTGGCACGGTCCCCGGCGGAACCGACGCGTCATCGTGGCGTCGCAGCGGCAGGACGTCCGGCGCCGACTTCGCGTCGATGGGACGCGCGATCACGGTGAGCGGCAGCCCGCCTCCCGGCATCGACACGTCCTGGAAGCGAACGAAGTCGACGCCGCGCACGCCGGGCAGGCCGGCCAGCACCCGCTGCGCGTCCTCGTCGAGGTAACTCGTGAGGCCCGAGCCTCCGGCGCGCACGTAGAGGTCCGCGTAGAGGATTCGCTGCATCCACGCGTCGAGCGACAGGCGGAACGAATACACCATGATGGCCATCGCGACCATCAGGCTGAAGCTCACCAGCACGGCCGCGACACTCACCGTCGAGCGGCGCGCCGTGCCGCGCAAGTGCGCGGTCGCGACCTGCCACCATGCGGGCCCATCGGGCGGCAGTCGTCGGAACACGAACTGCGAGACCGACGGCGTGAGGAACACCGCGCCGAGGATCAGGCACGCGATCGACGCGTAACCCGGCAGCGCGACGCCATCGGGCGCCGGCAGGAACAAGGCCCCGACCGCCGCCACAAGAAACCCCAGCGCGACGTAGCCGTGCCGCCGCGCGACGACCGGTGTCTCGTCGCCGGCCTTGAGTGCCGCGGCCGCCGGGACCGACGCGGCCTCATGGGCCGGGCCGAGCGTCGCCACGACCGCTGCGCCGATGCCGAGCGACAGGAAGACCAGCGTCTCAACCGCGCTGACTTCGAGCTCGGGCGCAAGGCCCCGGAAGTAGCCGGCCCCGAGATCCGCGCCGAACGCGGCGAGCCCCGCGCGTGCAACGACGATCCCGACGAGGACGCCCAGTGCCGAACCGAGCGTGCCGACGATCGCGCCCGACAGCAGTGACGCGCCGATCTGTTCGCGGACGGTGAGACCCATTGCGTGCAGCAAGGCGATCTCGCGACGGCGGCGCGCGACCGCGAGCGACTGCGTGGCGTAGACCAGGAACGCCCCGGTGAAAAGCGCCACGAGCGCGAGCGCGGTGAGATTGGAGCGGTAGGCGCGCGACAGGCGAACTGCATCGTCGCTCGCTTCGCCCGGTGTCGTAAGCTCGACGCCCGGCGGCAGGATCGCCTCGATGGCTGCGCGCACGGCCTGCGGATCGGCACCGGACTCGAGTCGAAGATCGATGCGGTCGAGGTGACCCAGGCGGTCGAGGCGCCATTGCGCCGTGCCGATGTCGAGCATGCCGAGCGGCTGACGGTACTCGCCCGGCGGCAGGAGGCCCGCGACCTCGAGCGTGACCACGTCGAGCGCCACCTGGATGCGGAACTCGTCACCGACCTCGAGGCTGTAGCGCTGCGCCGCCGACGGACTGAGCCACACGGAGTTCTCGGCGAGGAGTCCGCCGCCCGTCGAGCCGGTCGCGCCCGCTGCGGCCACCGCCGGCTGCAGTTGCCAGGCGCGGAACGGATCGATGCCGACGAGCCTGAGCGGTGTGTCCCGGCCCGGGATCCGCGCCAGCGCCTCGATCACGGGACTCGCGACCGCCACGCCCGGCACCCTCGCGATGCGTGGATAGAGGTCCTCGTCGAACCCTTGCCCGGGCGCGCGCACCGCGAGGTCGGCCATGCCGAAGAGGCTGCGCGAGGCCAGTTCGACTTCGTCGGCCGCCACGCGATTGATGAGGTAGACGGAGTAGCCGAGCGCGACGCCGAGCGCGATGGCGACGATCGCCACGAGCGTGCGACCGGGTCCCTGGCGGAGCGGCCCGAACGCGGCGGCGTCGAGCAGCGCGAGTCGGGCTCGAAGCGGGGTCGCGGATGCGTTCACTCGTGCGGTCGCGGGCCGGGCCGCTCGCGCAGCCCGTCGCGCGTGAGCTCGTAGATGCGATCGGTCGTGGCGGCGGCGGTCGCGGAGTGCGTGACAAGCACGCCGGCGGCCCGGTCGCGCTTGATCTGCGCGCGCAGCACCTCGAGGATCACGGCCGCGTTGTCCGGGTCCAGGTTGCCGGTCGGCTCGTCCGCCAGCACGAGCGCCGGCCGGTGCGCGAGCGCGCGCGCCACGGCCACCCGCTGCATCTCACCGCCCGAGAGCTCACGCGGCAGGCTCGACGCCCGCGACGCGAGACCGACGGACTCGAGGAGTTCGGCCACGCGCCGCTCCGACTCCGGGCCGGCGCGACCATTCAGCGCGAGCGGCAGCGCAACGTTTCGCGCGAGGCTCAGGTGCGGCAGGAGGTGGAAGGCCTGGAACACGAAGCCCATGCGCGAGCGCCGCACGAGCGTGCGTTCGTCCTCGCTGAGGCTCGCGAGGTCGCGGCCTTCGAGACGCACCTCGCCGCCGTCCGGCACGTCGAGGCCGGCGACGAGATTGAGCAGCGTGGACTTGCCGACGCCGGACTCGCCGACGATGGCCACGTACTCCCCGGGACGCACGGTGAGCGACAGGCCGTCGAGGATGCGGCGGCCGGCGGGACCGCCGAAGGACTTGGTCAGGTTGGCGACTTCGAGCATGGCTGAATAATAGGGGACATTCCCTTATTTCCACGTTCGAGAAAGGGGACATTCTGGATCACCGGTCCGAGCGTCGGAAATCCAGACCATGTCCCCCGCACCAGGCAGCGCCGAAGAACTGGACGCCTTCGCCAGGCTCCAGGCTCGGCTGCCCGCGCTGTTCCGGCGGGTCTTCTCGGACCCCGCGGCGCCGCGCACCGTCGTCGTCGTCCCCGGACTCAGCATGGACCCCGACGTCCTGGCGAAGGTTCTGGGCGGCCTGCACTACGAGGAGCGCCAGCTCGCAATGCTGATGCTGCTCCGGCTGCCCAGCACGCGCATCGTGTTCGTGACGAGCACGCCGCTCGAGCACGCGATCGTCGACTACTACCTCGGCCTGCTGCGTGGCGTCGCGCCGGAGTCGGCACGGCGGCGCCTCGTGCTGCTTTGTGCGAGCGATGCCTCGCCCACGACGCTCACGCAGAAGATCCTCGATCGCCCTAGACTGCTCGAACGCATCCGCAGCGCCATGGGCGACCCCGGGGACGCGCACCTCTCATGCTTCAACGTCACGCCCTGTGAACGGACGCTGGCCGTGCGCCTCGGCATCCCGCTCTACGGCTGCGACCCCGCGCTCGGCCGGCTCGGCGGCAAGAGCGGCAGCCGCGCCGCGTTCCGCGAGGCCGGCGTCCCGCTGCCGGACGGCGCCGAGGATCTCGCAAGCGTCGCGGACCTCGTCGACGCATTGGCGGGGCTCAAGGTGCGACGTCCCGCGCTCGAGCGCGCCGTCGTGAAGCTGAACGACGGCTTCTCCGGGGAAGGCAACGCCGTCTTCTCGTTCGCGGGCTGCCCGGCGGACGACGCGCGACGCTGGATCGAGGCTCACCTGCCGCTCAACCTCGCCTTCGAGGCGCGCGACATGCGCTGGGATCTCTACGCGGCCAAGCTCGCGGGGATGGGCGGCATCGTCGAGGAGTGGATTTCGGGCTCGGGCGCGCGTTCACCGTCGGTGCAACTGCGCATCACGCCGGTCGGCGGGCTCGAGGTCATCTCGACCCACGACCAGATCCTCGGCGGCCCTTCGGGACAGATCTTCCAGGCGTGCACCTTCCCGGCGGATGCCACCTATGCGCGAGACATCACGTCACTCGCGCTCGGAGTCGGCGAGGTGCTGAAGACGAAAGGCGTGCTCGGACGGTTCGGCGTCGACTTCGTGTCGGTGCCCGGCGAGTCAGGGTGGCGTCACCACGCCATCGAGATCAACCTGCGCAAAGGCGGCACCACGCACACCTTCCAGATGCTGCAGTTCCTCACACAGGGGCAATACGACCCGGAGCGTGCGCAGTTCGTGACGCCGTCCGGCGAGACGCGCTGCTACTACGCGACCGACAACCTGGTGAACGCGCAGTACCGTCGGCTGACGCCCGACGACCTCGTCGAGGTGACCGACCGCCACGACCTGCACTTCGAAGCGACGCGGGATCGCGGCGTGGTATTCAACCTGATCGGCGCGATGTCGGAGTTCGGCAAGCTGGGACTCGTGGCGATCGACGCGGACCGGGAACGCGCTCTCGCGCTATTCCGCAGCACGGTCCAGGTGCTGGATGAGGAAGCGGCGCGGGGTTAGGCGGCGCGGGGCGTAATTTCTTCGAGGCGCTTGCCTAGCCTGCGCTTTTCTTCCATCAGGTCGTAGGCGACCTGCAGCCCCAGGAAGAAGCCTTCGTGGAGACCGAAGTAGCGCGCGAGTCGCAGATCGGTATCCGCGGACACGGCGCGCTTGCCGTGCACGAGTTCGTTGACGCGACGAGGCGACACCTTCAGCGCACGCGCCAGTGCGTTCTGGCTGAGCCCAATCGGCCTCATCAGGTCCTCGAGCAGGATCTCTCCAGGATGAGGATTCGGAATCCACTCCGGATTCTGGCGCTTACGAGTGGTAGTCGACGATCTCGACATCGGCAGGCCCTCGATCGGTCCAGCGGAAGCAGATTCTCCATTGATCGGTGACCCGGATACTGAACTGGCCGGATCGATCGCCACGCAGCGCCTCGAGCCGATTGCCGCGGAATACAGCGATCTCGCCGAGACTCGCAACCTCGTTCAGCTGGCGCAGCTTTCGCAGTGCAGTGCCCTGAATCCACGGAGGCAGCCGCCGGCTGCGCTCGCCACTCCAGATTCGCTCGGTCTCACGGCAGTGGAATCCGACGATCACCGGCCGTCCCCCGCCTTATAACGCGCGACGTTATATGACGCAAGACGTCATATCCGGGCCAAAGCCTCGAGGACGCAGGATCCCCGTGCGCGACCAGGGACACCAGTCAAAATTCGAACGTGAACGCCGAGAAACTTGCCCTGGGGACGTGCAAGTCTGAACACCCGCGCTGCAGAGCTCGCGGGGAAGGACCTCCGACGACCGAGCGAGCGTCAGCGGCGCGACTTCTTCCTGACCGCTGCCTTCTTTGGTGACTTCTTCGCCGCCACTTTTCTGGCCGGGGCTGTCGCCTTCCTGGGCCGTGCCGGGGCCTTCTTCCTGGCGGCCGGCTTCGCGGCACGCTTCGCCGCAGGCTTCGCGGACACCTTCCGGACCGCCCCCTTCATCCGCTTCTCGATCGCCGAGCCGAGTTCCGCCGGCGAGCGCACGGTCGTGACGCGCGCGGCCTCGAGCGCCGCGAACTTGTCGGCCGCCGTGCCCTTGCCACCGGAGATGACCGCGCCGGCGTGACCCATGCGCTTGCCCGGCGGCGCCGTGACGCCCGCGATGTAGGCGACGACGGGCTTCGACACGTGCCTGCGGATGAACTCCGCGCCGGCCTCCTCGTCGCTGCCGCCGATCTCGCCGACCATGATGATGCCTTCGGTCTGCGGGTCGCGCTCGAACAGCTCGAGCACGTCGATGAAGTTCATGCCGCGCACCGGGTCGCCGCCGATGCCGACGCACGTGCTCTGGCCGAGTCCGTTGTTCGTGGTCTGGAACACGGCTTCATAGGTGAGCGTGCCCGAACGCGAGACGATGCCGATTCGGCCCTTCTTGTGGATGAAGCCCGGCATGATGCCGATCTTGCACTCGCCCGGCGTGATGACGCCCGGGCAGTTCGGGCCCACGAGCCGCGACTTCGAGTCGCGCAGCGCCGCTTTCACCTTGACCATGTCGTTCACCGGGATCCCTTCGGTGATGCACACGATGAGCTCGATGCCGGCATCCGCCGCCTCGATGATCGCATCCGCCGCGAAGGCCGCGGGCACGTAGATCATCGTCGCGTTCGCTTCCGTCTTCGCGACCGCGTCGCGCACCGTGTCGAACACGGGGAGGCCGAGGTGCTTCTCGCCACCCCGCCCCGGCGTGACACCGCCGACCAGCTTCGTGCCGTAGTCGAGGCACTGCTCGGAGTGGAAAGTGCCCTGCTTGCCGGTGAAGCCCTGGCAGATGACGCGCGTG
>Ga0114939_10002419_pt1 | contig 13815 bp, 17 predicted proteins | sample AshMeaCrysSpring_FD_87196 | JGI IMG/M metagenome (GOLD analysis project Ga0114939, IMG submission 87196) | Groundwater microbial communities from Big Spring, Nevada to study Microbial Dark Matter (Phase II) - Ash Meadows Crystal Spring | ecosystem: Environmental > Aquatic > Deep subsurface >... | reverse complement strand
TGCTATTGATGCGTATTCGACTCAGTTGTTACCTAATGAGTAGGTGATAGAGGCAGGTTTTCTGTGTTATTTGTAGCTCATTATGCTCCAGTGGGTTTTCCTACTGGGGTTTTTGTTTGTAGGGTTTCCTTACATCTTGCACCATTCGAGTGGAACCGTAGGGTGGGCACTGCTTATTACACCCTCAAATAGTTATTTTACGTTGTATGACAGTGCCCACCCTACAAAATTCTTTGTCGGTGGTGGGGAACAGTGTTCCCTAGGAAAGGTCGCCCTTAGTTATATTTGTGACGTTTATTAGATATATTTTTTTACATTTGTTTTACTTAACTACCTAAATAACTGATATTCGTTGGTTTTACTGGTTTTACTTAAGTAAATAGACGTACCTGAAAAAGTACCCTCAAGGGTAATGTCCCCTATGTAGTTTTTTGTTTAAAGTTTATGTAATCAATAGTCGCATCAGCCAAGGGTAGTTGAGCAGGAATTGAATTAACCTTACGACTGCTCCCACAAGCTATATAAATAAAAAGCTTCAAAATGACTTTTCGCGACTTTTTGTGGGTAAGGAGTGTTGATATATACCTTTTTTCACACTTTGAGCTAACAAGGAGAACGGCTATGTCCGTTGAAGTAGATTTTACTCAATGGGGAACTATAAGCCTCGCCGCTGGTGCTGAGACATGGTGGTGGTTCACTTGGATCTTTGACGCTAACCACTGGCAAATGATGAGTGTATCTCCTGACAACTGGCCTGCAAGCATTTGGATCGTCGAGCAGTGGGCGGAAACACTTCCTGATGGTCGTGGTGGTGGTTATACAAGACTCTGGTGTCACTTCAAAAACAACGGCAGCACACCAGTATCGTTCAGACCCAGAGTTATTGTCGCACCAAGTCGGTATTAAGGAGAAAATACCATGAAATACCACCTAGTCTATGATGAGCAAGGCAACATCATTTCGGTAGGACACCTGGATATGCCTGTGCCGCAAGCTTTAGACGCTATGGCTCCCAACTTCGGACCTATGGCAATGGCAGGTCAATCTGTAGCCGAGATTGAAGTTCCAGAAGAGTACGCCAAGTTAGATATGGCAGAAATGATTTCGCTGTTGCGGGTCAGTGTTCCTACCTCACAACAGCCAACATTGATGTTGAAGAACCAATGAGGCGCTTGCGGTTACTAATTGTTGCTCAGTAAAGCGATCACTTAATCTAGGGTTGTCCAATAGTATCGGACAACCCCAATTATTTTCAATAACCGTAGGGTGGGCACTGCCATACAACGTAAAATAACTATTTGAGGGTGTAATAACATGATGTTCACTAGGTTTACATTCATTTGCTGTAAAACACAGTAAAACCACTGTTGTCAAAGTGACAACTAAATAATGCACAGTTGACAACTAATCCTGACGTTTGCGTTGGCGCTTTCTTGCCCAGATTTCTCTCAGATGAGCCGGTTCATTTTCAAACTGCGTCCACAGAGCATGAATTTCTGCCAGTCTCCGCTTGTCAGCCTCTGACGGTTCCCGACGATGCTCTCCTTGAGAAAACCAGTGAGCTACCGTACTTTTAGAGCGTCCGCACAACTCGGCAAGTTCTTCATAGTTAACAGCCCAACGTTTCAGGAACTCTTCCGGTTCCATCTGTTTTGCAACCTTAGCCTTGTACATCTCGAACAATTCCCAGTGTCTTTTAGTAGGCGTATCGGGTGCAAACATAGTGACAATATGCATAATGCACGGGTGACAACATAATTGATGATACTGGAAAATAATCATTAGTTAAATTCGTACTATCCCAACCCTGATGCTCCATCGCGGCATATATGCTATAGATAGCTACTCCTACTAGGATCTGGGACAACTGCGTAAGTCAGAAGCACTCGCAGAAGCAGTACAGCGCGGCTTGCTCACACCACTACCTGCATGAGTAACCTTTCTGAAGCTATCCGCCAACGAGTCAGGGAACGGGCTGCTTTTCGTTGCGAATATTGTTTGAGCCACCAAGATTATGTCATGGGCTTTCTGCAAGTTGACCATGTACAACCTGTAGCCAAAGGTGGTGCAGATACGGAAGATAATTTTTGTTTAGCTTGTGAATTATGTAACCAGTATAAGTGGACAAAAACAGCAGCAACAGACCCTGAAAGTGGGGAAACTGTGTCTTTATTTAATCCTCGACAGCAAAGGTGGCAAGAGCATTTTACTTGGAGTGCAGATGGCACGGAAATTGTAGGTGTGACTGCTTGCGGTCGTGCTACAGTAATTGCACTGAGATTAAACAGCAGTTTGGCTGTAACTGTGGGACGCAACTGGGTTAGGGCTGGTTGGCATCCTCCGACAATAGAATGATTGCTATATCCTGAAAGCTGCAGCCCTTCTCGCACCCTCCCCACATATCCTATCCCTGTTACATTGAGATTATCGGCTTAACATTCGTCATCCCCGCAAAAATTACCCATGCCATACAGTCAATTTACTTTAGAGAGCATTGAAACAACCTTTGGGATAAATCTGCGAGAAGAGCAAGATATTTTTTCCCCTGTACAAGAAGTAGAATACAGTGATTTTTTAGCACAAGCACTGCGAGAGTATGTGCCTTTAGCACTGGCTATCAGTACGGAGAAAGCACGCTCTGAATTGATTGTTGCACCTATTTTAGTTGAATTAAAAAAACAATTACAAAATCAAATCAGCTTATTTTCCGGTAGAGAGTTTAATGTTGATGTATCTAAAGGATTAAGTGGCTTTTGTGACTTTCTTATTAGTCGTTCACCGGAACAAATATTGATAAAAGCTCCTGTTATAGCTATTGTTGAAGCTAAGAATGATAATATTCAATCTGGTTTAGGGCAGTGTATAGCTGAAATGATAGCGGCTCAGTTGTTTAACCAACAAAAAGGTAATGAAATTAAAACAATTTATGGAGTGATTACAACAGGAACTAACTGGAAGTTTCTTCGTTTAAGAGAGCAAACAGTTGAAATCGATTTAAATGAGTATTTCTTAGTTAATCTTAATAAAATCCTGGGAATTTTAAAAAGCGCTATTGAAAATCATAATTAAGGAATTCGCTGTTGGGAAGCAATTGGTAAAACCGTCTCCGCATTTTCATCAGATTCATCTAGTTCTCAAGATAGTATTACTTATCTTGGAAGACAAACAATATCTAGTTAAAAACTTGCCAAATCATCTCCACCCTCGGAAATAACTTGTCGCGCTATAAAAATGGAGCTAAGCGGATTCGAACCGCTGACCCCTACAATGCCATTGTAGTGCTCTACCAACTGAGCTATAACCCCGTAAGCCCATTGTTAAATATAGCTTAAGATTTGGTAGATTGTCAAGCAATCTCTTCTAAAGTTATGAAACATTTCTGAGCAGAGTTAGGATACCGCCATTAAATAGCTCATGCAGTGACCCATTAAGAAATATACAACCAACATTCCCGCAGCAGCCAGCGCTACCAAAGTACCAGCCAACATCAGAGAGAACTCCCGATGCTCAAAAGCTTGCTCCATCAGGTGTAGCGACCATGCCACCAGGGCAACGTCAAATACTAAAATTGGTATCAACATATTTTCTAAAATTTTTTAATTCTTTTTAACTAATCGTAACATAAAATTTTCCAGCTGACGGTAACAAACTTGATGTTCTGGTTTGTGATATCATTAGTCTTTTTGATAGCTACATTTCAGAATTCTATGGGCTTCTCGGCATCACTGACCTATACGCACGGTCACCTGATGTTTCTGGAGATAGTTCTTGATTTGCGCCACGCTTAATTGCCCATAATGTAACAAAGACGCCAACAGCGCCGCTTCGGCTTTGCCTTCAGTCAGAGCGTCATAGATATGGTCGCAGTTACCGGCACCACCAGAAGCAATCACAGGAATTTTTACTGCTTCAGCGATGGCGCGAGTTAATTCTAAGTCGTAACCCGCCCTGGTGCCATCCGCATCCATACTAGTTACCAACAACTCTCCCGCACCGCGCTCTTGAGCTTCCTGTGCCCAGAGTAAGGCATCTTTACCCGTGTTTTCCCTGCCGCCACGAACATAAACATCCCAGCCTGGATTGGTGGGGTCTTGCCGTCGCCGTGCGTCAATGGCTATTACTATACATTGGTTGCCAAAGCGATCGCTGGCACGGTTAATCAACTCAGGATCGCGCACAGCCGATGAATTGATGCTTACTTTATCTGCTCCCGCTCTTAACAAATTTTTAATTTGTTCTAAGGATTGAATCCCACCACCGACAGTCAGGGGAATAAACACCTGCTCAGCGGTACGGTACACTACATCAATAATGATGTCCCGGTCTTCATGAGTCGCTGTAATATCCAGAAACACTAACTCATCTGCACCCGCTTGATTGTAAACCTGGGCTAACTCGACTGGATCGCCTGCATCCCGCAGATCCACAAAGTTAACACCCTTAACCACTCGTCCCGCCTTCACATCCAGACAGGGTAAAATTCTCTTAGCCAGCATTATTTTTATCGGCGTCGCAGATTAATTGCTCAGATTCTTAATTTTAAATGGGCAATGAAACAAAAGTATAACAATCTATCCCCAGGAATAGAAGAAATTGGGTAATGGGAAAATAGGGGCAAGCAAGAAAACTCATAACTCAAAACTCATCAGCCCCCATTTAAAATGGTCAGGGAACCCCCACCCCTACAAAACTCAGGACTTAACCTATGGCGATTATCTCTTCCAAAAAACAGCCACCCGAACCAGGTGGGGAACCTCCCAAACCACCCAGAAAGTCGCGGCAAATTCCCAAACCTCCGCCAAGTCAAGATTTGTTGCTTCCTCAAGCGACACCGGAAGAACAAGATAAGCAAGAAGAAAGTATTCGACCCCATAGATTTGCTGATTATATTGGGCAGAAAGACTTGAAAGGTGTGCTGGAAATTGCCATCCAAGCTGCCAAGTCCAGGGGTGAAGCGTTAGATCACTTGCTGCTTTATGGTCCTCCAGGGTTGGGGAAGACCACTATGGCAATGATACTGGCTGCCGAGATGGAGGTAGATTGCAAAATAACCAGTGCCCCAGCCCTAGAACGTCCCCGTGATATTGTTGGGTTGCTGGTGAATTTAAAGCCTGGGGATATTTTATTTGTTGATGAAATTCATCGCTTGTCGCGGATGACTGAGGAAATTCTGTATCCGGCGATGGAGGATTATCGTCTGGATATTACCATAGGCAAGGGTTCCAGCGCTCGGACTCGCAGTTTACCTCTGTCTAAGTTTACCTTGGTGGGCGCAACAACAAGGGTGGGTGCCCTGACCTCTCCCCTGCGCGATCGCTTTGGTTTAATTCAAAGATTACGATTTTATCAAGTTGACGAATTAACTCAAATTGTTCTGCGGACTGCCCAATTACTGCAAACTGCAATTACACAAGATGGTGCCCAAGAAGTTGCTCGTCGGTCACGAGGTACGCCGCGCATAGCAAATAGATTACTCAAGCGAGTACGTGATTTTGCTGAAGTGAAAAAAGTGGAAGAGATTAACCAAAGCATTGCAGCCGATGCATTAGAACTATTTCAGGTTGACCCCTGCGGCTTAGATTGGACAGACAGACAAATGCTGAGTGTAATTATTGAACACTTTAACGGTGGTCCAGTGGGGTTAGAAACCATTGCAGCAGCAACGGGGGAGGACACACAAACTATCGAAGAAGTCTATGAACCATATTTAATGCAGATTGGTTACTTGCACCGCACCCCTCGCGGTCGTGTAGCGACACCAACAGCTTACAAGCATTTGGGGTTGAAGATGCCAAATGAACAATTATCTTTACCGTTGCAACAGTAGTAAAAGGATGATGGATGAGGAATTAGGGAAGAATCTCTTTTCTATTCCTCATTCCCCAGTCCCTGAACTGTAGTTGTGGGAAAAAGCAACAGAACCACTTTAATTTATGATTCTCAAATTAAATTATCAATAATTATTAAAATTTGAGGTAAGATTTATGACCCAAGAACTCATAGATTTAAGAACCTGCATTCTAGAAGCACGCTATGACGATGCTTTGGCAATTATTGATGAACTAGAGGGAATGAGTAAACAAGCAACGCTGCGAGCTATTGAATCTTTTTTAGTCAGATTGTTAGTTCATCTCATCAAAAACCAAATTGAACAGCGGTTAACTACTTCTTGGGCAGCTTCAATTTCTGATTCGTTACGCCAAATAAAAAAGCTGAATCTCAAAGATAACAAAACATCGTACTATATAAATTTTGATGAATGGCAGCCGTTTTTAGAAGAAGCAATTGAAGCCGCAATTAATCCGGCAAGCGTGGAAGTATTAAATGGAAAATTAAAGCCTCCTCAACTCTCAGACATGGTGGATAGAACACAAGTAATGATGATAGCTCAGAAATTGCTGAATTTAACTTACAAGCATACAGCTAAAGATTTACCTGCCATTGTTAATACTAACTTAGGTGAATTGGCAGGTGGTTTAGATTGGCTAGAAACTAGAGAATGAGAAGAAGATAGAAGATAGAATACCCCATGCAAAACTGCCAGGACTTTAATAGTTTCTTTTACAATGGTAGCGTCAACCAAAAAGTTGAACCGCTACCGACGTGACTGTTGACTCCAATTTCACCTCCGTGGGCTGTGATGATTTGACGACATAAATACAGTCCAAAACCTAACCCAGGTGTGTAACGGGAACGGGAACCACGTGCATAGAGTTCAAACAGGCGATCGCATTGATTTGCCGGTATACCCACACCGTTATCTTGGACAATACAACGCACAAAGGAATTGGGGAATGGGGAATTGGGTATTTGTTTGTTGTTCTCCCTTATCTGAGCTACCCCATGCTCCACAACTTCCGCATCCAGTGTGATGATAATTCCAGGGGGATTGTGTTTTATAGCATTAGTGATTAAATTGCTGAATACCCGCCACAGTTGGGTAGCATCGGCATTCACTAGGGGCAAATTGGTAGGGATTTTATTAGTAATAATGACGCTATTTTTGCTTACAACTGGTTCTAAATCTGTCAGGACATCTTTGACTAAGTTATTTAATTGTAGGGGTTGACAGTGCAGGGAAATGCCTCTAACTTCAGTTTCATGGGCTTCTAGTAGGGAATTAATCAGGTTAAGTTGGCGATCGCATACTTGCTGCAAGCGTTCCAATACAGACTTATCTATCGTCACCTTGTCTTGAGCATCTTTCAATAAATTTTGCACGACGATAGAAGTACCCATCACCGGAGTTTTCAAGTCGTGGGAAACGGAATGCAAAAATACCATTAAATCACGTCGGGATGCAAACTCAGCCTTCTGCAAGCGTTCGTAGAGATATACTCCCAAGTCACAGGCGAAGCAAAACCAAAACATAATTAATAATGAGGATATACTGTAACTTGGGTCGCCTGTGAGAGTTTTGTACCCCAATACAGGATTGAGGATAAAGTAATAACCTAAAACTCCTAATTGGGAAATTAGGTGCAGTCCCCAGGAAACGGGAACTAGAGTTGCTTGACTGGTAAATACCAAAGCCCAACCTGCACGGTCTAGAAAGGCTACAGCTTGGCTGGTAGCAACAAATTGTGGGATTAAAGTCACTGACCAAGAGAGAATCAGAAACATGATTCCTGGATAGCGACGACCGAAAATTTTTTGCCAGATAGGACAAATGAGTAGAGATAAGCCAATGGCTGCATTGATCAGCCAAAAAATTGCTTTGTAATTCCCTGGAATGACTTGCATTTCCCAGAGAGGGGAAATCATAGCATCGTAAATATTACGGATAGTGAATGTAAAAAAGCCAGCATATGCTATCCACAAACACAACCGCACTCGCTGGCGCATAAATTCTTGTCGCCATGTTATATAGTCGTTTGATAGAGGCGGTTGAGAGAATTTCCTTAACCAAGACGACCAGGTATCTTTTAGTATTTGTAATGCTGGTTTGCCCATAAATGCCGTTTGTTGTTTGGGACGCTCTCAGCAATTTACAGTCAATATAGGGCAACTACCAAAGTTAGGATTAATATTACTGACTCCGCTTTGCCCCATCAGTGATTCTCAGCTTCTACCCTAGTATGGCTTGACAATTATTGTGGCACGCTCTGGGTACGGTGATACTTGTTTAACGGTCGGCTAAGCAATGGGAATAGGAAGCAACCAACTGGAAGTCGGGTTTGTAACTTGATGTCATGTTATGGCTTTTTTACCGTTTCAGGATTTGATTCTTCAGAGTACCCTTACTCCCCACGAGGTGCAGTAATTGAATTGATGGTAACAAAATTTGCTTTTTTAGTCTAAGTAAGTTAAAAATAATACAAGAATATCCCCGGTTTAGTCAGCTTTATCCCTGGCTATATTTTGTTATGCAATTATTTTGATTTATAAAAAACCGAAAGGAGAGTAAGGTTGGCTTTATCTGTTGAAACAAAACAAAAAATCAGTGAATATCTTGAAAGTCTTATACCAGGTGTCCAAAAATCAGCCAACAACCTGACACTAAAGGAAATTATGAATCACAAAAACCCTTTAGTGAGAGAAATGTTTCACAATAATCCTCAAGAGTTCATTACATTTTTTGTTATGGAAAGGGTGGAACGCTCTTTTGTAACTTCACTGGGAAATATGATAGAAAATATTGTAGAAATTTTGGTACAAAGCCAAGGAGGAGAAATTATAGGCACAAAAAAAGATTGGCAGCCTTATGATTTAAAGTTTCGTTTAAGAGATGGCAAGGAATACTGGTTAGAAATTAAATCTATTCTCAATCAAAATCATAGCAATAAAAAAACTATCAATTTGTATAAAGATAATGCTATTAAACAAGGTAAAGAGTTTCGTCTATGTATTTACTATTCAACCAAATTAGTAAATAAAGAAGACTATGTACTGGTAGGAAAGGAATTCTGGAGCTTTGTTGGTGGAGATGAAGCTACACAGTCAGAGGTGTTTTCTTTAATTAGAAATACTGCCAAAGGATTTTCTTTTATGACTTTAGTTCATAATCGGACAAACACACTCTTACAAGAGTACAACCAAACTAGTTCAAAAGTACTATAAATTTGAGTTAGTAAATCACTTTTGGCTTTCTGTCCACGAGCTTTCGGGTGCAACCCTGGATAATTATTTTCCGGGGGAGGTTAGTTAGCGTCAATTTTCCCCCCATTTATGCAACCCCCTACTCAAAAATCGCTCCCCGCGCTAGTAACTCAGCTTTGAGTACCTCAGAAATCCCCGGATTCTCTCCAAACAGGGTCTTATCCACATCTACACTGCTCAAATCAACTTGGCGTAAATCTGCATGAACCAGGTTAGCACCGCTCAAATTCACATCATGTAAATCAGCTTGACACAAACAAGCACCGCGCAAATCTGCGTTGCTGAGATTGGCAAAAGGCAGATAAGCGCTGGTCAAATTAGCATCCCCTAGACTAGCACCGCTTAAGTTAGCGCGGGGTAATTTGGTACGCAAATCTGCACGCTGTAAGTTAGCACCATGCAAATTTGCATCGCGGAGATTGGCATTAATTAAACAAGCATCCACCAAGCACGCACCGCTTAAATTAGCACGGCTGAAATCCACAAAACTTAAATCTGTACGAGTCAGGTTAGCATTGGTTAAATTTGCCTCCCTTAAGTCAGCATAACTCAGGTCCACACCACTCAGGTCAATACCTACCAAATCCTCACGGGGATTTAAACCGGCGGTGTGGACTATCTCCGCAAAGTTAAGATTTTTTACTTCTGGTAGTAATTCCCGCAGTATTGCTAACTGTTGTTGGCGATATTCCAAGGCTCTGATATTGTCTCCCGCTGCATGGTAAGTTAAGCGCAGATGAGAGAGTGCTTCACCTTGCCATTGCCGCTCTTGATTTTCTTGCGCTGTTGTTAGATACTTCTGGAAGTATGCGATCGCCCCTGTCCAATCTTCCAGAGCATAGTAAATATTTCCCAGATTTGTCAGCGCTAGTTTTTCACTCCGATGGTCTTGTTCTGCTAGTGCTATTTTCAACTGTTGTTGATAAAATTCAATTGCTTTTGGCAAGTCTCCCAAAGCTTGATAAGCAGCACCCAAATTACAAAAAGCTGCACCCTGTCGGCGGCGATGTGACAATTCTTGATAAACAGCGAGTGCTAACTGCCAAGATTTTAATGCATCCTCAAATTGAGTTGCTTGATATTGTTCAATTCCTTGTTTTAGCAGTCGGTCGGCTTCTTCCAGAGTCATAAGGTTAACACTGCACTTGTGGGGTTGAGCCATAAGGCTACCACGACTCTGAAAACTACGAATTGTATCAACTAGCAATTTTGTCATTTGTCATGGAACTAATGACTTATGACTATTTACCTGTCTCCGCTTCAAAAAAGATTGCTTGACTGCGTTGCAAATCTAGCTTTAACTCCTCCGTAATTCCCGTATTTTGACCGAATACAGTATTTTCCACCGTAGCGCTAGTTAAGTTAACATCTCGCAAATCAGCACCGCGCAGGTCAGCAAAGCTGAGATCCGCACCATATAAATTCACCGCGCACAGGTCTGCCTTAATTAGATTGGCATGGCGCAGACAAGCGTGCATCAGGTTAGCAGAACTCAAGTTAGCACCGCTTAAGTTTACACTGTGCAGGTTCGCACGACGCAGATCAGCACCGCTGAGGTTAGCATCACTCAAATCAGCTTCCATCAAATTGGCGCTGTTGAGGTTAGCATCAATCAAATTGGCACTGTTTAGATGAGCGTTGATTAAGTTCGCACTGTTGAGGTTTACACTAATCAGGTTTGCATGACCGAGTTCTGCATTGTTCAGGTTTGCCTTTGATAAATTCGCCGCATTCAAATCTGCCTGCCGCAGGTTCGCCTGAATCAGAATAGTATTGGTGAAATTGGCATTGCTGAGGTCGCTACCACACAGGTCAACACCAGTCAAATTAGCACCAGCAAAATCCTTTAATGGGTTCAGTCCCCCAATTTTCGCCAATTTTACCAAATCCTCTGTATCTGCCTGGGAAACCTTTTGAATTAAATCAAAAAGTCTTTGCAGCGACTGTTGGTTAGGTAGATTCGTAATCGACTCGCTCTTCATTGTTTCCATAGGAGTGTATTTTGCTCTTGATAGCCCATAGCGCAATGACTCGTTCTATCACTGCTCTTTTGTTACGACTGATACCCTGGAATTCCAGTTCCTTAGTATGACTGACTTCTGTGGTTGGATGCATCATCCCTGGGTTACTATAATTGCTTACTGATTCCTTCAACTTGTTATCCTCCGTTTCCAGATGATTTTGCAAAAATTTTTGACTAATACTTTGACTCATAGTTTTATCTCCTGACCCAGAAATTTAGAAAAACTTTACACCATCACTATAACAGCCAGTATTTTTTTCCTAGTTGGTATATACAAAATTTACAGATAAAGTCAATGAACAATTTGATAGATTTTTCAAGAAATATTTCCCTTCGGCAAGATAGCCAGGGTAAATTGATGATAAATCTCGATTTTGAGATGGAATAAATTTGGTAGCTTGGCGTTGAAAAACAAGAGTGAGAACCTTTTCAGACTGACTGAAAAATTTAGGCGTCGGTAAAAATCCAAAAATCCAGGAATAATTGTTAGTGAATTAATTCAATAATCGGCTTTAGATGCACAAAAATGGCGCTGTTCCCTAGGGGGTGAAATGTTCGGCGTATCCCCGGTTAAGCTAAGCTGGTAAATAGCGCACACAAGTCTGCTGGCTATTATCTGTAACCTACACTATGTTTGAAGCACTTGCTGACCGTTTTGAATCTGCCTGGAAAAAGCTGCGGGGTCAAGATAAAATTTCCCCATCGAATATTCAAGATGCTTTGCGGGAAGTGCGCCGCGCTCTATTGGAAGCTGATGTTAACCTTCAGGTAGTCAAAAATTTTATTTCGGAAGTGGAAACTAAGGCTCAGGGAGCCGAGGTAATTTCCGGGGTGCAACCAGACCAACAGTTCATTAAGATTGTTTACGACGAACTGGTGCAGGTGATGGGGGAGGAAAATGTTCCCCTAGCACAAGCCCAGAAGCCTCCTACTGTTGTATTGATGGCTGGGTTGCAGGGTACTGGTAAAACCACCGCTACAGCCAAGTTAGCGCTCCATCTTCGCAAAATCAACCGCACCTGTATGATGGTGGCAACGGATGTATATCGTCCCGCAGCTATTGACCAGTTAATTACTTTGGGTAAGCAAATCGATGTCCCGGTGTTTGAGATGGGAAGCGATGCTGACCCCGTAGAAATTGCCCGTCAAGGGGTAGAACGTGCGAAAGCGGAAGGGATAGATACGGTAATTATCGACACCGCCGGTCGGTTGCAAATTGACCAAGACATGATGGCGGAGTTAGCGCAGATTAAACAAACCGTCCAGCCAGAGGACACTCTGCTGGTGGTGGACGCGATGACTGGTCAAGAGGCAGCTAATCTTACCCGTACTTTCCACGAGCAGATTGGTATCACTGGTGCAATTCTGACGAAGATGGATGGTGATAGCAGGGGTGGTGCTGCGCTGTCGGTAAGGCAAATTTCCGGGGCACCGATTAAGTTTATCGGTGTGGGGGAGAAGGTCGAAGCGCTACAACCATTTTATCCTGAACGGATGGCGTCGCGGATTTTGGGCATGGGTGACGTTTTGACGTTGGTGGAAAAAGCCCAAGAGGAAATCGACCTCGCGGACGCTGAGAAAATGCAGGAGAAAATCCTGGCAGCGAAGTTCGACTTTACCGACTTTCTCAAGCAACTACGCCTGATGAAGAATATGGGTTCCCTGGGTGGGATTATGAAGTTGATTCCGGGGATGAATAAACTCTCGGATGACCAACTGCGTCAGGGAGAAACCCAACTCAAGCGCTGTGAAGCAATGATTAGCTCGATGACGGCACAGGAAAGAAAAGACCCAGATTTATTGGCAAGTTCTCCCAGCCGTCGAGGGCGGATTGCTAAGGGTTCTGGTTACAAAGAATCCGATGTCTCTAAATTGGTGAGCGACTTCCAAAAAATGCGATCGCTCATGCAGCAAATGGGTCAAGGTCGTTTACCCAATATGCCAGGAATGTTTGGCGGTGGTATGGGTAACGCTATTGCAGGTGGTATGGGAAATCGCCCAGCATCTCCTGGATGGCGTGGTTACACTGGTGGTGCTGCACCCGCCAAGAAGAAGAAAAAGGAGAAAAAGAAAAAGGGTTTTGGAACCCTCTAGAATCCACCAGTCCTAACTGGTAAATTCTGAGTGGGGCATTGGGCATTGGGCATTGGGCATTGGGCATTGGGCATTGGGCATTGGTTAATTAATGACGCCCTGACCTTAGCCAATCTGACCTTAGCCATTACTTAATACCTAGTTGCTAGCAAGTTCCCCTTAGACAGTGATACAATTATATATTTAGCACCTAAAACTCAAACACTCACAGCCTAATAAATAGGAGAATCGGCTCTCAACATGATCAAACTGCGCTTGAAGCGATACGGTAAAAAGCGGGAAGCAAGTTACCGAATAGTCGCCATGAATAGCCTCGCTCGCCGCGATGGACGTCCCCTAGAAGAACTGGGATTCTATAACCCTAGAACCGATGAAGTGCGACTAGACGTTCCCGGAATCGTCAAGCGACTACAACAAGGCGCTCAGCCCACGGATACAGTGCGTCGCATCCTTGTAAAAGCCAATGTCTTTGAACAGCTCAGTGCCTCAGCCTCTCAATAAATCTGGGAAGTACGTCCAAGTAGCCAGCCCTGACTACGTGGGGCTGGTGCGATTTCTCATACAGCCGTTTTTAGAATCTCCGGACTCATTAAGCGTAG
>Ga0114939_10002418_pt1 | contig 13817 bp, 11 predicted proteins | sample AshMeaCrysSpring_FD_87196 | JGI IMG/M metagenome (GOLD analysis project Ga0114939, IMG submission 87196) | Groundwater microbial communities from Big Spring, Nevada to study Microbial Dark Matter (Phase II) - Ash Meadows Crystal Spring | ecosystem: Environmental > Aquatic > Deep subsurface >... | reverse complement strand
CTGGAGTACGTCAAGGCCTTCGACGGCGTCGTCGCCCAGCACGCCCAAGAGCCGCGGCTCACCGAGGACGCGCAGATGAACGAGTCCGCGCTGTCCGGGGTGCTGGGCCTGCGCGGCTGGCCGGCGGTCGCCGAGGAGGCGATCATCGCCCGCGACGTCCTGCTCGCCCAGCACGTCGGGTCGCGGCTGCACATCTGCCATGTGTCCACGGCCGGCTCCGTCGAGATCGTCCGGTGGGCCAAGGCCCGCGGCGTGCAGGTCACCGCCGAGGTCACCCCGCACCACCTGCTGCTCGACGAGCGCGCCGCCGCCTCGTACGACCCGGTGTTCAAGGTCAACCCGCCGCTGCGCGGCGTCGACGACGTGCAGGCGCTGCGCGAGGCCCTGGCGGATGGGACGATCGACGCGGTCGCCACCGACCACGCCCCGCATGCGGTCGAGGACAAGGACTGCGAGTGGATGGCGGCCGCCTTCGGGATGCTCGGCCTTGAGACCGCGCTGTCGGTCGTGGCCGAGTCGATGGTCGAGACCGGGCTGCTGGACTGGGCCGGGGTCGCCGACCGCATGTCCGCGCGTCCGGCCCGGATCGGGCGGGTAGCCGGCCAGGGCGGGCCGCTCGAGGCGGGCGCCCCCGCTCACCTGGTCTTGGTCGACCCGGCCGCACGCTGGGTCGTCGACCCGGCGAGATCCGCCTCGCGCAGCCGCAACACGCCCTACCGAGGGCGCGAGCTGCCCGCCCGCGTGGTCGCCACCTTCTTCGCGGGTCGGCCGACCGTTCTCGACGGCGCCCTGGCCGGCGGATGAGCCCCGCCCCGGCCGCCGTCCTGGCGACGCTCGCGGCCCAGGACTCGCCCGAGACCACCCAACTCGGGGCGCGCCTCGCCTTCACCGCGGTGATGGTCGGCGTGATCGCCGTCGCCTGCTGGCTGATGTGGCGGGGCTGGTTGGCCCGCGGGCGCCGCCAGTCCGACCTGCCCGCACCCGCGGCGCCGCCCCCCGGCCTCGGCGCTCCCTCGGCCGGACCGATCGAGGGGCGCTACCTCGCGAGCACCTTTGCGGGCGACTGGCTCGACCGCATCGTCGTCCACGGCCTCGGCTCGACCGCGGCCGGCGACCTGTCGGTGCACCCCGAGGGAGTCCTGTTCGCGCTTCACGGCGCCGACGACCTGTTCGCCCCGGCCGACGCGATCCGCGGGGCCCGCCTCGACCGCGGCATCGCCGGGTCGGTGTACGAGCTGGGTGGCATCGTCGTGGTCACCTGGGAGCTCGGCGGCCGACTGCTGGACTCCGGGTTCCGCGCCTCGGCGGCCCGCCACCACGATGAGCTCGTCGCCGCCATCGAGGCGCTCGTCCCCACCGCAGCCCCGCTGGACAACGAGGAGGCCGGCACGTGAGCCGCGCTCGCACCCCCGCACTGCTCGTGCTCGAAGACGGCCGGTCGTTCAGCGGCTGGTCGTACGGCGCCGAGGGCGAGGCCTTCGGCGAGGCGGTCTTCTCCACGGGCATGACCGGCTACCAGGAGACGCTCACCGACCCGTCCTACCGGGGCCAGGTCGTCGTGATGACCGCCCCGCACGTCGGCAACACCGGCGTCAACGACGAGGACCCGGAGTCTGCGCGGATCTGGGTCAACGGCTACGTCGTCCGCGACCCGGCCCGGATCCCGTCCAACTGGCGCAGCCGGCGCGACCTGGGCGGCGAGCTCAGCGCCCAGGGGGTCGTCGGCATCAGCGGCATCGACACCCGTGCGCTCACCCGCCACCTGCGCGAGCGCGGGGCGATGCGGGTCGGGGTCTCCAGCGTGGAGTCAGACCCGCAGGCGCTGCTCCAGCGTGTGCTCGCCTCGCCGTCGATGCTCGGCGCCGACCTGTGCGGCGAGGTGACAACCGAGGCCGCCTACGTCGTGCCGGCGATCGGCGAGCGGCGGGCCGTGGTCGCTGCGATCGACCTGGGCATCAAGGCGATGACCCCGCACCGGATGGCCGAGCGGGGGATCGAGGTGCACGTGCTGCCGGCCGGCTCCTCGGTCGACGACGTCCTCGAGATCAGCCCCGACGGGGTGTTCTTCAGCAACGGCCCGGGCGACCCGGCGACGGCCGACGACGCCGTGGCCCTCATGCGCGCGGCGCTCGACCGGCGGATCCCGGTCTTCGGCATCTGCTTCGGCAACCAGATCCTCGGCCGGGCGCTCGGCTTCGGCACGTACAAGCTGCGCTACGGCCACCGAGGCATCAACCAGCCGGTCCAAGACCGCACCACCGGCAAGGTCGAGGTCACCGCCCACAACCACGGCTTCGCCGTCGACGCGCCGCTGGCCGCGACCGCCGAGGCGCCGGTCGACACCCCGTACGGGCGGGTGTCGGTCAGCCACGTGTGCCTCAACGACGACGTGGTCGAGGGCCTGCTGTGCCACGACGTACCGGCCTTCTCGGTGCAGTACCACCCCGAGGCCGCGGCCGGCCCGCATGACGCGGGCTACCTCTTCGACCGCTTCGCCGCCCTCATCGCCGACTCGAAGGGCGACCGCTGATGCCGCGCCGCACCGACATCACCAGCGTGCTCGTCATCGGCTCCGGGCCGATCGTGATCGGGCAGGCCTGCGAGTTCGACTACTCCGGCACCCAGGCCTGCCGCGTCCTGCGCGCCGAGGGGCTGCGCGTGATCCTGGTCAACAGCAACCCCGCGACGATCATGACCGACCCCGAGTTCGCCGACGCGACCTACGTCGAGCCGATCACCCCCGAGGTCGTCGCCAAGATCATCGCCAAGGAGAGGCCGGACGCCCTGCTCCCCACCCTGGGCGGGCAGACCGCGCTCAACACCGCGATGGCGCTCTACGAGCGGGGCGTCCTCGCCGAGCACGGCGTCGAGCTGATCGGCGCCGACGTCGAGGCCATCGAGCGGGGCGAGAACCGCGAGCTGTTCAAGCAGATCGTCGACGGGGTGGGGGCCGAGTCGGCCCGCAGCGCCGTCTGCCACTCCCTCGACGACTGCCTGGCCGCCGTCGCCGACCTCGGCTACCCGGTGGTCGTCCGGCCGTCGTTCACGATGGGCGGGGCCGGGTCGGGCATGGCCCACAACGAGTCCGACCTGCGCCGCATCGCCGGGCTCGGTCTCCAGGCGAGCCCGACCTCCGAGGTGCTGCTGGAGGAGAGCATCATCGGCTGGAAGGAGTACGAGCTCGAGCTGATGCGCGACCGCAACGACAACGTCGTCGTCGTCTGCTCGATCGAGAACCTCGACCCAATGGGCGTCCACACCGGCGACTCCATCACCGTGGCGCCCGCGCTCACCCTCACCGACCGCGAGTACCAGCACATGCGCGACGTCGGCATCGCGATCATCCGGGCCGTGGGCGTCGACACGGGCGGCTGCAACATCCAGTTCGCGGTCAACCCGGCCGACGGCCGGCTGATCGTCATCGAGATGAACCCGCGCGTGTCCCGCTCGTCCGCGCTGGCGTCCAAGGCCACCGGCTTCCCGATCGCGAAGATCGCCGCCCGGCTCGCCATCGGCTACACCCTCGACGAGATCCCCAACGACATCACGCGCGAGACCCCGGCCTCGTTCGAGCCGACCCTGGACTACGTCGTGGTCAAGGTCCCGCGGTTCGCCTTCGAGAAGTTCCCGCTGGCCGACCCGGTCCTCACCACGACGATGAAGAGCGTCGGCGAGGCGATGGCCATCGGCCGCAACTTCACCGAGGCGCTGCAGAAGGCGCTGCGGTCGCTGGAGCGCCCCCAGTCGGTCTTCACCTGGGCCGGCGACCCGGGCGACAAGGCCGCCCTGCTGGCCGCCGCCGCCACCCCCACCGACGGTCGGCTGCGCCAGGTGATGGACGCCATCCGCGCCGGCGCCACGGTGGAGGAGGTCCACGCGGCCACCGGCATCGACCCGTGGTTCGCCGACCAGCTGGTGCTGCTGAACGAGGTCGCGGCCGACCTCGCCGCCGCCTCTGAGCTGACCCCCGACCTGCTGCACGAGGCCAAGCGGCACGGCTTCTCCGACCGCCAGATCGGCGAGATCCGCGGACTGCCGGAGCCGGTGGTCCGCGGGGTGCGCCACGCCCTCGGGATCCGGCCGGTCTACAAGACCGTCGACACGTGCGCCGCGGAGTTCGCGGCGCAGACCCCGTACCACTACTCGTCGTACGACGAGGAGTCCGAGGTCGCCCCCCGCGAGCGGCCCGCGGTCATCATCCTGGGCAGCGGCCCGAACCGGATCGGCCAGGGCATCGAGTTCGACTACTCCTGCGTGCACGCGTCGATGACGCTGCGCCAGGACGGCTACGACACCGTGATGGTCAACTGCAACCCCGAGACGGTGTCGACCGACTACGACACCAGCGACCGGCTGTACTTCGAGCCGCTCACCCTCGAGGACGTCTTGGAGATCGTGCACGCCGAGCAGCAGGCCGGCCCGGTGGCCGGGGTCATCGTCCAGCTCGGCGGGCAGACGCCGCTCGGCCTGGCCCAGCCGCTCAAGGACGCCGGCGTGCCCATCGTCGGGACCAGCCCCGAGGCCATCCACCTGGCCGAGGAGCGCGGGGCATTCGGCCGCGTGCTCGCCGCGGCCGGGCTGCCCGCGCCCAAGCACGGCACCGCGCTGTCCTTCGAGGAGGCCCGAGCTATCGCCGAGGAGATCGGCTACCCGGTGCTGGTCCGCCCGTCGTACGTGCTCGGCGGGCGCGGCATGGAGATCGTCTACGACACCAAGCAGCTGCGCGGCTACCTCGACAAGCACTCCTCCAGCGACCTGATGCACCACCCGGTGCTTGTCGACCGCTTCCTCGACGACGCGGTCGAGATCGACGTCGACGCGCTGTTCGACGGCGAGGAGCTCTACCTCGGCGGGGTCATGGAGCACATCGAGGAGGCCGGGATCCACTCCGGCGATTCGGCCTGCGCCCTGCCGCCGATCACGCTGGGCCGCGCCGAGATCGAGCGCATCCGGGTGTCGACCGAGGCGATCGCCCGCGGCGTCGGCGTGCGCGGGCTGCTCAACGTCCAATACGCGCTGCTCGGCGACATCCTGTACGTGCTCGAGGCCAACCCGCGTGCCTCGCGGACAGTGCCGTTCGTCTCCAAGGCGACGGCCGTGCCGCTGGCCAAGGCCGCGGCCCGGGTGATGATGGGTGAGACGGTCGCCCAGCTTCGCCGCGAGGGGATCCTGCCCGCGCAGGGCGACGGCGGCACGCTGCCGATGGACGCGCCCATCGCGGTCAAGGAGGCCGTGCTGCCCTTCGGGCGCTTCCACGGCGTCGACACCGTGCTCGGCCCCGAGATGCGCTCCACCGGCGAGGTGATGGGCATCGACGCGCTGTTCGGCACGGCGTTCGCGAAGTCGCAGATGGCCGCCTACTCCGGCGGCCTGCCGACCAAGGGGCGGGCCTTCGTGAGCGTCGCCAACCGCGACAAGCGCTCGATGGTCTTCCCGGTCAAGCGGCTGGCCGACCTCGGCTTCGAGATCCTGGCCACCCCGGGCACGGCCGAGGTCCTGCACCGGTCCGGTGTGGTGGCCACGGTGGTCCGCAAGCACTACGAGCCCGACGACGGCACCCTCGACGCCGTGCAGCGGATCCTGGCGGGCGAGGTCGACCTGATCGTCAACACGCCGTTCGGTGTGGGGTCCCGCCTCGACGGGTATGAGATCCGCACCGCTGCGGTGGCTCGAGGCGTCGCCTGCATCACGACCGTGCAGGGGCTCGGGGCCGCCGTCCAAGGCATCGAGGCGCTCCGTTCGGGCGAGATCGGCGTCCGCTCGCTGCAGGACTACGCTGCGGCGCTCGGGGCCGGTCGCGTTGCGGCGGCGCCGAAGGCGAAGGCAGGGCCGGCAGGCGGCCCGGAGGCGGAGACGCGATGAGCCCGGTACAGGTGCGCGGCGAGGTCCTCTCGCTGCGCCGCGTGGGGGCCTACACCGCGCTCACCATGGTCGCGCCCGGCATCGCCGAGCAGTCCCGGCCCGGCCACTTCGTCGCGCTTGCGGTGGGCGGCGACGACACCTCGATGCTGCTGCGGCGGGCCTTCTCCATCTTTCGGGTGCAGGAGCGGGGGGTGTACGGCGGGACTGTGGAGATCGTCTTCGCCCCGCACGGGCGCGGCACCCGCTGGATGACCGGGCTGCGCCCGCACGACCCGGTGGACATCGTCGGGCCGCTCGGCCGGTCGTTCGCCCTTCCGAGGGAGCCGGTCACCGCGACCCTCGTCGGCGGAGGGTACGGCTCGGCGCCGCTGTTCGCGCTCGGGGACCAGCTGCGCCAACGCGGCTGCCGGGTGGACTTCGTGCTGGGCGCGGCGACGGAGGACCGCATCTTTGGCGTTCTCGAGGCCAAGCGGATGTCGACCACCGTCGCCATCACCACCGAGGACGGCTCGCTGGGGGAGCGCGGCCGGGTCAGCGACGCCCTGCCTGCCCTGCTTGAGCGGACCGGGTCGCCGGTGGTCTACGCGTGCGGTCCCATGGGCATGCTGCAGGCGGTCACCGAGATCGCCGAGGCGGCCGGAGCGCACAGCCAGTGCGCCGTCGAGGAGTCGATGGCCTGCGGCATCGGCGTGTGCATGACCTGCGTGCTGCCGGTTGTGGGCGACGACGGGCTCACCCGGATGGTCCGCTCCTGCACCGAGGGCCCGGTCTTCCGCGGCGACCGGGTGCGCTGGGCCGACATCGGCACCGTGCCCGCGGACTGCGTCGGAGCCCCCGAGCAAGCAGGAGCGCACTGATGACGCGGATGACCGTCGTCCCTGCCCGAAGTGGGTCGTCGGCCCCGCCGGCGGTGGACCTGAGCACGTCGCTGGGATCGCTGGAGCTGCCCGACCCGGTGCTGACGGCCTCGGGGTGCGCGGCCGCCGGGCGAGAGCTGGATCCGTTCCTCGATCTCACCGCGATCGGCGCCGTCGTCACCAAGTCGATCATGCTGCGGCCGCGGTCGGGACGGGCCACGCCGCGGATGGCCGAGACGCCGAGCGGCATGCTCAACTCGATCGGGCTGCAGGGCCCCGGGATCGACGCGTTCATCGACCAGGACCTCGCGTGGCTGAGGGACCGCGGGGCGCGCGCCGTCGTCTCCATCGCCGGCGGCAGCGTCGAGGAGTACCAGCGCCTCGCCCAGCGGCTGCGCAACGCCGACGGCGTCTCGGCGATCGAGGTCAACATCTCCTGCCCCAACGTCGACGACCGCGGCCAGGTCTTCGCCTGCCACGCCGAGCCCGCCTCGGCGGTCGTGTCGGCCGTCCGCCGGGCCACCGACCCGCGCATCCCCGTTCTTGCCAAGCTGTCGCCGGATGTCACCGACATCGTCGAGATCGCCCGAGCCGTCGTCGACGCCGGCGCCGACGGGCTCAGCATGGTCAACACGCTGCTGGGCATGGTCATCGACACCGACACCCTGCGCCCGGCCCTGGCCGGCGTGACCGGCGGGCTGTCCGGTCCGGCGATCCGCCCCGTCGCGGTCCGCTGCGTGTGGCAGGTGCACGCGGCGATGCCCGAGGTGCCGATCCTCGGCATGGGCGGCATCAAGACCGGCTTGGACGCCCTGCAGTTCGTCCTCGCCGGCGCCTCGGCGGTGTCGGTCGGGACCGCGGTCTTCCACGACCCCTCGGCCCCCGCGCGGGTCTCGCGCGAGCTGGCCGACGCCTTGGCCGCCCGCGGCATCGAGCGGCTCTCTGACGCGGTCGGGTTGGCCCATCGGCCCATGCCGGAAACGCTCACTGAGGCCGCCGCCGAGCCGTCGGCCGAGGACGTCGAGGCCGGGCCGGCGGACGCGGACACGTGACCACTCCCGCATGAGCATCCTGGAGGCCGCCGGGCGCCGCGCGCCGATCGCCGTCGCGCTCGATGCGCCCGATCTCGCGACGGCCGTGGCCTGGGCCGCGGCGGTCGGGCCGTCGGTCTCGACCGTGAAGGTCGGGCTCGAGGCGTATCTGCGCGATGGCGCCGACGCCGTGCGCGCCGTGCGCGCCGCCGCGCCCGGCTGCGCGCTGTTCCTGGACCTCAAGCTCCACGACATCCCCAACACGGTGGCCGGGGCGGCCCACGCTGTGGCTGCCCTGGAGCCGGACTTCCTCACCGTCCACGCCTCCGGCGGCTCGGCGATGATCCGCGCCGCGGCCGACGCGCTGCCCGGCGCCCGGATCACCGGGGTCACCGTCCTCACCTCCCTGACCGGCCCCGACCTGGAGGCGATCGGACTGCGCGGCCCCGCCCCGGACGCGGTGCGGAGGCTGGCGGTGCTCGCCGTCGAGGCGGGCGCGCGGGCCCTCGTCTGCTCGCCCCTGGAGGTCGCCGCCGTCCGCGCCGAGGTGGGCGACACCGTGGTGCTCATCACCCCGGGCGTACGCCCGGCGGGGTCAGCCGTCGGGGACCAGGCCCGCGTTGCCACCCCGGAGCAGGCCCTCGCCGATGGCGCCGACCTGCTCGTCGTGGGCCGACCTATCACGGCCGCGCCCGACCCCGCCGCGGCCGCGCGCGACCTCGCCCGCACCCTCACCGCCCACAACGGTTGAGGCGGGGGCGCCCGTTCTGCCATGTGGTCGCCCCTGTTTGCGAGTGACCCCGGCCGTGGACATTGGGCGCGGCGGCGTGCACCAGGGGCTTGTTTGCCGCCCGTTCGCGGCCCCCGCTAGGTTCGGCCCCGCGTCCTGCCCCTACATCCCGACGCCCGGACCCCTGAGGAGCGAACGACCTGTGGCCCTCCCGCCCCTGACCCCCGAGCAGCGCGCCGCCGCCCTGGCCAAGGCCGCCGAGGCCCGTACCGCACGGGCGACCGTCAAGCGGGCGCTCAGGGACTCGACGACCACGCTCGCGGCCGTGCTGCGCGACGGCCAGGAAGACCCGGTGATCGGCCGGATGCGCGTCGACGCCCTGCTTGAGTCGATGCCGGGAGTCGGCAAGGTCCGGGCCGGCCAGATCATGGAGCGGATCGGCATCGCCGCCAACCGCCGGGTCGGCGGCCTCGGCACCCACCAGGTCGCGGCGCTGGAAGCCGAGTTCCGCGCCTAGGCGCCGGACCTGCGTACCCAAGCCGGACCGATGACCCGCCTCGTGGTGCTGTCCGGCCCGTCCGGCGTCGGCAAGAGCACCGTCGTCCAGCGGCTGCGGCAGCAGCGGCCCGAGGTCTGGCTGTCGGTCTCGGCCACCACCCGCGCGCCGCGGCCGGGGGAGACCGATGGGGTCGAGTACCACTTCGTCTCGCCGGAGCGCTTCGACGAGCTCGTCGCCGGCGGCGGGATGCTGGAGTGGGCCGAGTTCGCCGGCAACCGCTACGGCACCCCCCGCCGTCCGGTGGAGGAGCGGCTGGCGGCCGGGCTCCCCGTGCTGCTCGAGATCGAGCTGCAGGGCGCCCGCCAGGTGCGCGCCGCGATGCCCGAGGCGCTGCTGGTCTTCCTCGCGCCGCCGACCTGGGCCGACCTGGTGTCCCGGCTGGTCGGGCGGGGGACCGAGGCCCCAGACGTCGTCGAGCGGCGGCTGGCGACCGCGCGGGTGGAGCTCGCCGCCCAGCCGGAGTTCGACGTGGTGCTCGTGAACGACGATCTCGAGGACGTCTGCCGGCGGCTGGTAGCCTTGACCGAGGCGCACGAGGCCCCGCCCCCCGGCGGGGACGGCTCGGGCGCCTGACCACCAACCGCCAATCGAAGGGCCTCACGTGTCCGGTCAGTTCGCCGCGCCCGAGGGCATCACCAATCCGCCCATCGACGAGCTGCTCGACAAGGTCGACTCCAAGTACAGCCTTGTCCTCTACGCCGCCAAGCGCGCCCGCCAGATCAACGCGTACTACTCCCAGCTCGGCGAGGGCCTGCTGGAGTACGTCGGCCCGCTCGTCGAGACCCACGTGCAGCAGAAGCCGCTGTCCATCGCGCTCCGCGAGATCAATGCCGACCTGCTGACGCTCGAGCGCCTCGACTCCTGACGGCCGCCCCAGCGTGACGCTGATGCCCCCGACCGATCCCGCCCCGCCCGCACCGGCCCAGGCCAGGGTGGTCCTGGGCGTCGGCGGGGGCATCGCCGCGTACAAGGCCTGCGAGGTCCTGCGCGGCCTGACCGAGGCCGGCCGCTCGGTGCGCGTCGTCCCCACCCGCGCCGCGCTGCACTTCGTCGGCGAGGCGACCTGGGCCGCCCTCTCGGGGCAGCCGGTCGCCACGGACGTGTGGGCCGACGCCCACGAGGTGCCGCATGTGCGGATCGGCCAGCAGGCCGACCTCGTGCTGGTGGCCCCCGCGACCGCCGACCTGCTGGCCCGGGCCGCGCACGGGCTCGCCGACGACCTGCTTGCCAACGTCCTGCTCACCGCCCGCTGCCCGGTGGTGTTCGCCCCGGCGATGCACACCGAGATGTGGGAGCACCCCGCCACGCAGGCCAACGTCGCGCTGCTTCGGGACCGCGGCTGCGTCGTGCTTGAGCCGGCCGCCGGGCGGCTGACCGGGGCCGACACCGGCAAGGGGCGGCTGCCAGAGCCCGCGGCGATCCTGGCCGCGGCCGAGGCCGCGCTGCGCCGTGGCTCGGCCCCTGCCGACCTGGCCGGGCGGCGGGTCGTGGTCTCCGCGGGGGGCACCCGCGAGCCGCTCGACCCGGTGCGCTTCCTCGGCAACCGAAGCAGCGGCCGACAGGGGTACGCCTTGGCGGCGGCCGCCGCGTCCCGCGGGGCCGACGTCGTCTTAGTCGCGGCGCACACGGCGCTCGACGACCCGGCCGGGGTCGCCGTCGTCCGCGTCGGCACGGCACTGGAGCTGCGTGAGGCGGTGCTCGCGGCAGCCGCCGGCGCCGACGCCGTGGTGATGGCCGCCGCGGTGGCCGACTTCCGCCCGGCCGCCATCGCGCAGTCCAAGATCAAGAAGTCCGACGAGGACGGGGCGCCCGCACCCGTGTCGCTGGTCCGCAACCCCGATGTGCTGGCCGAGCTGGTGGCCGCCCGTGAGGCGGGTGACCTCCCTGGTGCGGTCCTCGTCGGGTTCGCCGCCGAGACGGGGGAGCCCGGCTCCACCGTGCTCGATCTGGGCCGGGCCAAGCTCGCCCGCAAGGGCTGCGACCTCCTCGTCGTCAACGAGGTCGGCGGCGGGCTCGCCTTCGACACCCCCGACAACGCCGCCGTCATCCTCGGATCAGACGGCGCCTCCCGCGAGGTGCCCCTGGGCCCGAAGGCGGTGCTTGCCGACGCCGTCTGGGACCTCGTCGCCGAGCGGCTCGCCCCGCGGTGACCACTCCGCCGGGGACGGGTGCGATTAGCCCGATCGCCGGGCGGACGGCCTCCTTCCGTACACTCGCCCCGATTCCCCGACCGTAGGAGCAGCACTGTGGCGCGTCGCCTCTTCACCTCCGAGTCCGTCACCGAGGGCCACCCGGACAAGATCGCCGACCAGATCAGCGACTCGATCCTGGACGCGCTGATCAAGGACGACCCGCGCAGCCGGGTCGCCGTCGAGACCCTGATCACCACCGGCCAGGTGCACGTCGCCGGCGAGGTCACGACGTCGGCGTGGGCCGACATCCCCGCCATCGTGCGCGAGGTCATCCTCGGCATCGGCTACGACTCGTCCAAGAAGGGCTTCGACGGCGCCTCCTGCGGCGTCTCGGTGTCCATCGGCTCGCAGTCGCCCGACATCGCCCAGGGCGTGGACGACGCCTTCGAGGAGCGCGCCGAGGGCAGCCACGACCCGCTCGACCGACAGGGCGCCGGTGACCAGGGCCTGATGTTCGGATACGCCTGCGATGACACCCCCGAGCTGATGCCGCTGCCGATCGCGCTGGCGCACCGGATCGCCCGACGCCTCTCGGCGGTCCGCAAGGGGGGCGTCGTGCCGTACCTGCGGCCCGACGGCAAGACCCAGGTCACGATCGAGTACGACGGGCACAAGCCGGTCCGGCTCGACACGGTGGTCGTCTCGTCCCAGCACGCCAGCGACATCAGCCTCGAGGACCTGCTCACCCCCGACATCCGCGAGCACGTCGTCGAGCCCGAGCTGCACGGCCTCAACCTCGAGGTCGACGACTACCGGCTGCTGGTCAACCCGACCGGCCGCTTCGAGATCGGCGGCCCGATGGGCGACGCCGGCCTGACCGGGCGCAAGATCATCGTCGACACGTACGGCGGCATGGCCCGCCACGGCGGCGGGGCCTTCTCGGGCAAGGACCCGTCCAAGGTCGACCGCTCGGCGGCCTACGCGATGCGCTGGGTCGCCAAGAACGTCGTCGCCGCCGGGCTCGCCACCCGCTGCGAGGTCCAGGTGGCCTACGCGATCGGCAAGGCCCACCCGGTCGGCCTGTTCGTCGAGACGTTCGGCACCGCCGAGCTGTCGGACGAGACGATCCAGGGCGCCGTCATGGAGGTCTTCGACCTGCGCCCGGCCGCGATCATCCGCGACCTGGACCTGCTGCGGCCGATCTACGCCCAGACCGCCGCGTACGGGCACTTCGGCCGCGACGTGCCGGACCTCACCTGGGAGCGCACCGATCGCGTCGACGCCTTGAAGGCGGCCGTCGCCCGCTGACGCGGGGGGCAGCAGGCCCCGGCCGCGTCGGAGCGTTCTGGTAGACCTCGGGCATGGGGGCAGGCCAGCGAGCAGCCGACGCACCGGGCGGCCCGGCAGGGGCGGAGCCGGAGCAGTTGGCCTTGGTGCGCCCGTGGCCTCCGCGGGCGCGGCCGCGGGCCGCGACCGAGCCGGCCGCCACCGCCCCGATCGCGCGGGTGGCCGTCGACATCGCGCTGCCGCATCTGGACCGGCCCTTCGACTACCTCGTGACCGCGGCCCAGGACGCCGCGGCCCGACCCGGCGCGCGGGTGCGCGTGCGGTTCGCCGGCCAGCTGGTGGACGGATTCCTGCTCGATCGGGTGGAGATCAGCGAGCACGTCGGACGGCTGGCCCGGCTGGAGCGGGTGCTCTCGCCGGAGGCCGTGCTCACCCCCGCGGTGGCCCGGCTCGCGCGTGCTGTCGCCGACCGGTATGGGGGCGTGTTCGCCGATGTGGTGCGCCTCGCGGTTCCACCGCGCCACGCGCGGGCCGAGGCCGCGGCCCCCGACGGCCCGGCGCCCGACCCGGATCCCGTCGCCCCGCCGGGCCCGGAGGCCTGGGCGGCCTACACCCATGGGCCGGCCTTCTTGGCGGCGCTCGCCCGAGGCGAGGCCCCGCGGGCCGTGCTCGCGGCCCTGCCGGGCGCCACGGGCGGTGCGCCGGGCTGGGCCGACCAGCTGGCGCAGGCCGCGGTCGCCTGCGCCGCCTCCGGTCGCCGCGCGATCCTGTGCGTCCCCGACCAGCGGGCCATCCGGCGGGCCGCCGAGGCCTGCCGGGCCGCCGGCCTCGAGGGCGTGGTCGAGCTGGCCGCCGAGATGGGGCCGCAGGCCCGCTACACGGCGTTCCTGGCGGCCCTGCGCGGGCAGGCCCGGGTCGTGGTCGGGCCGCGGTCGGCGGCGTTCGCCCCGATCGCCGACCTCGGCCTGGTCGCCTGCTGGGACGACGGCGACGACCTGCACAGCGAGCCGCGGGCCCCGTACCCGCATGTCCTCGAGGTGCTCGCCCTGCGCGCCCACCTGGAGGGCGCCGCCTTCCTGGTCGCCGGCCACGCGGTCACGGCGGAGGGAGCCCTGCTGGTGTCGTCGCGCTGGGCCCGGCCGCTCGTGGCCCCGCGCGCCACCGCCCGCACCGCCTGCCCCAGGGTGCGCACCGTCGGCAGCGACGCCGACCTGGCGGCCGACCCGCAGGCGCGCACCGCCCGGCTGCCGCACGTGGCCTGGCTCGTGGCCCACGACGCGCTGCGGTCGGGACCGGTGCTGGTGCAGGTGCCCAGGCGCGGCTACCTGCCCGTGCTGGCGTGCGGGCGTTGCCGCCGCT
>Ga0114939_10002417_pt1 | contig 13821 bp, 11 predicted proteins | sample AshMeaCrysSpring_FD_87196 | JGI IMG/M metagenome (GOLD analysis project Ga0114939, IMG submission 87196) | Groundwater microbial communities from Big Spring, Nevada to study Microbial Dark Matter (Phase II) - Ash Meadows Crystal Spring | ecosystem: Environmental > Aquatic > Deep subsurface >... | reverse complement strand
ATTTACGATGTTAGCTAAAAAAGAAAAGGAGATTTCTCCTGGATCAACCCAAATAATACCGATCTTACCGTTGCGCGATGTGGTAGTCTATCCGCATATGGTAATCCCGCTATTTGTCGGGCGGGAAAAGTCTATTCGTGCTTTGGTCGCGGCGATGGAAGGTGGAAAACAAATATTCCTCGTTGTCCAAAAAAGCGCCGCCTTAGATGATCCTAAATTAGATGAGATCTATCAAATCGGTACTATTTCGACAATCCTTCAATTATTGAAATTACCTGATGGAACTGTAAAAGTACTCGTTGAAGGAGTCCGCCGGGCGCGAATTACGCGGTTCGTCCGGGTTGATGATTTTCTTGCCGCGCAGATCATGTTATTTGAAACTATCCCGCTTGAGGCGCACGATAGCGAAGGATTAAATCGCTCCTTAGTCTCGCAATTTGAGCAATATATCAAACTTAGCAAGCGCGTCCCGCCAGAGATTCTATCCTCCTTAACTAGTATTGAGGATCCTGGACGTTTAACCGATACTATTGCGGCTCATTTGTCGCTTAAGATTGAAGATAAACAGAAGATTTTAGAAATCGAAAGCGACAGCGTCCGTGTCGAACATCTGATTAGCGTATTAGAAAACGAGATTGATTTGCTCCAGGTAGAAAATAAAATTCGCGGCCGGGTCAAACGCCAAATGGAGAAAAGTCAACGCGAATATTATCTTAACGAACAAATGAAGGCGATCCAAAAAGAATTGGGCGAGTTGGAAGATAATCCGAACGAGCTCGCCGAGCTAACTGGTAAGATCGAAAAGGCAGGGATGTCAAAAGAGGCAAAGGCAAAGGCAACTGCGGAATTGAATAAACTCAAATTAATGGCGCCGCTGTCGGCTGAGGCAACCGTAGTACGTAATTACATTGAGTGGTTAGTAAATGTCCCGTGGAAAAAACGGAGCAAAGTTAGTAATGACCTTAGCGTTGCCGAGGAGACCTTAGAAAAAGATCATTATGGTCTTGAAAAAGTCAAAGAGCGGATTTTAGAATATCTTGCGGTACAACAACGGGTGCGAAAGATTAAAGGGCCAATTTTATGTTTAGTTGGACCACCAGGTGTTGGTAAGACTTCTCTAGGCCAATCGATCGCACGGGCAACTAATCGCAATTTTATTCGAATGTCGCTCGGCGGAATTCGTGATGAAGCAGAAATCCGCGGGCATCGCCGTACCTATATTGGTTCGCTACCTGGAAAGATTATCCAAAAACTCGCGAAAGTCGGAACACGTAATCCGCTATTTTTGTTGGACGAAGTGGATAAAATGGTAATGGATTTTCGCGGCGACCCGGCTTCAGCGTTATTAGAAGTCCTCGATCCTGAACAAAATCACACCTTTAACGATCACTATTTAGAGGTAGATTATGACCTTTCCGAGGTAATGTTTGTTGCAACCGCAAATACCTTAAATATTCCTTTGCCGCTCCTCGACCGAATGGAAGTCATTCGTATTTCGGGTTATACCGAAGCGGAAAAGATTCATATTGCCCGTAATTATCTTATTCCGAAGCAATTCAAGCTCAATGGAGTAAAAAATCAGGAATTGGTAATCAGCGAAACCGCTATCCGCGATATTATACGTTATTATACTCGTGAGGCGGGAGTGCGTAATTTGGAGCGGGAGATTTCCAAGATTTGTCGTAAAATAGTTAAAGAAAATCAGTTGCGCGCTGTGGAAAAGAAGAGTGTAATTATCGCGCGTAATTTAGAAAAGTTTTTAGCAGTAAAACGGTTTCGTTACGGACGAGCAGAAGAGCAAAATCAAATTGGGCAGGTTACCGGTTTGGCGTGGACGGAAGTCGGCGGGGAATTACTGACGATTGAGACCTCGGTCGTCCCCGGTAAAGGCGAGTTGATTATCACCGGTAAAATCGGCGACGTGATGCAGGAATCGGTTCAGGCCGCGGTGAGTGTAGTGCGAAGTCGCTCGCGAAGTCTTGGATTAAATCCCGATTTTTATCAAAAACATGACTTTCATGTGCATGTCCCGGAAGGAGCAACACCCAAAGATGGCCCGAGCGCCGGAATCGGAATGTGTACCGCACTGGTTTCGGCCTTGACCACAATTCCCGTCCGTGCCAATGTAGCAATGACCGGCGAAATTACTCTGCGCGGGCGCGTCCTGCCGATCGGCGGGTTGAAAGAAAAATTGTTGGCGGCACACCGCGGAGGAATTGAAATTGTCTTAGTCCCCGAAGAGAATCGCCGCGATTTACCAGAAATTCCCGCAAACATAAAACAAAATTTAGATATTCGTTTGGTGAGTTGGATTGATGAGGTATGGCAGGTGGCACTGGAGAGTTTCCCAGAGACGCGTCCACAAGAAGAAAAAATGATTGTTATCGGGGAAAAATTACCCGGCGAGAATGCACCGCCACCAGAAATAAGTACTTTACGGCCCCATTAGCTCATCCAAGACGAAATTTCTATATTGTTAATGTGATTGCAACTGGACGAGATTGACTTGTGGTTGACGGAGCAGATTGCTATAGTCTTTAAGGAGATAAAATGAATAAATCCGAATTAATTGATAAAGTCGCAGAAAGAGCCGATATTTCCAAGGCCGCCGCCGGGCGGGCGGTAGATGCAGTGATCGAGGCTATCACTGACGCCCTGCAGGACGGGGAGAGCGTCACCCTAATCGGTTTCGGAACCTTCGGAGTACGTGAGCGCGCCAGCCGCCCGGGGCGTAATCCCCGCACCGGGGAAGCCCTAGAAATTAAGGCGAGTAGAACCGTAGGCTTCAAACCGGGAAAAACGCTCAAGGAGCGTTTGGTATCTCCATAACGGGGTAAAAGGTTGCGCCGGTTGGATAAACTAAAATAGTACCATCGGGTGTTTAGCTCAGTCGGGAGAGCGCCGCCCTTACAAGGCGGAGGTCGCGGGTTCGAACCCCTCAGCACCCAAGGTTCTCGCAACCAAAAAATTGCTAGAATAGTTTTACCGGAGTGGTAGTTCAGCTGGTTAGAATATCGGCCTGTCACGTCGAGGGTCGCGGGTTCGAGTCCCGTCCACTCCGCCATTAAATTTCGGGGCGCATCTCGTGTGGGAGCGCCCTTTTTCTTGCCAGGATAACGCCAATGTTGCACGAAATTCGGGAACGTATCCAAGGCTGGATTGCTTGGATAATTATTAGCGTAATTATTTTTATCTTTGCCGTGTGGGGTATCCAAAACTTCTTTACGCCCGACCCTAATTTGCCCGTAATTGAAGTAGATGATACCGAAGTCGGGCTCCGTGAAATCCAATCCGCATATCAACAACAACGCGACCGAATTAATTCCCTGGGCACCGGATTAGACCTACCCGAAGAGCGCGTGAAACAACAAGTAATTAACGATTTAATCGAGCGCATCGTCTTGACTAATACCGCCCATAAACTCGGAATGCGTTTTGGCGATCAACTTCTCGCCGCACAAATCAATTCTATTGATGCTTTTCGCGTGAATGGAAATTTTTCTCGCGACCGCTACGAGCAACTATTACGCAATCAAGGATTAACCCCGCTGACTTTTGAGCAACGCACCCGCTCAACTCTTATTAGCCAACAATTGTATGCCGGGATTGTAAATACTACTTTGCTTACCCCGAGCCAAATTAATGACCATTTACGGTTAGATGGTCAGACCCGCGATCTTGCATATTTGACAATTCCTGCCGATCGTTTCTTAGATAAGATTACGATTACGCCGGAAGAATTACAGCATTATTATCAAGAACACACTGATGCTTATCAAATTCCCGAACAGGTTACTATTGCTTATTTAGAACTATCCGCAACGTCACTGGAATCTAATATTCCTGTGCCCGAAGAAGAATTACAGAAACTTTTCGCCGAGACTAGCGCTAATTATCATCGCACCGAGCGCCGCCGTGCTAATCATATTCTCTTGACTCTAGCAGAAAACGCCGACGATGCTACCGTGAGCGCCGCACGATCTAAACTCGAAGATTTACGCAAAAAAATTGACTCTGGAGAATCTTTTACCGAACTTGCTCGCACTAATTCGCAAGACCCCGGGTCGGCTCCTCAAGGCGGTGATTTAGGCTTTTTTGAGCGCGGGGCAATGGTAAAACCATTTGAAGATGCAACCTTTGCGCTCGTAAAAGAAGGCGAAATTAGCGCGCCAATTCGTACTCAATTTGGATTACATTTAATTCAATTAACCGGAATTGAACCAGAACACAGTCTAACTTTTACCGAGGCACACGATAATCTAGTTCAGGAATATCGCCGGATTCAGGCTGAAAAACAATTCTTCGAGCGGGTCGAAACTTTGGCGAATCTCGCTTATGAGCACCCCGATACTCTTGACCCGGCTGCGACCCAATTGAATCTAAAAATTCAAACCCTCGGACCATTTTCGCGCACCGCGGGAAAAGACCTCGCGCGTGAACCGAAAATTCTCGATGCGGCATTTAGCGACGATGTATTAACTCGCGGCAATAATAGCGATCCAATTGAACTCGCCGATAAACGCGTAGTGGTATTGCGCGTCACGGAACATCAACCTGCCCGGCGTCAGACCCTTGACGAGGTGCGCGACCCGATAACGAGTGCATTCCGTAACCAAAAAGCGCACGCTCAGGCGAAAAATATTGGCGAAGACCTGCTACGGGAATTACGAGCGGGAAAAGATTTTAATACTGTTGCCGAATCAGTTCAATTAACTTGGAAAACTCTCGGATGGATTGGGCGCAAAATAGAGGAATTGCCCAGTGAATTAGTCACTGCAACATTTCGCCTTCCGCATCCGGAAAAAAATGCGCCGGTTTATGAAGGATTAGTATTATCTAACGGCGATTTTTCGATAATACAATTAAAGGACGTCAAGGATGGTGATCCAAATAGCGCAACTCCCGAGACCCGTGCGGAAATACGACGTCAATTAACCACCGAATTGGGCGAACAGGAATTTATCTCGCTGATCACTGACCTCAAGGCAAAAGCCAAAATTGTAATTCATCGCGAGCGTTTATGAGGATCCTTCTAAGTAATGACGACGGTTACCAGGCGCCTGGATTAAGATATCTCGCCCAGGAAATAAAAAATATCGCGGATGTTGTAATCGTCGCGCCAGAACGTAATCGGAGCGGGTCAAGCAGTTCCCTAACTTTAGATACGCCACTACGAGCAATTCGTGTTGCCGATAATTTTCATTATGTAAATGGGACGCCCACCGATTGTGTCCACTTGGCAATTACCGGATTTCTGAAGGAAGAACCCCAAATGGTCGTTTCGGGAATTAACGCCGGTGCCAATCTCGGCGATGATGTAATTTATTCCGGGACCGTCGCCGCTGCAATTGAGGGACGATTCTTGGGGCTTCCAGCAATTGCGATTTCCCTTGCGAGCCGCGAAAGTAAGCATTATGAAACCGCAGCGCTCGCCGCCGGAATCCTGGTAAAACAAATTCAACAGCAACCGTTACCGGCGGAGCTAATTCTTAATGTGAATGTTCCCGATTTGCCTTGGAAAGATATTGCTGGATTTCAAGCTACCCGCCTCGGACATCGCTATAAGGCTGACGCAACGCAATCCGCTACCGACCCGCTCGGACGTACAATATATTGGGTTGGTGGCGCTGGCCCCGAACGCGACGCCGGTATCGGCACCGATTTTTTTGCAATTAGTCAGAAATATATTTCGGTTACCCCGCTACATGTCGATCTTACTCGGCACAATATCATTGACCAGGTCGCAGCGTGGCTGAAAGAAATATGATTGAATTGACTTTATTTTACGTCTTTTATGCCCCCTTTGTGAATAATTTTAATTGTGATTTATGTCTTATGCACCTGACGCCATGTCTGATTTTTCCTCCTTTTTGACCAATCATTTCCTGATTGCTATGCCGATGCTGATGGACCCGAATTTTTTTCGCACGGTAACCTATATCTGTGAGCATAATCGCGACGGCGCAATGGGAATTATCATTAATCGCCCGCTTTCAATTACTGTTCATGAAATTCTCCAACAGATGAATATTAAATCATCGAGCGACATATTACGTAATCAACTGGTTTTTTTAGGCGGCCCGGTACAGCGCGAGCGCGGTTTCGTAATTCATTATCCAATCGGAAATTGGGAATCCTCTTTGGTCGTAACTGACACTATTGCCGTAACTACGTCGCGAGATATTCTCCAGGCAATGGCGGATGGAAATGGACCGCAACGCTCTCTCGTTGCCTTAGGATATGCCGGGTGGGGTGCTGGGCAGCTTGAACGGGAAATCTCCGGCAATTCCTGGTTGAGTGGTCCGTCTGATTTGCGGATATTGTTTGAAACGCCGGTCGAACGCCGTTGGTATAATGCCGCGTTGTTTTTGGGCGTAGATATGAATCTCATTTCAGCTGATATCGGCCATGCGTGACGAATTGTCTTCAGGCACAGTCGCTTTATCTGGTTGCATTTTAGGATTTGATTTTGGATTACGGAGAATTGGCGTCGCTGTGGGACAAACTCTACTCGGTACCGCAACCCCTATTACGATTTTACGCTCTTGCAATGGTGCACCTAATTGGCCGGGGATTTCCCGAATAATTCGCGAGTGGGAGCCAATCCTATTAGTCGTTGGAATGCCAACCAGCGCCGATGGCGCGGAAACTCCGCTCACTATTGCGACCAATACATTTATTCATAGTTTGAAACAGCGCTATTTTTTACCAGTAGACACGATTGATGAGCGTCTATCTTCGTATGAGGCGCAATTCGCCGATATACGCCGGACAAAAAGGAATTCCCAAATTGATCATATCGCCGCCCAAATTATCCTTCAAACCTGGCTTGCTGAACGAATTTCTTGATATCGAAAGATTCACCTTATTATGATCGGACGAATACGCGGCACGCTCGAAATCAAACAACCGCCATTTTTATTAGTAGATGCGCAGGGCGTCGGTTATGAAATCGAAGCACCGCTGAGCACTATCGAGCAACTTCCTGAAATTGGCGCTGTCGTAATTCTGTATACGCATTTAATTGTGCGCGCCGAAGCCCATTTGCTATATGGATTTGCGACGCTTTCGGAGCGTAGCTTATTTCGCGATTTATTACGGGTGAATGGCGTTGGACCGCGTTTGGCTTTGGCTATTCTTTCCGGGATGGAGATTGGCGATTTTGTCCGTTGTATTGCCGAAGGGGAAAGCGCAACTCTGTCGCGTTTACCGGGTATTGGAAAAAAGACTGCCGAGCGTCTAATTATCGAAATGCGAGATCGGATCGGCGCGTTTTCACCAGTAAATGTAAATCTCCCATCATTAAATCCGCCGCCGTCAAATACCATTGCGGACGCAATTAGCGCGCTGATTAGTCTTGGTTATCGTCCCCCGGACGCGGGACGTTTGGTCCATTCGGTTTACCGAGATGACCTAACAACCGCCGAATTAATTCGCCGCGCATTACAATCCACATTGGCAAAAAAATAACTGCGTTTTATTTTAATCTTAAAAATTAATTAGTGTCCTTTGCGCTAGCCAATTCCGCCTCTAATTCTTTAATCCGGGCGTCGATCCGCGAACTGGTATAAAAATCAAGATTCGGTATCCTTAATGCCTTTTGCAGTTCATGGAGCGCAGTTTGGGTCTCACCGTTGAGATAAAGATATTCCGCGACTGCTAATCGTGCCCCACCCAAATTTCCCAGTGCCTCTTCAGCCCGTGCCCAAAGTTGATACCAATCGGGATGCGGATTTTTTTCTCGGATCAATCGCCGGAGTAATTCATGCGCCGTGCGCGGCTGATTGTTTTGGAGTAGCGCCGCGGCTTCGGCAATTATCACTGCCGGATGGTTTGGATAAAGTCGCCGAATTTTTTGATAGACTGCCAATGCGGTGCTATTATTTCCGGCGGACATTTCAATCTCGGCGCTGGTCAATAAATATGCTAAACGATCTGGATCATCTGCGAGTAATAATTCGATTTGACGACGTGCTGCAATTAAATCGTGATTGGAAAATAACGCCAGCGTATAAGCATAACGCGCCGCAACATGATTACGATAACGGCCACTATCGAGCGCCTGTTTTAATTCACGGACGCTATGCCCGAGGGTATTTTTTCGCGCAAGAACTTTAAGGCGTGCCTGAGTCAAGTGATAATTAAGCGAATCTTGATTTTGTCGATACGGAAATTGCTCGGCGCGATTGCGCGCATCCGCAAGCCGCGATTCGGTTATCGGGTGGTCGCGGAGAAATTCCGGCAATGCCCCGTTATCAAAATACCGGGTATTTTTTTGGAGCCGCTCGAAAAATCCCGCCATCGCCCGTGGGTCAAATCCCGCGCGCTGGAGGGCTAAAATCCCGACTCGGTCGGCCTCCTGCTCATTGCCGCGGATAAAATCAGTTTGGAGTTGAGCCCCGCTGGCAGTGGCGGTAAAAAGCGCGGCCTGACCGGCCTGCTCGCTCCGACCCGCAAGCACCAGCGCCGCAAGCGTCGCCGCCAAAATCGGGACACTCAGGCGCGCCGAGTGCTCGGCCATCCGCGCAATATGGTGTTGGCTAACATGTGCGACCTCGTGGGCAATTACGGCGGCCAATTCGCTTTCGGACTCGGTCGCGAGAATCAGACCGGAATTTACGCCAATATGGCCACCCGGCCCCGCAAATGCGTTGATTTTGGGGTCGTCCACAATGAAAAAGTCAAACGCCTGATTCGGAGTATCGCTTCCGGCGACGATGCGATAGCCTAAAGAACGCAAATAATCCGTAGCCAGAGGGTCATTTACAAATGGCAATTCCCGCCGGATATTTCGCAGAAACGCCTCTCCCAGGCGGCGTTCTTCCTCCGGTGAAAGATAGCGCGCTGAGGATTCCCCCATGCTCGGCAAATTGATCTCGAGCGGCGCCGCATTTTCTAGTCCAACCACGGCGATTATCAACCACAGAGACAATTTCATCGTTAAATATCCCCTCATGATTTCGGAAATATTATAGGATAAGAACCCGATGTTTGATTTGTTTGACGCATAGATTTTACAAATTTGCATATTGATGTAAAAAAAATTGGACATCGCGCAAAATGGAAAAGTAGTCGCGAGCACACATCTACTTAAATACCCAATGAAACACGACCTCGTCTGTCCCTGGTGAAGAATATGAGCCCGGATTTTTCGACTTTAGCGTTGCAAGGTTATACACACGTTCCGATTATGCGCGAAATTATCGCCGACCTCGAAACGCCGCTTTCTACATATCTCAAGATTGCCCAAGGGCCGTATTCGTATTTACTCGAATCGGTGCAGGGCGGCGAAAAATGGGGGCGGTATTCAATTATTGGCCTACCGTGTCGGACGGTGTTGCGGATAATTGGCACGGAAATGCGTTTAGAACATAACGACACGGTAATTGAGCGCTCCATATCGTCCGACCCCCTAACGTGGATTGCGACAATTCAGGCGCGTTATCGCGTCCCATGTCGGGCCGTACTACCACGATTTAGCGGTGGACTCGTCGGCTATTTTGGTTATGACTTGGTGCGTTATATTGAACCGCGCCTTGCGACCGCCCGTAGCATTGCAAAACCGGATCCAATTGGCGCACCGGATATTTTATTAATGGTCTCAGACGAATTGGCAGTTTTTGACAATCTCAAATCAAAAATTTATTTGATTGTGCATGTCCCGCTGTTAGAAACTAAACTTGACAAATTGACGCTCGAAGAAAAAATTAGCAATGCCCAGCAGCGGCTGGATGAATTAGAAGCCCGGCTCTATCAGCCGTTATCGCATCAAGAAAAGATTTGTCAAGCAGTCGAGCCAATCGGTGAAGATGATTTTCATTCGGGATTTACCCGGACGGATTTTGAGGCCGCAGTTGCGCGTAGCAAGCGTTATATTCTCGAGGGCGATATTATGCAGGTCGTACTTTCGCAGCGCCTTTCGATCCCATTTCACCATCCACCGTTAGACCTTTATCGAGCTTTGCGGTGTATTAATCCCTCGCCCTATCTGTATTTCTTAAACCTAGGTGATTTTCATGTTGTAGGTTCATCGCCGGAGATTCTGACGCGCCTCCAAGATCGAATTATTACAGTCCGTCCAATTGCCGGAACCCGCCCACGTGGGGTAAATGATGATGCAGATCAGGCGCTCGAACGGGAATTATTGGCGGACCCCAAAGAGCGCGCTGAACATTTAATGCTAATTGATTTAGGACGCAATGATATCGGGCGAGTCGCAAATATCGGGACTGTCGAACTAACGGAAAAAATGATCATTGAGCGTTATTCGCATGTAATGCACATTGTTTCTAACGTTACGGGTCAATTACGCGATGGTTTAACGGCGCTGGATGCGTTACGCGCCACTTTTCCCGCCGGAACGGTAAGCGGTGCGCCAAAAGTTCGCGCTATGGAAATTATCGATGAATTAGAGCCGGTAAAACGCGGGATTTATGCCGGGGCCGTTGGTTATTTAGGCTGGTCGGGAAATATGGATACGGCGATTGCAATTCGCACGGCGATTATTAAAGATGAGACGTTGCATATTCAAGTCGGCGCGGGAATTGTCCATGATTCAATTCCGGCGCGGGAATGGGATGAAACAATGAATAAGGGCCGGGCGATGTTTCGCGCTGTTGCATTAGCTCAATCCGGATTTCGGACACGGGGATAGATGGCACGGTCATTGTTCGGCGACGGTGATGAGCAACGACGACTGGAACATGGCCGCTGGGGAGATAACCGATTCGTCCAGAGGGATGTTGCTACCGTACCGCTCACGCATCTTGGCGCGGACGGCAGGGTCCGACAGGTTGAAGTCGCGGACTTTTTGAAGGCCGCCGATCTGAATGCCGAGGCCACGGTCGTATGCCTTCCAGACGAGTTCCGAACAGTAGATACGGTCGTCACTCCAGCCGAAAGTAAGGTCGTACGGCCGACCGGCAAATCTGCGAGCCGCGGCCCGAAGCTTTTCGAGCCTTGCTGGCGTGAAGACCGCGTCGGCGTTTTTGAGGCGTTTGACGACGAAATGGTGCCCCGTGCCGCGGGCGATCCACTGCTCCAGTGGCGTGAGACGCACCGTGGCGACGGCTTCAAACACAAAGGGCTTTCCGTCGCGATGAACGATGAGCCCCATGTGACTGTACCTTGAACCGGTGGCAAGTTGAATGGCGATGGATTGAGAAGACTGGGAAGTGTGAAAGATGATGTCGCCGTCTTTGACGGCCGGTGCAATGCCCCGTACTGAGCAGGCGGTGGCGATAATTGCAAGGGTAATAGCAATGCGCATGATTCAGAGTGCCACTGAGCGCTTTGTTGGGCGATTTTAATGTTAGGTGTCAAGCCCCGAGAGATTGTATACCCGCTTTTGGAAACATTCCGGGTGCGATTGCGACCATTTCTTTAAGGCCAGGAGTTACGCAGTTGAATTGTAACTGGTTGATTTAGTTGGAAAGCCATAAGACAGACTTCTTCCGTAACCGATTGAAAATGTTAAATGGATTTTGCAACTGCGTAACTCCTGAAGTCGTAACTTAATCATATGTAGATCATAGTTATAATCCGGCGCTACGGCGAGTCTGTGTTCTCTCGGAACGCTCTACACGACCGTTATTGATCTCGAATTTCACTATGCCTTCGCGCCCCTCGCCAGTCGTAATCGGACCAAATAACGGTAGATTAGTCCCGCGATATTCAATATATCGATAAATCCAAATTTCCTGATTCGATGCGGGAGTTTCTATTTCGGTCGGTTCGCCTAATAGACGACGTAAATCAGCAGTTGTGCTAATCCCGGAATAAATTTGGCTAAGGGCATTTTCGTCAATTGCTGATGTTGTGCCGTAGGTGCGGGTAGTTGCGCAACCAATAAGCCACTCCCAGGAAATCATCATCAGAAATAGCATTGAGATTAAGCGGATTAAAAAAAACATTTTCGTTATCCTCATCGTTATTGAAATCTACAATTCAAAGAGAAACTGATAATTGATCGCGCCCGCAGCGTTTGGCGCGATATAACGCCGCATCAGCACGCGATAACCAACTTGCCGAAGTATCATTGCGGCGCAATCCCGCAATCCCCAAAGAAATCGTAATCCGACCTTTCGTACCAGTTTCGGTAGTAATTGTCTGCGAGCGAATCGTATCCATCATCCGCTTACAAAGAGATTGCGCCTCGTCCGGCGCAATATCAGTTAGCACAATTGCGAATTCATCACCTGCATAACGTGCGACAAAGTCATTTTTGCGCGGAAATGACCGGGTCAAAACATCAGCGACTAAACGGATGACACTATCTCCGGTCGGGTGACCATAAGTGTCATTAATTGCTTTGAAACGGTCAATATCGGCAATCGCCAACCACGCCAATCCTTCAGAGTTTTGATAAGTCTCTAAGATTTTAATCAAATGTTGATCAAAGGCGCTACGATTATAGAGGCGCGTCATGGGATCAAGGGCAATTTCTTTACGGGCCTCGTCCAATTCAATTCGCAGAGTCGTGAGACGCTCGGCCAATTCATCAATTTGATAATTTTGGCGGTGGCGGCGCTCCTCGGCAAATTTATGCACCAACGCGATGGTAGCGTGGACTTCTTTTTTCAACGCATCGACCGAATTACTCGCGAGGGCCTGCATTAACCGCGTCAATTGATCATCAACTTGGAGATCAGCCGTGTTATTTTGTTCTAATGCAGTGCGTAACCCCTGCATCATTTTCCATAGCGCCTGACGTAATTCGTTAATCCGCGATAGAGAATATTCATGCTGTCCGACACAAATCTTTTTTACAAAGTCACGCACCGCCCCCCACTGCCGTCCGTTAGCGGTTACCGGTGGGGGGCCGGACGGGGGCGGACTCCCGGTCAGGACATGGCGTGCCCACTCTTCGGCGCGCATCCGCACCGCATCGGCGCTCAGGTCATCAAGGTCAATCGCGTATCGTCCCAGGATGTAAAGCATCGCGGCCACAGTGTCGACGGCGGGATGAATTGCGGTGGATTTTCCTTCGGTGTCATTGCTAGTCATGCAAGTTCTGATTTTGGAGATTAATCGTTTATTAAGTTTGGTGTAGATCAAATAATTCCTGAGCAGCGACGAGCATTTCCCGCCGGCCTTCATAAGCCGCCTGGCGTAATTGCTTACAAGGGCGGTGGATGAGTTTATTGGTTAGCCCGCGTGCCAAAAGGCGCAATACCTCGTGGGGGTCGTGGCCGGCGGCCAACATCCGTTGCGCCCGATTCAGTTCTTGGTCGCGCAATTCCTCGGCCTGTTCCCGATAGGCGCAGATCGTCCCGACGGCGTCGAGGGAGCGTACCCATCCCAAAAAAACATTAGCTTGGACCTCAATAATCTCTTCGGCCTGTTTGGCGGCCTCGTGGCGCGAGTGGAGATTTTCCTGGATCACCTCTTGGAGGTCATCCACGGTGTACAGATACACATCCGGCAACTCCCCGACCTCGGGCGCGATATCGCGGGGCACCGCAATATCTACCATGAACATCGGGCGATGACGCCGCGTCTTGATCGCACTTTCTACCGTAGTCTTGCCGAGGATCGGGGTAGTACTCGCAGTGGAGGCGATCACGATGTCGGCCTCGGATAGATGCGCGCCGATCTCCGACAGAGCAATGGCATAACCACCAAATTGCTCCGCCAAGAGATGGGCGCGCTCTAGCGTACGATTTGCCACAATTATCCGGCTAATCTTGTGTTGGGCCAAATGACGCGCCGCCAGCTCTATTGTCTCACCGGCGCCGATCAGTAACGCGGTGCGGTTCGTAAAGGTCGTAAAGATTTGGCGCGCCAGGCTCACCGCAGCAAACGCTACCGATACCGGCGAGT
>Ga0114939_10002416_pt1 | contig 13821 bp, 12 predicted proteins | sample AshMeaCrysSpring_FD_87196 | JGI IMG/M metagenome (GOLD analysis project Ga0114939, IMG submission 87196) | Groundwater microbial communities from Big Spring, Nevada to study Microbial Dark Matter (Phase II) - Ash Meadows Crystal Spring | ecosystem: Environmental > Aquatic > Deep subsurface >... | reverse complement strand
GCTGCAGCGCGGCCGGGGCGCGGTGGTCAACATCAGTTCCATGAGCGCCATGACGCCGCTCGCCCAGGTGGCGGCCTACTCGGCGGCCAAGGCCGCGGTCTCCAACTTCACGCGCTGGCTGGCCGTGCATTTCGCGCACGCGGGCGTCCGGGTCAACGCCATCGCGCCCGGGTTTCTCCTGACCGAGCAGCTCAAGTTCCTGCACATCGATCCGCAGACCGGCGAGCCCACGGCGCGCGCCCGCAAGGTGATCGCCCATACGCCCATGGGCCGCTACGGCAAGCCCGAGGAGCTCCTGGGGGCCGTGATCTGGCTGCTGTCGGACGCCGCGTCTTTTGTAACCGGAGTGGTCGTGCCCGTCGACGGCGGGTTTTCGTCCTACACCATATAGCCGTCCGGGAAAGGATCGCTAGTGGCAGGGGTGATTCTCAAGGACGTGGTCAAGCGGTTCAAGAACACCACCGCCGTCGATCACCTGGACATCGAGATCCAGGACAGGGAGTTCGCCGTCCTGGTGGGGCCCTCCGGGTGCGGGAAGACCACGGCCCTGCGGATGATCGCCGGGCTGGAGGCGGTGAGCGGCGGAGAGATCTACATCGGCGACCGGCTGGTCAACGAGGTGGGTCCGAAGGACCGCGACATCGCCATGGTCTTTCAGAACTACGCGCTCTACCCGCACATGAGCGTGCGCGAGAACCTGGGCTTCGGGCTCAAAATCCGCAAGTTCGCCAAGAGCGAGATCGAGCGCCGGGTCCAGGAGGCGGCGGACATCCTGGGCATCCACGACCTGCTGGACCGCCGGCCCAAGCAGCTCTCCGGCGGGCAGCGCCAGCGCGTCGCGGTGGGCCGGGCCATCGTGCGCAAGCCCAAGGTGTTCCTGTTCGACGAGCCGCTCTCCAACCTGGACGCCAAGCTGCGCGTGGCCATGCGGGCCGAGATCAGCAAGCTCCACAGACGCCTGGAGGCGACCATCATCTACGTCACCCACGACCAGGTGGAGGCCATGACCATGGCCACCCGGATCTTCATCATGAACCGAGGGGCTCTGCAGCAGGCCGGCGCGCCGCTCGAGGTCTACAAGCACCCGGCCAACCGCTTCGTCGCCGGGTTCATCGGCTCGCCGGCCATGAACTTCATCGATGTCGTCCTGGTCCGTGAGGCCCAAGCCGACTGGGTCGTTGCCGACGGGTTCAAGGTGCAGCTGCCCGAGGAGTTTCATGACCGCCTCGGGCCCTACACCGGCCGGCCGGTCGTCTTCGGGGTGCGGCCTGAGGACATGGCGGCGCGCGACGCGGCGGCGGGGCATGGATCGAACCGGCTCACGGCGCGCGCGGAAGTGGTGGAAACGCTGGGGGCCGAGACCTTCGTCTATCTGAGCTGCGGGCCGCACTCCTTCGTCGCCCGGACGGAGGCGCCGGATCGCCCGCTCCGCGTGGGCCAGATGCTGGAGGTGGAGCTGAAGATGGACAGGACGCATCTGTTCGACAAGGAGACATCCCTGACCATCGTTTGAATTTGCCGCGAGTTTCGTGCTTGGGGTGTCGGATTCAGCGCCGGGTTGTCCGGTTGAGGACCTTAAAGCGCACCTAAAAAAGGGAGGGAACCTGTCATGAGAAGAAATTTATCCATCGCATTGCTGACCCTGCTGGCCGCCGCCGCGTTCGCGTCCGGGGCTTCGGCCCAGTTCGACTGGAAGCAGCTCCAGGGCACCGAGATCCGTTTCCTGATGAACAAGCACCCGTTCACGACCTTCATCGAGCCCAAGGTGCCGGAGTTCGAGAAGCTGACCGGCATCAAGGTGATCATGGAGGTCTTCCCCGAGGACCAGTACCGCAACAAGCGCACGATCGAGCTCAACGCCGGCGGCAAGCTGGACGGCTACATGATCATGCCCGGCCAGGACGAGCTCTATTTCTGGAAGGCGGGCTGGCTGCAGCCGCTGGACGGCTTCATCAAGGACCCCAAGCTGACCGATGCGGCCTGGGACCCCAAGGACTTCTTCGCAAGCTTCACCCAGGCCGCGACCGTCGACGGCAAACAGATCGGGGTGGTCATCAACTCCGAGACGTCGCTGCTGGCCTACCGCAAGGACCTGTTCGAGCAGTTCAAGGCCAAGGTGCCGGCGACCATGAAGGAGCTTGAGGAGACCGCCAAGTTCTTTCACGGCAAGGAGGTCGACGGCAAGAAGATGGTCGGCATCACGCTGCGCGGCAAGGGCGCCGCGGCCACCTCCCAGTGGGTGGATTTCCTCTACAGCTTCGGCGGCTCCTGGACGAACGCCCAGGGCCGGTCGAACCTGGCCGCGCCCGGCAGCGTCGCCGCCTTCAAATTCTACGGAGATCTTCTGAAGAACTACGGCCCCGAGGGCGGCACCATGCTGCACTGGGCCGAGAGCACCTCGGCCTTCATGGAGGGCAAGGCCGCCATGATCTACGACGCCAACGTGTTCAAGTCGCTTTACGAGAACCCAAAGGAATCCAAAGTGGCCGGCAAAGTCGGCTATGCCGTCATCCCGGCCGGCCCGGCGGGCAGCGTGCCGCACGTGTCCAACTGGAGCCTGTCCATCAACAGGAACAGCCCGGCCGACCGCCAGAAGGCCGCCTGGCTCTTCATCCAATGGGCGACCAGCAAGGAAAACTCGCTGGCGGCGATGCTGGCGGGCGTCCCGGCGGGACGGGCCTCGGCCTGGAATTCAGCGGAATACAAGGCCAAGGACGCCCAGCCGGACTGGACCGCGAACTCGCTCAAATCCTTCGAGATGGGCCAGCCGCAGTGGAACCCGCCGGTCATCAACGTGCCCGAGATCCGGGACATCACCGGGCAGGTCATCGTGGACGCCATCCAGGGCAAGGACGTGGAGGCCTCGGCCAAGAAGGCGGCCGAGCTGATGGACAAGAAGATGGAGCGTTAACCGGGTGCCCATCCGGAAACGGCGTCTAGCGGTCCATGCCGGCCTTCTCGCTCTTCGCAATCCTCGGCGCAGACTGACTACGCCCGCGGTTGCGAGATCGCTGCGGCGGTGGCCTGAACCGCAATCCACCATTTCCGGATCGACACACGGTTCTATGCCGCGGCCGGGTCCGGCCACGGCGAAGGATCGGGCCGGACCCGGCGGATCTATCCGCCATGACGAGCACCGCCAGCGCCATCAGCCGGTTCATGGACCGCCGCCAGGCTTTTCTTTATCCGGCGCCGGCGGTGATCGTACTGTTCTTGATCGTGGTCCTGCCGATCGCCTTCAACCTCTACCTGGCTTTCACCAAGTGGACCGTCGGCCTGGGCCAGCCGGTCTTCGTCGGCTTCGACAACTTCATCGACCTGGTGTCGGACGACCGCGTCTGGAACGGGGTCCAGGTGATGGTCTACTTCAGCGGCCTAAGCCTCGCTCTGGAGATCGGCCTGGGTCTGCTGATCGCGCTTTACTTCAACCGCGAGTTCCGGGGCAGCGAGATCGTCCAGGCGATCTACATCTTCCCGTTCGCGGCCACGCCGGTGGCGGTTGCGCTGATCTGGCGGATCATGCTGAACCCGGAGATCGGGGTGCTGAATTACCTGCTGCGCAGCGTTGGCCTGCCGGGCAGCCTGTGGGTCAGCGGCGAGCACACGGTGATCCCGGCGCTCGTGCTGGTGGACGTGTGGAAGTGGACCCCCATGATCACCCTCATCGTGCTGGCCGGGCTCAAATCGCTGCCGCCCGACCCCTACGAGGCCGCGCGCATCGACGGGGCCAGCGCGTTGCAGATCTTCTGGTACATCACGCTGCCCATGATCCGGCCGGTGCTGATCGCGGCCCTCATGCTGCGCTCGCTCGACAATTTGAAGGAATTCGACATGATCTACACCATCACCCAGGGCGGGCCGGGCATCGCCTCCGAAACGCTCTATCTCTACTCCTACACGGTCGGGTTCGGCTTCTTCAAGGCCGGCTACGGCTCGGCGCTGATGGTGGTGGTGTTCCTGATCGTTCTGGCCTTCAACGTGGTGATGAACCGCCTGCGGCTCAGCGCGCAGGACCGCTGACGGAGGCAAGATGACGAAAACCGCGGCCGCGCGGACCGCCAAGTCGATCCTGTTCTACGCCGGCGCCGTCGCGCTGAGCGTGCCGCAGGTCTTCGTCTTCGCCTGGATGGTCATGACCGGACTTAAAACCGGGGTCCAGAACATCGCCTACCCGCCGGAGTTCATCTTCACGCCGACGCTGGAGAACTACCAGGCGGTCTTTCAGCAGCACAACTTCCTGCGCTACTTGATAAACAGCCTCCTCATCGCCGGCCTGGCCACCGGGATCTCGCTGCTCTTGGGGCTGCCGGCGGCCTATTCCATCGCCAAATACCGGCAGGGCAAGATCGGGATTATGATCCTCTTGGCGCGCATGACCCCCTTCGTGAGCTACCTGCTGCCCTGGTACATCATCTTCCGCCATCTGAAGCTCATCGACACCTATACCGCGCTCACCCTCACGCACCTCATCATCACCCTGCCGATGGTGGCCTGGCTGATGGTCGCCTTCTTCGAAAGCGTGCCGGCCGACCTGGAGGACGCCGCCATGATCGACGGCTGCTCGCGCCTGCAGAGCTTCGTGCGGGTCGTGCTGCCCCTGGTGCGCAACGGGATCGCCACTTCGGCCATCATGGCCTTCATTTTCTCGTGGAACCAGTTTCTGTTCTCGCTGATCCTCTCCGGCCCCCGGACCAAGACCGTGCCCGTGGCGGTCTACAATTTCATTTCCTACGGAAAGATCGACTGGGCCGGGATCGGGGCGGCCGCCACCCTGATCGTGCTGCCGGTTTCGGTCTTCGCCTTCTTCGTGCGGCGGACGATCGTGCAGGGGCTGACCATGGGCGCGCTCAAAGATTAGGACTCCAGCGCCTGGAACCGGCGCATGAACCTGCGGTCGATGTAGTCCTTGATGAGGAACGCCAGCCGGCCGCCGAACAGGATCGGCTTCTTATAGAATATCCCCGTGCCGTCGCCCAGGTTGAAGATCAGCAGATAGTCCCCGCCGGGATCGAAGGCCTGCAGCGGCCGGCCTTCCAGGGCGGCCGTCAGGTTGCGGAAGATGACCGCGTTCTGGCGCACGGCATAGACGCCCACCTTGTCCAGCGGCGTTTCCTGGAAATCAATGCAGTCGCCGCCGCCGAAAATGGTCGGGTGGGCCGGGCTCTGCAGATACCGGTTGACCAGCAGGCCGCCGCCGGGTCCGACCGGGATCCCGGAATCCCGGAAGACCGGATGGGGTGTCACGCCGACGGCCACGAAGACGATGTCCATATCGTAGGTTGCTGCGGAGGCCGCGGCCACGCGCCCGGTGCGGATTTCCCGGATGTCGCAATTTTCGATGATTTCGATCCCGCGCCGCTTCAATGACGCCAGCGCCTTGGCCCTTACGCCCTCGGGGTGGTGCGGCATCACCGTGGTTTTGGTGAGAATGCGGATCGCCGCCGGTTGCAGCCCCGGGCCGCGCGTCAATCTCCAGATGTTCCCTGCGACTTCGACGGCCGATGGGCCGCCGCCCACGATCCCGATCGAAGGCCTCCTTACGGATGCGATTTCGAGGATGCGCCGCTGCGCCTCCAGCAGCCGTTCGATCGGTTTGACCGGGTAGATGTCCTTCAAACCGCCGGCGATCCAGTTCTGCGGCACCTGGCTGCCCACGTTGCAGGAAAGCACGTCGTAGGGGACGGGCTCCCCCGATTCCAGGTGCACGGTCCGCGCGGCCGGGTCGATCCGGGCGACCCGCCCCAAGACGAAGGCGCCGCCCATTTTTTCCACGACCTGCCGGGTGGCGAAGCGGATCTCCTCCGGCGTGTAGGTCTTGCCGAGCATGCCGGGGCCCATGCCGGAATAATAGTGATGCTCGGAGGGCTGAATCACGGTGACTCGACATCCCTTTTCGACGAATCCGCGCAGGTTCGCCAAGGTCACCATGTGCGCGTGGCCGCCGCCGGCCAACACCAGGTGCTTTTTCATGCCTTCTTCCTTTCGCTCAGCGGGCGGCGCCCGCATCAGTGCCTCGCGAACAGCGTTCCCAATTGCTCCAGGTGGGCGCGCTCTTCGTTGGCGATCCGGGTCAGCACGCTTTTGCTGTCGCCGCTTCCGGCTCGATCGGCGGCGCGCTGATACATGTCCAGGGCCTGGGCCTCGATCGCCATGGCCAGGGAAATGACTTCCTCCGGCACCTCCAGATCGGGTTGATAGCGCTGCAGGTAGTCCTGAGTGGTCAGCCCGCCTTCCATGGCGGGGGCGACCACCTTTCGGGCGAACTCTTCGCGAGTCACCGCGGCGCCGGACAGCCGGCGGTATTCGTCGAAAATGCGGTCCTGGTGCTTGACCTCGATGGTGGCGAGCTTCGCGAACAGGCGGCGCGCGTTATCGGCGTTGACCCGCCCCGCCATCGCGAGGTAGAACTCGCGCAGGCCCTCCTCGAGCGCATAGGCCGTCAGGAGCGTTTCTTCCGGGAGTTCCTTGCCCGAGAAAAGACTCAGGCCGAGGTCTTCCGGGCCGACCGCCTTCTGGCTGTTCCAGGCCTTGATCCCTCCGGAGAGATTCATCACCTCCCTGAACCCCTTGGCCGCCAGCACCTGGGCCGCGATGCGGCTGCGGCCGCCGATGGCGCAGTAGACCACCGTCGGCTTGTCGGCGTCCAGCTCGGCCAGGCGCCCGCCCAGCTCCGGCAGCGGGATCAGTTTGGCGCCGGGCAGGTGTTCGGTCTCGTATTCACCGGGCTGGCGCACGTCGAGCAGGGTGAAGGCATCGCTTGCCGTGCGGTTCATGTAGTCTTTCGCTTCGACCGCGTCGATGGATTTCACCGGAGTGAAGAACTGCTTCCAACGCATGGGGACCTCCTTTGCTGTGGGAATGGGTGTCATGAACCGGTCAGGGGATCTTCCTTGCGGGTCTTGAAATCGATGACGAAGGCCGTATCGAGCCTCTCCGGGTCCTGGCAGAAACCCTCGAATCCGCCCGCGATGAATTCCTCTTTGATCATTCCGTATTCCCGGGGACCAACCCGCGTGCCGATCAGGGCGTGGCGGCCGGCTCCGTATATGGGCCGGTACTGGGCCATCAGGCTGATGAACACGTCCTGGGGGTCGAAGGTCTGCTGCAGAAAGGCGAGCACGTCGCGGCTGGCGGACTGATCGTTCGGCAGCACCAGATGGCGTATGCACAGGCCGCGGCGGGCGATGCCGGCGGGGTCGCAGCGCAAAGGTCCGACCTGGCGGAACATGCGGCGGACGGCGGCCTGGTTGATTTCGACGTAATCCGGGGCGTTGGAGTAGAGACGGGCGGGCTCATTGCGGCCGTATTTCATGTCGGGCAGCCAGATGTCCACCACGTCCTTGAGCAGGTCAATGGTCTCCCCCAGCTCGTAGCCGCCGCAGTTGTACACCACCGGGACCGCCAGCCCCGATTCCGCCGCCAGCCGCAGCGACCGCAGGACCCAGGGCAGGAAATGGGTGGCCGTCACCAGGTTGACGTTGTGGCAGCCTTTTGCCTGCAGCCCCAGGAGCTTCTGCGCCAGCTCCTCCACTGAAAACGGGCGTCCCTCCTGCTCGTGGGAGATCTGATAGTTCTGGCAGAAGACGCACTTCAAGGTGCAGTGCGTGAAGAAGACCGTGCCGGAGCCGCCGGTGCCTGAGAGCGGCGGCTCCTCGCCGTGGTGCGGGAAGATGCTGGAAATGACGAGCCCCCCGGGCGCGCCGCAGAAGCCGCGCTCGCCCCCGCAGCGGTCCACGCCGCAGCGCCGCGGGCAAAGCCCGCAGCGGCCGGCGATGCGATCGAGCTCGCGGATGCGCGCTTCCCAGTCGCCGTCGTTCAGAAATGTGTAGGAGGCAGCATGCATGCGATGGCTGTTGGCGGTGGTTCGGTTGGCATATTAGTACCGCCTTCGGCTGCTTTTTTAAACCCCCGGGTTCATATTTCCCGGCGCATCGATGCGGCGCGGGCCGGCCGGCCCGCCCGGGACGGGCAAAATACATCTTGACATGCGTTTGCGAACGCTATAAACAGGATTAAAAAGATCCTATTTATCCAATAAAGCGGGCGGTCATGCGACTGACGCGGGCGGGCGAATACGCGGTGCGCTGTGTGCTTTACCTGGCAACCCAGGGAAGGGGGGTGCTCTGCGCGCGCAAGGAGATCGCCCGCAAGATGGACATCCCGGACCAGTTCCTGGGCAAGATCGCGCAGCAGCTCGCCCGGGCCGGCGCGATCGAAATCGTCCAGGGCGCCCGGGGCGGGTTCCGGCTGGTCGTGGCCCCCGAGGAGCTGACCCTGCTGGAGGTGGTCGAGGCGGTGATCGGCGAGATCTTCCTGAACGACTGCATCATGCGGCCGGAGTCCTGCAACCGCAGCCATGCCTGCGCGGTGCACTGCATCTGGGCCAAGGCCAGGGACCAGCTGCGGCAGACGCTTCAGGAGGCCACCTTCGCCCGGATCCTCCGGGAAACCAGTTGTACGCCCTTGTTGCCGATGGTGGCGGCGCCGGCCGGCCGGCACCGCCGTGGAGTGAACGGCTTGAAGAAAGGAGCCATGTAAGATGGACACGCTGTTGCTTTCGCGGCTGCAGTTCACCGCGACCACCATTTTCCACTTTTTTTTCGTGCCGCTGACGTTGGGGTTATCGGTACTGGTCGCGGTCATGGAGACCCGCTACGCGCGCACCGGTGATGAAACCTACCTCAAGATGACCCGGTTCTGGGGCAAGCTCTTCCTGATCAACTTCGCCGTGGGGGTCGTCACGGGGATCACGCTGGAGTTCCAGTTCGGCACCAACTGGTCGGGGTACTCGGCCTACGTGGGCGACATCTTCGGCTCGCTGCTGGCCATCGAGGCGACCGCGGCCTTTTTCCTGGAGTCGACCCTGATCGGCGTCTGGGTCTTCGGCTGGAAGAAGCTCTCGCGCAAGGCGCACGCCGCGGTGATGTGGCTGGTGGCCGGGGCGAGCAACCTTTCCGCGATCTGGATCCTCACCGCGAACGGCTGGATGCAGCACCCGGTGGGCTACGCCCTGCGCAACGGCCGGGCCGAGCTCACCGACTTCGCCGCCGTGGTCTTCAACCCCTTCAGCCTCCTGCAGATCCTGCACGTGGTGCCGGCCGCCCTGCTCCTGGCGGCGTTCTTCATCATGGGCATCAGCGCGTACCACCTGCTCCGAAAGCAGCATCTGGATTTCTTCACGCGGTCCTTCCGTCTCGGCCTGACGGTGGGCGCGGTCACCGCCATCTGGGTGATCATCGGAGGCGACATGCATGCCAAGCACGTGACCCAGGTCCAGCCGGCCAAGCTGGCCGCCATGGAATCGCTCTGGGACACCACGGCGCGGGCGCCCGTCTACCTCTTCGCGGCGCCCGACGAGCGGAACGAGCGCAACCGCGTCGAGATCGGCGCCGTCCCGGGCGTCTTGAGCTTCCTGGGGCACGGCGATTTCAACGCCGAGGTGAAGGGGCTGAAGGCCTTCCCGAAGGACGAGCGCCCGCCGGTGCTGCTGACGTTTCTCTCCTTCCGGGTCATGGTGGGGCTGGGGACCTACTTCGCCGTCATGATGATCATCGGTGTCTTCATCCGCAAACGCCTGCAGGAAAACCCCTGGTACCTCAGGCTGATGATGTATTCCATCCCGCTGCCCTTCCTGGCCCACACGGCCGGCTGGGTGCTGGCCGAGGTCGGCCGCCAGCCCTGGATCGTGTACGGCCTGATGCGGACCGCCGATGCGGTGTCGCCGATCGCCGCCTCCCAGGTGGCGGTGAGCCTGGCGGCGTTCATCCTGGTCTACGGCCTCCTCGGCGGGGTGGGCTATTACCTGATCGGCAAATACGCGCGGCTCGGTCCCGACGCGGTCGGGAGCCCAGCCCCGGTCCGCGGCGAGCGCCTGCGGCCGGCGGCGGTATGAGAAACCCGTGTGATCAACGGTTACGGACGTAAAGGAGGGATACTGAAATGGTGCTCGAATCCATATGGTTCTTTCTGTGGGGCCTTCTGTGGGCGGTGTATTTCATGACCGACGGCTTCGACCTCGGGATCGGCTCGCTGCTGCCTTTCCTGGGCAAGACCGAAGAAGACAAGCGCGCGATGGTGAACACCATGGGGCCGCTGTGGGACGGCAACCAGGTCTGGCTGCTGTCGGCCGGCGGGGTTACCTTCGCGGCCTTCCCGCGGGTCTACGCGGTGATGTTCTCCTCGCTTTACTCGGCGCTCATGCTCATCCTGTTCGCCCTGATCCTGCGCGGGGTGGCCTTCGAGTTCCGCACCAAGGTGGAAAGCCCCGGGTGGCGGAAGCTCTGGGACGCCTGCATCTTCATCGGCAGCTTCACGCCGGCGCTGCTCTTCGGCGTGGCCTTCGCCAACATCTTCCAGGGAATACCCATCGACCAGAAAGGGGTCTACCAGGGGACGCTGTTCACCCTGCTCAACCCCTACGGGCTGATCGGCGGGGTGCTGTTCGTGCTGCTTTTCGTGGTGCACGGAGCGCTCTGGCTGGCGGCCAAGACCCAGGGGGATCTGCAGGCCCGGGCGGCCGCGACCGCGGCCGGGATCTGGGCAGGCGAGGTGCTGGTCGCCGTGGTGTTCCTGGCGGCGAGCTATTTCACCACCGGGCTCTATGCCAATTACCTGGCCCATCCGCTGCTCTTCGCGGTGGTGCTGATCACCGTGGCCGCGCTTTTCGGGATCCGGGTGTTCCTGGCGCGGAAAGCCTACTTCAAGGCCTGGTTCGCTTCGGCCCTCACCATCGTGGGCGCCACCTTTTACGGCGTGATCGGCCTGTTTCCGAACATGTTCCCGTCAAGCCTCAACCCGGCCTGGAACCTGACCGCGCACAACGCCTCCTCGACCCAGCTCACCCTCACGATCATGCTGGTGGTGGTCCTCATCTTCGTGCCGGTCGTGCTGGCCTACCAGGCCTGGGCCTACAACCTGTTCAAGGGCCGGCTGACTGCCGAAGACCTGGTTTATTGAACTTAAGGAAGATAGCATGCAAGCCTGCCGACGCGCTCGCAGCGCTTTAACGGAGTTCGCGCTGCTGGCGGCTTCCTGAGCCGTCTGACAGGCAACTGAAAACGGCGGTCTTTTCGTCCGTGGCCCACTTGTGGGAGTGGCTTCCAGCCACGAAAGATTCGCGGCAGGATGCCGCTCCCACAGAATCGATCAAATGCAAAAAAAAAGAGCCCTTCCGGTTCCGCGGAAAGGGCTCTTTCATCTTAACCCATCGCTTTACGGCGTGATCAGCGCCGGGTCGGTGATCACCCCGAGGTAGCGGAAACGCCCGCCCTTGACCTGCTGGACCTGGACCTCCTTCACCACCTCGCCCTTGTTGAAGCCCTTGATGACCCCGGTCAGGCCGTTGTAGTCCTTGGTGGCGGCGATGGCGTCCCGGACGGCCTTGCCCTCGGCGCTCTTGGCGCGCTTGATGCCGTCGCAGAGGATCATGAAGGCGTCGTAGGCCGAAGCGCCCACCATGTCCGGCTGGATCTTGAAGCGGGTTTCGTAATCCTTCAGGAACTCCTGGACGAAGGGCCGCTGGTCGTCGCGGTTGAGGTTGGTGACGATGACGAAGCCCTCGGCCGCATCGCCGGCGATCTCGAGCGTCTTGGGCGAGTCCGCGCCCTCCTCGCCGATGATCTGGGTCTGCATGCCGAGCTCGCGCGCCTGCTTGAGCACGGGTCCGGTCTGAAAATAGTAGCCGCTCGAAAAGATCACGTCCGGATTCAGCTCCTTGATCTTGGACAGGTAGGGCTTGAAATCCTTCTCCTGCATCGGGTAGGTCAGCGCGATCACGACCTCGGCCTTGCCCCTGGCGAACTTGGCGAGGTACTCGTTGAAGCCCTCGGCCAGGGTGCGGCCGAAGTCATTGTCGCTGGTCAGAAGGGCGATCCTCTTCGCTTTCATAAGCTCAACCGCCGTATAGGCGGCGGCCCGGCCCTCGACCGCGCCGAGGAAGCCGTTGCGGAAGTTGAAGTCGCCGGCCTTGGTGACGTCGGGGTGGATCGCGTACGCCGCCACCAGCGGAAGGCCCTCATCCTGGAAGAGCGGCGCCACGGCCCGCGTGGGCATGCTGTAGGAGCCGGCCACGAGACCGGCCACCTGGTCCTGCTGGATCAGTTTCTGCGCCAGCGCCACGGCCTCCTTGGCGTCGGCGCGGTCGTCGTAGGTCACCAGCTCCACTTTCTTGCCGAGCAGCCCGCCGGTCGAGTTCACTTTTTCGACCGCCAGATCCACGGAGTTCTTGACGCTGGCGCCGTCCGCCGCGGCGAAACCGGTGAGCGGGGCCAGCAGCCCGATCTTGATCACTTCTGCCGCATTCGCCGTCGCGAACGCCGCAGAAATGATAGCCACTGCATGCAGCATCAATCTGATCTGTTTCATAAGGCCTCCTTCTTTTTGCGGTTTTAAACTTATGACGCAAAACTTAACACCTCTTTATTCCCCCAAATACGCCGCCTTCAGCTTGGGGTCCCGGAGAAGGTCGGCGGCGCGGCCTTCGTAGACGCAGGTCCCGGTTTCGAGCACGTAGGCGCGGTGCGAAATCTCGAGCGAGGCCATGGCATTCTGCTCGACCAGAAGGATGGTCAGGCCCTGCTCGCGGTTGAGCAGGGACAGCACCTCGAAGACCCGATCGACGAGCTTGGGCATCAGCCCCATCGAGACCTCGTCCACCAGCAGCAGCTCGGGGTCGGAGATGAGCGCCCGTGCAATCGCGAGCTGCTGCTGCTCGCCGCCCGAAAGGGTGGAGGCCGGCTGGCGGCCGCGCTCCTTCAGGATCGGGAAGAGGTCGTGGAGCCAGGCCAGGCGGCTTTCGACCGCGATCTTGCGGCGCAGGCCGTAAACCCCGGTCATCAGGTTCTCGTGCACGCTCAGGCGCGGAAAAACCCGCGCCCGTTCGGGCACGAGGCGGACTCCGGCGCGCGCCCGCTCGAAGGACGCCATGCGCTGAATCTCCCGGCCCTTGAAGCGGATGCCGCCCCGGCGGATCGGCACCATGCCCATGATCCCGCCGAGGATGGAGGTCTTGCCGGCGCCGTTGGCGCCGATGATGGAGACGAGCTCGCCCTTTTCGAGCGCGAAGCCGACCCCCGCCACCGCGCGGATGTCGCCGTAGGATATGTGCAGATCGCGCACCTCAAGCAGCATGCGCGCTTCCTTTCCGGCCCAGGTAGGCCTCGATCACCGCTTCGTCGGCCCTGACCTCCGCCGGCCGGCCCTCGGCGAGCTTGCGGCCGTGGTCCATCACCACCAGCCGGTCGCAAAGGCCCATGGCGACCCGCATGTTGTGCTCGATCAGGAGCACCGCAAGACCGTCGGCGCGGATGGCGCGGATGAGCGCTTCCAACTGGGCGATCTCCTCGTGGCGCAGCCCGGAAAAGGATTCGTCCAGCAGCAGGAGCTTGCTGCCGACGGCCAGCGCCCGGGCGATCTCGAGCCGCCGCAGGTTGCCCAGCGGCAAAAGCCCGGCGCGCCGGCCGGCCAGGCCGGCCAGCCCCACCCGTTCCAGCAGGCCCAGCGCTTCGCGTTTTTCGGCCGGCGTTCTCCAGCGCGACCAGACTTTGGAAAGGTGCCGGTAGCGGCCGATGCCGCGGGCCGCGAGCACGTTCTCGAGAACGGTCAGCTGGGCGAACGGCTTGACGATCTGAAACGTGCGGCCGAGGCCGAGAGCTGCGATCACATGCGGCGCAAGGCCGTCGGTGCGCTGCCCGTCAAAGGCGATGGCCCCCGCGGTCGGCTTGTAGACGCCCGAGATCAGGTTGAAGCAGACCGTCTTGCCGGCCCCGTTGGGCCCGAGCAGTCCTAGGATTTCGCCGGACTGGATGTGGAAGCTGACGCCGT
>Ga0114939_10002415_pt1 | contig 13829 bp, 10 predicted proteins | sample AshMeaCrysSpring_FD_87196 | JGI IMG/M metagenome (GOLD analysis project Ga0114939, IMG submission 87196) | Groundwater microbial communities from Big Spring, Nevada to study Microbial Dark Matter (Phase II) - Ash Meadows Crystal Spring | ecosystem: Environmental > Aquatic > Deep subsurface >... | reverse complement strand
TAGAGCCCCTGGAACACCGCGCGCGCCTGGGGCACGCTCGCCTCCGGCACGCCGATCTTGCGGGCGACGTCGTCGGCCTCGGCGTCGGTCAGGCCCTTGGTCGGGTCGATCGATACCTTGTGGATCTTCTCGGGCGTCTTGGCGGCCACCTCCTCGATGTCCATGCCGCCCTCGGAGGAGGCCATCAGCGTCACGCGCTGCGTGCCGCGGTCGACGACCATGCCGACGTAGAGCTCCTTCTTGATGTCGGCGCCCTCCTCGACCAGCAGGCGCCGCACCTTCTGGCCTTCGGGCCCGGTCTGGTGGGTCTTCAACTGCATGCCGAGGATCTGCGAGGCGTGCGTCTTCACTTCGTCCAGTGAACGCGCGAGCTTCACGCCGCCGCCCTTGCCGCGGCCGCCGGCGTGGATCTGCGCCTTGACCACGTAGACCGGGCCCGGCAGGTCCTTCGCGACCTTCACCGCCTCGTCGACCGAGAACGCGGGGTAGCCACGCGGCACCGGCACGCCGTACTTTCTGAAGATCGCCTTGCCCTGGTACTCGTGAATCTTCACGTCGCCTCCCGTGGGGGTCGGACCCCGTTGGTCTCAATGGGGGTCTGGCCCCCTGCATGCCGTCGGGGTCTGGCCCCGCTCACGTTCTTTCCTGCCCGCCGGCCGCGGGACTGCGCGCGCCGCTGCCAGCATCGATTCATGCCGCCCCGCGATACCACTTCGGGTAGTAGCGGCGCACCGTGTCGCTCGACGTCTCGAGCGCGTGGCAGCGGTCGAGCTGGAAGGGCTTGCGCTCGCCCGCGTCCTCCCGGGTCAGCCCGGCGAAGGTCTGCACCGCCGCGGTCGGCAGGTACGAGAGCATTTCCGTGATGTGCGTGCAGCCGTGGACGCCGCCGAACGCGTCGTGCAGCGCCTTGCGGAAGCCATCGACCAGGTTCATTCCGACGAGCTTCGCGTACGCGGGCGTGATGCGGTCGCAGCCGCCCGGATAGGGCACGCGCTCGGACGTCGCCTCGACGGCGTGGATCTGGAACCCGCGGTCGATCGTCACCCGCACCCGCATGTCGTGGACGGGCTCGCCCGCGGGGCGCACGCCGGAGAGCAGCGTGTAGTCGTGGTCCTTGACGTCGACGAGCCGCGCCTCGATGTCGAACAGCCCGTCGGCGCGCAGGAAGCCCTCGAATACGACGCTGCGCGCGTGCAGGCGCTCGCGAGGTTCGGGCGGGGGCAGCGGCATGGAGGCGACGGGCGCGGCGAGCGATGACGTGGGCCGGATGGCGCGGCGCTCGGCTCGCCGGGCGCCCGGGCGCGGCTACAATCGCCGCAAACGCACGATTTTAGGGCGGTCGGCCGAGTCGCCGCAACCCGCGCTTTACGGAGGAAACCCCGATGCCATTCGTCCTCGCGCTCGACCAGGGCACGACCAGCTCCCGCGCGATCGTCTTCGACCACCGGGGCGAGGCGTGCGGCGCGGCGCAGCAGGAGTTCCGCCAGATCTTCCCGCAGCCCGGCTGGGTGGAGCACGACCCGACCGAGATCTGGGCGACGCAATCCGCGGTGCTGCACGGCGCGCTCGCCAAGGCCGGCATCGGCGCCGCCGACCTCGCCGCGATCGGCATCACCAACCAGCGCGAGACCACCGTGCTGTGGGAGCGCGCCACCGGCCGGCCGGTGGCGAACGCGATCGTCTGGCAGGACCGCCGCACTGCGGGCGCCTGCGACCGGCTGCGCGCCGACGGCCACGCGCCGACGTTTGCGGCGAAGACCGGGCTCGTGCTCGACGCCTACTTCTCCGGCACCAAGCTCAAGTGGCTGCTCGACCACGTCCCGGGCGCGCGGGCGCGCGCGAAGGCGGGCGAACTCGCATTCGGCACGATCGACAGCTGGCTCGTGTGGAACCTGACGCGCGGCGCGGTGCACGCGACGGATGCCTCGAACGCGAGCCGCACGCTGCTCTACGACATCCACCGCGGCGACTGGGACGACGAGCTCCTCGCGCTGCTGGACGTGCCGCGCGAGGTGCTGCCTGCCGTCGTGCCCTCGTCCGGCGCGATCGGGCAGGCGAGCATCGAGGGAGTCGAGGTGCCGATCGCGGGCATCGCCGGCGACCAGCAGGCGGCGCTGTTCGGGCAGGCCTGCCACGCGCCGGGGCTCGCCAAGAACACCTACGGCACCGGCTGCTTCCTGCTGATGAACACGGGCGGCAAGGCGGTTGCCTCGCGCAACAACCTGCTCACCACAGTCGCGTGGCGGCGCGGCGGCCAGACCGAGTACGCGCTCGAGGGGAGCGTGTTCATCGGCGGCGCGGTGGTGCAGTGGCTGCGCGATGGGCTCAAGATCATCCGCCAGGCGGCCGAAGTCGAGTCGCTCGCGCTCACCGTGCCGGACAACGGCGGTGTCTACTTCGCGCCCGCGTTCGCGGGGCTCGGCGCCCCCCACTGGGACGCCTACGCCCGCGGCACGATCGTGGGGCTCACGCGCGGCGCCACCGGCGGGCACATCGCCCGCGCGGCGCTGGAGTCGATCGCCTACCAGAGCGCCGACCTCATCTCGGCGATGGAGAAGGACGCCGGCATCGCGCTCGGCGAGCTGCGCGTCGACGGCGGCGCGACCGCGAGCAACCTCCTCATGCAATTCCAGGCCGATCTCCTCGGCGTGCCGGTGGTGCGTCCCCGCGTGCACGAGACCACGGCGCTCGGCGCCGCCTACCTCGCCGGGCTCGCGGTCGGCTACTGGAAGGACCCCGGCGACGTGAAGGCGAACTGGCAGGTGGACCGCACGTTCGAGCCGGCGATGTCGCGCGCGCAGGCCGCCGAGATGCGCTCGCGCTGGGAGAAGGCGGTCGAGCGCGCGAAGGCGTGGGCTTGAGGCCCGTGGTCCCGGGCGTGCGAGCGGCGGGGATCGACCGATGAAGCACGCCGACGCGGGTTGGCGCACCCCCACCGTCGTGCTGCTCTGCGCGGGCCTGGTGCTCATGCTGGCAATGGGCATCCGCCATGGCTTCGGACTGTTCCTGCAGCCGATGTCGGCGGACCTCGGCTGGGGTCGCGAGACGTTCGCGCTGGCAATCGCCGTGCAGAACCTGATGTGGGGCGCGACGCAGCCGTTCGCGGGCATGCTCGCCGACAAGTACGGCACCGCGCGCGTCGTCGTCATCGGCGCGCTGCTCTACGTACTGGGGCTGGTCACGATGGCCCACGCGTCGACGCCGGTGCTGCTCGTGCTCACCGCGGGCGTGCTGATCGGCACCGGCTTGTCGGGACTCACGTTCAGCATCATGGCAGGCGTGCTCGGGCGGAGCTTCCCGCCCGAGCAGCGCAGCATGGCGCTCGGCATTTCCGCGGCGGCCGGCTCGTTCGGACAGTTCGCGATGCTCCCGGCCACGCAGTGGCTGCTCTCCCACCTCGGCTGGTACGGGGCGCTGGTCGCGCTGGGCGCCGTCGGCCTGCTGATGGTGCCGCTTGCGGCGGGGCTGGTCGAGAAGCGCGCGCACGCCGAGCACGCGTTCCAGCAATCCGCGCTCGAGGCGATGCGCGAGGCGCTCGGCCACCGCGGCTACGTGCTGCTCACGCTCGGCTTCTTCGTCTGCGGCTTCCAGGTGGTGTTCGTCGGCGTTCACCTGCCCGCGTACCTGGCCGACCGCGGCATGGCCCCGCACGTCGCCGTCACCGCGCTCGCATTGATCGGCCTGTTCAACATCGTCGGGACGTATACCACCGGCTGGCTGGGCAGCCGGATTCCCAAGCGCTACATCCTGTCGGCGATCTACTTCGGTCGCGCGGTGGTGATCGCGCTGTTCCTCTGGCTGCCGCTGTCGGTGTGGAGCGTCTACGCGTTCGCGATCGCGCTGGGCCTGCTGTGGTTGTCGACCGTGCCGCCCACCAACGGCATCGTCGCCCAGGTGTTCGGGGTGCGCTACCTTGCGATGCTCGCCGGGTTCACCTTTCTGAGCCACCAGATCGGCAGCTTCCTCGGTGCGTGGCTCGGCGGGCGGCTGTTCGACACGCTCGGCAGCTACGACATCGTCTGGTACCTGTCGATCGCGCTGGGTGTCGTTGCCGGCCTCGTCAACCTGCCCGTCGACGAGCGCGAGATCCGGCGCCCTGGCGCCGCGCGCGCCTGAGTCGCACGAAAAGTAGGGTCAGACGCCCGAAACCGAAACTGGCGAAACTGGGGTCAGACTCCAATTTCCGCGCATGTCGCGGAAATTGGAGTCTGACCCCAGTTTCGCCAGTTTCGCCAGTTTCGGAAGTGGCTGGGGTACGACAGCGAGAAAGTCGAGTCTGACCCTACTTTTCGGGGAAGAAGGCCGGGTCGGCGGCGAGGTCGACCGCGTCGGTGATCAGCATGTCGGGTCCCAGCGCCGCGAGCTCTCGCGCACGCGCGGTGTCGTTGACCGTCCAGGCCGCCACGCGCAGGCCCGCCGCGTGGGCGGCATCGATCACGCCAGCGTCCAGAAGCGTGTGCTTGGCGTCGAGCGCGACGCAGCCGAGCGCGGCGCAGCGCGCGAGCCAGTCCGACGGGAGCCGGTCGCAGAGGTACGCGCGCGGCAGCGCCGGCACCGCCTCCTGCGCGGCCGCGAGCGCGGCCTCCGAGAACGACGACAGGAGCGGCGGCACCTCGGCGCCGTGCCACAGACGCGCGGCGTCGATCGCCACCGCCGCCCCCGTCTCGCGCTCGCGCCCGGGCGTCGGCTTGATCTCGATGTTGAGCGCCACGCCATTGGCGCGGCAGAAGGCCGCGATCGACGCGAGCGTCGGCAGCGGCTCGCCCGCGTAGGCCGGCGAGTGCCACGCGCCGGCGTCGAGCAGCGCGAGCTCGCGCCAGGCGAGCGCGTCGGCGCGACCGCGCCCGCCGGTGGTTCGGTCGAGCGTGGCGTCGTGCAGCAGGAAGGCGACGCCGTCGGCGGAGAGCTTGACGTCGCACTCGGCCATCCGCAGGCCGTGCGCGTGCCCGAGCCGGAACGCCGCGAGCGTGTTCTCGGGCGCGAGCTTGCCCGCGCCCCGATGGGCGACGAGACGGGGATATGGCCAGCCGGCGCCCGTCACGCGAGCCGCCCCCCGCCCTGCGCGTCGAACAGGAACACGCTCGCGGGCGCCGCGCCGAAGTGCATCGTCGAGCCGATACCCGGTATCGCGCCGTGCGGGACGCGCGCGAGGATCATGTGCGGCCCGTGGGTGACGTGAATGAGCATGTCGGCGCCGAGCTGCTCGACCATCTCGACGGTGCCGGACACCACGGCCCCGGAAGCGCCGCCCGGAACGAGGTGCTCGGGCCGGATGCCGACCACGACGTCGCGCCCGGTCTGCGACGCGGCCGCGGAGATCGTCGAGGCGACGCCACCATGGGCGAGCGCGACCCTGCCGCCACCCTCGACCCGCCCCGGGACGAAGTTCATCGACGGCGATCCTATGAAGCCCGCGACGAACTGGGTCGCCGGGTTCTCGTACACCTCCATCGGCGTGCCGATCTGCTCGGCGCGCCCGGCGTTCATCACGATCATCCGCTGGGCGAGCGTCATCGCCTCGACCTGGTCGTGCGTGACGTACAGCGCCGTCGTGCCGAGGCGGCGGTGCAGCTTCTGGATCTCGAAGCGCATCTGCACGCGGAGCTTGGCGTCGAGGTTCGACAGCGGCTCGTCGAACAGGAACACCGCCGGCTCGCGCACGATCGCGCGCCCCATCGCCACGCGCTGGCGCTGCCCGCCTGAAAGCTGGCGCGGTTTGCGCTCGAGCAGGCTCTCGAGCTCCAGGATGCTTGCGGCCTTCTTCACCCGCTCGGCGGCGTCGCCCTTCGCGAAACCCCTGATCTTGAGCCCGTAGGCCATGTTCTCGAACACGCTATGTGCGGGTAGAGCGCGTAGTTCTGGAACACCATCGCGATGTCGCGGTCCTTGGGCTCGAGGTCGTTCACCACGCGCTCGCCGATGGCGATCTGGCCCGCGGTGATCGTCTCCAGCCCGGCGACCATGCGCAGCAGCGTCGACTTGCCGCAGCCCGAGGGCCCGACGATGACGACGAACTCGCCGTCCCCCACGTCGACCGAGATGCCGTGGATCACGGCGAGCGCGCCGAAGCTCTTCTTGACGTCGCGGAAGTCGACCTTCGCCATGCTTGCCTTTCACTTCTCGGTGTCGACCAGGCCCTTGACGAACCACTTCTGCATCAGGATCACCACCAGCGCGGGGGGCAGCATCGCCATCATCGCCGTCGCCATCACCAGGTGCCACTCGACCGAGGCCTCCCCGCCGCCGGCGATCATGCGCTTGATGCCGATGACGACCGTGTAGTAGTCCTCCTTGGTCGTCACGATCAGCGGCCAGAGGTACTGGTTCCAGCCGTAGATGAACTGGATGACGAACAGCGCCGCCATGCTCGCCTTCGACATCGGCACGACCACGTCCCAGAAGAAGCGCATCGGGCCGGCGCCGTCGATGCGGGCCGCCTCGGCCAGTTCGTCGGGGATCGTGAGGAAGAACTGGCGGAACAGGAACGTCGCCGTGGCGGAGGCGATCAGCGGCAGCGTGAGCCCGGTGTAGGTGTCGATCATCCTGAGGTCGGACACGACCTCGTAGGTCGGCAGGATGCGCACCTCGACGGGCAGCATCAGCGTCACGAAGATCATCCAGAAGAAGAACATCCGCAGCGGGAAGCGGAAGTAGACGATCGCGAACGCCGAGATGAGCGAGATGGCGATCTTGCCGATCGCAATCACCAGCGCCGTGACGAGGCTGTTGAACATCATCTCGCGCACCGGCGCGGCCGAGTTCCCGGCGCCGTGCAGCCAGGCCTCCTTGTAGTTCTCGACGAGGTGCGGGCCCGGCACGAGCGGCATCGGCGCGGCCAGCACCTCCTCCGCCGTGATCGTCGAGGCGACGAACGTCACGTAAACGGGGAACGCGACGATCGCGACCCCCGCGATCAGCACCGCGTGCGTGAGGACGTCGAGCCAAAGGCGGTTCTCGACCATGCCGTCGCGGCGGCCCCGCCCGGCCCGAAGCAGCGCCCGCAGCCGGGCGGACCACGGCGCGCGCACGCCCGGCGGAGGGGATGGGTTCGCCCGTTCCATCAGTACTGCACCTTCCGCTCGATCCACTTGAACTGCAGCACCGTGAGGCCGATGACGATCATCATCAGGATCACCGACTGCGCCGCCGAGCTGCCGAGGTCCAGCGCCTTGAAGCCGTCCTTGTACACCTTGTAGACGAGGATCTCAGTCGCCTGCCCGGGACCGCCTCCGGTCGCGGCGTCGATGATCGCAAACGTGTTGAAGAACGCGTAGACGATGTTGACGACGAGCAGGAAGAACGTCGTGGGCGAAAGGAGCGGGAAGACGATCGTCCAGAAGCGCCGTCCGGGGCCCGCGCCGTCGATCGCCGCGGCCTCGATCAGGGACTTGGGTATCGACTGCAGGCCCGCGAGGAAGAACAGGAAGTTGTACGAGATCTGGTTCCACACCGCCGCGACGACGACGAGGGTCAGCGCATCGCCCCCGTTGAGCAGCGGGTCCCACGCGATGCCGTAGCCCTTGATCCAGTGCGCGACGATGCCGAGCGTCGGGTTGAACAGGAACAGCCAGAGCACGGCGGCGACCGCGTGCGCGACCGCGTAGGGCCAGATCAGCAGCGTCTTGTAGACGCCCGCGCCGCGCAGCGCGCGGTCGGCGAACACCGCCAGCAGGAGCGAGATCGTGAGGCCGAAGGCGGCGACGAGCACCGAGAAGACCGCGGTGACGCGGAACGAAGCGAGGTAGAGGGGGTCGTTGAAGAGTTGGCGGAAGTTCTCGAACCCGACGAACTCGACGTTGATGCCGAAAGGATCCTGCTGCAGCAGCGACTGCAGCAGCGCCTGGCCCGCCGGCCAGAAGAAGAAGATGATAGTGATCGCGAGCTGCGGCGCGAGCAGCGCGATCGGCAGCCAGCGGGACCGGAAGACGACGCGTTTTTCCATGCCGACGCCGCGAGGGCCCGCCCGCGGGCGGGCCCCTGTGGTCCTGCGTCAGGCGTCTCGGCGCAGGACGCCTGGAAGCGGCGCGACCGTCATTCCTTCGCGGACTTCTCGAAGCGGACGAGAAGCTCGTTGCCGCGCCGCACCGAATTGTCGAGCGCCGCCTTCGCGTCCTGCTTGCCCGCGAGCATGTTCTCCATCTCCTCCTCGAAGACGTCGCGGATCTGCACGAAGCTGCCGAAGCGCAGGCCCTTGCTGTTGCCCGTGGGCGGGTTCAGCATCAGCTGGCGCACGGAGATGTCCGTGCCGGGATTCTTCTCGTAGAACCCGGCCTTCTTGGTGATCTCGTAGGCCGCGGGCGAGATCGGCACGTAGCCCGTCGTCTGGTGCCACTGCGCCTGCCGGTTGGGGTCCATCAGGAAGTTGAGGAACTGCGCCACGCCCTTGTACTCGGCGGGCTTCTTGCCCGACATCACCCACAGCGACGCGCCGCCGATGATCGAGTTCTGCGGCGCGCCGGCCACGTCGGCGTAGTACGGCAGCATTCCCACCGTGTACTTGAACTTGGCGTTGCGGTTGATGTTCGCCTGCGCGGCCGACGACGACGTCAGCATCGCGCACTCGCCGCTGTAGAACTTGGCCTCGGCCTCGTTGCGCCGGCCGGCGTAGGTGAAGTAGCCCTTCTGCGACCACTCCTTCAGGTTGTTCCAATGCTTGACGTGCAAGGGGCTGTTGATCTGGAAGCGCGTGTCCAGGCCCGCCATGCCGTTCTCGCGCGTGCCGATTGGCATGTTGTGCAGCGCCGAGAAGTTCTCGACGTGCACCCAGGACGGCCAGCCGGAGGTATACGCGCACTGCGACGCGCCGGACGCCTTGATCTTGGCGGCGGCCTGCACGACCTCGGGCCAGGTCGACGGCGCGCGATTCGGGTCGAGCCCGGCCTTTTCGAACACGTCGCGGTTGAAGTAGAACACCGGCGTCGAGCTGTTGAACGGGAACGACAGCATCTCGCCCTTGCGGTTGGTGTAGTACCCCGCCACCGGGCCGATGAAGGCCTTCGGGTCGAACTTGTAGCCGCCCTCGCGCAGCACCTCGGTAACCGGCTTGATCGCGCCCTTGGCCGACATCATCGTGGCCGTGCCGACTTCGAACACCTGCAGGATGTGCGGCGCGTTGCCGGCGCGGAAGGCGGCGATCGCCGCCGCCATGGACTCGGGATACGAGCCCTTGTAGACCGGCACGACCTTGTAGTCCTTCTGGCTCTCGTTGAAGCCCTTGGCGAACTCGTTGACGCGATCGTTGAGCGCGCCGGTCATCGAGTGCCACCACTGGATCTCGGTTTGGGCCTGGGCGGTCGCGCCGGCGCCGAACAGCGCGATAGCGAGGGCGACGCGGACGAAACGACGGGACATGTTTCCCTCCTCGGGGGACGAAAAGAAGCAGTATGCCTTGCTGACGCCGCGATTCTATTGCATTTGCGTGGCGGGAGAAGAGGCGCAGGTCAAGGTCGTGCGCTGCTACCCCGGGCCGCCACCGGACGGGCAGGGCGGCGGCCGGCGTCGGAGCCGGGCCGCGGTGGTCCGCCGCCGCGGGGCGGCGGCGGTGCCGCCGGACGCCTCCCGTCGGCGGGTCCGAAGGGCCGCGCCGGCAGGCCCTGCCCGCTCGTGCGACGGCGGGCGGCCGTGCTTTCTAGTCGGCCCGGCCAGGGGCAGGCAGCGGCACCTCGGGCGGCAGCGCCGTGAGGCCGTGGGCCTCGACGTGGGCGCGTCTCGCCAGGAGCGTGTACGCGACCGGGACGACGAACAGCGTGAGCAGCGTGCCGAAGGTCATGCCGCCGACGATCACCCAGCCGATCTGCTGCCGCGACTCGGCACCCGCCCCGTGGGCCAGCGCCAGCGGGACCGAGCCCAGTACCATCGCGCCGGTGGTCATCAGGATCGGCCGCAGGCGCAACGTGGCCGAGTCGACCACGGCGTCGACCATCTTCTCGCCCTTGGCGCGCAGCTGGTTGGCGAACTCGACGATCAGGATCCCGTGCTTGGTGATGAGCCCCACGAGCGTGACCAGCCCGACCTGGCTGTAGATGTTGAGCGTGCCCCCGGTGAGCCAGAGCGCGAGCAGCGCGCCGGTCATCGACAGCGGCACCGAGAGCATGATGACGAACGGGTGCACGAAGCTCTCGAACTGCGCGGAGAGCACGAGGTAGATGAACGCGAGCGCCAGCACGAAGGTGAAGTAGATCTCGGAGCCCGAGGCGCGGAATTCGCGCGACTGCCCGTCGAGGTCGGTCTGCGCGGTCGCCGGCAGCGCCACCTTCGCGGCGGCGTCCATCGCCTTCAGCGCCTCGTCGATCGAGTAGCCGGGCGCGAGCGTGCCGGTGACCTTGACCGCGCGCAGCCGGTTGAAGTGATTGAGCGACTGCGGGGCGACGCCTTCCTTCACGTCGACCAGGTTGGCGAGCTGGACCATCTCGCCCGCGCGCCCGCGCACGTAGATGTCCCGGATGTCCGCCGGCGTCGCGCGATCGTACGGGGCGACCTGCACGATCACGTCGTATTGCTCGCCGTCGCGCTTGAACCGTGTGACCTGGCGCCCGCCCAGCATCGTCTCCAGCGTGCGGCCCACGGTGTCGACGTTGACCGCCACGTCCGAGAGCTTGTCGCGGTTGATCTGGACGCGCACCTCCGGCGTGTTGAGCCGAAGATCGGTCTGCAGGTTCTGCACGCCCGGAAACTTGCGCGCCTCCTCCACGAAGCGGTCGACGATGCGCGACAGCTCCGCGTAGGGGACCTGCGACATGATCACGTATTCGACCGGCTGCGACCGGAAGCCCTGCCCGAGCGACGGCGGGCTGATCGGGAACGCGAGCGCGCCGGGGAGCGACATCATCTGCGGGCGCAGCTCGTCGGCGATCTGCGCCTGCGTGCGGGCGCGCTCCTCCCAGGGCTTGAGCCGAAGGATCGCGTTGCCGTCGACGACCGTCGGGAAGCCCGAAAAGGCCGTGAAGGCCGTGGCCTCCGGGATCCTCGCGTACATCGCCTCGATCGGCCGCAGCTGCTCGGAGGTGTACTGGGGCGTCGACCCCTGCGGCGCCGTGACGATCCCGAACACGACGCCGCGGTCCTCGATGGGTGCAAGCTCGCTCTTGAGCTGCGTGAACAGCCACGCGCCGGCCGCCACGGCGGCGAACCAGGCGAGCACGACGGCCCAGCGGGCGGAGAGCGTCGCGCGGAGCAGCCGGCGGTACCCCTGCGTCATGCCGTTGAGGCCGTGCTCGATCCAGTTGTAGACCGCCGAGTGCCGCTCGTGGTGCTTGAGCAGCAGCGAGCACATCATCGGCGAGAGCGTGAGCGCGACGAACCCCGACACCAGCACGGCGCCCGCGAGCGCGAGCGCGAACTCGATGAACAGCCGCCCCGTGCGGCCGGTCGCGAAGGCGAGCGGCGCGTACACGGCGGCGAGCGTGAGCGTCATCGCGACGATCGCGAAGCCGATCTCCCGGGCGCCCTTGATCGCCGCCGTCCTGGGCGGCAGTCCTTCCTCGACGTGCCGGTAGATGTTCTCCAGCATCACGATCGCGTCGTCGACGACGAGGCCGATCGCGAGCACCATGGCGAGCAGGGTCAGCGTGTTGATCGTGAACCCGAACAGGTACATCAGCGCGAAGGCGCCGACGAGCGAGACGGGAATCGTGACGATCGGGATGATCGTCGCGCGCAGGCTCCGCAGGAAGAAGAAGATCACCAGCACGACCAGGCCGATCGCCTCGGCGATCGTCGTGAACACCGACTTGATCGAGCGGTCGATGAACACCGACGTGTCGTAGGCGACGACGAGCTTCATCCCCGAGGGCAGCCCGGGGTTGATCTTCTCGACCTCGGCCCGCACCGCCTTGGACAGCTCGAGCGGGTTTGCGACCGCCTGCTTGATCACGCCGATGTTGAGCGACGGCTGGCCGTTGTAGCGCGAGATCGTGCGCTCGTCGATCGCGCCGACGGCGACGGTGCCGAGGTCGCGAATGCGCACCGGCGAGCCGCCGACGTTGGCGACGACGATCGCGCCGAACTGCTCGGGCGTCGAGAGGTCCGTCTCTGCGACGACGGTGAACTCGCGCGCCGTGGACTCGATGCGGCCGGCCGGGATCTCGGCGTTCTGTCGCCGGATCGCGTCCTCGACGTCCTGCACGGTGAGGCGGTAGCCGGCGAGCCGCGTGCGGTCGAGATTGACGCGCATCGACACCTGGCGCTCGCCGAAGATGCGGACGTCGGCGGCCCCAGGCAGCACCGACAGCCGCGGCTTGATGTAGCGCGCGACGTAGTCGGAGGCCTCGAGCGGCGTTAGCGAGCCCGCCTGCACCGCCATGTAGATGATCGGCTGCGAATCCGACTCGACCTTGGCGATCACCGGCTCGTCGACGGTGTCCGGAAGGCGACCGCGCACCCGCGAGACCTTGTCGCGCACGTCCGCCGCCGCCGAGTCGGGATCGCGCGAGAGCTTGAAGCGCACGTTGATCTGGCTGCGCTCCGAGCGGCTCTGCGAGGTCATGAGCTCCACGCCCTCGATCCCGGCAAGCGAGTCCTCGAGCGGCTTCGTCACCTGCGACTCGACCACCTCCGCCGAGGCGCCGCGGTAGGTCGTGCTGACGCTCACCACCGGCTCGTCGATGCGCGGGTACTCGCGCACGGAGAGCCGCGTGTACGAGATCATGCCCACCAGCAGGACGACGAGCGACAGCACCGTCGCGAAGACGGGACGCTTGATGCAGATCTCGGGCAGCTGCATCGCGCGCCGTCAGGAACGCGCCGCGGGGGCGGCCGGCCCGTCGGCCTTCGCCGGGACTCCCTCGGCCTTCGCGGGCTCGCCGCCCTTCGCGGCAGGGGGAGGAGCGCCCCCGTCGCCGCCCCTGACGGCCACCGGCACGCCGTCGCGCAGGCGCTGTTGCCCGGCGGCGACGACGACGTCGCCCGCCGCGAGGCCGGTCACGACCTCGGCCTTGCCGTCGCGCCGCTGCCCGACTTCGACCCTGACCCGGACCGCGCGGCCGTCGACCACCCTGAACACGAACTGCTCGGTCCCCTGCGGCACCAGCGCCTGCTCGGGCACGACGAGCGAGTCGGCGGACTCGCTGGTGATGAGCCGCACGCGCGCGAACATGCCGGGGCGAAGCGACGCATCCGCGTTCTTGACCTGCGCGCGGATCACGACCGCGCGCCCCGCGGCGTCGAGCAGGGGGTTCACGGCGAAGACGCGGCCTTCGAACGTCTTGCCGGGGTAGGCGTCGAGCGTCACTTGCAGCGCCTGCCCCGCCTTCACCTGGCGCATGTAGACCTCGGGAACGCGGAAGTCGACCTTGAGGAGATCGATCGACTCGAGGTTGACGATGTCCGCTCCCTCCTTGACGTAGTCGCCCACCGACACCGAGCGCAGCCCGATCACGCCCGAGAACGGCGCCTTGATCTCGGTCTTCGCGAGCCGCGCCTCGACGAGCGCCACCGCGGCTTCGGCGACGCGCAGGTTGTTCTCGGCCTCGTCGCGCGCCTGCCCCGAGATGAAGTTGCTCTTCGACAGGTCGACCGCACGCTCGTACTTGCTCCGCGCGAGCTTCAGGTTCGCGCGCGCCTGCAGGACCTCGGCCTCGTTGATCGAAGGATCGAGACGCAACAGCACCGTGCCCTTGGCGACGCGCTGCCCCTCCTGGAAGTTGATCGCGGCGATGCGGCCCGCGACCTCCGGTCGGATCGTCACCGACTCGTCGGAGCGCAGGCTCCCCACCGTGGTGATCGACTGCGGCAGCGGCACGGTGGCGACCTTCGCCACCTCGACCGGCACGCCGCCGCCACCGGGACCGCCCGGACCGCCGGCGCCCTGGCCCGCTCCGCCCGGCGCCTTG
>Ga0114939_10002414_pt1 | contig 13836 bp, 11 predicted proteins | sample AshMeaCrysSpring_FD_87196 | JGI IMG/M metagenome (GOLD analysis project Ga0114939, IMG submission 87196) | Groundwater microbial communities from Big Spring, Nevada to study Microbial Dark Matter (Phase II) - Ash Meadows Crystal Spring | ecosystem: Environmental > Aquatic > Deep subsurface >... | reverse complement strand
TCAGCTGGCCGACTCCGGCCATGCGCGAGGCCATGGCGACGGCACGCGTCGGCGATGATGTTTATGGTGAAGACCCGACCGTCAACGAACTGGAGGCGCTGGCCGCTCATAAAACTGGCAAAGAGGCTGCGTTGTTCGTTGCCAGCGGAACGATGGGCAATCTCGTCGCCATTCTGACCCATGCCGGGCGCGGCGACGAGGCGATTCTGGGGGCCGATTGTCACGTTTTCTCCTGGGAAGCGGGGAGCATGGCAGCCCTGGGCGGCGTTACCCCCTATCCGTTGCCGACTGATCAGTTCGGCCGAATGGATCCATCGGCAGTGGCTGCGGCCGTGCGCGATGATGACCCCCATCTACCACGCTCCCGGTTGGTCTTGGTCGAAAATAGTTATGGGGCGAAGCATGGATATCCCTTGCCTCCGGCATACTTCGCCGCGATTGAAAAGGAGGCGCGGCGGAACGGACTGGCCATTCATATGGACGGCGCCCGGCTCTTCAACGCCTCTGTCGCCCAGCAGATTGATGCTGCCGAACTCACACGCTATGTCGACTCCGTGACGTTCTGCCTGAGCAAAGGGCTTTGCGCGCCGGTAGGATCGGTATTATGCGGATCGATTGAATTCATCAGGAACGCGAGGCGGATACGAAAGGCATTGGGCGGGGGCATGCGCCAGGCCGGTATCCTGGCCGCGGCTGGCATCGTCGCTCTCAATGAGATGGTCGAGCGCCTGGCGGACGACCACTCGACTGCCAGATTCCTGGCCGATGGATTGGCCGAATTGCCGGGCATTCGAGTAGCACCGGAGATGGTGCGCACGAACATGGTTTTCTTCGAGCTAGCGGATGACATTCCCTGGTCGTCTGATGTCATCGCTGACCGGTTGCGGGAAGCGGCCGGCATTTGGGTCGGCACCAACGGACCCCGTGGTTTCCGGGCCGTAACTCATTATTGGATTGGACCACACGATGTAAGGGCATTTGTTTCCGGGATGGCAGAGGTGCTGAGCGCGCTCAGGCAAAGTGAACCGGTCGCCTGGGTATGAGCAAGTTTTTTGGGAGGGATAAATGACCAGCCTTATCGGTCAAACCCTGAATAAACGTTATCGCCTGGACGCCCTTCTGGGTGATGGCGGTATGGGCACTGTTTACCGGGCTTCTGATCTCAACCTGGAGCGCCAGGTTGCCGTTAAGCTGATGCACAGCCACTTCGCCCGGCAGGATGAGTTCCGGGCGCGGTTGGTGCAGGAAGCGCGCACGGCGGCCGCCCTGGATCACCCGTCTATCGTAAGGGTGTATGACTTTGGCGACTCAGAACTGGGGCTTTTCATCGCCATGGAGTATGTCGATGGCGGTAGCCTGCGCGATCACCTGCGAAGGCTGCAACGCCTGCAAAAATTTTTGCCCCTCGTCCAATGTTTACAAATCGCCATCCAGATCGCCGAGGCGCTTGATTACGCCCACCGCCGAAAAATCATTCACCGGGATGTCAAGCCCGGTAATATCATCCTGAAGCGACTGAGCCGCCCTGATGAGATGAACGCCCAGCCCTTTCGGGCTTTATTGACTGATTTCGGTCTGGTCAAACTGCAGGAGGGCAATAGCCTAACCCAAAGTGGGGCTACCGTTGGCACGCCGACGTATATGTCTCCTGAGCAATGCGAGGGTCGAGAGCTTGATGGGCGATCTGACATATACTCGCTGGGTGTTGTTCTCTACGAACTGGTGACGAACAAGTTGCCGTTCACTTTTCAAAGTTTGACAGAGGCCATCGCCGCGCATCAGAAAAATGTCCAGCCCGTGCCGGCTGGAGAACTGCGACCTGAAGTGCCGCCGATGATCGACACCCTGCTGAAAAAATCGCTGTCCAAATCACCGGATGAGCGATACGGTACGGGCGCGGAAATGGCTGATGCCTTACGGAGCGCCTTTATCGCGTTGGAAGGGTTGCCGACACGGGTGATGCTTCACCGCGAGCTTGATATTCTCGACCAGGTTGCTGAACCTCCACCAGGTTACGAACTTCATATTCATACGCCCGGCCATGCCGACAGCATTGTCCCCCTGACGCGCTCGGTCGTATCCCTGGGGCGAAATCTGGATAACGACATCGTTCTGCCAGCTGATGGGGTATCCCGGCACCATACCCGGTTGCAGGCTACTTCGCTCGGATGGGAGGCGATCGATCTCGATAGCGTCAATGGTACCTGGATCAACGACCAGCGATTGCTGAAAGAGGAGCCAACGCCGTTGCCAACCGGTGCTGTTCTGCGAATTGGCCCATATGAAATGGTATTGCAGGGTCCCGACACGCCGGTTGCCGTTGCGGAATTGGCCAAAGCAGAGCAGATTTCAGGCCCGGTCACGCCTGGCCTCGTTGTCGGCGCGGGATTGGCCTCGGCGGCACTTGAGTCGACTTCGGAAATGGCGACAATCCCGCCTAACCAGCCGCTGGCCCTCTATCTGACTCGCGACAAAATCGTCGTTGAACCCGGCCAGCATATCGAGGTAAAAGTCGATGTCCAGAATCAAGGACCGCATGATGACCGCGTAACCTTGCGCATTCAGGGTGTTGATCCGGAGTGGGTGGTTGTGCCGGAAGAGTTTGTTCCTGTGCCCGCAGGTCAAACCGTCCCGGTGGCTTTCACGCTTAAAATGCCGCGTGGACGGACAGCGCCGACCAATCGACAGCGGATTCGCATTGATTTAATCTCGCAGCGGTATCCCGATGCGAAAATTGGGGTCAGCGCAGCCCTGGTACCCGGCACTTTTGTAAACTTCGACGCGACTATCGAACCCGTCGATGTTCGGTTGCCGGGTCGGACAATGGTTACGATCCACAACACGGGTAATACGGCGGCACGATTCAGCGTCATCGGCCGCGAATTGTTGCAGGTGCTCCGCTTTCGCGGCGAGCGCGACGGCATCGTCTTGCAGCCCAATCAAACGGCCAACGTCGAACTGGCGATCGAACTTCGCCAGACGAATTGGTTTGGTGAGAGCGAAGTCTATCCTTTTGAAATCGAAGTCAACGCGGCAAACTACGGAAAGAAGGTCTTGCCGGGCGAGGCGATCTCCCGCGCGATCATTCCAACGCCATTCCTTTATCTGGCCTTATTTCTGATCACGTTTGGCTGCATTCTAAGCTCACTGGCTTTGTGGTCAAATCGCGATCGATTGTTTGGAGCCGCGGCCGTCCCAACATCTACCCCGACTTTATCCAACGAGCAGATCGGCACCACGCAAACTGCCGTTGCCATGGTTCAAACTATGGCCATTGCCACACAAGGTGGCGCGGCCACTCAGGTTGCCCTGACGGCTGCAGTTGAAGGCGATACCGACCAGGATGGACTCAGCAATGCTCAAGAAACAGTCCTCGGAACGGATCCGAATATGGCTGACACCGATGGGGATGGGTTGAAAGATGGCGATGAAGTGTTGATCTATTCAACCAATCCTCGCAATCCGGACAGCGACGGGGATGGTTTAAACGACTACCAGGAGATTTTTACCCACAAGACCGACCCGAATAATTCCGACTCGGACCGGGATGGAATCCCGGATGGTTTGGAGGTGGCCATGGGCACCAATCCGTTGGTGCCGAACCCGGCAACGCCGACACCAACTACCCCCCCTTCCATCACCCCGATTCCGATAACGGCTACCTGGACGCCTCCTCCACCGGCAACCGCGACCTTCACGCCAATTCCTTTGGCGACAGCTACCTGGACACCCACAGCCACCGTGGCGCCTACGCAGGCGGCGAGTCCGACAGCCACGACGGTTGTTCAACCGCCCGGCCAGCCCTCACTGACTTGCATCGCTGTACCGCCGACGATCGATGGCCGGCCAAATATCGGTAGTGAATGGCCGGCAAACCCGACCTTTACCTTCCAGCCGACTGTGGCCGGCGAGTCCCGTCTCGTGCGCGTTTACGCAGTTCGTGACGCCGGCCGGCTCTATCTGGCTTATGTGATCAGCGACTCGGTTGTGGAATCGACAGATTCCGTCGCTCTCTATTTCGATACGACGAAAAATGGCGGCGATCCGGACACCTCCGACCGTTTTGTCCAGGTGACCAGGGACGGATTTCGCTTGTTGTGGGCTGGCATCGGGAGCAACAACGATGCCCAGGAGTGGAATTCTAACTACACCAGCTCGAACTGGACGGCCGCGGTGAATGAGCTCAGCAATGGACAATGGGGGGTCGAGATTCAGATCGACGCGATGGCTGAACTCGGCGCGCTGGGCAATCCCTTTGGTCTTCTGACCCAGGTGAATTACACCGGCGACCTGGCGACTTATCCGCTCGGCGGGCTACCAAACGAGGCCAATACCTGGCAGTCGTTCGGGAATGTGCTATGTGGTCGGTAGGTTCGGTATCGGACGGTGATTAGCCCATCCGTCAGCCAGCCGGGCGAATATATCGCCTGAAGCCGGGCCGGTCGCTATATCCTTCAAATGGTTGCGCATGTCGGCTTGGTCCAGCCAGACAGGGGATACCCAGCGGTGTGATTCACCGGCGAACCAATTAAATTCGTACGAGCCAAGATCGGCCAGCCGGTCCAGACACGCTTCGGCCAGTTCGATCGCCGCCGGAATATATTCAAATGAAATAACTGGAATCTTAGCTGAGAGACCTCGCAACACTTCCAGCTCGAATCCTTCGACATCGATTTTGATCAATGTGGGCAGCCCGAATCGGGCAATTAAAGAGTCGAGTGTTGTCACATCCACGACCTCGGTTTGATCCCAGAAGACACCGGCGAACGAATCATCCCGACTCACGGCTGCCACCCATGATTCGGATAAGGTCGAGACAGTGGGATTGCGGTTGTTGCCGCGTAAGGTAGCCTTGCCGGGCGACGCGCCGACGGCCGATTGCACGAGGCTGACGCCTTTTGAGTGGCCATAGAATCGGCGCAGCCAGGCCATCAGGTGGGCTTGGGGTTCGACGGCGACGATTCCGGCATCCAATCGCATCCAAGCCGCGATGCGATTGCCGACATGCGCGCCAATATCGAAACACAGATCGCCTGGACGGATAAATTGGCGGTAAAACTCGGTCAGAAGCCGGATACGCCCCGGCACGCCATAGTAGATCGCCAGAGACCTTATGACACCCAGTTGTTTTTCGAGAGTCTGCCGGAGGGTGTCTGTTCGATCCTCGATCAGCCGTGTCATTTCGAGGATGATGCTATTGCAGATCAATCAGCCCGGCAACCCTGATTTTCAGCGAAAAATTCTTATAATCCTGAAATACTGATCAAATGCGGAGGTTACTTTGAATATCTGGACGTTCCAGGAAAAGTTGACGACTGGCCTGCTGAGTTGGGCGATGGCCAGCATCGCTACGGGTATCGCCATGAGTCGTGGGGAAGATGAATTCCGCAAAGGGGTCGGCGAGCAATTCACCGGGTGGGGAATTGTGAATGCGGCAATCGCCGTTTTTGGCCAACGCTCATCGAATAAGCGCCGCCAACAACCGGGCACGAACACACCCGAATCTCTGGCTCAGGAAAAAAAGAAACTATCGCGTTTGCTCTGGATCAATACCGGACTCGACGTGTTTTACATGCTTGGCGGGTGGCTGGCTGTTCGCACGCGGGGTCAATCAGATGATCGCTGGCGCGGAAGAGGTTGGGGGATCATCATCCAGGGTGGCTTTCTTTTTATCTTCGACCTTGTGAACGCCTTGCTTATCCACCGAGTGGTTGATCCGGAACATCAATCGTGATAGCGGCTGCGCTCCAACACTTCGGAAGTCGGTTTTAAGAACTGCGGGTCGATAGACTCGGACACAGTCGGTAGTTCAGGCACATGGTCTTCTGGCTCAGGGGTGCGCAGCCGAAAAATCAATCCCAGGCTAACGATTGCCAGAAGCCCCAGCAAGCTCTCCGTGGTATACGGCCCCCACCGGATAAGGCTGATAACAGCGGTCATGTTAAAAACTGCATGGTAGGCGATGGCCAGAAACAGCCATTTAACGGACTGCCGGGCGAAGACCTGTAGGACGAGAACAGAGAGAGCCAAATGGGTGACGACTGTGAAAAGGCGTTCTGCAAATCCCAATAGAAGCCCGGGCCAAGGCGTGGTGGCTATGGTGTTCAACGCTTCATGAATCGCAGCTTGCTCCTCCGGTGGCAACATGTTGAGCAAGCTATCATTCCCGGCAACATACAACAAACCAATACAGTTGATACCTGCCAGCAACCCTAACAAAATTGCCTCAATGCCGCCGTGTCCGGAACCAAGCATCAACCCCCGGCTCCAGGTCCGGCAATCCTTGGCCCAATAACGATAACTTAGGTAACGAGTTGTCTCCTCGAATACCCCGGCGGAAAGCCCGATAAATATGGCATAAATCAGTAGATTCGACCACAAGGTCAGGTCATCCGGAATGATGTTGGCCCGCAGCACAAGCCAATTGAAGGGGATATGAAAAACTTGCGAGACGACAAACGTGACCGCGCCTATGAAAAAGAATCGCCATGGTGCGCGCGTTGTTCGATGGATGATCCACGCCAATCCTATGGGGATCGCTACCATGAGCAGGTAATTCAGAGCCAACAAGATATACGCCAAAAATTGATTGTCCGGGTTAAATTTCTACAGGTGGAGGCGGGTTTAGCGAAGAAAGATTGGAATGGGAAAAGCAAAGGCCACCGCGCCGGCAAACGTGTGGAGTACAGTCAATCCCCACTGAATTTCGGCAACTGGGATAACCCCACGGGGCTACCAATAGTCCAAGATTGCCTGTTCGCGATCAAATAGTTTGACTCACGACGCTCTGCCGGATGGCGATGGCTTCAATATCATCATAGCAAGTCATGGCCGCAGAAAATAGTGACAAATGTCATACCAAACACATGACATTTTCACCATGAGATAAAATAGAGGGATGACAGAAAGACGGTTCATTCCAGCCGAAGAAACCAGGACCGAAATAAGGGTTAGCAACTCGCGCTTTATCGCGACCGGTGCGCCGGTATTCTCTGTTGACGAAGCCAAGATGTTCCTCGCTCGCCTGCGCGCCGAATTCCCCGACGCGACACACAACGTTCCGGCCTACCTGATCGGCCATGGCCGGACAACCATCGCCCATTGCCATGACGACGGCGAGCCATCCGGCACGGCCGGGCGGCCGATCCTGGCCGTATTGCAGGGCAGCGGCCTGGGGGATATCGCGATAGTCGTCACCCGATACTTTGGCGGAACCAAACTGGGAACGGGAGGGCTTGTCCGCGCCTACAGCGACGCTGCCAAAGCGGTGCTGGCCGTCACACCGTTGGCCGAAAAGGTAGCGACTTCGACCGTTATGGTTGCCATCCCTTATGCCTTGTATGAACGCCTGCTCCTGCTCATCGAGGCTTGTAATGGGTCTATCCTTGACGAGTCCTTTGCCGCGGAGATTACACTCACTGTTCGATTATCCCAGGAGATTTTTCGCCAATTTGAAAAGGCTCTCGAGGAACTCTCGCACGGACAGATCGAGGCGATGGTTGTTGAATTAAGCGAGTCGACGATCATGCCGGTTTCGCCGGACCCGCGCGCCTCCGATTCCTCTTCCGCTCCATAAATCTGAGGGGGCGATCGATGGGCTTTGTTTGAGGATAGGACGTTTGCGACAACCCTCCCGACCGCTACAATTGAACGCATGACAATTCATAAATGTCTGGTGATCGGCATCGATGGCGCGCCGCATCCGCTGATCGAGCGCTGGGTGGCCGAGGGTTACTTGCCTAACCTGGCTCACCTGATCCGGCAGGGCAGTTTTGGTGTATTGCGATCGACGATCCCGGTTCATTCGCCGACCGCCTGGACCACATTTATCACCGGACTCAATCCGGGGCAGCATGGGGTCTTTGACTTTGTACGCCGGGAACCGGACAGCTACCGGCTTGGTGTTGTGCGAGCCGATCAATATCCGGGCACGTCCGTCTGGCGGTTGCTGAGCGACAATGGTCGGCGAGTCGGTGTCATGAATGTACCCATGACTTACCCACCTGAGCCGGTCAATGGTTTTTTGATCGCCGGTCTCGGCACGCCGGATTTCAGTACTTACACGTATCCCCCGGAATTGCAGGAAGAATTGGATGCCCAGGGGTACCGGGTTAACAAAAAATTCTTTTTTGTTCGTGACCGTCAGGATGAATGGCTGGACGATATTTTTGCCATGACGGATAAACGGGGCGAAACCGCACTGCGCCTTATGGAGCAGAAACGTTGGGATTTCTTCATGGTCGTCTTTCGTAATAGCGACGAAATTTGCCATTTTTATTGGCATCACATGGACGAGACCCATCCGCAACACGATCCCGGCGCGCCGGAACGTTACAAGACAGCCATCCTAGACTTGTATCGCCGTATCGACAAATGGGTGGGCGAACTTGTGGCTGCCGCCGGGGACGAGGTCAATGTTGTGGTCGTCTCCGACCATGGCGCGGGGCCGCTCTATCGCGACGTTTTTTTAAATGAATGGTTGTGGGAAAAAGGCTGGTTGGCGATCAACGAGGAAATCACTGACCCGCGCGGTTGGCAGCGAAAAGCGGCGCGAATTGGTCTGACCAGGGCGCGAATCTCCGACACGCTAACCCGTTTGAACCTTCACCGGGTCGAAGTCGCTATCAAACGTGCCCTAGGTGACCGGATCTACATCCTGCCGCGCGATGAACGGCCGGAATTTCACAACGCCATCGACTGGGCCCGAACCCAAGCCTATAGTTTCGGCTACTACGGCCAAATCTTCATCAATCTCAAAGGGCGCGAACCGATGGGTATCGTCGAGCCTCAGGACTATGAGGCATTACGCGATAAGATCATCGATCACTTGATGATGCTGACTGATCCAGAAGATGGGTTGCCGGTCGTTGATCGCGTCTATAGGAAGGAGGAACTTTACCACGGTGACTATCTGGCTGTCGCGCCCGACTTGTTGATGATCATGCGCGATCTGACTTATATCACCCGTATGGGGTATGAATTTGCCGGGCGACGCGGTGTCCTTTTTCGCGAGCCTTATACGGATGAGACCGGTGGCCACCGGCTTGAAGGCATCCTCATCGCCGCCGGCCCCGATATTCGCCGCGCGGAACTGGCCGAGAGAGATATCGTCGATGTACCCCCTACTTTACTCCAATTATCAGGCTGCCCTATCCCCGCCTACATGGATGGGAATTCGGTGACGGCGATGCTGACGGAACGATTTGTAGCCGATCATCCGGCGATATTGGTTGAGGCTGAAATTAGTCAACGAAGAGAAATCGCGGGTAGTTGGGATGCGGCCGCAGAGGCTGATGTAACTGAACGATTAAAACAACTCGGCTACCTGGGGTGAGCTGTTTTTGTTAATCTTGATTGTAAGAATACCTGTCTATATTGCATCCTGAAGCATTTATGCTGCGTTACAAATTATTTGATAGACCGTGTGATCAAATCCCACACGGCACTCCCCAATCAAGTTACTGTTTCGCGTTGAAAACTTTGCGCTTTTCGGCAGACGACCACCACAGCCGGGGGGTTTTCTTGTGCTCGTCGCTTAGTCACAGGAACAAAACAGGGCTGGGGTGACGATTCGCATGGATTAGCTGAGGTAGAATAATTTTTTGCGCTCTGATCGGTTCATTCACTTGAGGCGCGCATAAGGAGTTTGATATTGTGTTAGCAACGAAAGAAAAGACCACGCTCATCACGCCTTATGGTGGGAAACTGGTTGATATGATTGTACCGGAACCGGAGCGGATGGATTTACGCGATTACGCCAACACATTGCCGGCCATTCGCATCTCAGAACGAGCCGTTTGTGATCTTGAATTGATCGCTACCGGCGGGTTCTCCCCGCTCGATCGCTTCATGGGACAGGCTGACCACCAATCCGTACTGGATGAGATGCGCTTAACCAACGGTTACCTTTTCCCCATCCCGGTTCCCTTGCCGGTTGATGAGGAAGAGATCAAGAAGATCAAAATCGGCCAGGACGTCGCGCTGCGCAGCCCCGCAAATGAATTACTGGCTGTTTTAAATGTTGAAGAAGTATATACCTGGGATATCAATGAAGTCGGTTTGAAAGCGTTCGGCACGCTTGACCTGCGCCACCCAATGGTGGCGGAGATGTATAGTTGGGGTAAATACTACATCTCCGGTCCCATGCGCGTTCTCCAGTTGCCGTCGCATTACGACTTTAAAAATTTGCGGTTTACACCGACCGAGACTCGCGCTCAACTGGAGCAATTCGGCCACCACAACGTTATCGCTTTCCAGACGCGCAACCCTTTGCACCGCGTCCATGAAGAACTCACCAAACGAGCGACGATGGAAAAAGATGGCGTCTTGTTGCTGCATCCGGTGGTCGGTATGACCAAGCCCGGCGATGTCGATCACTTTACCCGTGTCCGCACCTATAAGGCGTTAGCCCAACGCTACTACGACCCGGATCGCATCTTGTTGTCTTTGTTGCCATTGGCCATGCGCATGGGAGGGCCTCGCGAAGCATTGTGGCATGCCATCATTCGCCGCAATCATGGCGCGAACTATCTGATCGTCGGTCGTGACCATGCCGGTCCGGGCAACGATTCGACTGGAAAGCCTTTCTACGGCCCTTATGATGCCCAGGAGATTGTCGAGCGATATGCGGATGAATTAGGCGTGGGCGCGGTGCCTTTCCAGATGCTCGTCTACCTGCCGGACGAAGATCGATATGAAGAAGTCGATAAAGTCAACAAGGAGACGCGGACTGCATCAATTTCCGGCACCCAGGTTCGCGAACAATATCTCTTAAACGGCAAACAGCTGCCGGAATGGTTTACCCGCCCGGAAGTCGCTGAAATTTTGGCCGAAACGTATCCCCCACGTTACCGGCAAGGCGTCTGCGTCTGGTTCACCGGCCTGCATAACGCCGGTAAATCGACCACCGCGAATGTTCTGACCACGCTCCTGCAAGAATATGGCCGCAACGTGACACTACTGGATGGCGATGTGGTCCGAACCCACTTCTCCGAGGGGCTGGGGTTCAGCAAAGATGATCGCGACGAACACGTCCGGCGCATCGGTTTTGTGGCGGGAGAGATCGTCCGGCATGGCGGTATCGCTGTTTGCGCGGCCGTCAGCCCTTATCGAGCCACCCGCAACGAGGTTCGAAACATGGTCGGGCACGAGAATTATGTTGAAGTATTCGTCGATACACCTCTCGAAGTTTGCGAGCAGCGGGATACCAAAGGCTTATATGCCCGCGCGCGGCGTGGTGATATCCAGGGTTTTACCGGTATCGACGATCCGTACGAAGCGCCCCAGCATCCGGAAATCACGATCGAAACATTAGGCAATTCCCCTGAAGACAATGCCCGCATGGTCTTGAGCATGCTCATCGAGAAGGGCTTTGTCCGGACTGAAGAACCCGATCTGCGGGCGAATTAAGAAATTACCATTAACAATTCCAATCATGACAAGGAAAGTATCAATGAAACACGAAGAATATCCCGGCTACGTTCTATGGATGACTGGTTTATCCGGGGCGGGAAAAACGACCATCGCGCTCTTACTCGAAAAAGAACTGCAAGCCCGCGGCTGCCGTTTCGAGCGCCTGGACGGCGATGTCGTTCGCGAGAGCCTGACCCGTGACCTCGGATTCACCAAGGAAGATCGCGACAAGAATATCGAACGCGTCGCCTTTGTTGCCAAGCTGCTTTCGCGCAACGGCGTCGGTTGTGTCTGTTCTTTCATTTCCCCCTATCAGGCTGTTCGCGACCAGGTGCGGGCCTCAACCACCAACTTCATCGAGGTCTTCATTGATGCTCCCCTGCAGGTCGTTATGGATCGGGATGTCAAGGGCTTGTACCAAAAGGCTATCGCCGGCGAAATCCCAAACTTCACCGGCATCTCTGATCCGTTTGAGGCTCCCGCCAGGCCGGAAATCCACATCCGAACCGACCAGGAAACGCCAGAGGAAAGCGCCCAGCGCATTTTAAGCTACCTGGAAGAAATCGGTTATATTCCGACCCGCGAAGCGGCTTTGCAACCCGCCTGATCCATCGGGTAAAATGAGCTAACGGCAACCGGAGTCGATAGAAGGCCGATTGCCGTTAGCTCGATGATCACAATTCATGATGCCTGGCGGTACGGCCGGGCACAACTCCACGAATCTCCGTCTCCCTCCCTCGATGCCCGGCTATTGCTGGAGCATGTTCTGCAGGAAGAACACGCTTATCTGCTGGCGCACGCCGAGCAATTTCTCACCGACCAGGACTATGATGAATACAAGGCGTTGATCCGGCGCGCGGCCGATCACACTCCCATCCCTTACCTGACTGGTAAAGCTCCCTTCTTCGGGATGGTATTCCACGTATCGCCGGCCGTGCTCATTCCCCGGCCTGAAACCGAGGCAATGGTGGAGCAAGCGATTCGCTGGGGGCGGACGCGGGAAGGTTTGCATGCGGTCGATATCGGCACTGGGAGCGGTTGCATCGCCATCACCCTTGCCACTCAATTACCACGGAGCGTGATCGTGGCTGCTGATATCTCAGCCGCGGCGTTGGCGATAGCCAGGGAGAACGCTGATCGATTAGCACCGGGAAAGGTGACCTTCGTTCAGGCAGACCTCCTGGAGCCTTTTAGCGCCGGGTTTGATATCATCCTGGCGAACCTGCCCTATATTGCCGGCCATGAGTGGCTTGGTTTGGCTGATGGAGTAAAATTCCATGAGCCCGCTCTCGCCTTGTACGGAGGTTCCGATGGGTTTGACCTCATCCGGAGGCTTCTCCCCCAGGCGGCTGAGCGTTTGCGCCCCGGCGGGATTGCCTTCTTGGAAATTGGTTGGCAGCAAGGCGAACAAGCCCGTGATTTGGCACGCGCGGCATTTCCGAGGGCGGAAATCGACATGATGAAGGATTTTGCCAATCATGATCGAGTGGTGATTGTTCGGACATGAAACGGTTGAAATGGATAGAGATAACCCATCATCAGGCGGCGACCGGGTCTTGACCGATCAAATTCGGGCTACTCGCTTCTTGCGTGTGGGCGATCCCACGGCAGTCCTGGAGGCGGCCGATCGATTGCGATCCGGCGAGGCGGTGGTGTTTCCAACCGATACGGTTTATGGTGTCGGCGTCGATGCCTTCAACCCTGCGGCGATTGAAATGCTTTATACGATAAAGGGTCGTTCGTTTGAGAAAGGGATCCCGATCCTTCTGGCGGATCGGAAACATATGATCAATATCGCCCGGTCGCTACCCGCTCGCGCTGTTGACTTGATGAAGCATTTTTGGCCGGGACCGTTGACAGTTATCGTTCCCCGGCATCCTTATCTACCGGCCGGGATATCACCGAACGATACAATCGCCGTCCGAATTCCTGATCATCCGATCGCTCGCGCCTTGATTCGTGCCGCCGGTGGCGCCGTAGCCACGACGAGTGCCAATCTTTCCGGCCAACCTCCGGCGACGACTGGGCAGTTGGCTTTAGCCGCCCTAAACGGCGTGGTGGCTGTGGTCCTGGACGATGGACCAACCAGGGGCAATATCGCATCGACCATCGTCGACTGCACGACGAACAAGCCGGTGATCTTGCGCGAGGGGCCACTCACGGCCGCCGACTTAGGGCTCGAGCTTGCAACCCGCTGATCGACTGGAATGATGACCGGAATATTGCTCCCCATCCTGCTGGTCACCGCCGCGGTGATCGCCGCCCTGGCCACTTACCGCAACATCCGGCGGGGTGGCGCTCGTTTCTACACCCTTGAGCGTGAAATTGTCCTCCGCCGGGCGGCTTTGACCCTGGCGGTATCCGTCCTTTTGTTCCTGACGGCTTTTGGATTGCTGTTTTATCAACGCCAGACCTTACTCGGCG
>Ga0114939_10002413_pt1 | contig 13837 bp, 7 predicted proteins | sample AshMeaCrysSpring_FD_87196 | JGI IMG/M metagenome (GOLD analysis project Ga0114939, IMG submission 87196) | Groundwater microbial communities from Big Spring, Nevada to study Microbial Dark Matter (Phase II) - Ash Meadows Crystal Spring | ecosystem: Environmental > Aquatic > Deep subsurface >... | reverse complement strand
GAGATCCGCCCCCACGAGGCCATCGCCTGGAACCGGCCCAAGGAGGTGCACCTGGGCCTGGCCGACCCCACCATCCCCACATTCGAGACCAACGAAATCCTGCCAACTCCTTGACGCGGGACACCCTCGAACCCTCTTGGCCACGATGCGGTGTGTCGCGGTCGATTCAGGCGGATGTCCGACGGCTCGGTAATCTGGGTTCCGACTACACGTCACGGCTCTCCCAATCGCCGAACATCACTCCGCTGTCGGTGATCCAAGAGATTCGCCCGTTGCATGACCGGCCGAGCGCGATGGCTCCGGCGCTGGATGGCGACTTGAACACAATGTCCCGCTGCGTGACGCCGATTCCATCCTGGACCGCGATGGCCCCCTCGGCTAGTAGCCGCTGGTGGTGGAGGCGGTAGGCGTCGTAGGCGCGGACGGTGCTGTCGGCCTTGCCGACTCCCTGCCATCGGGCGACCACCTTGGACCCCGCCAGCATGGTGAACTCGCCGTCGATCTGCTGAGCCCGGGCCTCGACTCCGGTCTTCGTGTTGTGCAACAGGAACACGGGTGACGCCTCACCCCCGGGGGCAGCGGTCGCGACGGCTGGGGTCTCCCGGACTCGGATCGCATCGATACCCAGGACGGGCAGGACGATCTGCAGGTGGTCCAGGAACGCATCCATGTCGGACGCGTGCGCCTCGGGCAAGCCCGGGGTCGGGGGCTGAGTGCCGTTGTCGAGAACGACCCGCCCGGCGCGGCCGGCGAGCTGGATGAGTCGAGCCTCGAGATAGCGACCGTGGGCTTTGGTGAGGTTCGCGTCCTTGGAGGTCACCACCACGACCCGGTCCCAGAAGGGCTTGTTCTTGGCGTGCTGGGCGAGGCGGGCGCGGAAGTCATCGGTCTCGCCGACGTAACACCGGGTGGCCCCGTCCTCGTCCTCGCCGACGAGGAGGTAGACGCAGGTGCCGGTCACCTCCGCGCGGCTGGTCAGTCCCCCCATGTCGGATCGCCGCGCGGACAGGACGTGGCCGGTCCAGTTCATGATCTCGGCCGTCGTCAACCCTCCGGGGGTTCCGTCGACGAGGAACAGCTCGATGTGTTTGCCTGCCACATCTGGATCATGGCAGAGGCGCCCGACACATCCCGGATGTCCGGCGAACTGTCGGGGGCGACTGGGAGAATGCGCGAGTCGGCGGTGCCTCTGGTACGACGCAGGGTGCTGGTGGCGCTGGGCGTAGCGGATCTCGGCGCTGCCGCCTTCGGGAGGGTGGCGCGGTCATGGGACTTGGAGTTGGTGATGAGCAGCAGTACGGCGGGGGAACCTGCGCTGTTACCACTGGTGAAGTCTCGGCAGCGCGTCGCTGACCACGGGGAGGTCTTTACCCCGCCGGAGCTCGTCGAAGCGATGATCAATCTGGTCCGAGCCGAGGCGGAGCGCATCGACTCGCGCTTCCTGGAGCCGGCCTGCGGGTCAGGCAACTTCCTGGTCCCCGTCCTGCTGCGAAAGCTCGCGACGGTCGACGCCCGATACGGGTCGAGTGACTTCGAACGTCGCCACCACGCCCTGCTCGCCCTGATGTCGATCTACGGGATCGAGCTGCTGGCGGACAACGTGGCCGAATGCCGGCAGACCCTCAGCGAGGTCCTCAGTACGCACCTGGGCCTCACCGCGTCTGACGATTGGTCGCGTGCCATCACTGCGGTTCTCGCGGTGAACATCGTTCACGGTGATGCCCTGTCGATGCAGACCCTGACCCAGCCACCCCAGCCGATCACGTTCGCCGAGTGGTCCTACCTCGGCAAGGGTCGTTACCACCGGCGGGACTTCCGCTTCGACGCCCTCACGCAGATGTCCTCCTTCGGAGAGGAAGGCAGCCTGTTCGCTGACCTGGGCAAGCACGAGATCTTCACGCCGATCCGGGATCACGGCACTCTCTCGGTCGCTGCCATAGCAGGGGGAGCCGCATGACTGAGCGTGTCTCCTTCAGCCTGGGTAACCGCAACCCGGATGTGCTGACTTGCATCGCGAACCTGTCGAACGACGAGGTGTTCACCCCTCCGGAGTTCGCGAACCAGATGCTCGATCTTCTCGCGGAGACTTGGGCGAAGAACCACGACGGTATGGACATCTGGGCCGATTCAACGCTGCGGTTCCTCGACCCTTTCACCAAGTCCGGCGTCTTCTTGCGCGAGATCACCAAGAGACTCGTCGCCGGTCTTGAGGACGAGATCCCTGATCTCGCCGAGCGCGTCGACCACATCCTCACCAAGCAGGTCTTCGGGATCGGCATCACACAGCTCACCAGCCTGATCGCGCGCCGCAGCCTCTACTGCTCGAAGTGGGCCAATGGTGAGCACTCGGTCGCAAGATCGTTCGACTCGGACAACGGCAACATCTGGTTCGAACCTTTGGAACACACCTGGGTGGGCGGGACCGAGTGGGTGCTCACCGCTGACTCGAAGGGGAAACAGGTCCAGCAATTCACCAACGGCAAGTGCAGGTACTGCGGTGCCAGCCAATCCACGCTCGATCGCGGAGAAGGACTGGAGACCCACGCCTACGCCTTCATCCACACAGACGACATCAAGGCTCGGGTCGCTGAGCTGTTCGGAGCAGACATGCAGTTCGACGTCATCATCGGGAACCCGCCCTACCAGCTTGATGATGGTGGCTACGGAACGAGCGCTGCGCCCATCTACCAGCTGTTTGTCGAGCAGGCCAAGAAGCTTGAGCCCCGCTTGCTCTCCATGATCATCCCGTCGCGGTGGTTCACGGGAGGCAAGGGTCTCGATGACTTCCGCGAGTCGATGCTTGGCGACCAGCGGGTCCGCAGCATCGACGACTACCTGAGCGCTGCCGACGTCTTTCCGGGGGTCGGACTCAAGGGGGGTGTCTGCTACTTCCTGTGGGAGCGGGACAACCCAGGGCTCTGCCGCGTTTCCACGCACTTCAAGGATTGGCCTGAGTCGACACGCGTCCGCCCCCTGCTCGAGCCAGGCGCTGAAGTGTTCATCCGCTTCAACGAAGGCGTCTCGATCCTTCAGAAGGTGATAACGGTCGAAACAGGCAGCGCTCAACCTCTCGCCCTGCCCTCAGGTAGCCGGTTCGACGCGTTGGTCAGCTCCCGTAAGCCCTTCGGACTACAGACAACATTCCAAGGGCGTACGACCGGAGGTCCTGACGATCTCAAGGTCTACCAAAACGGGGGGGTGGGGTACCTATCCCGCAAGGAGGTCACTATTGGCCTTGAGTTGATCGACACATGGAAGGTCTACGTTGGCCGGGCAGCCCCGGGAACCGGCAACCGAGACACCTATCCACACAGAGTCCTAAGCACCCCCTTCATCGGCGAACCGGGAAGCATCTCCTCGGAGACCTATCTCTGTATCGGTCCACTTGCCTCACGCTCCGAAGCCGAGAGCGTGCTCTCATACCTCTCTTGCAGACTCACACGACTACTCATCCAGCTTCACAAGGCATCCCAAGACACCACGCGGAGGGTCTACACCTTCGTGCCGACTCAGGACTGGTCCCGCACCTGGGACGACGAGTCGCTCTATACCAAGTACGGCATCACGGACGAGGAAATCGCCTTCATCGAGCGGCTGGTCCGCCCCATGGACCTGCAATCTGAACTTGCGCTTGAGGCTCCAGATGAGCAGTAGAACCATCGAAGACCTTCTCCCCGAGCGCCCAGAGGGTCGGCTGCGCATCTACGCCTATTCGATCGAGGACGACGCTCACGAGGGAATGCTCAAGATCGGACAGACGACCCAGAGCGTTCAGTCACGCGTGGAGCAGCAGCTCAAGACAGCGCTGGTGAAGCACTACACGATCCACCTCGACGAGCTGGCCGAACGGCCAGACGGAACGACGTTCACCGACCACGATGTCCGGGCGCGGCTGCGTGACAAAGGCTTTCGGAAGGTCGATCTGGAGTGGATGGAGTGCAAGCCCGTCGATGTCCAAGTGGCTATCACCGAGCTTCGCACCGGCACGCCACTGACCGGCACTCATCACGAGACGTTCCGCATGCGGCCCGAGCAGGCTGAGGCGGTCAACAAGACGCACGCCTACTTCCACTCGATCTGGAAGGAGGACATGCACGCGGTCCCTCGATTCCTATGGAACGCGAAGATGCGTTTCGGCAAGACGTTCGCTACCTACCAGCTCGCGAAGAAGCTCGGTGCCCAGAAGGTGCTGGTAGTGACATTCAAGCCGGCCGTCGAAGACGCCTGGCAGACCGACCTGGACTCACACGCCGACTTCGACGGGTGGCAGTACCTGTCGAAGTCGACCGGTACAGACCCGACCACGGCTGACAAGAAGAGGCCGCTCGTCTACTTCGGTTCCTTCCAGGACCTTCTCGGCAAGGACAAGTCCGGGAACATCAAGGCCAAGAACGCCTGGCTCCATGAGACGAACTGGGACCTGGTGGTCTTCGACGAGTACCACTTCGGAGCGTGGCGCGACAACGCCAAAGAGCTCTTCGAAGGCGAGGACGACAGCGAGGCGAAGAAGGAGCTTTCGGCAGAGTTCAACCCGGGTCTGGAGGCGTTCAACGAAGAACTCGACGAGCTTCGGGAGGCGGAGACCGAGTTCCTGCCCATCACGACGAAGGCGTACCTGTACCTGTCCGGCACCCCCTTCAAGGCGCTGGCGACTGGTGAGTTCATCGAAGAGCAGATCTTCAACTGGACCTACACCGACGAGCAGCGAGCCAAGCAGCGCTGGAGCGCGAAGCACCCCGACAAGCGCAACCCCTACGCCGCGCTCCCCGAGATGCGGCTGTTCACCTATCAGATGCCTGACGAACTGATCGCGATCGCCAAACAGGGGGAGTTCGACGAGTTCGACCTGAACGAGTTCTTCTCCGCGACCGGTGTCGGGCCCAAGGCCGAGTTCAAGCACAAGAACGACGTCCAGAAGTGGCTCGACATCCTGCGGGGAGCCCACTCCGCCGCCAACATCGACAACCTGAAGCTCGGTGCCAAGAAACCGCCCCTGCCCTATTCAGACGTGCGTCTGTTGCCGTACCTGAACCACTCGTTCTGGTTCCTGCCCAACGTGGCCGCATGCCACGCGATGGCGAACCTGCTGCGCGAGAAGCAGAACGTGTACTTCCACGAGTACGAGATACTTGCGGTGGCCGGAGCCGGAGCGGGGGTCGGGCTCGATGCACTACCGCCGGTTCGGAAGGCGATCGGCAGCGGCCACGACACCAAGACGATCACCCTGTCCTGCGGCAAACTCACCACCGGCGTGACCGTCCCGCAGTGGTCATCGATCCTGATGCTGCGCAACCTCAACTCCCCGGAGACCTACTTCCAGGCCGCGTTCCGGGTCCAGTCGCCCTGGTCGATCAAGAACCCGAATGGCGACAACCCGAACGAGGAAGAGATCCTCAAGCCGGTCTGCTTCGTGTTCGACTTCGCGCCCACCCGGGCCCTGCGCCAGATCTCCGAGTACGGGATCGGCCTGTCGCCGGAAGCCGCGAATCCCGAGGACGCCGTTAAGGAACTGGTGAGTTTCCTGCCGGTATTGGCCTACAACGGCTTCGAAATGGCTCAGGTCGACGCTGGCGGAATCCTCGACTACGCCATGGCCGGCACCTCGGCGACCCTGCTGGCCCGCAAGTGGGAATCAGCGCTACTGGTCAACGTCGACAACGACACCCTCAAGCGCATCATGGCCAACGAGAAAGCCCTCGACGCCATCATGAAGATCGAAGGATTCAGGGCTCTGGGCTCCGATGTCTTCGAGACCGTCATCAACAAGAGCGAGAAGGTCAAGGCGACCAAGAAGGAGAAGGGCGAGGACATCACGCCGAAGGAGAAGAAGGAGCTCACGGCGGAGGAGAAGGAGTACAAGTCCAAGCGCAAGCAGATCCAGGACAAGCTCATCAAGTTCGCCACCCGGATTCCGGCGTTCATGTACCTGACCGATTTCCGTGAGAACACCCTCAAGGACGTCATCACCAAGCTGGAGCCCGAGCTCTTCAAGACGGTGACAGGTCTGACGGTCGATGACTTCAACCTGCTTGTCTCATTGAACGTCTTCAACAGCGCCCACATGAACCAGGCCGTCTTCGCCTTCCGCCGCTACGAGGACTCCTCCCTGTCCTACACCGGGATCGAGAGCCACGAGGGCCTGCGCCACTTCGGCCTCTACGACACCGTCATCGCCAAGGAGTCGTGATGGCCAACAGCATGCGTGACAGCCTGGCCATTCTGGCGGCGGTCCTCCGAGGCTTCCTGGCCAGCCACCTACCGTCGCTTGGAGAGGACTGGTGGCGCGAAGGTGTGTTGAAGTCGCTCTCGTACCAGCAGCGCTCGCAGGCCGATGAGCAGCATTGGTCGTCCCTCGACGACCTAGATCTGGCCGCCGCACTGCGTGTAGTGGATCAGAACTGGGACTTGTTCCGGCGACGGGGCTTGGTCAAGTGGGACGACCGCAACTGGCTCAAGGAGGCGTCGAGCGTTCGCAACCGCTATTCCCATGACGCGCCTGGTCGGGAGCCCAGTGCGGAGCGGATCTATCGCGACGTCGACACTCTGGCCCTTCTCGCTGAGGCTTTGGCACCGGGTAGCACAGAGGCGATCCTGCTCGCAGACTCCAGGACGCAGGCGCTCGCCAGACTGAGTCAGTCGAACAATGCCGACCCGTCTGAACCGGCCGTATCCTCCACACCTTCCGCCGCCTCGGGCGCATTCGCCCCTGGCGCGATGGTTCGCCTAAAGGCGCGCCCCGAACTGATGGGGGTCGTGACTCAGGTCAACACCTCCGGTTCGCAGGCGCAACTCACGGTGTTTCACGGAAGTGTGACGCAGACCTACTACGAGAGCCAGGTCGAGCTTGTGGCGTCCGTGTCAGGGCAACGCCTGACGGCGGACGAGATGAAGGCGCAACTCACCGCTGCTCACGTCCTTCACCCGTCTGTGAACCGTCTGTACTCACTCAACAGCGGTCGTATCGACTACGAGCCCTACCAGTATCGGCCGGTTATGAAGCTCATCAACGCCGATCGCCCCCGCCTTCTCATCGCCGACGATGTCGGGGTCGGGAAGACCATAGAAGCCGGCCTCATCATCAAGGAGCTCCAAGCACGTCAGCGCCTCGAGTCCATTCTGGTGATCTGCCCCAAGCCGCTCGTCGTGGAGAGCAAGTGGCGCAACGAGCTCAAGCGATTCGGCGAGGACTTCGCCCACCTCGACAGCGCGACTCTTCGCCACTGCATCGACGAGACGCGCGCTGAGGGGAGATGGCCTTCGCGGTACAGGAAGGCCATCCTTCCGTACTCCCTTCTGGACGAGAAACTGCTACTCGGCGAAACCTCGGGCCGACGGCCCCGGGCCGGATTGATGTCGCTTGTTCCACCGGTGAAGTTCGACCTGGTAATCGTGGACGAGGCTCACCATGTCCGCAACAGCGACACATGGAGTCACCGGGTCGTGAAGCACCTTCTTGACTCGGCAGAAGCAGCAGTCTTGATTTCGGCCACCCCGATTCAAACGGGTAGCGAGGACCTCCGAACACTGCTTCGACTCTTGCGTCCCGACACCTTCGTCGACAACCAGACCTTCGATCTGATGCGTGAACCAAACGCTCACCTCGCCAAGATCGAGAGTTCGATCCGTGTCGCTGATGCGACCTGGCGGGAGGATGCCGTCAAGGAGTTGGACGCAGCATTGGCGACGACCTGGGGGAGCCGGGTGCTCCGGTCCAATCCGCGTGCTCAGGCACTACGCGACCTCCTCGATCAGCCGGACATCGCGGATCATGAGCGGGTCAAGGCCCTACGGATGGCACAGTCCCTCAACACCTTCTCCGGACTCATCAACCGCACACGCAGGCGTGACATCGGTTCGTTCACGACGAGGAAGCCTGAGACGTTTGAAGTCGTCTTCACCCCCGAGCAGCAGGTGGTTCACGACCTCCTACTCGATCTCGCAGGACGGATCTCCGCGTCGAAGGGACACAGCCAGCCATTGGACTTCATCCTGTCCACCCTTCAGCGCCAGGCAGCTAGTTGCCTCAACGGGCTCGCCCCCTTCGTTGAGGACATGCTCTCTCGAAAGCTCAGCGCGGAGGAGCTCAGTGAAGCCGACGTCGATGCGGACGAACTGGATGCGTCACCGCTGGAGGGCTTCATCGACGAGATCCAGGAACTGGCGCGCCAAGCAGCAGATCTCACAGAAGATCCGAAACTCGAGCGGCTGCTCGCATACGTCGAAGAGAAGCAACACCTGCCGAACAACAAGCTGCTGGTGTTTAGCACCTTCCGCCACACACTCAGATATCTCGTGGATCGCCTGACGATTACAGGCGTCCGTGTGGGCTTGGTCCACGGAGGAGTTCCGGACGACGAGCGTCGAGACCTGCGCGCCCGCTTCGCCAAGGACGCAAGTGATCCGGATGCCATTGACGTTCTCTTGTCTTCAGAAGTGGGCACCGAGGGGCTCGACTACCAGTTCTGTGATGCCTTGGTGAATTACGACCTGCCGTGGAACCCGATGCGCATTGAGCAGCGGATCGGACGAATCGACCGACGCGGACAACCCAGCGAGACCGTGGCGATCAAGAACCTTGTCGTGAGCGGGACAGTAGACGCGGTGATCTTCGATCGGTGTCTGCAGCGAATCGGCGTGTTCGAGCGAGCGCTCGGCGGCAGCGAGGCGATCCTCGGCGACTTGACGCGGGAGATTCGCAAGATCGGCGAGGACCTCACCCTCACCGTGGCCGAACGGGACGCGCGCCTGCGTCAGCTCGCAGACAACAGGCTCGGACGGATCCAAGAGCAGGAGGAACTGGAAGAGCGGGAAGGCGCACTCTTCGGGTTGCCCCTGAGGAAACTAGATGACGAAGGTGTCGAACAAGCCGCAAGCCCTTGGCTCGCACCCGACCAACTCCGAACGCTCGTTCGGCGGTACCACGCCGACCGTGGCTACGAGCGAGCCGACTCGCTCTTCGAAAAGCCACTCGCACTATTGAGGCCGACCAAGGACGTACGGGCGGCACTGCTGGAAGACCTGCGAGTCATCTCACCGGAGGAGACTTCACCGTGGCGTCGATGGCTTGAGTCCGGCGGGGATCAGACCCGCAGGCTCACCTTCGATCCGGCGATGGCGACGGATCACGACGTCGAACTCCTTTCACCCGTTCACGAGCTGGTACGCGTTGCTGCCTCGCGGGAATCTCAAGTAGTCCCCGGTAGCACGGTGGCGCTGCAGGTCCAGTCGCACTCCCTGCCGGCTGGCACTTACCCGATGGCTATTCATTCCTGGACGTACCTCGGCGCACGTGATGACTTCGAGATCGTCCTGACAACGACGGACCGGGGCGTGAGTAGCACGCTCGTCGAGCTCCTCCCCGACGCTTCCGACGCCGGCGGGGCACCGACAGGTGTCGCGGCGCCCCTGGACGAGCAGCATTACGCAGACTGGACCGATGCCCGAGCAACGCACATAGACCGGACTCGCGCTCACGTTGAGAGTCAACTGGCTTCGCTAACGACAACCCACCAAGCGCGGGTGAAGTTGCTTGAGGACCAGATCATGTCCGCAAGTCACGACAACATCCGGCGGATGCGCGAGTCCGAGCTTCATTCGCTCGCGCAAGACTTTGACGCCCGTCGTCGGCGCCTGGAGGAGAGCATCCAGCGGAGTGACATCACCGCATCGCTCCTGTACACCGGGACTGTGGAGGTCGTGAGTGGCTGACGACTCCGGCTTCGCAGAGCTCCGCAAGAAGCGGCTGCGCTACATCGAATCCGCCCGCGAGAACGACTTCGAGGACGGCCTGAAGAGTCTCCTCTCCGAGTTGTACCCCGACAACGCGCACTTCATCTACGAGTTGCTGCAGAACGCCGAGGATGCGCTCGCCACGACTGTCGAGTTCGTGCTTTCCGAGGATCACCTCACCGTGACGCACGACGGCAAGAGGCCGTTCACTCTCGCCGACATCGAGTCGATCACCGGTATCGGCAACTCGACCAAGCGTGACGACCCAACGCAGATCGGAAAGTTCGGGGTTGGGTTCAAGGCGGTCTTTGCGTACACCACACGACCGGAGGTCCGGTCCGGTGAGCACGCCTTCGCCATCGAGGACCTGTTCGTCCCCACAGCTCTCGCAGACAAGCCGGCGCCAGGCGCAACGACTTTCGTGTTCCCGTTCGACCGGTTCGACAAGCCAACTTCAACCGCGACTGAAGAAGTGGCGCGTGGCCTGACGGAGCTGGACGAGAAGACGCTTCTCTTCCTGAACCACATCCGGACGATCACTTACGAGCTCCCCGATGGCCGGGTAGGGATCATCGAGCGTGAGGTAATCGACGATCTCGTCATCAAGATCAAGAACTCAGGGCGGGACGACTTCGTCGACTCGCTCTGGCTGAGGCTGACCGGACCAGCGAGCGTGTCCCACGACGGGGCGAACGAGTTGAGCGTCGCTGCGGCGTTCCGCATGGAACCGCCGAGGGAAGCCAAGTCGAAGGGTGCAACGCAAACCGGCGCCGACGGCCCAGTGCTTGAGACTCAACTCACCGTCGTCCCACTCGAGGAAGGCGATGTCTCGATCTACTTCCCCGCCGTGAAGGAGGCGTCGGGGCTGCGCTTTCACATTCATGCGCCCTTCGCCTCGACCGTTGCGCGCGACAGCGTGCGCGACGACCCCGGAAACGATCGCCTTGTCGAGGACATCGCCGCGCTGATCGTGTCCGCACTTCCGCAGCTTCGCGCGCGGGGACTTGTGAACGACACGCTGTTGGAGACTCTCCCGAACGTCGAGGACCAGATCGGCTACCCGTATCGCCTGATCCGCGATGCGGTAACCGAGGCGTTTAACAACCAGGAATTCACGCCTGTTTGGGGTAGCGGCGGAGGTTTCGCCCCTGCCCGCGCTCTCGTGGCAAGCCCCAGCGAGTTTAGGCGCGGGTTGGAGCCGAGCGACCTTGCGACGCTCTTCGACCTTGCGGGCATCGACACTGACACTCCACCGCGATGGGTTCGAGAGCGCGATGGACGCGCCGGTAGGTTCCTCGGGGGGCTGGACACCATCGAGTTTGCGTGGGACGAGCTGGGCGCGGCGGTCAGCGCGGCGAGCGAGGCCGATGAGATTCTCGCGGACGCGGACGACTACTACGACGAGGACGACAAGGCCACGCCAAAGGTCTGGTTCTCATGGCTCGAAGCGAAGAGCGACGATGCCCTACTCCGCTTCTATCAATTGCTGGGTCGCGGCTACCGCGCCGGCGAGCTTCACCACTCGCTGGATGACGTCCCCATCGTCAGGTTGCGGAAGCGCAACGTAGCCAGTCACGTGCGAGGCACCGAAACCTATCTTCCCTCAGGACGCAGCGACACCGTCCAGTCGAGGGTCCCCATTGAGCTCGCCTACTTCGAAGACGACGAGGATCAGACCCGCTCGACCTCCCTCGCGGCCTTCTACCGGGCCGCCGGCGTCAAGAGGTGGGATGAATCCGCCCGCGCAGAGCGGCGTCTCGCCTCTTACAGGGAGTCGAACCGCCCCATCCCCGAAGAAGGCGAGATCAGCCAGCATCTCGACGACGTGCGGTCCTTCATCCGCTATGCCGCGAAGCTTGGAAGTGCGCGATCGACGCTGTCCAACGTTGCGTTTCTCCTTGCAGAGCAGTCTCAAGGAGGGCCGAGGTGGGTCACACCGCGCCAGACCTTCGTAGATCTACCGTTTGCGGACACTGGCCTGTCCGGCCTATATCCCCGGGTCCCACTGGTCTGGGCGGAAGGCAGTCGAAAGGGCGAGTACGCGTACGACAGGGAACCGTATCCGCTGGCGGGCTTCTATCTGGATGTCGAAGGAATCGTTGAATTCCTGACGCCGCTGGGCGCCAAGACGGGTATCGAGATCACCAAAGTCGACGTCACCAAGAACCCAGAATTCTCCTGGTCCTGGCGTTGGAGCACCCGCGAGACTGCCCATGTCAAGCGGGTCGACTGGGGCATCGAACGTCTAGACGACATCGTCAGTACAGGCGATCACGACCTGCTCCGCTCGCTGTGGAATGTCGTCGTAGGTGCACCCACGTTCAAGGCTGTTGCCGTCTACCAGGCCAACGGGAGCGCGCAGCGCCATCAGATGACGTCCCAACTGGCTCAAACTCTGACCTCCACACCATGGATTCTTGACAGGTTCGGAGACCTGAAGCTGCCGCGTGAGGTTTCGATCGACGACCTACCCGAGGACTGGCCGGTTCCCAAATCGACGTCACTCCTTCACAGGCTCGATTTCGGGGCCGACGCTGCTCGTCGACGTCAACAAGAGGAGGGCGTGACCAAGTACCTCCGCGAGGAGGGGTTCGAAGAGGACGCTATAGACCTCCTTCGACAAGCCAAGGAGGCTGGACTCTCAAGCGGCGAACTTCGGATCATCATTCAGGAACATGCGGCGAAGGCTCGCTTCCCTGAAGGTGCATCCGACGATCCCCTGCGGCGAGCTGGGGTCGCCGCTCTCGACGCAGTCACTGCTCCCGAGCACACGACATCGATCCGTTCACGCAGCGTGGTTGACGGCCAGACTCAAGCATCCGCAGAGTCCAAGGCCTATCTCCGGGGCCAGTACTCCACGTCCACGGGCGAGATGCATTGCCAGGCTTGCCGCAGGTCAATGCCCTTCAAGACGCGGGACGGCCAGTGGTACTTCGAGGCCGTCCGCTTCGTGAATGCTCGCAAACAGGTTCACACTGCGAACGCGATCGCGCTATGCCCCCTCTGCGCTGCGCTCTACAAGTTCGCGCGCGGCACCAAGAACGAAGCGCTGCTCGATCACCTGGATGAATTGGGTATTGACGCTGGGCAAGGCACGGTGGAGATCCCCGTAGTACTCGACGGCAAGCGAGTCAAGATCGCATTCACGGGGAAGCACGCCATCGACCTCAAGGCCGCCCTCGGAGTCGCCGGGACCGAACGGTCCGACGACGTGGACGAATCCGATCTAGACCACGACGACTGACCGTCTGTCCCACAGCATTCGCCCAGCTCCCTGGGTCGCGTTCCGCAACCAGAGCGTGTCCAGCAGGTTCCGCATGAGGCCGCCAACTCACGCACACCCGACTTACCGGGTGCGGAGACGCTGCCGAATTTGTCTCGATGGCAACCTCCATCGCCAAGGATGCGTAGAGCCCGCAGAAGAAGAGTGACAGAAATTTCGAGCCACCCGTTCGCAAGCGCGGGGTCCCCCTGAGATTCCATCCTTCTTGCCACGCTGCCCACCGCTCTGCAACGCCAATGCCTCATGCGGTTTGGTCGAATACCCCGCAAATCGGGCGGTCGTCGCCCGCCTCGCCCCCCCGTCGGGGGACTTCGCCGTGAGCAATCTCGTCCCCGAATCGGTCGACCTCCTACCTGATGAGTGCTTCCGAGGGCCAGTCCGGACCCCAGCGCTCTCGCTAGTTCCCAGGAGGGGCACATGATCGACTCGATCGATTCGTTGTACGCGGCACTGGATGCCATGGGGCTTGAGCCCCGGCGCGAAGGCTCTGAGGTCCGGGCTCGTTGCCCACACCCTTCGCACGAGGACCGTCACCCGAGCTTCTCAGCGACAGTCCGCAACGGAACAGTCCCGACTTGGGCCAGATTGTCCCGCGTCAAGGAGTTGGCAGGATTTCGTTGGTCTCGAATGTGGGGATGGTGGGGTCGGCCAGGCCCGGGAGCCCCTCCTTGGGCCAGTTCCAGGCGATGGCCTCGTGGGGGAGGATCTCGTTGTACTCGACCCGGTAGTCCTCGGCGCGCTCGGCAAGGGTGACGGCGTCGTCGATCTGGTCGAGGTAGAGCCGTTCGTACTTCAGGGTGCCGAACCCGCGTTCGCGTGACCCGT
>Ga0114939_10002412_pt1 | contig 13838 bp, 13 predicted proteins | sample AshMeaCrysSpring_FD_87196 | JGI IMG/M metagenome (GOLD analysis project Ga0114939, IMG submission 87196) | Groundwater microbial communities from Big Spring, Nevada to study Microbial Dark Matter (Phase II) - Ash Meadows Crystal Spring | ecosystem: Environmental > Aquatic > Deep subsurface >... | reverse complement strand
CCCCCGGGTCGTTCGTCGCGCTGCGCCTGGGCGTGAAGGAGAGCGCCGCGCCGCAGATCAAGGCGACACCACAGTAGCGCTGCTGTAGCGAGGATTCGAGCGGGCCGCGCGAGCGGCCCGTTCTGTTTCGGTGTTCCGTCGACCAGGGGAAAGTGTCGCCGAACCCGCACTCAACTCCTTCCCCTTTCGGCGAAAGGCCGGGATTGCGGTGTCGGTCGTGCTCGACGGTCTCGAGGAAGATTCGCCACACGCCTCCTCGCGCGGTACCCGCCGCCCGAGCCCGCGTTGGGCTAGGCGAAGCGGGCGCCGCTTCGCAGGGTGCCGATCTTGACGGCGAAGCGGCGCAGGGCCGGCGCTACGATCTCGACCCGCAGTTGGGCGCGACGCATGCGTGGCACGAGCCTGTGGACGTCCTGGTTCGCGATGATGATCGCGCTACCGCGTCGCTCGATCTGGGTACGCAGATGCTCGCGCGCCCACTCCCGCGCCGCATCGGACTGCGCGAACAGCAACCACGTCTCGTCGTCTTCGCTGCGGATCGTAAAGTCGGGTGCCGCCATCGTTGCGAGCGGGAGCCTCGAGGCAGGGGAGATACGGCAACGCTACCGGGTCGGGGTGGTGTGCGCAAGGCGGCGTCTGAGGCGCCCGTGATCGCTTCGACAGAACAGCCCCAGCGTGTCGCTGCCGCCGCTGCGCGAGGGAAAAAGGTGAGAAACTCCCACGACGGCTGAAGCTCTCGGCTCCCCGAGGCGTTCGAGGCAACACCGCTGCGACGCGCGCCGGATCCTCAGAGCGCGGCGCTCCGATCGCCCTGCCGGAACCCCGAGAGCGGGGCGTCGAACCTGCGCCCGAACGCGATTGCCTTGAAGAGCTCGCCCATCTCCGCCGGCGAGACCAGCTTCTGCACCGCCGCCGACTGCGGCAGGTAGCGCGCCGCATCCTCCGGCGGCGTGCGCAGCAGAAGATCGGTGATGCCGCAGTTCACAAGGAAGTGCGCCTGCGTCGTGTAGCCGAGCAGGTCGAGCCCGGTCGCCCGCGCAGTGCGCGAGATGGCGCTGAAGTCGACATGGGTGGTGATGTCCTGCAGCCCGGGGAGGAAGAACGGATCGTCGTGCGCGCGGTGGCGGTAGTGGCAGCGAAACGTGCCGCGCGCACGCTCCGGATGGTAGTACTCGCGCTCGGGAAAGCCGTAGTCGAGGAAGAGCGCGACGCCGCGCGAGAGCGTCGCGCCGAGCGTGCGCACGAAGGCCTGCGCGGTGAAGCCGATCTCCGTCTGGTAACCCTCGGGCAGCCCGAGCCGACGCGCCTCGGCTGCGAGTGCGGGCGGGGCGGGCCGCCACGCCCATCCGAAACCGTCGTCGCGCGCGGCCACGCCCGCCTCTTCGACGGTTCCATCACGGACGCGCACGACGGCGAACGGCATCGCGTCGAGCACCTCGTTGCCGAGCACGAGCCCCGCGAACGAGGGCGGCAGCTGGTTCAGCCAGGCGACCCGCTCGACGAGCCGCGGCACCCGCGCCGCGAGGGTGTCGCGGCTGCGTTCGCGCAGGTCCGCCGAGAGCTCGAGGATGAAGTAGTGCGTGGGCAGTGCGCCCATCCGCTCGAGCTCCTCGAGCATCGACGCGGCGAGTGCGCCGCTGCCGGCGCCGACCTCCAGGATCGCGTCGAGCCCGTGCGCAAGCACCTCCGCGGCCTGCCTTGCGAGCGCGGCACCGAACAGCGGCGAGATCTCCGGTGCGGTGATGAAGTCGCCCTCGGGGCCGAGCTTGCGTGCGCCCGCGCAGTAGTAGCCGAGTCGCGGCGCGTACAGCGCGAGCTCGACGTAGCGTGGAAAGGGGATCCAGCCGCCGGCCGCGTCGATCTCCGCGCGCAGGCACGCAGCGACCTGGGCGCCGTGGGCGAGCGCGTCCGGCGATGCGTCGGGAAGCGGGGGCGATGGCGCACGCATGGAGGGTTCGGATTCGGACAGCGCGCGAGTCAGGCAATGGCGTGGCGGACCCACCGGCGGGGGATACTGCGCGCATCCGCTAGAATCAGCAATCGCACTTCGCGTGACCCCGGGCATGTCGCTTCCCCTGGAAGGCAAGGTCGTACTCATCACCGGCGGCGCACGACGCGTCGGCGCTGCGACCGCACGCCGTCTGCACGCCTCGGGCGCGAACGTGCTGCTCCACTACCGCAGCGCGCACGCCGACGCGCAGGCGCTGCAGGCGGAGCTGCACGCCGTGCGTCCCGATTCCTGCGGGCTTGTCGCCGCCGACCTGCTCGACGTCGCCGGCCTGCCGCAGCTCGTGAAGAACACACTCGCTCGCTTCGGCCGCCTCGACGCCCTGGTGAACAACGCGTCGAGCTTCTATCCCACGCCCGTCGGTGAGATCACCGTCGAGCAATGGGAAGACCTGACGGGCACCAATCTCAAGGCGCCGCTCTTCCTGTCCCAGGCAGCGGCGCCGCACCTGAAGAAGAACGGCGGCTGCATCGTCAACGTGACCGACATCCACGGCGAGCGGCCGCTGAAGAACTACGTCGTCTACTCGGTCGCGAAGGCCGGACTGATCGGCCTGACCCGATCGCTCGCCCGCGAGCTGGGTCCCGAGGTGCGCGTGAACGGCGTGTCGCCGGGGCCGGTGCTGTGGCCGGAGGACAACTCCTTCGACGAGCTGGCGCGCCAGCGCATCATCGCGCACACGCTGCTCCGTCGCGCAGGCGAGCCGGACGACATCGCGCGCGCCGTGCACTTCTTCGTCGCCGAGTCGCCCTACGTGACCGGGCAGATCCTCGCCGTCGACGGCGGCCGCAGCATCAATCTCTAGCGGCAAGCCGATGATTCTCGAGGTCGCGACCATCCAGGTGAAGCCCGGACAGGGCAAGCTCTTCGAGGCGATCTTCCCCGAGGCGGAGAGGGTGATCGCGTCGAGCCCCGGCTATATCTCGCACGAGCTGCGCCGCTCGGTGGAGAACAGCGGCAAGTACGTGCTGCTCGTCCGCTGGGAGTCGCTCGAGGCGCATCTGGTGGGTTTTCGCGAGTCGCCGCGCTTCCTCAAGTGGCGCGGGCTCATCGGCGGCTTCTTCCAGGGACCGCCGGAAGTCGAGCACTTCGAGCCGACCACCGACCACATGCTGTGAAGGCGCCGAGGTGAACGCGCCGGACGCGAAGCGGCTGCGAAGGGCCGCCTACGAGACCAACAAGCTCGAGAAGCGCCTGCGCCGCCAGGTCGGCGAGGCGATCGCCGACTTCGGCATGATCGGTGCCGGCGACCGCGTGATGGTGTGTCTCTCGGGCGGCAAGGACAGCTACGGCCTGCTCGACATTCTGCTCAGGTTGCGCGAGGTCGCGCCGGTCGATTTCGAGATCGTTGCGGTCAACCTCGACCAGCGTCATCCCGGCTACCCCGAACACGTGCTGCCCGACTACCTCGCGACGCTCGGCATCCCGTTTCGCATCGTCGTCGAGGACACGCACTCGATCGTGAAGCGCGTCATCCCCGAAGGCAGCACGATGTGCTCGCTGTGCTCGCGGCTGCGGCGCGGCATCCTCTACCGCGTCGCGGGCGAGCTCGGCGCGACGCGCATCGCACTTGGGCACCACCGCGACGACATTCTCGAGACGTTGTTCCTCAACCTCTTCTTCGGCGGCAAGCTGAAGTCGATGCCGCCGAAGCTCGTCTCCGACGACGGTCGCCACGTCGTCATCCGGCCGCTTGCGTACGTGAAGGAGGCCGACCTCGCGCGCTGGGCCGAGGTGCGGCAGTTCCCGATCATCCCCTGCGATCTTTGCGGTTCTCAGGAGAACCTGCAGCGCAAGCAGGTGAAGGCGATGCTGCGCGACTGGGAGCGGAGGTTTCCGGGGCGCGTGGAGACGATGTTCGCAAGCCTTGGCCGCATCGTGCCGTCGCACCTGCTCGACCGCACGCTGTTCGACTTCGCCGCAGTCGCGCCGACTGGCGCTGCACAACCCGAGGGCGACGTCGCGTTCGACGCCGTGCCGCTGCCCATGCGCTCTGCGGCGACCGAGGACGACGACGTGGACGGCCCCGCCTCCTGAGCCCCCACGCTTCGCCCTTTCCGGTCCCCGGGCGCAGGTGGCGTCGCGGCTGAGCTCGAATGCGCCGAGGTGCGGCGTTGCGCGCGCGTCGGCCTGCTACGGCGCCGACCCGCCTGCCGCTGCCGCACGCTGTCCCGCTGCGGCCGTCTCCATCCGCGGCTGCACCCAGGGGGCGAGCTGCAACGCGAGCATCTGCGGCTTCTTGTGCTCGAGCCGCGCCGACGACCGGTCGGCGCGATCCATGAGATCGACGAGATCGAGAATGCGCCGCCGCTCGTCCTCGGTCAGCGTCTCCGGTCGAAGGTGCTGCAGGAACACCACCATCGCGTCGAGCACGATGTTGAGCTGGCTACCGTAGCTGCCCACCTCGTCGAGCACCCGTCGCTCCACGGGAGCGTCGGCGACATTGCAGCCGAAGTAGAACCTCGGACTGAAAAACTCCTCCCACATCCCCTCCCAGCTCGTGTAGGGGGAGTAGAGGAAGTCCTGCAGGCTGCCGAAGAAGTTGGCGAAGGGCAGCGGCATAGCGCCCCTGGTGGTGTTCACGTGGCGTCCCCCAGATACTTGAACGGCAGACCCGACCGAATCTCGCTCGGATCCCGCGCTTACACCATAGATCAGCGGGGACGCCTTCGCCTCTTCCGTTGCGTGACCCGGAAACGGCGCCTCGCGCAGGTCAACTCGGCGTCAGCCAGGCGCCGATCTCGGCACCCGTCGCCGGGCGCAGCACCGCAAAGCCTTGCGCCTCGTCGCACCCGAGCTCGCGCACTCGCTCCAGCAGCGGCGCTGTCTCGACGCCTTCGGCGACGACGGCGAGCCCGAGGTCGTGCGCCAGGTTCACGGTGGCGCGTACGATTGCCGCGTCGCGCTCGCTGTCCTGGAGGCGAGCGACGAAGGACCGGTCGATCTTGAGCGCGTTCAGCGGCAACTCGCGAAGGTGCTTGAACGAGGAGAAGCCGGTGCCGAAGTCGTCCATTGCGAAGGCGATGCCGAGCTCGTGCAGGCGCCGGATGGTGACGAGGGCGTGCTCCGGGTCGCCGAGCATCGCGCTCTCGGTGATCTCGAACCGCAGCTGCTCCGCGGGGAGGTTGAAGATTCCGAGGTGCTTGCGTACGTCCTCGGCAAACGAACGGTCGAGCAGCACGCGCGTCGATAGGTTTACACCGATCGGCAGCGTGTGTCCGAGACTGCGCCACGCATGCCACTGGCGCGCCGTCTCGACGAGCACGCCGAGCGTGAGCTGGCGGATCTGGTCGCCCATTTCCGCGATCGGGACGAACTCCTCGGGCTGCACCAAGCCGAGCTCGGGATGGTGGAGGCGCGCAAGCGCCTCGACGGAAGTCACGCGTCCATCGAGCAGGCTCACGATCGGCTGGTAGTGGACCTGGACGCGCCCGAGCCGGATCGACTCGCCGAGGGCATGCGCGAGCGCGAGTCGCCGCGGCGAGTTGCCGTCCGCGTCCGGCCGGTAGACGATGGCGCGCACGTGCTTGCGCTTCGCCGCGTACATGGCGATGTCTGCGCAGCGCAGCAAAGCCGAGCCGTCGGTGCCGTGGTCGGGCGCGATCGCCGCGCCCACCGAGGCGTCGATGGAGAGCCGCAGGCTCCCGACCTGGAACGGCTCGCGCAGCGCCGTGACCAGGGCCTCCGCGATGCCGTGCACGTCCGCCTCGCCCTGCACCCCCGGGATCAGCACCGCGAACTCGTCGCCGCCGAGGCGAGCCATCTCGCCGCCGTAGGCCTCGAGCACCTTGCCCAGCCGCGGGCCGATCGTCTTCAGGAGCTGGTCCCCGGCGAAATGTCCGAGGGCGTCGTTGATCTCCTTGAAGTGGTCGAGGTCCATCAGCATCAGTGCGACGCGCTCGTCGCCGCGCTCGGCCAGCACCTCGGCAAGCCGCTCCGAGAGCCACTTGCGGTTGGGCAGCCCGGTGAGGGAGTCGTGCGTGGCGTGGAACGCGAGCGCCTCCACGGCTTCCTTGCGACGCGTGACGTCGCGCCAGGTGCTCCAGATGCCGTGCAACGCGCCGTCGCGCACCACGCCGATGATCGAGCCGAGCAGGCAGCGGCGCCTGCCGTCGGCCGCCACCAGATCGAACTCGTGCTCGTCGAGGCGATGGCTGCCCGCCACCCAGGCCGGCAGGATCGCGTCGAGGGCATCGCGCGGCAGCACCTTCTCCAGGGGGCGGCCCACGAGCAGCTCCGGCGACTCGACGTCGACCAGGCGCGCGAACGCAGCGTTGACCTCGGCGACGATGCCCTGCCGACGGATGGCCTCGACCTGCTCGTCCCCGGGCCGGTCCACCGGCACCGGCCGCGCGCACTCCACGCGCAGGATCGCCTCCGAGGAGATGCTGACGTAGGTGCGGTAGCGCTCCTCGCTGTCAGCGAGCGCATCGACTGCCCGGCGCCGCTCGTCGGCTTCCAGCACCAGCGCCACGAGGTCCGCGATCGAGCCCGCGAACAAGGTCTCGTCGGCGAGCCAGTGCCGCTGCGGGCCGACGTGCTCGTGGCAGACCACGCCGACGAGCTCGCCGCGCACGCGCACCGTGGACTCGAGCAGGGACGAGATGCCGAGCGGGCCCAGGTAATCGTGCGCGAGCTCCGCAGTGCGCGGGTCATGATGGGCATCGACCACCGCGAGCGCCCGCTCCGACTCGAGCGCGCGGAAGTACGCCGGGTATTGCGCCGCATCGAGCTCCGCGCCGGCCATGTGCGCGCGCAGGCTGAGCCGATAGAGGTCGCGGCAGCGCACCCGGGCGCTGCGCTCGGAAAAGAGCCAGATGCTGACGCGCTCGACCGCGAGCGTCGCCGCTGCTGCTTCCGTGATGCACTCCAACGCGGTCTCGATCGGCAGCTCGCTCACCCGGTTCTGTGCGACCAGATCGAGCAGCGCCGCCTGCTGGCGTCGCATGCGGCGTTCGGCGACTGCGCTCGCCGGAATCTCCTGCATCGTGCCGACCATGCGCACCGGCTGCCCGGAGGCCGAGCGCATGGTCTGGCCGCGGGCCGTGAACCACCGCGTGTTGCCCGCGCCGTCGAGCACGCGGAACTCCATCTCGCCCGACGGCGCGCCGTCCACCGCGTCCCGCAGCATCTGCTCGAACCTGCGCCGGTCGTTCGCGAGGATGCGGGCGAGAAAGCCGTGCCGGGTCTGATCGAAGCTCCCCGATGGCCAGCCGAGGCTCGATTCGAGGTAGGGCGACACCAGCAGCCGGTCGGAGTCGAGCTGCGCCTCCCAGAGGCCGACGCCGCCGGCGATCAGCGCTGTGGTGACCATCGCCTCCGGGGCGCCCGCGAGCAGGTCGAGAGAGAGGGGCGCGCCGGACGAGCTCTCGGTCATGGGTGGCCGAACGAAGACGACACAAAATTTACACGCATTGCGCGCGTACGCCAGCTAGGCCAAAAGGCTTAGGTCGGGTTTTCGGCGCCGAAGTCGTTGCCCGCCGACGGTATGTCGATTCCGTAACGGCTCGGTTTTCAACAACGACGGAGCGCCACTGAGAGGCCGCGCGTGCGCGGAGTAGGATTTCGCGCGGGTCCGTCACGATACGAGGGGGCAAGCTCCCTCATGCTCCCTGATCCCCGGGAACGCAGGACGCCGCGTTTTCGTTCTAGACACCTGCAACGAGTGCTTTTGCCATGACCGACCTTTCCGACTCGCCGCTCTCGGCGCTGTGGCGCGTGAGTCCCCCGGACACCGATCCGACCGAGACGCGCGAATGGCTGGAGGCCTTCGACGCGCTGGTCGAGCGCGAAGGGCCGGCCCGCGCGACCTTCATGCTCCGCAAGCTCCTCGACCGCGCCCGTGCCTGCCGCGTGAAGCTGCCGCCGGTCTTCAACACCCCCTACAAGAACTCCGTGCCGCTCGAGGAGCAGCCGCAGTTCCCCGGCAACCTCGAGGTCGAGACGCGGCTCGCCTCCATCATCCGCTGGAACGCGCTCGCGATGGTCGTGCGCGCGAACCGCGCGCATCCCGAGCTCGGCGGCCACATCGCGAGCTATGCTTCCGCGGCCGACCTGTTCGAGGTCGGCTTCAACCATTTCTTCCACGCCGCCACCGAAACGCGCGGCGCCGACCTCGTCTACCTGCAGCCGCACTCGGCGCCGGGCGTCTACGCGCGTGCGTTCCTCGAAGGCCGTCTCGACGAGCGGCAGCTCGCGAACTACCGCCGCGAAACCGGGGGTCACGGGCTGTCCTCCTACCCGCACCCCTGGCTCATGCCGACGTTCTGGCAGTTCCCGACCGGGTCGATGGGCCTCGGGCCGATCAACGCCATCTACCAGGCGCGCTTCATGCGCTACCTCGCCGACCGCGGTGTCCTCGACACCGCCGGCCGCAAGGTGTGGTGTTTCGTCGGCGACGGAGAGATGGACGAGCCCGAGGCGCTGGCGGGGCTCTCGCTCGCCGCACGCGAGGGGCTAGACAACCTGATGTTCGTCGTCAACTGCAACCTGCAACGCCTCGATGGCCCGGTGCGCGGCAACGGCTCCATCGTGCAGGAGCTGGAAGGGCTCTTCGCCGGCGCCGGCTGGAACGTCGTGAAGCTGCTCTGGGGGTCGGACTGGGATCCGCTCTTCGCTCGCGACCACGACAACGTCATCATCCGCCGCCTTCACGAGACGGTGGACGGCGAGTTCCAGACCTACGCGGCGACCGACGGCCGCTTCAACCGCGAGCACTTCTTCAACAAGTACCCCGAGCTGCAGGCGATCGTCGCCCACCTCTCCGACGAGGACATCGACCGGCTGCGGCGCGGCGGCCACGACCCGGTGAAGATCTACGCGGCCTATCACGCCGCAGTCACGCACCGCGGCCAGCCCACGGTCGTCCTCGCCAAGACCAAGAAGGGCTACGGCATGGGCACCTGGGGGCAGGGGCGCATGACGACGCACCAGCAGAAGAAGCTCGACGCCGAGGCGCTGCTCGCGTTCCGCGACCGCTTCGCGCTGCCGCTCTCCGCGGAGGACGTGCGCGAGCTGCGTTTCCACCGGCCGCACGACGACTCGGCGGAGATGCGCTACCTGCGCTCGCGGCGCCAGCGCCTCGGCGGATCGTTGCCCGCCCGCAGCACCGCCGCGCCGCGGATCGCGGTGCCGCCGGCGTCCGCCTTCACCGCGCTGCTCGATGGGTCGCAGGGCCGGGAGAAGTCGACGACCACCGCGTTCGTGCAGATCCTGCAGCAGCTACTGCGCGATCCGACGCTCGGACGCCATGTGGTGCCGATCGTCGCCGACGAGGCGCGCACGTTCGGCATGCAGTCGCTCTTCCGGCAGGTCGGCATCTACTCCTCCGTCGGGCAGCTGTACGAGCCCGAGGATCACGAAGAGCTGCTCTTCTACAAGGAGGCCAAGGACGGACAGATCCTCGAGGAGGGCATCACCGAGGCCGGTGCCATGTCCTCTTGGATCGCCGCGGCGACGAGCTACTCGGCGCACGGCGTGGCGATGCTGCCCTTCTACGTCTTCTACTCGATGTTCGGCTTCCAGCGCATCGGCGACCTCGTCTGGGCGGCAGCGGACTCGCGCTCGCGCGGGTTCCTCTTGGGCGCCACGGCGGGACGCACGACGCTCGCCGGCGAGGGGCTGCAGCATCAGGACGGATCGAGCCCGCTCGCCGCGTCGGCGATCCCGACGTGCAAGGCCTACGACCCGTGCTTCCAGCACGAGCTGGCGCTCATCGTGCGGGAGGGCGCGCGGCGCATGCTCGAGGCGCAGGAGGACGTCTTCTACTACGTGACGCTGGCCAACGAGAGCTATGCGCATCCCGCCGGGCGGGCTGAGGATGCCGAGGGCATTCTGAGCGGGATGTACTGTCTGCGTTCCGTGGGCAACTTCGATGAGGACGTCCCTCGGGTGCAGCTGCTCGCGAGTGGGCCGATTCTGCGTGAAGCGCTTGCCGCAGCAGCGCGGCTCGAGAGCGAGCACGGCGTGGGGGCGGACGTGTGGAGCGTGACGAGCTGGACCGAACTGCGCTGGGACGGGATGCGCGTCGAGCGCGAGCGCCTTGCCGGACGGTCGGCGCCACGGGCGTGGATCGAGCGCTGTCTTGCCGCGAGCCGCGGTCCGATCGTGGCCGCGAGCGATTACGTGCGCGCGGTTCCCGATCTCGTGCGGCCGTTCGTGCCGGTGGGGCGGCGATTCGTCGCACTCGGTACCGACGGCTTCGGGCGGAGCGACACGCGTGCGGCACTGCGCGCGTTCTTCGAGGTGGATGCCGCCAGCATCGTTGCCGCCGCGCTCGCTGCCCTGGGGCGATCCGCGTCGCGCGACGACTCGCCGCCGCCCTGGGCGCGTTGATCCGCCGGCGCGGCACGAAGGCGCGGCGGCGACTCCGACCCGCCGCGCCGGCGCGTCCCCGCGCGCCGCGAGGCGCTCAGGACAGGCCGAGGATGCGCCCGATGCGCACGATGTAGTCGCTCGCGCGGAACGCGTCCACCGCGAGCTCCTCTTCCGCGCGATGCATGGCGCCGCGCACGCCGTGGAGGTTGGCCGCGACGTCGTCGACCTTGGGCGCGTTGCCGAGCGCGCTGCGCAACTGCATGACCTCGGCGCGCAACGTCTCGATGTCGCCCGAGCCGCTGCGCACCTTTTCCAGGTCGCGCTCGAGCGCCTCGACCAGCCGCGTCACCTCGTCCATGTCCACGCCGCGACTGCCCTGCCGTTCGACGGCCATCGCACTGTCTCCTCGCGAGAGAACCGATGCCGAGAGTGTAAGCCCTGGCCCGCCGTTGCCGCGGTGCAAGGTGGCGAAGGGCGCGTTTGCTAGAATCGCGGGCTACCTCGGGGAGCAAGACAACGATGGACGAACAGGATCGCGAATCGAGTCTCGGCATGTGGGTGGCGCTGATCCTCGCCATCGCCACCGCGCTCGCGGTCGCGATCGGCACCGCGTTGTGGAAGAAAGGCGGGGCGCGCGCGGGCTCGGGAACCCCGACCACCGCGACAGCAGCCATGCCGGCCGACACAGCGGCGCGCACGCCGCGCTTCGGGCGGCTCGCGATCGTCCGCGCCGACGGCCGTGTCACGCTCGAGGGGGAGGTGTCCGACGAGCGCACCAAGGAGCGCATCCTCTCCAAGGCGCGGCTCGTGTTCGGTGCCGACAACGTCGTCGATCGCATCTCGATCGCTTCCGGGGCACCGGCCCTGTGGTGGAAGGCGCGGCCGCTCGACGTGATGTCGAAGCTCAATGCCATCCCTGCCTTCGCGCTGCGCCTGCAGGGCGACAGCGCAACCCTCGAGGGCGCGGTGGGCAGCGAAGAGGCGCGGGCATCGCTCGCGAAGTGGTTGTCCGACAATCTTGCCGACGGCACTCGCTTCACGAGCATGCTGAAGGCGGACAGTTCGGTGCGCGCGGTTGCCTACGACCCCACGGCGCTGCTCGCCGAGAACATCGAGTTCGCGACCGGCAGCGCGGAGATCCCGCCGCAGTACCATCCGCGGCTTGATGAGATCGCGCGGGCGCTCGTCGAGGATCGTCTGCGGGTGCGCGTCATCGGCCACACCGACAACACGGGCACCCCCGACGGCAACCTCGTGCTGTCGCGCGAGCGCGCCGAGGCGGTGTGCCGCTACCTGATCGGGCGCGGCGTCCCGTCGGCCGATCTCGTTCCCGAGGGTGTGGGCCAGTCGCAGCCGATCGCCTCGAACGACACGCCGGAAGGGCGACAGCTCAACCGCCGCATCGCCTTCGTGCTCTAGCGGCGCAACGCGCGCCGCGGGTGACGGTCGCGCCACGCAACTGCCGGATCGTCCCGGTCAGAGCCCGCGCGGCGCCGTCGGCGCGATCCCGTGCTTGGCCGGTGCTCCGGCGTCGCTGTTCGACCCATGCCTGATCGGCTTCGCGAAACGGGTGTGAGCACCGTCCGCTTTGGTTCGACGGCGATCGGAGTCGGAGCGCTGAGGGCGAGGCGGCCGTTCAGCCGACGACTCTGCTTCCGGAGAAGGGCGCGTACTCCCACTGCGCCTCGATGCGTCCTTCGGGCGTTTCCACGCGGACCACGCTCGGGCGGTTGGCTTCCGCCCAGCTCTTCGCGTAGTTGATCGCCAGGTTCTTGTCGGTGAACGTATGGCTCTGCGTGCCACCACGGCAGGCCACCGCCCACCCCCACATCGGACCGGGGTAGACCACGAAGACCGGAACGTCTTCCATCCTTGCCTTGCTTCTCGTGCCGGTGCCGGACCGGGTGTTCGACTGCATGGTGGCGATGTTCATGAAAAATGCCTCGCAACTCTACAGACGCCCGCAAGGCTTGTGAACTATTCCCTGACATTGACGCCCCTGTACTGTTCGTGTCGAGCGGACTTACGATTCGATGCGTCGCTTTGTCGACAGCCGCTTGAGATGGGCCCCGCAGCCCGCGCGGCAATCACTGGCGCCGAAACCCGGGACCGGGATCGTGCCGTCGGCCGACTGGTTGGCGGCGCATTCGGTCAATGCGCTCCGGTGCACGGTCACGATTCGCACGCCGTGCGCCGCGAGCAGGTAGTCGATGTGCCAGTGCCTGCGCTTCCTGCGGCGCAGGTGCCGCGCCACGCGCGCCTCGATGCCGCGGCGTGCGCTGCCCGTATAGACGTAGCGACCGGCCTCGAGCGCAAACATTCCGAGTCTGCCGATGCGCAGGCGCAACGGGCGCTCCACCACGATGAAGAGCTGGTAAGTGGTCTCGGCGCGGACTGTGCCGCGGCCGGCACCCGCGTCAGCGGCGCGCGAGCGCATCGGCGACGAACGGATTCGAGCGCCGCTCCTCGCCGAAAGTCGAGACCGGCCCGTGCCCGGGGACGAAGGTAACGTCGTCGCCGAGCGGGAAGAGGCGTTCGCGGATCGACGCAATCAGTGTGTCCTGGTCACCGCGCGGGAAATCGGTGCGGCCGATCGAGCCGGCGAAGAGCACGTCGCCGACGAACGCGATACGGTCGGGCGCTGCGAAGAACACCACGTGCCCCGGCGTGTGGCCAGGGCAGTGGTGCACCGACATCTCGAGCTCGCCGACCTGCACCGTGTCGCCGTGCTCCAGCCAGCGATCCGGCGTGAAGGCTTCGAGCGGTGGGAAGCCGAACATGCGGCCCTGCGACGGCAGCTGATCGATCCAGAACGCGTCTTCGCGCTGCGGTCCTTCCACCCGCACCTGCGCACGCCGCGCGAGCTCCGCGGTGCCGCCGCAGTGATCGATGTGACCGTGCGTGAGGAGGATCTTCTCGAGCGTCGCGCCCGACTTCGCCACCGCCGCGAGCAGCCGCTCGATCTCGCCGCCGGGATCGACGAGCGCGCAGCGCTTCGTCCGCTCGCACACGACGAGCGAGCAGTTCTGCTGGAACGGCGTGACCGGCAGGAGCGTGACCTTCATGATGCGGCAGAGGAGTTACGACGCGGGCAGTATAGAGGCGAAGGGCGCGCACCGTATGCGGGGCGGAGACGGCGCGGCAAGCGTCGGAGGCGATGCTGGCGGAGCAACCGCGGTGCGTGCATCATCGTGCGCATGACTTCCGAACGCCCCCGCGGACAGCCGTCGACGCCGAGGCAGTTCGTGCTCGGCGTGGACCTCGACGGCGTCGTCGCCGACTTCTTCGCCGGGCTGAAGCCGATCGCCGCCGAATGGCTCGGCGTGCCGGAGTCGAGCCTCACCGACGACGTGAGCTACGGCTTCGTGGAATGGGGACTCGAGCGCTGCGGCGGCTACGATGCGCTGCATCGGTACGCGGTGAAACAGCGCGGCCTCTTCCGAACGCTGCCACCGGTGCGCGGCGCCCCGGCGGCGTTACGGCGGCTCTCGGTGCATCACATCCGCATCCGCAT
>Ga0114939_10002411_pt1 | contig 13843 bp, 14 predicted proteins | sample AshMeaCrysSpring_FD_87196 | JGI IMG/M metagenome (GOLD analysis project Ga0114939, IMG submission 87196) | Groundwater microbial communities from Big Spring, Nevada to study Microbial Dark Matter (Phase II) - Ash Meadows Crystal Spring | ecosystem: Environmental > Aquatic > Deep subsurface >... | reverse complement strand
GCTGGATGATTTTCAGATTATTCCGTTGGTTCGTGGTAATTACAGCTCCAGTTCATTACAAACTGCGCCGAAATTGGCGGCTGATGTTAACGTTGGACAAGTGTTAAATCAACAACAGAGTCCAACAGTGCCATCTACGGTGATGAGTAAAGACCTAGCCATCGCTTCAGATCTTGTTTCATATCTGGGCGATAACAGAGGCGTTGTTTTTGCTACAAGCCCTGCCACTGCTTTACCAGCTGCAAGTGTCATGCAAGTTGCTTCTAGTAGTTATGATACGAATTCAACGTTAGTTGTTCAGCTAGCTTCATCTACCGCTTCTGCGATGCAATCTGCTGGTCATTCAAACATGTCATCTTCTCATGAAAATAACAAAGAGCAAGCGAGAGATGAAAAAGGATTCAATGCAATAGCTGATATAGAGTCATTAACGGATGAACAGCTCACGAGTGATGACTTTTCGTTAGTAACCTCTAATCCATTAAATGCGAGCTCAACATCATCTTCGATTTTAGGCGCCCCCTTGAGTTTAAGACAGCCACAATGGACTCAAGCTGTCGCCCAACGTGTTCAAGTGATGTTAACTCAGTCGATGAAAGAGCTTGAAGTGCGTTTAGATCCTTTGGGATTGGGGCCAATGAAAATTAGTTTAAAATTGGACGAGCATCAAAAAGCGCATGTGACACTCTCTGCTCAGCATGGTTTGACTAGAGATATGTTAGAAAATGCCCTGCCTCGCTTAAAAGAGCTGTTGGCACAAGAAAATATCGAACTCGCTTCTGCTACCGTCAATTCTGGACAAGAACAGACAGATAACCGTCGAGATGGTGATCGTTCATCCTATCAAGGGGCTTCAGACTTTCGCGATGATGCCGTTAACCAACCTATTGGTATGACAACAATACGCACAACGGACAATATTGTGGATCAATATGCTTGAAGTTGAAGAGGCTTTAATAGGATAGTAACCTCTCACAATTGAAAAAAGATTTGGTGTCTGAAAAAAGAGATGAGTTAACATGGCAGGTAAATGCTGACTATAATCTCTAAAAATCAGACAAAATTTAATTAGGAAATCAACATAATAAGCCTAAGCTTAGTTTTGTAGATCTTTCTTAACGTTAAACTCTAGGAAATAATATAATGAATTTGAAATATCTGCTGATGCTCATGGCCATTGTGCTTTTGCCTAGTTTTGCTTGGGCTAGTGAAGGTTCTATCTGGATGATTGGGTCTGGTATAGGTTTTGTCATTACCGTCATATTAATGATGTTGCTATTAATTAAGCAAAGTCATTTAAAGCAGTCTATCTCTCAGTCTAAACAATGGGTCAGTGATTTAACGACTCAAATCGATCAGTTAACCTTAACTGATTTAAACAGATTGCAGGCTAAAGGCGGAGAAGATGAGGTATTGATTGAGAAGCTTAATGGCTTTATAGATCTCGTTTCATATGCGTTACAAATGGAAAAGGTAAAAGCCAATCAAGCCGAGGAGTCACTTGCATTGTGTCAGCAGTCGATGGCGACTCAGTCCAATAGTCATGCTATTGATGCCAACAAAAGTGTTTTGTTTTCGCAAGCCAAACAGACTTTGGAGGGCATTAAAGATTCAGCCAGTGTGTTAAAAAATCATTTAACTCAGGTTAATGGTCAGTCATCACAAACCAATCGTCTATTATCTAATGTGGTGTCTGGTATTAATACCTTGAGTGATGAAGTCACTCATGCAGCGAGCGTGATTCGTCAGTTAGAAAAAGATAGTGAAAATATTGGCACAGTACTGGTACTTATTCGTGATATTGCGGAACAAACTAATTTATTGGCATTAAATGCGGCAATTGAAGCGGCTCGTGCAGGAGAACATGGACGTGGTTTTGCGGTAGTAGCAGATGAAGTTCGTATATTGGCTCAGAAAACGCAACAGGCAACCAAGGAAATTCAATCGATTATTGAAGAATTGCAACAACAGGCACGTACGGCAGTAAAAGTGATGCATAGTAGTCGTGATCGAGTGGGTTCAACACAAAATGATGCTAGTGCGGCTACAGAAATGTTGGCGCACATTTCCGAGAGTTTAGAGTTGTTGCAATCTTCTCAAGTTCATTTGGCCGATTATGTGCATCAGCAAGAGCGTTTATTAGAACGAGCATAACTCAGAATTATTGCGTATAATCTGCCCAACGTCAGTAGAGTAACTATAACATGAAAGCAATTATTGGTACGGTCATCGTAGTTGGCTGTCTTTTGGGTGGATATTTACCCCATGGTAGCATTGGTATTCTTATTCAGCCACTGGAAGTGCTCATTATTATGGGGGCGACTATCGGTGCTTGGGTGATTGGAACACCTGGTTGGGCGATTAAGAAGGGAGTTTCTGGAGCAATAGGTCTTATCAAACCATCTCCCTTTGATAAAGAAGCCTTTCAGCAACTTTTAGGTCTACTATTTAAGGTGTTTAATAAGGCACGCCGTGAAGGGCTCATGTCAATTGAAGCGGATGTCGAAGATCCTCATGCTTCAGCTCTATTTGGTGAATTTCCGAAAGTCATTGCAGACCATCATGTTAGCGATTTTATTGCCGATTATTTACGTATGATGATCTCTGGTGCAACCAATCCTTACCAGATAGAAGATTTGATGAACGTAGAAATGGAAGCACATCATCATGAAGGGCATGTGCCTGCTGCGGCTATTGCAGAGGCGGGTCAAGCCTTGCCAGCGATGGGTATTGTGGCAGCAGTACTAGGTATTATTGTGACCATGTCTTACTTAGATGCAGGACCACTTGAAATCGCACATCACATGTCCGTTGCGTTGGTAGGAACCTTTTTAGGTATTTTAGCGGCTTACGGCTTTGTGAATCCTATTTCAGCGGCTATGAATGCCAAGTTGGATCAAGAGTCTGCTTACTATGTGACGATTAAAACATGTATTTTAGCTAACTTAAACGGTTAAGCTCCCCCTGTGGCTGTAGAGTTTGGTCGCAAGTCAATTCCCTCAGAGTATCGCCCGTCTTTTAAAGAGTTAGATGAATATCTTCAATCCATTAAATAACTGCCAAGATCGGCATAAAATATGCTAAAGACTTCATGATGGAGTCAGTGTTTATGATGTTACGATCAAAATATAAGTTTAAAAAGTAGGAATTATGGCTGAAGGCGGCGAACAATCCATTATCATCAAACGCATTAAGAAATGCCCTCACGGAGCTCATGGTGGTGCGTGGAAAATTGCATTTGCGGACTTAATGACAGCCGCGATGGCGTTTTTCTTAATGTTGTGGGTGCTAGGGGGTACTAACGATGAAGAGCGCAAAGAAATTGCTGCTTTTTTTAGAGATCCTTCAGTGATTGAAGCCAGTGCGGACGTTCTTATTCCCGCACAAGAAAAAGCAGGTCAAACGAATTCGCTGATTGATATGGGAGGGATGATGGATGCTCCTAAATCAACAGAAGGAGAATCCCCTGAAGACAAAGAAAAAGAAAAAACCAAATTAGAAGAACTAAAATCTAAGCTAGAAGAGAAAATCGATTCAAACGAAGAGTTATCAAAATTTAAAGAGCAACTTCAGATTGATGTGACGCCGAGTGGCTTGCGTGTTCAAGTCTTAGACGATCGTAAACGCCCCATGTTTGACGCCGGTGTGGATATGCCTAAAGACTATGCGGCAACGATCTTAAAAGAGATGGGGACGATTTTAAAATCAGCTGACAATAAAATTAGTATCGCTGGTCATACCGATTCGTTAAAGTATAAAGGCGTTGACGATTACACCAACTGGGAACTTTCTGCAGATAGGGCTAATGCAGCGAGACGTGAACTCATTAAGGGTGGAGTTAATGCGGCTAAGGTTGCTCAGGTAGTTGGTTTGTCTGATACTATTCCCTATGACAAGGAAAACCCCTATAATCCTCGTAATCGTCGCATAAGTATTATCGTGCTAACTAAAGAAGCCGAGCGCAACTTACAAAGTTTGGCTGATGCTAAAACGCCAGCTAGTATGAATGAACTGGCTAATGATATTAAAGCTAAATAACCAAATACAGGGAGTTAATGGATGTCTGCGAAACCAAGTGCTGTAGAAGAAGTAGCCGAAGATGCACCGAAAAAGGGTGGCAATGGCTTAATGATTGTCCTGATCGTACTTGTGGTTGTGTTAATTGGTGCTGTTGGTTTTTTAGCATTTATGATGATGAATCAGAGTCATGGAGAAGCTAAAGAGGGCGCAACTGCCGAAGTGGCCGCCGCTGCAGAGCCTTATAAGCCAGAGGACAAGGCCAAAAGTTATTCGCCAAGCTTCAAGCAATTTCCTGCCCCAGCACCTGGTGCTCCTGCTCAGTATTTCGATTTAGATCAGATGGTGGTCGGTTTTAAAGGTGAAGGTAAAGCAAAACATTTAGCAGTTAAGGTCAAAATGAAAACGGCTTACCCTGAAGTGGTGACAGAGCTGACGCAAATGAAACCTATTTTAATTAACAATATTTCAGCGGCTTTGCGTAAAAAAACATATACTGAAATGAGTGATGATGATGCACAAGAGAAGTTGGCGGAAGAGATTTTAAAAATTTCTCGTGCTGCATTAGAAGAAGAAAAAATTTATCCTGACTTATTGGACAAAGTGCTGATTGAACGCTTTGTAATGCAGTAACTCTAGTTTAAGGGGTGATGCAAGATGCTGGGAGTGATGGGTCCTAAAGAAGATATTCTTGATCAGGATGAAATTGACGCACTGCTTAAAGGTATGGGCGGTGGAGATATTGAAACTGAAAATGATACTTCTGGAAATCAGGGAGGGATTAAGTCATTTGATTTTACGAATCAAGAGCGTATTGTTCGCGGACGTTTTCCAGCATTAGATGTCATTACAGAAAGGTTTTCACGCTGTTTTCAACGAACTGTGGTAGACATGGTTCAGTCGAGCATTGAGGTGGTTGCAGGCGAAGTCAAAATCATCAAAATGAACGAGTATCTTCGTAATTTATTTTTTCCGACCAGTTTAAATATCATTAAGATTGATGCTTTGGGAGGGGTCGCATTAATAACGATTGATTCTAAGCTGATCTTTAGTGTGATTGAACTCTATTATGGCGGTAATGGTCAAATTCATTTCAAAATTGAAGGACGTGAATATACAACCGTTGAAATGGGCTTGATTCGTAATTTGGTTTCAGAGTGCATCAACTGTTTGACGGCATCGTGGCAGCCCGTCATTCCCATTGATATTGAAGTCTTGCATAGTGAAATGAATCCTAAATTTGCTTCAATTGTTGATCCCATTGAAATGGTGGTCATTTCACCTGTCTATGTTCGCTTTGAAAATCAGGAAGGGCGTATCGATATCGTTATGCCTTATTCCATGTTAGAACCTATTCGTGATGTGTTAGAAGAAGGTATGCGCTCTTTACAGGGTGAAGGCGATAAAAAGTGGAATAAGACACTGAGAGATGAAGCGAAAGACATTCCTGTTACCTTGACTGCAGAACTGACGCAAGTCAATATGACAGTTGAAGATATGTTAGCGATGCAAGTAGGCGACGTGATTCCCTTTGATATGCCAAGTCTTGTCCCAGTAAAAGCAGAAAGTATTGTGATTGGTCATGGTCGTTTAGGTGATTTTGAAGGTAAAAAAGCCATTCAATTAATGAATTTCACCAAACATCCAGCTTATCGTGATCGAGAATTTCCATTGGAGTGGTAAATGAGTGAAATTGAAGAAGATCCTTGGGCTGCGGCTTTAGCAGAACAAGCTGAGTCGTCAGATTCGGCAACCGATGAAGAAGATCCATGGGCAGCTGCTTTGAATGAGCAGGCAGAGTCTGAAGGTAGTGCGGCAACGACTGCTGCTCAGACCATGTCATCGACCTATCTTGACAGAAAAGACAAAGTCGATTTAGATGTGGTAATGGATGTTCCGGTTACGCTTGCCTTAGAGATTGGTCGGGCTTCGGTCACGATTAGAAACCTGCTGTCTTATACGCAAGGGTCGGTTATCGAATTAGAACGCTTGGCGGGTGAGCCGCTAGATGTCTTGGTTAATGGGACTCTGATTGCTCACGGAGAAGTGGTGGTGGTGAACGATAAATTTGGGGTAAGGTTAACAGACGTTGTAAGCCCTATCGAACGCATTAAGAAATTGCGTTAGGGAGTTGTTGGTGCCTTTTTCATCAATACTCCTCTTCTGCTTAAGTTTAGCCTCGCCGATATTCGCTTGGGCGGCTGACGCAGGAGAAAAAACGCTAGCGGTTACGACAGGTTTTAGTGGAATGATGGGGCAAATGTTGTTAGTGCTCTTATTGGTTATTTTGCTATTACTTGTATTGGCTTGGATGCTTAAGCGTGCTGGCGTGGCGCAGGGTGCTTTGAATGGTCAATTAGCGGTATTAGGTGCTGTTTCCGTCGGTCAACGAGAAAAAGTCGTACTCATTCAGGCTGGGCAGGATCAATTGCTGGTGGGAGTTACCGCGAGTGAAATTAGCTTACTACACCTATTGTCTGAACCCATAGCATTAGATAATAGCAATCAGAGTGGTTCGGCGCTTTCAATAACCGATTCATTTGCACAAAAGCTGAGTCAAGCGATAACGAAACGTCAAGCAAAAGGTACTTCATGAACAGATGGTTAAGCCTAGTGACTCTTTTAACCATCAGTATGATGCCCATGTTGGTATGGGCTGAACCGGGGATACCAGCGTTTACGGTACAAACTAATACAGAAGGTCAGCAAGAATACACGCTAACCTTGCAGATTCTGTTGTTAATGACGGGATTAACACTATTACCCGCAGCATTAATGACGATGACCTCTTTTTTACGTATTGTCATCGTCCTTTCTATTCTGCGCCAAGCTTTAGGTACTATGCAAACACCCTCTAACCAAGTTTTGATTGGATTGGCCTTGTTTATGACCTTATTTATTATGGCTCCTATTTTCGATAAGATTAATGAAAATGCTATTGAACCTTACTTAAGTGAACAGCTTAATGTGATGCAAGCCATTGAAGCAGGCTCTGGTCCCATGCGGCAGTTTATGTTGCAACAAACGAGAGAAGAAGACTTAGCTATGTTTGCAGAAATGGCTAACGTTAAGCTAGATGAACCCAACAATGTACCTTTTAGAGTCCTAATTCCTTCGTTTATTACCAGTGAGTTAAAAACAGCGTTTCAAATCGGTTTTTTGCTTTTCATTCCTTTTTTGATTATTGATTTGGTGGTAGCCTCCTTGTTAATGTCAATGGGTATGATGATGCTTTCGCCAATGATTATTTCAATGCCGTTTAAATTAATGTTATTTGTGCTCATTGATGGCTGGGCGTTAATCATGGGAACTCTGGCGAATAGCTTTGTCGTTCCTGGCGGCATATAGTGGAGGTTTAGATGACGTCAGAAACGATTTTAACCATTGGTCAAAAAATGTTGGAAGTAGTTGTCTTACTGTCTATTCCACTACTGATTCCTACCTTGATTATCGGTCTATTGGTTGGTATGTTTCAAGCAGCGACGCAAATTAATGAAATGACATTAAGCTTCATTCCAAAACTCGTCGCGATAGTGATCGTATTGGTGTTTTTTGGTCCTTGGTTGTTACACTTGTTGGTTGATTTTTCTCGCGAACTTTTCTTGTCGATTCCTGAATACATTGGTTAATGCCAATGGAAAATGTTTTTACTTACGAATTATTTTTACAGTGGTGGGGCAATTTCTTTTGGCCCTTGGTGCGTATCGGCGCACTGATGTTTATTATGCCTGTCTTGTCTGCTAAAACTGTTTCAGTGAGATTTAAATTAATTGTTACCCTGATGTTAACGGCAGCCATAGCACCCAGTGTGGAACTGACTAAGCCGATCGACCCTTTTACAAATGAAGGCTTATGGATGGCAGTTGAGCAAGCTGGTATTGGATTGGCGATGGGTCTTGTGTTTGTGGTTGTTTTTCAAGCGTTTACCTTGGCAGGGCAAATGGTCGCTAACGCCATGGGCTTGGGCTTTGCTTCGATGGTTGACCCTGGAACAGGGATGAACTCGCCTGTTATTGCCCAGTTATATATCATTATGATTTCACTGTTGTTTGTGACCTTAAACGGTCATTTAATGGTGGTGCAGATGCTGATTGACAGTTTCGTGCAAATGCCACTGAATGGACACTTTCTATCGATTTTAACGATTAAGGCTCTGGTGGGTTGGGGCAGTAATTTATTTTCTTGGGCCATGATCATTGCCTTGCCCGCGGTGACTGCTTTGCTTCTAGCAAACATCGCATTAGGCTTAATTAGTCGTGCTGCGCCAACCTTAAATGTATTTTCGATTGGTTTTGTGATTACCATTGTCGGCGGTTTGTTACTCTTATGGTGGTTGTTGCCACAAATTCCGATTCAATTCCAGTGGTTTATGAATCAGTCATTTGATTTTGTCCATCAATTTAAGTTGAGCGAATGACATGGCAGAGAATGCAGACGGTCAGGAAAAGAGTGAACAGCCGACTTCCAAAAAATTAGAAGATTCGCGTAATAAAGGACAGGTTGCACGCTCTAAAGAATTGGCCACTATGTTGATTATGATTGTCGCCTCTGTATGGTTGTTGTGGTTGGGTCCGCAAATGATGGTCGATTTTGAGCGCATGATGACGATGGGGTTTAGTTTAGAGCGAGATCATGCCTTTGATATGAAACGAGCTGGCGACATTATTTTTGCTCAGTTTGAAGCTGCATTATGGTTGTTATTGCCTTTTTTGTCGGTGATGACGGTCATGGCTATTGTGGCGAATATCATTATTGGGGGTTGGCTTTTTAGTGGTGAAGTCATGGTACCTAAGTTTTCAAAGCTTAATCCTATCGAAGGGATTAAGCGCATGTTTTCCCTACATGCGTTAGTGGAGTTAGTTAAAGCGTTATTGAAATTTGCTTTAATGAGCGTGTTAGCTGTGTTATTTATTTATTCCACGCTGCGAGAAGTTTATCATTTAGGGTTAATTGATGTTGAGCCAGGTTTAGCCAGTGCGGGCGAAATTTTAGCGATGGCATTAGTCGTCATTTCTTTAGGACTGATTGTTATTGCGGTCATTGATGTTCCATACATGCTTTGGAAGCATAATGAAGACATGAAAATGACCTTACAAGAGGTGAAAGATGAATTTAAACAATCAGAAGGTAATCCCGAAATAAAGGGACGTATTCGGCGTATGCAACAAGAAATAGCCATGAGGCGAATGATGCAAGACGTACCCACTGCGGATGTGATCATTACTAACCCAGAACATTATGCCGTAGCCTTAAAGTATGATAGTGAAAAAATGAACGCACCTGTCGTGTTAGCAATGGGTATGGATTTTATGGCGGCACAGATTCGTAGTATTGCGTCGCAAAATCGTATTGAAATGGTTCGATCACCCGCATTGGCTCGTGCGCTTTATTATAATAGTCAACCTGGTCAGGTTATTCCACGTCAACTGTTTACAGCCGTGGCGCAAATATTAGCCATGGTTTTTCAATTGAGAGAACGCAAGATTAGTCAATTACCGACCTTTGATGATTTGGTGGTTCCCGATGACTTGAAACAAACGCCTTAATATCCCTCGTTAAATCATGCTCTAAACATCAAAACCTACTATAATGCACTCATTATGATTCCTTTGATTTGGTTTTAGGCAAACATTTATATGGATTGGCGTCAATTCGCGCAACAAGTACAAGTCGCAATGCCTAAGGGTTTGGGAACTCCCATAATCGTTATTGCTTTGTTGGCAATGATGATTTTACCTTTGCCAGCCTTGATGCTAGACATGCTTTTTACCTTCAATATCGCTTTATCATTGATGATTTTAATGGTAGCTGTCTATGCAAAAAAACCCTTAGATTTCGCTGTTTTTCCTACCATACTTTTGGTGGCAACCTTACTACGCTTAGCCCTCAATATTGCCTCAACGCGTATTATTTTGATGGAAGGTCACAATGGTGCTGACGCAGCGGGTCATGTCATTGAGGCTTTTGGTAATTTCGTCATTGGTGGCAACTATGCGGTTGGCTTAGTGGTTTTTGCCATTCTGATTGTGATTAACTTTATTGTCGTGACTAAGGGTGCAGGTCGTGTGGCCGAAGTGAGCGCACGTTTTGCGTTAGACTCATTGCCAGGTAAACAAATGGCGATTGATGCGGACTTAAATGCAGGATTGATCACTCAGGAGCAAGCACAATCACGTCGTCGAGAAGTTGCGGCTGAGTCGGAATTTTATGGTTCTATGGATGGTGCGAGTAAGTTTGTACGTGGAGATGCGATTGCGGGCATCATCATTTTATTCATTAATGTGATTGCGGGTTTCATTATTGGTATGGCGCAACACGGCCTGCCTTTTGGTGAATCAGTACAAATTTATACCTTGTTGACCATTGGTGATGGTTTGGTCGCACAAATTCCTGCCTTGTTATTATCGGTTGCTGCCGCCTTGATGGTGACGCGTTCTGGTGAGAATGTAGAAATTTCTCAGCAAATGAATGATCAGTTGCTCAGTAATCCTAAGCCTTTGGCACTTTCAGCTGGTGTGTTGTTTTTATTAGGCGTGATTCCAGGTATGCCGAATTTAGCCTTTTTAAGTCTTGCGGCGGTTACTGGGGGAGGTGCTTGGTGGTTAATGAATCGACAGAAGCAGCAGGCTCAGTTAGCAAACTTACCCATAGAACCGCTTGATGATTTGGCAGGCAAGCCTGCGGAGCTAGGTTGGGATGATGTACAGCAAGTGGACACCTTAGGTTTGGAAATCGGCTATCGACTGATTCCGATGGTTGATACGGCTCAAGATGGACAGCTATTGGAGCGTATCAAGGGTGTCAGGCGTAAGCTATCGCAAGAGCTTGGGTTTTTAATACCCTCGGTTCATATTCGTGACAACTTAGAACTAGCACCGAATCAATACCGCATCAGCATGATGGGCGTTACTTTAGGGTCGGGCGAAGTTTATCACGATCGTGATTTAGCGATAAACTCGGGTCAGGTTTATGGCCAGCTAAACGGAATTGCTACTAAAGATCCGACTTTTGGATTAGATGCCGTATGGATCAGCAAACAGGACCGTGATCAGGCACAGACATTAGGCTATACCGTGGTCGATTCGGGTACTGTGATCGCCACGCATTTAAGTCAAATATTGCAGGATAACTCAGATGAACTATTAGGTTTGGAAGAGGTTCAGCAAATTTTAAATCGTGTCAAACAGCAGTCAGAAAAATTGGTAGAAGAAGCGACTAAAGAGGTGCCATTGGCATTATTAGTCCAGTTGTTGCAAAACCTATTACGAGAACGTATTCCTGTGCGTGATATGCGTACGATTTTGGAGTCTTTAATAGAGCGTATTGGTCAAACGAAGGATTTAGCGCAGCTAACCGTTCACGTTCGAACCGCCTTGGGTAAGTTTATTTTGCAAAACATTCCTGGTGTGGGTGATGTCGTTGAAGTAATGACCTTAGATCCTAATTTAGAACAGGTTTTATTAAAATCAATGCAGGGTGCGCCAGAGGGGCAATTAGCCATTGAACCCAGTTTGGCCGAACGTGTTAGTCAGCGGCTGAATGAGCAGGTGCAACAGCGAGAAATGGCAGGAAAATCGGCTATTCTGCTCGTGAATCCTTTTGTGCGAGCTCCCTTGGCACGTTTATTCCGTTATTCGATTCCGAGTTTGGTTGTGTTATCGTATAGTGAAATTCCAGAAAGCAGACAAATTAATGTCTTTGCCTCGATTGGTTAGGATGAGTTAAATGCGTATTAAGCGTTTTGTGGCCAGTAACATGCGACAAGCCATGAATATGGTTAAGGAAGAGTTGGGTGACCAAGCCGTTATCATGTCGACACGTCAGCTAGACGACAGTGTTGAAGTCACAGCGGGTATTGATCCTGAATTAATCAGTTCAACCAACCAAGCAACCAACGCATCTGCCAGCTCTGTTAATGGCAGAGGTCAAATGGGCGAGGTTTCCTCTTTCAGTTCATCTTCGAGCTTTCGCTCGCCATCTGCGTCGCAGCAAGAGTTCGCAAGTATGCATCAAGAGCTTAAGCAAATGCGAGCACTACTAGAACAGCAGTTGTCTGGTTTTGCTTGGCAGCAAACTGAGGTAAAAAACCCAGACAAAGTTACCTTGTTAAAGCGTTTGTCGGCGATGGGGATCGGTTGGGAGCTTTGTCAGTTGTTGGTTGAACAATTAGTCATGTCGGGGGATGTCGAAGGTGATTGGCGTCAAGTGCAAGCGAGCTTATTAAATACGATGCCTTCTATGTCTGACTTGTTGCTTGATCAGGGCGGCGTGGTTGCTTTGGTAGGGCCAACAGGCGTTGGTAAAACCACAACAATAGCCAAGCTGGCAGCCCGCTACGCACTTCGACATGGTACTGCAGAATGCGCTATGATCACCTTAGATACCTACAAAATTGGTGCCCAAGAACAACTTAAAATTTTTGCTGATTTAATTGGTGTTCCCTTATATACAGCATCAACTCCTACTGAATTTTTTCGCTTATTGGACAAGTTGGCACTGCGGCGTTTGGTATTGGTCGACACAGCGGGACTGAGTCAGCGAGATGCTCGTTTGCATGATTACTTAGCGCAAAGTTTGGATGACGGTACGGGAGATATTCAGCCCTTGTTGGTGCTTTCAGCAGCGACTCAGCTCAGTGTGATGCAAGAAATTATGTTGGCATTTGGTAAACTCAAACCCATTGGCTGCATTTTAACGAAGCTTGATGAGGCGACTTTGCTAGGTCCCGCCATCACTTTATTGGCACAAAATCGGTTACCATTAGCTTATTGTACCAATGGACAAAGAGTTCCAGAAGACTTGATACCCATTACGGCACGAGATTTGCTTGACCAAGCTATTGCAATGGGACGCACTCGTGAAGCAACTGCTTTAGAAGGCGTTCACTATGGTTTGTGTCGGGAGATAACGGATGTTTGAAGATCAAGCAGCAGGCTTAAGATCTACGGGGCAACAGCGTCCTGTTAGAACCATCGCCATTACAGGTGGTAAAGGTGGTGTGGGAAAGACAAGTGTATCAGTGAATTTAGGTGTCGCCCTGTCAAAAATGGGTGAGCGTGTTTGTCTGCTGGATGCTGACATGAGTATGGCAAACGTTGATGTTTTGTTGGGGCTTAGAGCACCCTACAATTTATCTCATGTACTAGATGGATCTCATGGGTTAAAAGAGGTGATGATTGAAGGCCCAGGCGGATTAAAAATCATTCCTGGCTCTTCGGGTGTTAGGCGAATGGCTCATTTATCTAGCATTGAAAATGCGGGCTTAATTCAAGCTTTTTCGGATTTATCAGATGATATTGATGTTTTGTTGATTGATACAGCGGCAGGTATCTCGGATAGTGTATTAAGTTTTTGTCGTGCGGCGATGGAAGTGTTGGTCGTTGTTTGTGATGAGCCAGCCTCTATTACGGATGCTTATGCGTTAATTAAAGTGCTCAATCGTGAATATGGGGTATCAAAAGTAAGAATTGTTGCTAATATGGCACAATCTCCTAGCCATGCCAGTGCGCTATTTGATAAGATTGCGTCAGTATGTGAACGTTTTCTTGATGTGCAACTGAGTTATGCGGGTCCCATCCCCTTTGATCCAAGTTTGCGAGTTGCCATACAGCAACAAACATCAGTTGTGTTATCTAAGCCATTTAGTCCTTCTGGTAAAGCTTTGTCGCTTTTAGCTCGTGAAGTGATGCGATGGCCAGTACCCATGGGTCCGAGCGGTTATTTGCAGTTTTTTGTTGAAAGATTAGTACAGTCAGGTATTCGTTAAGTTATGACACCCGTTAAAGCCTATGCGCAAATGCAAAAGCAGCAAACATCTCTCAGTGAG
>Ga0114939_10002409_pt1 | contig 13846 bp, 12 predicted proteins | sample AshMeaCrysSpring_FD_87196 | JGI IMG/M metagenome (GOLD analysis project Ga0114939, IMG submission 87196) | Groundwater microbial communities from Big Spring, Nevada to study Microbial Dark Matter (Phase II) - Ash Meadows Crystal Spring | ecosystem: Environmental > Aquatic > Deep subsurface >... | reverse complement strand
ATCCAGGGCGAGAGCGGCACCGGCAAGGAGCTGGTCGCCCGCGCCATCCACCAGCACAGCCCCCGCCGGGAAAAGCCGTTCGTGGTGATCAACTGCTCGGCCTACCCCAGCACGCTGCTCGAAAGCGAGCTCTTCGGCCACGAGAAGGGGGCCTTTACCGGGGCTTCGCGGCGCCGGGCCGGCCGCTTCGAGCAGGCCCACGGCGGCACGGTTTTCCTGGACGAAATCGGCGAGATCTCTCCGACCGCGCAGATCAAGCTGCTGCGCGTCCTGCAGAGCCAGAAATTCGAGCGGGTCGGGGGAGAGCAGACGCTGACCGTCGACGTGCGCATCCTGGCTGCCACGAACAAGAGCCTGCTGGAGGAGGTCACGGCCGGGAAATTCCGCGAGGATCTCTTTTATCGGCTGAACGTCATTCCCATCCAGCTTCCTTCGCTGCGCGAGCGGCAGAACGACATACCTCTCCTGGCGAGATATTTTCTGCGAACATTCGCCGAACGGCAAAAAAAAGACCTGAGAGAATTCAGCAGCGAAGCCATGCGTATTCTACTCAATCATCGATGGACGGGAAATGTGCGGGAGCTGGAGAACACCATCGAACACGCCGTCGTGTTGGCCAAGGGGAATAGCGTGGAAGGAGTCGATCTCCCCCTGCTGGTAACGTCGCAGGCCGCCCCGCCATCTACCGCTCCCGGCAAGACGATTACCGGCAACGAGGCCCGGCTCCTGAAAGAGGTCTTGGAGGAGTGCAACTGGAACAAGACCGAGGCCGCCCAGAGGCTCGGCATCAGCCGCAGCACCCTTTACGAAAAAATAAAAAAATATCAGCTCAACCCCCCGACCGTGCATTAGCATCGCTGAATTTCATGCTGGCTTGTTGAATACAGCATCCTTTCCGTTCAATCGGCAGCCCGGACCATACGGTTTCCGAACACATCCAACTTATTGAAATAAATATATAAAAATTTTTTTGGCAAATTGACCGTACGAAAATCGGACGGTCCGTTCAAATCCTTCCCCTTGCAGTTTCATTTCCGTTGCCGTCTCCGGCGAGCTGGCGGCCGTTCATGCCATAAACAAATCATTAGTATTTTTAGATAGTTATAGTCAATTTGCATAAGGATTGAACTATCAGCAAGAGCTCTAATGGGATCGTGGCATCCGGCTTGCTCTATCACCATGCGGCCGGACAGCCCAAACTTTCGTTCGCTTTGACTTGTGCGATGGCGAATAAATATAATGAAATCAATAAAAAAACGATCCTGCTCATGAACGCTGATCCTGAGCAAAGCGCGGGAATCGCCCATCTGCTGAAAGAAGCCGATTTCAATACCCAGTCGGTGAAATCTTCGTCCGAACTTAAAAAAAAGTTGGATAATGCTTCATTCATAGCGGTCATAATGGACCTTGACTCACTTACTTTGGACAATCGCAGCATCAAAGATCTCACCATGCAGTTTCCAACCGTCCCCTTCCTCTGCGTTTCAAAGGAGCGGTTTCACCCGGAGCTAAAGGACTCCATCCGCGACCACATATACGCCTGTTTGACCAAGCCGATCGACCCGGACGAACTCAAATATTGGCTCAAATGCATCCGGAAAGACGATCGATACCCTGAAATATGCTGAATGCCCGATGACAACCTCACACCCGGACGGAGGAGAAATGGAAAAGGAAATGAACACGCCGCAGAACACGTTTACAGATCAGCCAAGCGGGCTGAAAATGAGCCGCCGGAGCTTTGTCAAGGCCACGGCGGCGACCGGCGCTGCGCTGGCGCTTGGAACCGGCCTTACCCCGGACTTGCGGGCACTGGCCCAGACCGGCAAGGCCGCCGGGGCTGACTTGGGGCAGTGGGTTGCCTCGACCTGCCAGGGCTGCACCTCCTGGTGCTCGAAGGAGGTCTATGTCGTCAACGGCCGGGCGATCAGGGTCCACGGAAACAAACGCTCCAAGGTCAACGGGTCGGCGAGCTGCCCGAGAGCTCATCTGGCTCTCCAGCAGGTCTACGATCCAGACCGGATCAAGGTTCCCATGAAGCGCACCAACCCCAAAAAAGGCCGATCAGAGGATCCTAAATTCGTGCCTATCTCCTGGGACGAAGCCCTCAACACCATCGCCGACAAGGTCATGGATCTGCGCAACAACAACGAAACCCACAAATACATGCTCATGCGCGGCCGCTACACCTACATGCGCGACATCATCTACGACGCCATGACCAAGATTATCGGATCGCCCAACAACATCTCCCACAGCGCGATATGCGCCGAGGCAGAAAAGTTCGGCCCGTTCTACACCGAAGGCTACTGGGACTACCGCCAGTACGATGTCTTGAACACCAAATACATGCTGATCTGGGGAGCCGACCCGCTGGCCGCCAACCGTCAGGTTTCCTACTACTCCAGCGTATGGGGCGACATCGTCGGCAAGGCCACCATCGCCGTGGTGGAGCCTCGGCTTTCAGCGACCGCCGCCAAGGCCGACGAGTGGCTGCCGATCAAACCCGGTCAGGACGGCGCATTGGCGGCGGCCATTGCGCATGTTCTGCTGGCCAAGGGGATGTGGAGCAAAGAGTACGTCGGGGATTTCAAGGAAGGGAAGAACCTTTTCGTGGCCGGCCAGGAGGTCGATCCGGAAAGCTTCGAAGAGAAGCACACCAACGGCATCGTCACATTCTGGAACCTGGCGCTGAAAGACAAGACGCCGGAATGGGCGGCGAAAACAACCGGTCTGCCGTTGGAGCAGATCGTGCGGGTGGCGACCGACTACGGCAAGGCCGGCTCCCAGTCGATCTCGTGGGTGGGCGGCGGGCCGGTCATGCAGGTGCGGGGAGCCTACGCCAGCATGATCTGCCATTGCCTGAACGGGATCACCGGCGCCTGCGACAACGTCGGCGGCACGCTGGTGAACAACAAGGAATACACCGGTAAATTTCCGAATTGGGATGATTTCCTGGACGAAGCGGCCAAGAAAGGCTCGAAGATGGCCAAGATCGACCACCGTGGCCGCAAGGATTTTCCCTGCATCAACGGCGGCAAGCCGGGCTCGGCGGTCGTCACCAACCGCGCGGCGGACGGCATCCTGAAGGCCGACCCCTACGACATCAAAGTGGCCATCGCCTATATGAACAACTTCAATTTCTCCTGCACCCAGCCCGAGCGCTGGAACGAGGCCCTGGCCAAGATCCCATTCCTGGTGCACATCACCACCAATGCATCGGAGTTCTCGTGGTTCGCCGACATCCTGCTGCCGGACACCCACCACCTTTTTGAAAAATGGGGCTGGGTGAAATCCAGCGCCAACGGCTACCGCCACGTGACCCTCCAGCAGCCGGTGATCAAGCCCATGTGGGAGGCCAAGATCGATGAAACCGAAATTCCCTGGCTGATCGCCGAGAAACTTTCGCAGCGAGGGTTCGACAACATGCTGCGCTATTTCAAAACGGTCAAGGAGCCGGAAACCGGCAAGGAGCCGGCCAATGAGAAGGAGTTTGCGCTCTATTGCGTCAAACACACCACCCAAAACCTCTGGGACCCGGCCAAGTATCAGGGCGGAGACAAGTTCAACGGTTGGGAGGAGTTCCGCAAGGCCGGAGTCTGGAATTCTGCGCCCTATCCTTTCCGTAAGCGCTGGAGCGCCATGAACACCAAGACCAAAAAGTTCGAATTCTACAGCGAAACGCTGAAAGCCGCCCTGGAGGAGCACGCCAAGAAGCACAACACCACGGTGGACGACATATTGGAGGTCAGCGGATACCTGGCACGCGGCGAACTCGCGTTCGTTCCCCACTACGAGGAGCCTGCGACCCTCGGCGATGAAAAGGAATACCCCTTCCTGTTCGTGGACCACAAGTCGCGCCTCAACCGCGAGGGACGTTCGGCCAACTGCACCTGGTATCAGGAGTTCAAGGATGTGGACCCCGGCGATGCGGTCTGGGACGATGTCGCGAAGATCAACCCCTTGGATGCATCGAAGTTGGGGCTCAAGACAGGGGATCAGATCCGGATCACTTCGCCCACCGGCAAGCTCGAGTGCAAGGCCAAGCTGTGGGAGGGGGTGCGTCCGGGCACGGTCGCCAAGTGCTACGGCCAGGGGCATTGGGTGTACGGCCGGGTGGCGGCCAAGGTGTTCGGCAAAGAGCCCCGAGGCGGCAACAACAACGAAGTGATTCCGGCGGTCTATGATCGATTGAGCGGCAGTACCGTGCGCCATGCCGCCACCCGCGTCAAAATAGAGAAAATTTAGGAGGTGAACTCATGCCCAGATACGCCATGGTCATCGATCTGCAGCGCTGCGTCGGCTGCGGCGCCTGCAGCATCGCCTGCCGCAACGAGAACAACGTGACGGAAGGCATTTACTGGTCCAACAAAATCACCGAAACCGTCGGCACCTTTCCGAACGTGCGCTACCACTACATCCCGACGCTGTGCAACCACTGCGGCAGCGCTCCCTGCGTGCGCGGCTGCCCGACCCGGGCCATGCACAAGCTCGACAACGGCATCACCATGCACGATCCCAACAAGTGCATCGGCTGCAAATACTGCGAGTTCAACTGCCCCTATGGTGTCATCTACTTCAACTGGGAGAAGCCGCACAAGTTCTGGCGCAGCGAGGAGGCGGCCATCCCCGGCGGCACGGCGTCGCCCAAAGAGCTTGTGGAGAAGCTTGGAGGGCAGGCGCCGCCCTATTTCAACCCCGAACGAAGCGGGACCGCCGCCACCATCCGGCCTAAAGGGGTCGTTGAGAAATGCACCTTCTGCGACCACCGGGTCGCCAGGAAGCAGCTGCCCTTTTGCGTGGAAGCCTGCCCGGCGAATGCAAGGGTTTTCGGGGATATGTCGGATCCGAACAGCGAGGTGAGCGTGCTGCTCGGCAAATTCCACCCGTTCCGGCTGCGCGAGGAGATCGGGACCGACCCTCACGTATTTTACATCCGCGGCTACAACCCGGCCCGCTACCGGGCGACCAAGGGAGGTGTCTAAATGAACGGCAACAAGAGTCTCTATCCGATCTGGTTGGGAGTGCTCGGGATCGCTATACTGGCTGGCGCCGTTGCGGGCGCTTTCATCTTCATGCAGGGCCACATTCTCTTCAACGCCAACGACGTGCTGATCTGGACCCTGCCGCTGGGGGTCTACATCTTCCTGGCTCTGTCCAGTTCCGGGCTGACGCTGCTGTCGGCTCTGCCGCTGGTGTTCGGCATCAAAAAGTATGAGCCTTTCGCCAAGCGGCTGGTGTTCCTGGCCATCGCGACCCTCTGCGGCGGGTTCGTGTCCATCGGGCTGGAACTCGGCTCCATTTTCCACATGATCTACATCATGCTCTCGCCCAACCTGTCTTCCCCGATCTGGTGGATGGGAGCCATCTACAGCGTCGAGCTGGCGGTCCTGGCGCTCAAGTTCTGGAAGATGCACACCGGCGACTACCACAGCGGGTTCAGCAAGCTGCTGGGAACGGCTTCGTTCGTGCTGGCGCTGATCGCGCCCTTGATGATCGGCTCGGTGTTCGGGCTGACCGAATCGCGCGCCACCTATTTCGGTCCGGTGATGTCCATCTATTGCCTTCTGATGGCTGTCTTGAGCGGCACCGCGCTGTTCATCCTTTACAGCCTGGTCGTGGGCCGCGTCGGCGGCACGGCTTCATCCGGTGAATATGGCGCTGTTTTGTATGACGAATTCACGTTGATTCTGACGTATTCGGCCGGAATCGTGACGGCATTCACCCTTCTGAAAATCATCATCGAATCATCAACCACGATTCCAGCGTTCCTGGTGTATCATAAGTTCGAGCACCTCTTCGGATCCATCGGTGTGTTCGGCACCGAGGTCATCTTGGGTCTTTTCCTGCCGTTCGTGCTCCTGCTGATCCCCTCCGTGCGGGAATCGGCCGGCGGCCGGATCCTCGCGTCGGCACTCATCTTCGTTGGGTCGCTGGCGAGGCACATGGAAATTCTTCTGGCCGGCCAGAGCCACCCGGTCGGGCCCAAGGCCGAGCAGTTCCCGCAATACGTTCAGTACGTGCCGAGCATTTGGGAGCTGCTGGTGCTGGTGTTTGCCCTGGCCGTGATGCTGCTGCTGTACACGCTGGGGGAACGCTACTTGAAGCTGAGCGAGGCCCCCACCGGTTGAACGGAGCCGGATGATGGCGGCCCACCAAAAAACCGCCGGCATCATCCGAATGTCAAGGAGAAGGCAATGGAGGCAAACGCAATGATCGCCCGGGCGGCAGGGTACAAACTGCTCGCCGAATGCTACTACCCTCCCGGGGAGAAGACCGGCGAGCAAGTGAAGCAGTTAAGCCGCCATCTGAAGACGGCATGCCCACCGGCCGCGGAAGCTGCTGGTCGCATGGAGGCGGCTTGGAAGGCCGGCGAAGGCCTTGAAGCGTTGTCGATCGATCACGCCCGGCTCTTTGTGGGCCCATTCGCCCTGCTGACGCCGCCTTACGGTTCGGTATACCTCGAAGGGGAGCGACGCCTGATGGGAGATTCGACTTTGGCCGCCGGCGAATGCTACACCGAAGCCGGCCTGGAGGTGTCCGCGGATTTCAACGGCACGCCGGATCATATCGCGGTCGAGCTGGAGTTCATGCACTTTCTGGTCGTCAAGGAACTGGAGGCGCTGGCGGGCGGAAACCCGGACCGCGCACAGAACTTCAGCCAGAAACAGCGGGCATTCCTGGAGAGGCATCTCGCGGCCTGGGTGCCGGATTTCTCGCGCAGCGTCGAGGAACAGGCGCAGACGCAATTCTACCAAGGCCTGGCCGCGACCACGCGGATATTCATCGAGAGTGACTTCGACCAGTGCCGGAGTGAAACGCCTGTCTTGACAGATGGCCTTGGCTCCGCTTGAATGCCGGGTCATCGGGTGATAGCGCGTGGGGCTGCGGCAGCTTATCCCTGGTGGGAGTGGCTTCCAGCCACGATAAAATCGCGGCAAGATGCCGCTCCCACAAGAATAGAAATCAACTTCTTGGAAGGATTCTCGAGGACGCCGATCATGAAACCGTTTCATGAGCTGCTGGAAACATCCGCCGCCGTTCACGGGCACCTGTGCCCGGGCCAGATCGTGGGCGTGCGCATGGCGATGCTGGGCTGCCGGCTGATCGGCCTGGACGAACCCACCCGCCGCGACCAGATCAAGAAGCTGATCGTCTATGTGGAGATGGATCGCTGCACGGCCGATGCCGTGGCCCACGTTACCGGGGCCAAGCTGGGGCGCCGCAGCCTGAAGTACATGGATTACGGCATCATGGCCGCCACCTTCCTGAACCTGGAGACCGGCAAGGCCTTCCGGGTGGTTTCCACCGAGGAGGCGCGCGACCTGGCGGCGGTTTATGCGCCCGAGGTGAGCGGCAAGTCACAGCAGCAGCTCGCGGCCTACTGCCGCATGCCGGACAGCGTCCTGTTCAGGGTGCAGCAGGTGAGGGTGCCGATCCGGCCGGTGGATCTGCCCGGCCCGACCCAGCGCAAGGTCGCCTGCAGCCGCTGCGGGCAGGTCGTCCGGGACGGCCGCGAGGTGGTTCAAGACGGAAAATACATTTGCCGGCCATGTGCCGAGAATTCCTATTTCTCAAACCCCAAAGAGATCACCTGGGAGGACATGAACTGGACGCCGGGCGAAGTGCCGGAGTTTTCGGCTCCGCACGATCACGAGCATCATGCCGAAAGACCCGGCAAACGGCGCGCGGAAGTGATTGCCCTGCGATAGTGTGGACAGGCGATTATTGGGGCCAGGGAGCTCGACGCGGCTGTATCGGCAAGAAAGATTGTTCTTTGTGGGAGTGGCTTCCAGCCACGAAAAGATCGCGGCAGGATGCCGCTCCCACCCAAAAGTCAAATTCCTCGGATTGGAAGGAACGCGAGACATGCTGAAAAAAATTGACTTGCAGGATGCGGTAGGGACTCAACTGGCGCACGACATCACCGAGATCCGGCCCGGGGAGTTCAAGGGCGCGGCCTTCCGCAAGGGGCATACCGTCTGCGACGAGGACATCTGCCATCTGCAGAAGCTCGGCAAGAACCACCTCTACGTCATCGACCTGGCCGAGGACGAAATCCACGAAAACGAGGCGGCCGCCATCCTGGCCGGGGCGCTGGCCGGCGAGGGCGTCGCCTGGGAGAACAACCCCAGGGAGGGAAAGATCGGCCTGACCGCCGCTATCGACGGGCTGCTGCAGGTGAACACGGCGGCCCTGGCGGCCTTTAATATGGTCGATGAGGTGATGTGCGCGACTCTCCACACCCACACGTTGGTCAAGAAAGGCAAGCTGGTGGGGGCGACACGGGCCATCCCCCTGGTGATGAAGCGCGCTCCCATCGAACGCGCGGCGGCCATCGCCCGCCAGAACGGCGGGGTGCTGGCGGTGCGGGCGCTGCGGCGGGCCAGGGCCGGCATCGTAGTGACCGGCAGCGAGGTCTTCAACGGCTTGATCCAGGACCGCTTCGCGCCGATCCTGTCCGAAAAAGTGGCCGCGCTGGGCTCTGAGGTGGCCGGAGTGGCCTTCGCGCCGGACGACGCCGACCTCATCCGGCAGGCCATTGTGGCGCACCTCGAAAGCGGCTGCGACCTGATCCTGCTGAGCGGAGGGATGAGCGTCGATCCGGACGACGTCACGCGCCAGGCCATCCGACAGGCGGGCGCCGCCGAGATGCACTACGGGGCCTCCGCCCTGCCCGGTGCCATGTTCCTGGCGGCCTGGATCGGCGATGTCCCGCTTCTGGGGGTGCCGGCCTGCGGGTTGTACCACCGCACCACGGTCCTCGACCTGGTGCTGCCGCGGATCCTGGCCGGCGAGCGGATCGGCAAAAAGGAACTCGCCTTCTTCGGCCACGGCGGCCTGTGCCAGGATTGCGCCGAGTGCGTCTTCCCGAACTGCGCGTTCGGCAAAGGGGCTTGATTACGGCGGACGATGATTTCTCATTTGAATTCAGCCATACGGCATCGCATCGAACAGGCTACCAGCGCCGACAGCACGATGTGCTGGAACTGCAGCAGCTGCGATGCCGAATGCCCGGTTGAAATCGCCACGAATCGGCTGCGCCCCCAGCGGATCGTCCGTTTCGCCAATATAGGCCTGTTCGAAGAGCTGATCGCCTCGCCTGAAATCTGGTACTGCCTCACCTGCCGGCGCTGCAACCGCGTGTGCCCGAACCTGGTCAAGCCCGAGACACTGATCTGCTACGCCCGATCAGCGGCGGTCCGCTGCGGCGTGGTGTCTTATCACGCCGCCCGCGCCTATTATGATTTATTCAGGCGGTTCCAGCGGGTGCGCTGGCATGCCGTGCATCACTGCCTGCACGACGCCGATGAGCCGATCAGCGATGCTCGGTGGTATTCCTGGCTCGACACACCGATACCGGATGCCATGGATGGCATTTCTTCGCAGCGCCTCTTCAACAGCAACGAGCCGTTCCGGCAAGCGGCAAAGGGCGCGGACCTGTCGAGGTGCTTCACCTGCGGCGAATGCAGCAGCGCCTGCCCGGTGGCCGGAGAGCGCAGCGTGTTCGACCCGCGCTTCATCTTTCGCATGGCCCATTTTGGACTGGCCGAGGAACTCTTGATGTCGCCCTCGATTTGGCTCTGCGTGCAGTGCGGCCGATGCACCGAGGCCTGCCCGCAGCGGGTCGACGGGTGCGGGATGATCGCTAGCCTCAGAGAGCTCGCCGTGCGCGAGGGCCGGGTGGAGGAGGGATTTGTGCGGCGAGTGCGGGACGCCCAAAAACAGGTCTACACGCGGCTGCTGGACGAGATCGACGAATTGCTCGGCTTGAACGTCGGGTTCGGGAATCAGGCATCCTGTCCGCTGACCTTGGCTGAATGCGCTTGAACCGGAGTGTCGAATGGCGATCATCGACCGCTTTCTTTTACAGGGACGTCATTTCTTAGGGTCGCGATACCCCATTATGTGCGGCGCCATGACCTGGATCAGCGATCCCGGCCTCGTCAGTTCGGTCTGCAATGCCGGCGGCTTTGGCCTGCTGGCCGGAGGCAATGCGCCGGCCGATATTCTCCGCAGCCAGATTCAGCTGACGCGCGAGCTCACCGGCTGCCCCTTTGGTGTGAACGTCATCACTCTGGCGCCGAACTATTCGGAGCATTTGAAGATGGTTTGCGATCTGGGCTGCGAGTTCGTGGTGTTCGCCGGCGGCATTCCGAAGCGGAACGAGATTCAACAGGTCAAGGCCTGCGGAACCCGGACGATCTGTTTCGCTTCCACCGAAGCGCTCGCCATGAGCTTGATCGAACGAGGTGCCGACGCGCTGATGCTGGAGGGCTCGGAGGCCGGCGGGCACATCGGGCCGGTGGCCTTGTCGGTGCTGATCCAGCAGATACTCTTTCATGTCGAGAATGTTCCGGTCTTCATCGCCGGCGGCATCGCCACCGGCCGCATGATGGCGCACCTGCTGATGATGGGCGCGGCGGGCATCCAGATGGGCACCCGCTTCGTCCTCTCGGAGGAATGCGCCGCGCACCCGAATTTCAAGGAGGCTTTCCAGCGGGCCAGGTCCCGCGATGCCGTGGCCACCCCGCAGTTCGACAGCCGCCTGCCGGTCATTCCGGTCCGGGCGCTCAAGAACGAGGGGACCGTCGAGTTCGGCAAGCTTCAGATGGAACTGCTGCGAAAGCTCGATGAAAATATCATTACCCGCGAAGAGGCCCAGTTCGAGGTGGAGCGCTTTTGGGTCGGTGCCCTGCGCCGCGCGGCCGTGGACGGCGATGTGGTCAAGGGCTCGCTCATGGCCGGTCAATCCGTGGGGCTGGTGAAGGAGATCAAGCCGCTTAAAGCCATCATCGAGGAGATGGTGGTTGAAGCGGAAGCCGAGATGCAGCGGCTGCAGCGGCTGTTCTCAGAGGCAATTTGTTGAAAACCATGAAAGCCGTATTCTGACCTTTCATATCCAGAAGCTGGAGGGCTATAAATCCTCGCGCTATCAATTCGTGGCCGGCTGATTGATTCGAAAGGAGAGAAACCCATGCGAAAAATTTTGATACTGGGCGCCGGTGCCGGCGGCACGTTCGTCGCCAACATGCTGCGCAAGGAGCTGAAAGAATCAGAGTGGCAGATCACCATCATCGACCGCGACGAGCGCCACCACTACCAGGCCGGCTACCTTTTCATTCCGTTCGGAATCTACGGTGAGCAGGACGTCCTCAAACCCAAGAAGGAATTCATCCCCCCGGGCGTCGATTTCGTGGTCGATAAGGTCATGAAAATCGATGCGGCCCAAAGACGGGTTGAGACGCTCAAGGGGCGGTATGACTACGATTGGCTGGTGATCGCGACCGGCTGCGATATCCAACCCTCGGAGATCAACGGCATGCTGGAGGGCTGGCGCAAGGACATCTTTGACTTTTACACCCTGGAAGGCGCCCTGGCGCTGCGCCAGCGATTGAAGTATTTCAACTCCGGAAAAGTGGTTCTCGATATCGCCGAGTTCCCTTACAAATGCCCGATCGCCCCGCTGGAGTTCGTGTTCATGGCGGACTGGTTCTTCACTGTGAACGGGGTAAGGGACAAAGTGGAAATCGAATTCGTGACCCCCCTGGACAACGTCTTCACCAAGCCGGTCGCCGCCAAGACGCTGGCTGCGGTCGCCGCCAAGAAAAACATTCAGGTGACGCCCTATTTCGATCTGGCCCAGGTCAATGCCGGGGAAAAGACCATCGAATCGCACAAGGGACAAAAAGTCGGCTACGATTTGCTGGTAGCCATACCGCCCAACATGGGGGCCAAGGCGCTGATCGACTCTGAAATCAGCGACCCCGTGGGATTCGTGCCCACCGACAAGCATACGTTGAAGGCCAGCAAATTCGACCGGGTATACGTCATCGGGGACACGACCAACGTTCCGACATCCAAAGCCGGCTCGGTGGCCCATTACATGGCCTACACGCTGGTCGAGAACCTGGTCCGTGAGATCGACGGCCACCCGCCGCTGCCGAAGTTCGACGGCCATGCCACCTGTTTCCTGGCCTCGGGCTTCGAAAAGGCGATTCTGCTCGATTTCAACTATGCCGTGGAACCGCTGCCGGGCAAGTTTCCGTTTCCCGGAATGGGGCCGTTCAGCCTCCTGCAGGAAAGCCTCAGCAATCATTGGGGCAAGATGATGTTTCGCTGGGTCTATTGGAACTTGATGATGAAGGGCCTGGATCTGCCTCTGGAGCCGCAGATGAACCTGGCCGGCAAAATCCGCAAGGCCGCCTGAGGGAGGTGATGCCATGACCACGGAAGAGATGATTCTGGATCGCCTCGACCGTCTGGAAAGCCAGATCGCGCCTTTGGCGGCCTCCGCCAGGGCTCTCGGCGAGCTCCGCGAAGAGCTGGCGCCGCGCGTCAGCGAAGCCGTTCAGGCCTTGATCGTTGAGCTGGCGGACGTGGAGGCCGATTTCCAGTTGGAAGATCTGTTGTTCCTGCTCAAGAAACTGATGCGCAATGTAAAGAACCTCAATTTCGTCTTGGATCAGATGAAGAATCTGATCGATTTCACGCTGACGGCCGAACCTCTGCTCAAATCCAGCGTGCCGCAGGTGATAGCCTACCTTGACGATCTGGAGCAGCAAGGGGTGCTGCGCCTGCTCGGCACCGGCATGGAGGTTCTCAAAAAGGTGGGCGCGTCCTTCTCGGCCGAAGAGCTGCAGCAGACCGCCGACGGGATGGTGCGCCTGGCGGGGGTCCTGAAGACGCTGACTGCTCCGGAGGCCTTGGACCTTCTGGAGCGCTCGGCCGAGCTGCCGGCCCGGGTGAATGTCGCCGAAGCCCCCGCCGTCGGTCCATGGGGCATGCTGCGGGGCATGGGGAATCCGCAGGTCCAGCAGGGGCTGGGGGTTCTGCTGGAATTAACCAAAGGGCTGGCCGTATTGAAACCCCAATCCTAAAAGGAAGCCGGCCCAAAAAAAGGAGGCAGGAAATGCCCGATCCCGAGGATGTTCAATTCGAATGCACCGCCTGTCATAAAGATTTCAAGGGCCATTCCGGCGAGGTGATGACCGAGTGCCGGCTCTGCGGCCGACTGCATTGCTCGGAATGCGTCGACGAATACGGCCGCTGCGTGGAATGTTCCAGCAAGAAACCAGATGCGTAGACGGAATAGGATTTGAATGACCTTCTATGACGTGGCCATTGTTGGGGCCGGACCGGGCGGGGTCGCCGGCGCGATCCAGGCGTCTAAAAGAGGCCTGCACTATGTGGTCCTCGAAAAAGGCAAGCGCCTGTTTCAGGGCATTATCGACTCTTATCCGCGCGGCAAGAGAGTGTACCCCACCATCCCCAAGGGCGAGCCGGGGCCCTTTCCGATCGAGGACCTGATGCCCGATCCGAACAACGACCCGGTGGAAGAATACCTGGTCAAAATCGAAAGGTGCGTGGAAAAACACAAGTTAACCGTAAATCTCAACGAAGAGTTCCTGGACATCAAGCGGGAACCGGGCGAGTTCAGCGTGATCACCCGGCAGAGCCGCTACCGCGCGCGCAATGTCGTGCTGGCCTTCGGCAGCAACATCCCCGTCGAATTGGGCATCTACGGCGAGGCCAAGACGGTGGCCCGCAAGCTCGACAACCCGGCCGAACACATCGGTGCGCCGACCCTTGTCTTGGGCGGCGGGAATGCCGCGGCCGATGTTGCCGCCACGCTGTCGAAAGCCAAGCGGGCCGCAGACGACCATACCCCGGTCTATTGGGGCCACAAAAAAGAGCATTTCAAGATCGATAAAAAAGTGGCTCGCGATCTGGGCGAAGAGATTCTTTTGGGCGGCAACATCAAGATCCTTCCGGCCGTTGTTCCGAAGATCGGCGAGGTGGATAAGGACGGGGTGGAGCGGCTGCTGGTTCAGACCCAAAATGT
>Ga0114939_10002406_pt1 | contig 13863 bp, 14 predicted proteins | sample AshMeaCrysSpring_FD_87196 | JGI IMG/M metagenome (GOLD analysis project Ga0114939, IMG submission 87196) | Groundwater microbial communities from Big Spring, Nevada to study Microbial Dark Matter (Phase II) - Ash Meadows Crystal Spring | ecosystem: Environmental > Aquatic > Deep subsurface >... | reverse complement strand
TGACCAACTCGTCTCGACTCCGTTTGCTCATCTTCTGTTGCCTCGTTTCCATGTTGTCACGGTAACATTTTTATTGAAGCAACGATAAGTCCTTCAGTAACATTTATTTTGAGTCAATGCGAGACCTTGCATCGACCTCATCCTTTTTGCTATACTGCCCCGCGGCAAAAGAAAAAGAGTAACCCGACAGGAGGCACACGAAATGCAAAAACTATCCCCCACATATTCACATCCCACCCGGCGCGTGAATTCGCCCGTCGCCCGGTAGACCCGGTCATTCAAACCTACCGCCCGGCCTGATCAGAGGCCAAGGCATCCATCCGTATCTGCCCGGCCACAGGCTCGCCAGTCCTGTCGCTTCGCGCTTCCTGTTTTTCGCCCGCGAACGCCAACCTGAACCGCATATCACGCCCCGGTGGAGTGGTCCTCGGTTGCCTGCCGCGACCGGTGGGCCATCACCGGACGCCGGTGGAGTGCGACCCGCATCCTATCGCTGTCTGGAAATCTGTTTCGTCGATGCACACTGCGGATGATTTTGAATTTTAAATATGGATCAACCAATACCCACCCAACCAATCGCCATGCTGCGCCACTACCTGCGGCCTTACCGCGGGCGCGTGCTGCTGCTGACTGTCCTGCTGCTGGCCGGGATCGGCTTGCAACTACTCGCGCCGCAACTGCTCGGCCAGTTCATCGACGCGGCGACTGCGGGTGGAGGCGATTTGTCAAATCGCCTCTACCTCCTGGCCGGGTTGTTTTTCCTGGCCGTCATTGTCCAGAAGATCATCCAGTTGGTTACCGTCTACTTCACCGAAGACCTGGGCTGGGCCACGACCAACGCCCTGCGCGCCGACCTGACCGGCCACGTCCTGCGGCTTGACATGGGTTTCCACAAGCTGCGCACACCCGGCGAATTGATCGAGCGCATCGATGGCGATGTCGGCCAGCTGGCCGAATACTTCTCAGAGATCGTCGTCAACCTGATCGGCAACGGCCTGCTGGTCCTCGGCTTGCTGGCCCTTGTCTTCTGGACTGACTGGCGGGTCGGGCTGGTGGCCCTGGCCTATGCCGTCTTGATGATCACCTTCCTGCGAGCCATCCAGAACCGGATGGTCCGTCTCTACACGCGCATCAGCCAGGCCTCAGCCGAGTTACTCGGTTTCCTCGAAGAGCACATGACCGGCACGGAGGATGTGGTGCCTAACGGCGGCACGCCTTACGTGCTGGGGCGACTCTACCCGCTGCTGAACACCCACGCCAGCCTGCGGACGCGCACCTATACCCTGGCCACGGCCACCGGCGCGGCCAGCACCTTCCTCTTCGTCCTGGCTCTGGCGGCGACGATGGCCCTGGCCGCCGCGGCCTACCTGAGCGGGACGATGACCATCGGCACGGTCTTTGTCCTGGTCTACTACGTCCGGCTGTTGGAGTCGCCGCTCGACTCGGTCCGGCGCGAGCTGGCCAGCATCCAGCGGGCGCTGGCCGAGGTTAACCGCACGCGGGAGTTCTTCGACCTGCGTCCGGAAGTTGTCGATCACATACCCGGCGTTGGTCCGGCGGCCGCTGCTCTGCCCGACGTCGCGCCGGGGGTGGTGTTCGACGGCGTGTCGTTTGCTTACAAAGACCGGCGAGATACGAAATACGAGATACGAGATACAAATGAAGAAGAGATGGCGCGGGCCGACTCATCACTCGTCACTCAACACTCGTCACTCGACACCCCGGCTGTGCTGCACGACATCTCCTTTGCCCATGCGCCGGGGCGGGTGCTGGGTGTGCTGGGGCGCACGGGCAGCGGCAAGACAACGCTGACACGCCTGCTTTTCCGGCTGTATGACGTCGACGCCGGGACTATCCGCCTGGGAACAGGTGGCGGCATCGACGTGCGTGACTTGCCCCTGGCCGAACTGCGCCACCGCATCGGCATGGTCACCCAGGATGTGCAGCTCTTTGCCGCCTCGGTGCGCGACAACCTGACGTTGTTTAATCACTATAACCCCGACCGGCCGCCGGTCAGTGACGAAACGATCGTCACCGCTATGGAGACGCTTGGCCTGGGCGGCTGGCTGCGCGGCCTGCCCGCCGGGCTGGACACGGTGTTGGAAAGCGGCGGCAAGGGGCTATCGGCAGGAGAGGCTCAGTTACTGGCCTTCACTCGCGTCTTCCTGCGCGACCCGCGGCTGGTGGTGCTCGACGAGGCCTCATCGCGACTGGACCCGGCCACGGAACAACTTTTAGAGCGGGCCATCGACCGGCTGCTGGCCGGGCGCACGGGCATCATCATCGCCCACCGCCTGAAGACCGTCGGCCGCGCCGATGACATCCTGATCCTGGACAGCGGTCGGGTCGTGGAGCATGGCCCACGCGCCGCGTTGGCCGCTGATCCCGGCTCGCGTTTTTACCGCCTGTTGCAAACCGGCCTGGAGGAGGTGCTGGCATGAGAAAGAAGGATCCCGCGGAAAAACTTTCTGTTTGGAAAGGAACCTGGGAGCTTATTCGCTTCCGGCCGTGGTTCTTCGCCGCCAATCTGACTTTCGGCGTGATCTTTATCGTTATCGAATTGATTCCGGGTCTGATCACCCGTCGCTTCTTCGACGAACTCACCGGCGAAGCCGCAGTGACGATCGGCCTGTGGACGCTGCTGGCACTGTTCGTCGGTGTCCAACTCGGCCGGATGGTGATCGGCGTCTTCTACGATTGGAGTGGCTGGCTCGTCCGCAGCGCCAACGGGGTATTGATGCGCGTTAACTTCATGCACAACATTCTGGCCAAGCCCGCTGCCCGGCCGATGCCGGTCGAGTCCGGCGACGCCATTCACCGCCTGGAGCGCGATGTCGGCGACTTCTCCGACTTCCCCACCTGGCTGCCGCAGGAGATCGGCGAGGCTATCTTCTTCCTCTTCGCCGTGATCATTATGGCCCGCATCAACCCCTGGGTGACGCTCATCGCCATCGTGCCGCTGGTGGCCGTCTTCTTCATCAACCGCGTCGCCTGGAAGCGTTTTCTGCTCTACGATCGGGCCACCCGCGTCGCTTCCAGCCGGGTCACCGGCTTCCTGGGCGAGGTCCTGGGTGGCGTTCAGGCGATCAAGGTGGCCGACGCCGAGCGCGGCACGCTGGCCTACTTCGGCGAGCTGAACGAAGCCCGACGCGTCGCCGGCGTGCGCCAGAATACCTTTCTGACGCTGGCTTTCACTGCCGGTCAGAGCATGGGCGACGTCGCCGTGGCAGTCTTTGTCCTCATTGCGGGGCAATTTATCCAGGCCGGGACAATGACCGTCGGCGATTTCACCCTCTTTGTCACCTATTTGACCATCGCCGTCCATTTTCCGGCCAACCTGGGCAGCTTCATGTCGGAAATCGCCCAGCAGCGAGTGGTACTCGACCGGTTGCAGGAGATGCACCCGGATGCCCCGCCGGCCAGCATTGTCGCCCACCGGCCGATCTACGAAAAGGGCGGCGCGCCGGTGATGGTCATACCGGTTAAGACGCCGGCCAGCCGGCTGGAACAGCTGGAGGTGGTAGGACTGACCTATCTTCATGACCCCCGGCCATCGGAAGAAATGAAGAGTTACGAATTGCAAATGACGAACGCAGAGCATTCTGAACTCGTCACTCGTCACTCGCCACCCGTCTCGGGTATCGCCGGTGCCACCTTCAGCCTGGCGCGCGGTTCCTTCACAGTCATCACCGGCCGGGTGGGCAGCGGCAAGACGACGCTGCTGCGCGCGTTGTTGGGGCTGTTGCCACCGCAGTCCGGCGTGATGCGCTGGAACGGAGAAGTTGTCTCCGATCCGGCGGCGTTCTTCACCCCGCCCCACGCCGCCTACACCCCGCAGGTCCCGCGCCTGTTCAGCGAACTTTTGCGCGACAACATCCTGCTGGGCTTGCCGGCAGCAGAAGTCGACCTGGCCGGTGCGCTGCGCACGGCCGTCCTCGAACCCGACATCGCTGCGCTGGAGGCCGGGCTGGATACACTGGTCGGGCCGCGGGGCGTGCGCTTGTCGGGCGGGCAGGTGCAGCGGGCAGCCGCGGCAAGGATGCTCGTGCGGGACGCCGAGCTGCTGGTCTTCGATGACCTTTCCAGCGCCCTGGACGTGGAGACAGAGGCGCTGCTGTGGCAACGGCTGGTCGATGTGGCGGGCGAGGCTCGGCCGACCTGCCTGGTCGTCAGCCACCGCCGTCCGGCGCTGCGCCGCGCCGGCAACATCCTCGTTCTTGACGGCGGCCTGATCGTCGCCCAGGGGACGCTGGACGATCTGCTGGCGACCTCGGAGGAGATGCGGCGCATTTGGCAGGGGGAGATTGATTGATAGATCAAATGCTTTCCACTTTTAGAAGTGGGAAGCATTTGACTCGCGAATTGTGTGGAGGATAGTTTGTATTCAGCAACTAGCCGTAAGTGACGAATTCGGCTTCGGCCGACAGCAACCCGGCTAACCGACGGTCGCGGGTCAGGAGCGCCAGGCCGGCATTCGCGGCCGTGGCGGCGAGGAGCGCATCCATCCACCCCAGTCCCTGTGCTTGATAGTGTTTCATCCATTGCCCGGCCAGACGCCCGGCGGCCGAGACCAGGGGCAGGACGACGAAGAAAGCGAGCAAGCTTTCATGGCGTTCCAACTCGTCCGGGCGCAAACCCAACCACAATTCGGCTTCTGAAATCGGCGAAATACAGACTGTCAACGACCCGTCCAAAATGCCGTCGAAATAAGGCCGGATACGCTCCCGACCGTGATAAATGTCCAGCAATGCCCCCGTGTCAAAGAGATAGCCCGGTTCATTCATCACCGGTTGTTTCCTCTAGCCATGCGCTCAACCAGCGGCGATTGCGTGCCAGCCATTCATCGTCGATATCCTCGCGATCGGCCCACATCCCGAAAGCCGCCCTGGCGGCGGCTGTCTTTTCACGCAGGGCCTCGCTCCGGAAGGCCTGGAGGTTACGATATTCCTCCAGCCTCATGATCACCACCTGCGGCCGGCCGAAGGTCTCAACCACGTAGGTGGCGTTTTCCTCGCGAATGGTCTGGATGACATCGGTCAGTTTTTGCCGCAATTCCGTCGCTCCGATTTGATACTCAGCCATCGACCGCTCCTTGACCATCCAGAGAAGACAATTAAAGATGACACAGATTTCACTGTTTTCAGGCGATGAATGCCGCGGAATCTGGGACATTCTTACCCATGATGTTGTATAAGCATTATACACCTTATAAACCTTATAAACAAACTGGCTAATCAACGTTTTTCAGGACACTTCCCTGTCTGAAACTGCGGTCAGCAGGTTGGTTGTTGTGATCGATGAACCCGATGCTTGTCACTTCTCCGGATGACCAGACGGTCATCATCCATGCGTAAAACGTCTTCCGCTAACATCTGGTTGATTTCGTTCATCAGCCTAAAGTGGGGCGTATTGGCTAGATGGCCAAAGAGTTCATGGTCTCCGAAGTCTCCGATGCATTCTGACAGTGAACCGATCAATAATTTGGCGATGTCGCTGCGTTGCAAGCGGCCGGGCAGTGTGGATACATCGTCCACCATCGCATAACGGATTAAGGGTGGGGTGTAGGATTGGAATTCCGGTTCTTATCTATCAAGAATAAGTAGAGCCGAATCAGATGAATCTCATCATAACCAATCGAACCATCGAGGGCTTCGTAGATTGGTTTTAATCGTTGCAGACCGAACTCATTGAATGCCTCCATGACCCGTGTTTGGTCCGCATGGTTTAACTGGGACTGCGCGATCAGTTCGTCGGCTGAGATCAAGGCTCCGTTTTGAGCTGCCTCCCATAGGTGCTTGATGATTGTCTCTTTCTTTACACCAGATTGATCGGCGATATCATCAATTGACAAACCGTTATTGAACGCCTCGACAACCTCGTCCATGCGCCTGTGTCCCGATCTGACGGGCTCTCGGTGTTGAATTCGAGTTGGTACGGCCTTCTCGATTTCTTGAAGCCCATATTCCTGGCAGTAGGCAGAAATGACGGCCAGGAATTCAGTGCCATATTTTTCGGCTTTCTGCTCGCCAACTCCTACCATGGTTGCAAAACTACTCAGGCTTTGCGGGTAGTAGGTGGCCATGTCGCGCAATGAGCTATCATGAAAAACCACGTAGGGTGGTACACCCGCCTCATCAGCCAGTTCCCGTCTTTTCGCTCGCAGCCGCTCGAAAAGCTCGGCGTCATAGGCCACATCGCCTACCGGCCGAAGGGCAACCCTGTGCTTGCCGGGCATCGTCCCCATGAATTTCTCGCCGCGCAGGACAGCCCAGCCTTGGGATGTCAACTTCAAACTGCCGTGCTCCGTGTCCTGAACCAGCAATCCCTTTTGAACAAATTGGCGCGCCAGTGAATGCCAATCATCGGCCGAGAATTCACGACCAATCCCATAGGTTGACAGCTGCTCATGGCCCCGCGATAGAACTTTTTGACTGCGTGAACCACGCAGAATATCGGTGATGTGATTGACGCCGAATACTTCTCCGGTTCGCTTGACACAAGAGAGGAATTTTTGGGCTGGTTCGGTCAAATCAACTAGATTGGACGTGTCCTTCACCGCCAGGCAATTGTCACACAGCCCACAATTCTCCTGATCCGGCGAATCGCCAAAATAGGTCAGCAAAGGCCGGCGACGGCAATCGCTCGTTTCCGCGAAGCTCAACATCGCCTGCAAGCGCATCTCTGACCCAATCCGCTGCGCCGGCGGCTGCTGATCGATGAAATGACGCGCGGTTACTATCTCGGCTCGACTGAAGAGCAGCAGGCAATCCGCCGGCAACCCATCTCGCCCTGCGCGGCCGATCTGTTGATAATAACTCTCCAAATCCTTGGGTAGATCGTAGTGGAGAACAAACCGCACGTTGGACTTGTTGATGCCCATGCCAAAAGCAATGGTGGCGACGATGATCGGTACGCGGTCGTGGGCGAAGGAGCGCTGGTTCTCCAGGCGCGTTTTGTTATCCAGGCCGGCATGATAGGGACGGACCGCCCAACCATTGGCGAGTAAATCGGCCGCCAGCTGATCGACCGTTTCGCGCGTCCAGCAGTAGATGATGCCGGACTCGCCGCGGTGGGCTTCCAAAAAAGCCAGCGTCTGCGCCAGCCCGTCGACCCGCGGCTCGGCGGCCAGGAACAGGTTGTCGCGATCGAACCCGGCGACGAACTCATCAGCATCGGGAATGGCCATCGTGGCCTTGATGTCCTCGCGGACACGCCTGGTAGCGGTGGCCGTCACCGCCAGGCAGACCGCGTCCGGGATCCGGTGGCGCAGATCGAGCAGCTGGCGATATTCCGGCCGGAAGTCGTGACCCCATTCGGAAATGCAGTGGGCTTCATCGATGGTCAGGCAGTCGACCTGACAATCCTCCAGCAGCACCAACGTTTCCGGCCGCAGCAGTGTTTCCGGCGCGGCGTAGACCAGTTTAATGCGCCCGGACCTGATGTTCTGCGCGATTCCCAAGTAGGCATCATAATTTAGCGTGCTGTTCAGGAAAGCGGCCGGGACGCCCAATTCGCGCAGTTGCAAGACCTGGTCTTCCATCAGGGAAATGAGTGGCGAGACGACGACGGTCAGACCGGAGAACAGCAGCGCTGGCAACTGAAAACAGATCGATTTGCCGCTACCAGTCGGCATCACCGCCAGGGTATCCCGTTTTTGGAGGATATTGCCGATGATTTCATCCTGCAGCGGCCGGAAATCATCATAGCCAAAGACTCTTTTAAGAAGCGCTCGCGCATCATCGAGGGTCACGTCAGACTTAATCCGGGTCGCTGTGCCTGTCAATCGCGGTTTTGGCGTTGTGATAAGGTGTGGGTGAAAATCCGGCATGAACCAGCCGGATAGCTGAACGTAACAGCGAAGTTCCTCTTCCGAGCGTTCATCCGGCCGCCACCAATGGGCCAGCGAGACGCGCACCAGCGACCCGGCCGGAATCTCTTCCAGCGGCTCCTGGAAGCCGACAAAGGTCAGTGTGCAGGATTCCTCGTCATCGTTGTAGCGATAATGAATCCGCTTGCTGCTGGTGTCGCGCACGAGCGGCCGGTCCGGCTGCCAGAACATCGTGCTGTGGTTGGGGACGCCGCTCTGCTGGGTGATGTAAAGCGCTCCGGCGGGTGAACGCCGGGCAAGGCCTCCATACAACATCTGGGGACCACCCGAAAGCGGCGACATGTGTTGCCGGATGAAACCCGGCAAATCATCCAGGGGCGGCAGACGTCGTTTTCGATGCACAAGGAGGTTCTCGGTGTGGGGCGGCCGCAGTTCCGGAGGGGGAGTGGCTTCGATCTCCCAAACATCGCCGACGGCGTACTCCATGTTGAAGTGGTCGTTGGTGGCCGCGTCGGGGGCGACGAGGCGCACCGAACGCCCGTCAAACGTTAGACCGCCGATGCAGGCCCCGCTGCCCATACGAGTTTTGGCGACAATGACGACTTTCATCAGCTTTCCCTCCCGAAAACAGGTTCAATTCAGACCAGGTCAAGGGGGCGAGAGATGAATGACCTCCACACCCCAGGCTTGGCTTAACTTCTCAGCCACCAGAGATCGGTGGCAGGCGGCCGCCTCTCGTTCGACGCACAGGAAGGCGATGACCCGCGTATCGGCCGGCAGTTCAGCGAGCAGGGAATCGGCATCGAAGTTGGCCAAGATCTCCCGATTATAAGCTTCCACGAATACCAGGCTTAGTTCGGTTCGTTGACGCCGGGCAACACCCTCGGCTTTGTCGGCTGCGGCTTGTGCCGCGCGAATGCTTTCTGTGGGTGCCAGGTCCAGGCGATGAATATAGCGAATGCCTAACTCGGCCAATCTCGTTTGCAGGCGCCGGCTGTTGGCGAAGGCGTAGGCGCTGCCCCTGACAGCCCGGCGACGGCGTACATCGCATAACGTATCCACCCCGGCATTTTGCAGGGCCTCGAAAAATTCGTCTGCGGTGAAACCGATCACACCGATGGTGACGATCCTATCCATCTGTCTCATCCTCGGGCAGATCGTACCGCTTGCGCGACCCGGTCGGTAAGAGATCATCGCCGAACAGCGACGGCTGCCCGCCGGTAAGGCGCGCGAGCACATCTTCCTGGGCGACGGGCTCATCGTTTTCATCGATGTGAACCACCCGGATACCCATTTCCCTTAACGATTTGCCGATCAACTTGCTGCGGTGGCATTGTTCCGGCTTGCCCTCACTGCACATCAGCGTAACATGCAGTCCTTGAGCGTGGGCTTTCGCTACCCGATCAAGCCCCTCCCGGTAAAAAGTCCGTTCGGCGATTTTTTGGTAGTTGACCTTGCCGTCGGCATCGTAGCAGCCGGCGTCATCAGGCCGGCCGCCTAGGGCGTCACCCATGAAGACATAGCGAATGCCGGCCCGGCGCAGATGGCTTTCCAGGTTTTCTCTGGCGAAATCGGGTTTGTAGCGCGAGTATGGCTTGGAACGAACGTCCAGCACATAGCCGGTCTCGTAGCGCAGGATCACCGACAGGAACTGGCTGATATCGCGCGCACCATAACCGATGGTGTAGACGGGCGGCTGATCCATTGATGGAATTGTACGCGAAATTACCAATATACCCATCAACCAAAGAAGCCGTCATTGAACTTACGGGATGAGTTGTTGGCACTTTTGCCGGCGAGTCTTATCTAATATCGAACTCAGGATTATTTAATTGAGCACTCGTGCGGACGCTACAGTAAGCAAAGTGGATGCATGATTTATCTCTCCAAGAGTTTGAAGGCGATTTGACGTCCCTTACCCTGCCCAAAGGCAAGCGCAAACCAGGCGCGGGTCATGCCATCTACCGCAGGCACAGCTTCCAGTCCGCCCAAATAGACCGGGCGCAGGCCGATTTCCTTGATAAGTTGTTCAGCAACGGGACGAGCCGCCTCAGCCCCGCAGTAGAACAGGTCAATTTGTTGCCCACCCAATTGCGGATTGGCGAAATTCTCCCAGCCCAACGTACTGAATGCACGTATCAGTACAGCATCCGGCGCAGCAGATTGAAGCGTCTCGAAGTTGTTCATCACTGGACTGCGCGGATTATTGGTAGCATCTATGACGATTTTTCCTGCCAGTTGGGCACTATACTGAGCGGCAAGATCGGCCACGGCTGATCCCGGCAAGGCAAGCAGGATGATTTCTGTGTCTGCAAGCGCTTCAGCGATACTTGTGACAGCGCCAATGGTACTCAGATTGGTGTGCTTGGGGTCGGCGGGATTGCGCACACCAAAGGTTATGGTGTGGTTGGCGTCGGCCCACTTTCTGCCGAGCGTGCCGCCAATGTTACCTGCGCCAATGATGGAAATTTTCATTCTGGTTCTCCTTTGTTTTCAGAATATAGCGCCACCAGCCGCGACATGACAATGGTGATAAAGAGTATGCCGGCAATCATTTCGAGATTGGCAAGTGCGCGCGCCCACCATGAGATGGGCAAAATGTCACCATAGCCGGTGGAAGTGAGGGTAGTGTATGAGTAATAAATCAATTGTTGCCACTGTACAGCGACATCAGGAAATGTCACATCGCGGAACGAACCGGGGATCAGAAGGTCCAGTAAGCCATAGAGCGGGACGAAGATTGCCCCCAGAAGCAGATAGAGCGCCACCGCGGCGTAGATTACATCGCGCGTGATGGTTTTTGCAATGGCGAGGAAGCGCGCCAGAATAACAATCAACATACCCAGATAGGGGATCAGAGCGATGTAGGTGATCAACACGGCCCAACCCGCACCGGGGTTAAGCGCATACACTAGGCTAGTGGCAAGGTATGTAACCCCACTAACGGTCAGAAATGTGGTATGGAAGCGCGAGTCGCGCCCGAGCAGAATACCTACGACAATCATCGAAGCATATAGCGTTTCGTAGGCAACCAGCGCGGGCGTACCATAGGCAGTAACGGGGTAGCCGAACTGCACCATTGCGATGAGCGCCAGCAGGGGCAGGACTTTGCCTTGTACAGCCTGTTCGAGGGCGAGGTCTTGACGGCTGAGCATAAATCAGAACAGATAACCATCTTGCGGGAAGAGGGTGGGTGGCAGGTTAGTTTCTCCGGCAGTTGCCAGCAAGTCTCGTTCTATGTTGCGACAAATCGCACTGAGTGGAACATCTGTAATGCGATTTTCAAAGGGATGCTCGTTGACAGCCCCGATGCGTTCGAGAATCGCAAAGACAAATGATAGTAGCACTGCAAAAGGAATGACGAGCCAGGTTTGCCCGGCGGGCAATAAACTGAGCAATCCAAACGGCAACAACAGGATCAGTATATACACGAATAGGCGGGTGAAGTAATCATACTGGCGCGGCACAGGCGTGGTTTTTAGCCGTTTTGCCAGGCTCTCCTGTGTTGTCAATTGCGCCAGCGCATTTTCCAGTTGGAAGCTATCGAAGCCCTGCAAGGTACCATTAGCCATCGCCTCGTAAATGCTTTTGCCGTGCATCAACGTCAGGTAGCCGGTCTTGTTTTCGTGTTGCAGCATGGATTGGTATTCTTCAGCGCTCAGATAGGATTCAATTTCGTGCCAGGTTTCCTGTCCGCGCAAACTCAGTCGTAAGACATTTGCCCAGGCAATTTGGCGATTAATCATACTGCGCTGAAAATCTGCCGCGCGAGTGGGGTCGTAACTGGGGGTATGCTTGTGTGAGTCGGCAAACGTGATGATCAGGCGCGCAAAAATGCGGCTCTGGGTGTGAATGGTTTGCCACAGCGTGCTGCCTTCCCACCAGCGGGTATAAGATGTGTTGTTGCGAAATGCCAGCAAAATCGCCATAGCTGTGCCGAGCATTGCCACTGGGGCAAATGGCAAAGCGGCCGCCTTGACATCGGCGATTTCAACCAATGCATAGGCGGCACTGGCAGTCACAACCGATACGGCCAGCTCGCGCCAGACATAGGGTACAACTTTACGAGGGTCAAAGTTCTTTTTAAGAATCATATGGTTATTCAGAAATAGCTGCCGGCATCGGTTGCGCCACGCTATTCCGCCCCGTGGCGCAACCGACACAAGCGGGCATTTACTTTGCGAGCAATTCAACCACGAATCTTGCGGCAGCGGCCCCAGAATTCTGTTGTTGCCCGGTAACCAGGTTGCTATCCATAATGGCATAGGATGAGAAGGGCGCTGCAACTTTGAAGGTGGTGTTGGGCAATTTGTGGGCTTCGTCTTCAATACGATAGGGCTGGATTTTGGTGCCAACTGCTTGGTCGGCGAAATCTTCCTCTGTATTGGCAAAACCGGTCCAGGTCTTGCCATCCACAATCAAGTCGCCGTTGCTCTGCCTGGCGCTCAAGAGCAGGGTGGTGGAGTGACACACGGCAGCGGATGGCTTGCCCGCCTCGTAGAAAGCGGCGAATAAGCTCTCCAACTCAGGGTTCTCTTTGTAGGTGTACATCGGTCCCTGGCCACCTACCAGGAAAATGGCGACGTAATCATCGGGGTTTACTTCAGTCAATTTGCGGGTATTGGTCAGCATCGTGTTAAACCACTCCTGCTGCATGTACCCCAGCGAGATTACATCATGCGCCGAATAGCCGCTGGCATCGGTCGGGTTGGAATATCCATCCATCACCAACTGGCCGCCATCGGTGGACACCAGCTCGATCTCGTAACCTGCTTCCTGGAACACATGTAGGGGATGGGTCAACTCCGCCGCCCAGAAACCAATCGGCCAGCCGGTTTGCTTCGAAACCGCCGGACTGCTTGCCACCATCAGGATTTTCCCTTTGCTTGGTGCGCCATGAAAATGAACATATTGAAGAACTTCTTTTGCGTTTGACATTATTATCTTCCTTGAAAAATCTTTGTAAATCTGTTCATTTTATGAACCGCTGTGATATTATTAAAGTGCACCTAAATCATCAAGTACGCACTTTTTTGGAATATACAAACCAAAAAGTAAGTATGGAGAAAAATGAGTTACACCACTCTGCGACAAGTTCATGTTTGCCCAGTTGAAACTGGGTTGGAGTTAATTAGCGGGCGTTGGAAAGCCCGAATATTGTGGAAGCTCTATAACGGCACAATGCGCTTCGGCGAACTGCGACGCAGTTTACCTGGCATCACCGAAAAAATGCTCGCCCAGCAATTGCGCGAATTGGAGCGCGATCAGTTAATCGTCCGCACACAATATCCAGAGATGCCGCCGCGTGTCGAGTATTCACTTAGTGATTTTGGCCGCTCGCTCTCGCCTGTGCTGGAGGCACTTAAAACGTGGGGAGTCGCGAATCAAGAGCAGATTGTAGAACTGGTGAAGACAAGTAAAGGATAACTTAACCCCAAAGACATATATCCGGTCGAAGCATTAAACAGCATGTCTTTTGATTATGCACTTGTAGTTATATCGTGCTTAACTATGCACTAGTTCCTCCATCCCGCTCGGATAAAGCACCACTGCCAGCCCATAGTAGCGGCCGCTGCCGCGTGCCTCGTCTGTGCCTTCCTCGCTGGCGGTTACATACTCATCCACCAGTGACCGCAGCTTCACATAGAACTCGGCCGCCCGGCGCGGCGACAAATAGGAATAGCCACGCAGGATGAGCAGAGCATTGGGGTGGGGGGCGCGCTGCTGCAGATCGATGGTCCCTTGCCGGGCGCCGGTGCGGATATCGTCCTTCGTCCGGTCCAGCACCGACGCCAGCACCACCTCCAGGTATCTGTGGTTCCACCGCGACCGGGCCGTCTACACCTACGACGACGCGGAGACGAAGACGAGTCACTTCTATGCTGCCCGGCACGGATAGAAGCGGATAGTCACCTATTGCGTCAATAGAAAATGTTACCGAAAAGGAGATCGTTGCCTCATAATTGATGTTACCGAGACAAACACCACAGTTTCTTTAAGTTTTCATCAATCCGTGCTTTCAAGGTCACGGGATT